>Ga0265301_10004121_pt1 | contig 14828 bp, 9 predicted proteins | sample AusTroGonzalo_MG_2_FD_193488 | JGI IMG/M metagenome (GOLD analysis project Ga0265301, IMG submission 193488) | Bovine rumen microbial communities from tropical cattle in Woodstock, Queensland, Australia - Gonzalo_04 | ecosystem: Host-associated > Mammals > Digestive system > Stomach > Rumen ...
GCAGCTCCGAGGTGGGCCATCTGAACATAGGGGCCGGCCGGATCGTGTACCAGGATCTGACCAGGATCACGAAGAAGATCGAAGACGGTGATTTCTTTGAGAACGAGGCGCTGCTGAAGGCGGTGAACAACGCGAAGGAAAAGGGAACGAGCCTGCATCTGTACGGCCTGGTTTCCGACGGCGGCGTACACAGCCACAACACCCACCTCTATGCCCTTCTGGAACTGGCGAAGCGCCACGGACTTGAAAAGGTATACGTACATTGTTTCCTGGACGGGAGGGATACGCCCCCGGAATCCGGAAAGGATTATGTTCAGGCGCTGCAGGAGGAGATGGACAGGATCGGCTGCGGCAGGATCGCCACGGTGGCAGGCCGCTATTATGCCATGGACAGGGACAACAACTGGGACCGCATTGAAAAGGCATATCGGGCCATGACCCTGGGCGAGGGTGTGACGGCAGCCTCTGCTGCGGAGGCCGTGACGCAGTCCTATCAAAAGGGAGAAACGGATGAGTTTATTCAACCCACGGTGGTGATGGAGGACGGTGCACCGGTGGCCACCATTGGGGACGGGGACTCCATCATCTTCTTCAATTTCCGCCCGGACCGCGCCAGAGAGATTACCCGCACCTTCTGCTGCGATGAGTTTGACAGTTTCGACAGGGGACCGCGGAAGCAGGTGACCTATGTATGCTTTACGGACTATGACGTGACAATTCCCAACAAGGATGTCGCGTTTGAAAAGGAAGCCCTTACCAACACGTTCGGCGAGTGGCTTGCCGCCAACCATATGAAGCAGGCAAGAATCGCCGAGACGGAGAAATACGCCCACGTGACTTTCTTCTTCAACGGCGGGGTGGAAGCGCCTAATGAGGGAGAGGACCGGTTTATGATCCCGTCCCCGAAGGTGGCGACTTATGACCTGCAGCCGGAGATGAGCGCGGAGGCAGTATGCGATACCCTGATCGAGAAGATCCGCTCCGGCGAGTATGACGTGATCATTACAAACTTCGCCAACTCGGATATGGTCGGTCACACCGGTGTAGAGAAAGCCGCCATTGAGGCCGTCGAATGCATCGACAAATGCATCGGACGCATTGTGGAGGCAGTTGAAGAGGCGAACGGTCAGCTCTTCATCTGCGCCGACCACGGCAATGCCGAGACGATGGCAGACGAGGAGACGGGGGAACCGTGGACGGCTCACACGACCAATCCCGTTCCCTTCATTCTGGTTAATTATGATCCCGCCTATACGCTGAGAGAAGGCGGCTGCCTGGCCGACATAGCTCCCACGCTGATCGAGATGATGGGCATGGAGAAGCCGGCGGAGATGACGGGAGAGTCATTGCTGATAAAGAAATAAATGAAAAAATAACATTATGAAAGGGTGAAGCATAATGATCTTCAGCGTAACAGCCGGAAACATGTTCAACATTATTATCATCGCGGCAGGAATCGGGATCTGCGGAATGAACATCCTGCAGGTCAGCACGGGAGCCAAATTATCAAAAGAAGCCACGCGGTATTTCCAGCTCTTTTTCGGCCTGGTCATTGTGTACATCGGCAGCCACCTTGCCCGTCAGCTGATGGAGGGGATCCCGGGTCAGGGGATACGGATTGCGCTGATCACTGTGACACTGCTGGAGTTTTTGGCTTCCGGCATGATGGCCTTCCTCTTTTCACTGCTTACGCTGCATGTTGCAAACCCGGAGCGGCAGCGGAAAACTTTTCTGCGGCTGTTCCTGGGAATCCTTATCGTGCACGTACTGCTGATGATCGTTTCGCAGTTTACCGATCTCTGCTACTATTATGACAGCGGGAATGTTTATCACAGATCTCCTGCCTATATGCTCTCCAATCTGGCGCATCTCTTCATGCTGGGCATCGACGTTTTCCTTCTGATCCGCTGGCGGAACAATTTCAGCCCGCGGATCAGGCACGCGTTCTGGGCGTATATTATCGCGCCTATAGCGGCGATTGCGATTCAGGCGTTCTTTCAGGATGTCCAGTTGATTATCCTGGCTACGGTCGCCGCGGCGGTTTATATGTCCATGGTGATCATGCAGGATCAGAGGGAGAAATACGAACAGGAGCATGAAACCGCGACCCGGATGGGTGCTGAACTGAGCATGGCCACGGACATACAGGCCAGTCAGCTGCCCCGGCTCTTCCCCGCATTCCCCAATCGCCCGGAGTTTGACGTCTTTGCCAGCATGACGCCCGCAAAAGAGGTTGGCGGTGATTTCTACGATTTCTTCCTGATCGATGACGATCACATCGGTCTGGTCATGGCAGATGTTTCGGGCAAGGGCGTGCCGGCCGCGCTGTTCATGATGGTGGCCCGGGTGCTCATTAAATCCCATCTCCAGAACGGTGAGAGTGTCGGCGAGGCGCTTGAGAATGTGAACGACCAGCTCTGCGAGAGCAACGAGGCAGAACTGTTTGTTACCGTCTGGGCGGCGGTGATTCAGATCTCCACGGGCAAAGGCACTGCCGCCAATGCGGGCCACGAACACCCGGTTCTGCGCCGCGCCGGCGGTCAGTACGAACTCGTCGTCTATCGCCACTCCCCTGCCGTTGCCACGATGGAAGGGATTCCGTATAAGGAGCACAGTTTTGAACTGCACCCCGGTGACAGTCTGTTTGTTTACACCGACGGCGTTGCCGAAGCCACGAATGCCCAAAACGAACTTTTCGGCACAGACCGTATGCTTCAGGCGCTGAACCGGAATCCGGACGCCATGCCGGAGGAAGTTCTGTCAAACGTCATGGACGGTATCAACGCATTTGTGGCCGGGGCGCAGCAGTTTGACGACATCACGATGCTATGCCTGAAGTATAACGGGTGAGAAGAGGACAGAGGCATTCAGGTTGTCCACTGAATGCGTCCCAGCGGTTCTCCGTATTTTTCCGGAATCACGCCTCCCAGGTTTTCCTCAATGTATTTCATGAGCATTTCGTTATCGGAAAGGGGCATGGTTTCCAGAATATCCGCCTCTTTGAACATCGTATATCCATCCCCGCCGGTCAGCAGGAACATGTTTATGGCCAGCGTATATTCGGCTTTCGGGTCAAGAGCCCTGCCTGCGATTGTTACGTCATGTACACGGCGGTCTCCTTCCACACAGATGAACTGCTTTTTCTCATCTGTTTGCACGCTGCTTCCGAGGTCCGGATTGACGCTGAACGAAATGCCCGAAACCTGGAGGAAACCGCCGACTCGTTTCGGAAGGAAGGATACGCTGAATTCCAGGGCGTCCAGAATCATCTGCCCGCTGACGCTTACCTTTACGATTTCATTGTAATAAGGAAGCGTGTTCAGGACATCCTTACAGGTAATCTCTCCCGCGCTCAGGTTGTTGCGCACGGAACCGGCATGAACCATGGCCGCCTGGGCTCCGGCGAGAACGCGCTGGGAATCCGCGACCAGGTCGCACAGGCCGTTTTCCTCAGCCCGGTTATAATCCCGGACACCGTCCCATACGACCATATCAGCCGGATTATAGCCGATCTTTCGTTCCAGCACAGGCTCATAGGAAGCGGTAATATCGTCCAGGAACGCTTTCATTTCCGGATCGACATATCGATCCGTTTTTTTGCGTTGGACAAGCTCCGAGGGGATGCCGGAAACGGACGGAACCAGCTCGACAAGGGTTTCCTCCATGTGGCCGTCCCGGTAGATTGTCAGCTGTCCGACGGCTTTCAGTTTCTCTCCGGCCTGGGCAACCGGGATCATGCGGCCCTCCTTGTCCGGGATCCGGGTGTTGTACACTTCATGCGTATGGCTGTCGATCACCATATCCAGGCCGGTCAGTTTTCCGACAACCGCGTTGCTCGAATAGATCGAGGGGGTTTTCGTATCACTGCCGAGGTGGGCGAGCAGGATCACGTAATCCGCTCCGTTTGCCCGGACTTCATCGATACGCTTCTGCAGGGCGTCGCACAGCCTGTCCCCGGTATTGTCCACAAGGAAGTCATACATCGGTTCGCCGACTTCGTTCACGATATTCCGGATACTGGTCTGGGTAAAAGTATACGGCGTAACCGTTGCGACAAATCCGATTTTCAGGTCACCGGCTTCCAGGATCTTCCAGGGGCTGAATACCGGCTCACCGTCGGCGGTGCAGAAATTCGCGCAGGTATAGCCGCAGGAAAGCAGCTCGGAACATTCCTCCAGCGCATCAAAGCCGAAATCAAATTCATGGTTTCCGGGAGCCGCAAGGTCATATCCCGCCCGGTTCATCATCCTGATGATCTCCGTGCCATTGGAAAGGGAAGCGATGACGGTTCCCTGCACGGCGTCGCCGGCATCCACGAGAAGGACGTGATCATAAAGCGCTTCCAGTTCCTTTTTATACAGGACAAGCCCGTCATAACCGATATTGTCCGCATATCCCGCGTGAACATCGTTGGTGTGGAGAATCACAGCCGCCACCTCATCAGGGGATCCGGCCGGAAATACTGAAACAGTTTCCGCCGCGGATTCTTCCGCCGAAGACGCAAGGGCAGCGGTCATGACTGACAGAAGCAGCATTACGGTGATGATGAGGGAAATCCGTTTTTTCATTCTGTGTTCCTCCATTCCAGGCTCTGTGCAATATATCTGAATATTCGCCAAAGACGAAAAAAGCCCTGCTTCCGAGTATATCATATATGGGATAAGGGGTCGTGTGACATTTCGTCACATACAATTGTTTTTTTCTTCATTTCCTTTATAATAGAAAAGGAGTATTCATAAAAGTTGAATACGAGGAATGAAAATGAATGTTTATGATTTTGACGGAACGATTTACCCATCGGACTGTTCGATCGGTTTCTGCATCTGGTGTATGAACCATCATCCCAAGTTATGGATCACGTTTTTTCCGAAGGCACTCAGCTATCTGATCCGGCGCAAGACAGGGAAAATGACAGAGGCTTCGCTGCAGCGCAAATTTTTCAGATACCTGACGCTGATTGACGATTTTGACGTGCAGATCAGGCGGTACTGGGACAAAAATGAAAAAAAGATCGTCCCGTGGTATCTGGCTCAAAAAAGGCCGGACGACCTGATTATCAGCGCGTCCCCAACCTGCATTATTGAACCGATCGCAAGGCGGCTAGGCGTGAATTTCATGGCATCTGAATATGACCGCGAATACGGAGTGTTTCTGAACAATATGATGTACGCAAAGGAAAAAGCCCGGTACATCATTGACAAGGGTTTTCCGGTGATCGAAAACTTCTATTCCGATTCCCTGGCCGACACACCGCTTGCCTTATGCGCGGAAAAGGCCCATCTGGTCTCGAATAAAGCAACGACGGTTGCTGACTGGCCGGAAATGGATGATGCCACCAGGGAAAAGGTAAAAAAGAAGATCGACACAGGATGGAATATTCACCTCAAAGAGGACGAATAAATGATATGGGAGGTCTCACATGAAAAAGAAACTTTGGAAACATCTGACTGCTATCACCCTTGCGGTGATGATGCTGGCACTGCTTGCCGTGCCCGCGACGGCTGAACAGGAAGCGAAGTATAAGCTTGAACAGGTTGTTGTCCTGAGCCGCCACAACATACGGTCTCCGCTGTCGGGCAGTGGTTCGCTGCTGGGTGATATCACGCCGCATCAATGGTTTGAATGGACGAGCAATCCCAGCGAGCTTTCGCTGCGCGGCGCGATGCTGGAGACCCTGATGGGGCAGTATTTCCGGCTGTGGCTGGAGAAGGAGGGCCTGTTCCCCGAGAACTGGAAGCCCGAGGATGGCGCAGTGCGGTTCTACGCAAACGCGAAGCAGCGCACACTGGCTACGGCCCGCTACTTCTCCGCAGGACTCCTGCCGGTGGCGGTCGTGCCGATCGAGAGCCATGCGGAATACGACACAATGGATCCGACATTCAATCCCATGCTGACGTTCTACAACGATCAATACGCGAAGGACGTTGTTGCCCAGATTGCCGAAGCGGGCGGTGTGGCCGGGCTGAAAGGAATTCATGCCGGACTGCTGGACGCCATTAAGCTGCTGATGGATGTGACGGACATGGAAGAGAGCAAGGCGTATCAGTCAGGCCAGTTCGGCGATCTGCTGGCGGATGAAACAACCATTAACCTGGAAGTCGGCAAGGAGCCGGGTATGACCGGTCCCATCAAAACTGCGACATCGGTGGCGGACGCCCTCACGTTCCAGTTTTACGAGATGGCTGACGAGAAAGCAGCCGCCTTCGGCCACGATCTGACAAGGGACGACTGGCGGAAGATCCACAGCATCGTGGACACCTATACCAAAATGCTGTTTGAAACGCCGCTGATTGCCGTGAACGCGGCGCACCCGCTGCTTCAGGAGATTCGCTCCGAACTGACGGCGGAGGGCCGGAAGTTCACTTTCCTGTGCGGACATGATTCCAATGTCGCCGGCATACTGTCCGTACTGGGAACGGAGGAATACACACTGCCCGATACCGTGGAGCCCATGACGCCCATCGGCGTGAAGCTCGTATTTGAAAGATGGTCTTCAGAGGACGGCGAATCTTACGCCAAAGTGCGCCTGGTTTACCAGAGCACCGAACAGCTCCGCGGGATCATCCCGCTTTCACTGGACAATCCTCCCATGTCCTTTGACATTGATCTTTCCGGCCTGGAACGGAACGCAGACGGGTATTACCGCATGGACGACGTGCTGGCGCGCATCCAGAACGCCATCGACGCCTATGATACGCTGGTTGAAACCTATGGCGGCGAGGATGTCCAGATGGATGACGCCGCATAAAAAAGTTGACATTCTGGAACACCCTCTTGACGGCAACGTTAAAAGAATGGATAATAACTATCCTGTAACAGGCATTTTATGTGCTGTACAATAAATCATTTTATGGGAGGAATCCAAATGACTGCCCTGATCGTGATCTTCGGAGTCCTGCTGATTATCGCAGGCGTCGCCCTGATGGCCACGCCGCTCATGACCTTTATGAGCGCGGGTTATTTCATCATCATCCTGTTTTTCCTGTGGGGTATTTACGGCCTCGTCCGCGGAATCAGAGAAAAGCGCTACGGCGTGGAGTTTTTCTTCGCGATCCTCAGCCTGATTCTGGGTATTGTCGGTCTGGTTATGCCCAACGCGGCGGCTATGACCAATGACTACATACTGCTTTATCTCGCCGCAGGCTGGTTCATCGTTCACGGGATCCTGTCCATTGTAACCGCTATTCAAAGCAAGAAGGAAGACGCCGATACCAGCACCGTGGTGCTCTGCGTTGTGCTGGGCGTGCTGGAGCTGATTATCGGTATCTACTCCTTTGTGCATCCCGCGATGATGGCAGTTGCTCTGGGCATCCTGATCGGCATCTACTTCATTGAAGCCGGCATCAACGTGATAGTTATCGGAAGAGAAGTGGATGACTGAGGCGGCAACAGACCGCAGCGATTGAGCATTTCAAGCACGCAGAGACACGCTCTTTCTGCGTGCTTTTTTGTGACGGAGGTCCGAAATGACATTATCCGACAAGCTTTACACGATCCTCATCAAAGGTGATTCCTGGAAGACCATTCTGGGCGGCCTGTGGGTCACGGTGCAGATTTCAGCCCTGGCCCTGCTGCTGGGCACATTGCTGGGGGCGCTGATCTGCCTGATGCGCACCCGGAAAAACCCCGTCGCCCGGACCATTGCTTCCGTGTATATCGCCATCCTGCGCGGCACACCGGTGCTGATGCTGCTGCTTTTGCTGTACTACGGCGTGTTTGCCCGGGCGGGCATTGCGCCGGTGATGGTTGCGGTGATTACTTTCGCGCTGAATGTGTCGGCCCATGTGGCGGAGCTGCTGCGCTCGGCGCTGGAGGCTGCCGACCGCGGGCAGGCTGAGGCGGCACGGACGCTGGGCTTCTCGGCATGGGAAACCTTCAGGCTCATCACGCTGCCGCAGGTACTGCGCATTGCAAAGCCCGTGTACCAGTCCACCATCGTGAACCTGATCCAGTGGACCAGTGTGGTGGGCTATGTCACGATTACCGATCTGACCCGCGTGATCAACAACATTGCCTCCAGGACGATGCAGCCGCTGCTCACGATCATCATCGGCATGCTGATCTACCTGGCGATCTCGTATATCGTGTTCGGCATCTTCGCGCTGACGGATAAGATCAAGGCACGGAAAAGGGAGGCGGCGGAATGAACCTGGTTGAAGTGAAAGGACTGAAGAAATCCTTCGGCTCGCTGGAGGTCTTGAAGGGCGTGGACCTGTCTGTGGTGCAGGGCGAACGCATCGCCATTATCGGCGGCTCCGGCTGCGGCAAGAGCGTCTTTCTGCGTTCCCTGGCGCTGCTGGAAAAGCCGGACGCGGGACAAATCATCATCGACGGCCAGGATATTACCGCTGCCAAAGGGAATCAGGTTGACGAAATCCGCCGCAGCATGGGTATGGTGTTCCAGAAATTCCACCTGTTTTCCGAAATGAATGTGATGGATAACCTGTGCCTCGCGCCGACGCGGATCCTGAAAATGCCGCGGCCGGACGCGGAGAAGAAGGCCATGGAGCTTCTTTCCCAGGTCGGCCTTGCCACCCGTGCCCATGCCTGGCCCACGGTGCTCTCCGGCGGTCAGCAGCAGCGCATCGCCATCTGCCGGTGCCTGATGATGGAGCCGAAGGTGCTGCTGTTTGACGAACCCACCAGCGCCCTTGATCCCACGATGGTGGGCGAGGTGCTGGCTGTGATCCGGATGCTGGCAAAACGGGATATGACGATGCTGATTGTTACCCATGAAATGAACTTTGCCCGGGAGGTGGCCAACCGGGTGCTGTTCTTCGCGGACGGCGGGATCTACGAGCAGGGTACGCCTGCGGAAATATTTGATCATCCGCAGCGGGACAAGACCGTGGCCTTCATCCACAAGATCAAGTACTTCACCTATGAAATCACCGAGCGCCAGTTCGACCTGATGCAGCTCCAGGGCGGCATCCAGAACTTCGGCGAAAAGTACGGCCTGGACCAGAAGCGCACCTACAGACTGCAGCTCTGCTGCGAGGAGCTGATCTGTGAATTGCTGGATCATTGCTATGCAGGCCGGGAGGATATCGACCTGAAGCTGTCGGTTTCCCATGCGGAGTCGGACGGGGCGACGCAAATCGACATCGACTGCGGCGGTATGGCCTTCAATCCCTTCGAGCAGGAGGAAGACGGCCTTGGAGTGACCATTCTGAAGAATATGTCGAAACAGCTGGAATACAACTACACGGATAACAGGAATCAGATCAATATTACGCTTTGAATATTGTTTAGGAGCTCCTCTACAGTATTACTGACAACAGATCTCCCAAAAGCGACGGGCATGGAGGTATGATTTAGAGTGGTTAAAAGAGCGCAACACAGAAGAAGATGGCTCCCCGGTCTGCTCCTGGCGCTTGTCATGCTGTTGAATGCATGCGCGGCGAGTGCTGACGGAGATTCACAAGGGCTGAAGATCGTGGATCCTGTCGATCACTTCGATAATTGTTCCGCGGTGCTGTATGACAATACCAGCGGATTGCCCACATCCGAGGCCAACGCAATCGTCGAGACAAGCGACGGCTTCATCTGGATCGGCAGCTATGCCGGATTGATCCGGTACGACGGCAATACATTTGAGCGCCTGAGCTCCACCACCGGGCTTACCAGTGTGGTAAGTCTGTATGTGGACAGCCGGGAGCGCCTTTGGATCGGTACCAATGACAACGGCGTGGCTGTCATGGAGCACGGCGAATTCCGACGGTGGGGGAAGCTGGAGGGCATGAAATCCGCCCATACCCGCGCCATCACCGGGGATCAAAACGGCAATATCTATGTCGCGACCACCAGCGGGATCATGATCATTGATCAGCAATACAATCTGACGGCGATGGAGGAGGCGGATATTGCCGACGCATATATGCGCAGCCTTGTGACCGGCCCTGACGGGAAAATCTACGGCACCACTGATTCGGGCGATCTGATCACGATCCAGGACGGCAAACTGACCAGCTTCATCCGTTCAGAAGACAGTTCCACTCAGGGCGCGGGCTACATCCTTCCCGACCCGGAAGCGCCGGGAAAGGTCTATGTGGAGAGTTCGGAATTCGTCCTCCTGCATGCCAACATGGGAGAATCGCTCAGCGATGTCGAGAAGATCCATATAGAGCCGCTGAGATATATCCAGCAGATGAAGTATATTGACGGCAAAATCTGGATTTGCGCGGGAAACGGCATCGGCGTGCTGGACGGCAACCGCTTTACCGTGCTGAGAGAACTCCCCATAGACAACAGTGTAGGCAACGTGATGACGGATTACCTGGGCAATCTCTGGTTCACATCCTCCCGTCAGGGTGTGATGAAGGTGGTGCCAAACCAGTTCCTGAACGTGTGCGAACGCTACAGCCTTCCCCAAATGGTGGTCAATTCCACCTGCATGTACAAAGGGAATCTGTTCGTGGCGACGGATACGGGTCTGCTTGTGCTGGGCAATGACGGTCCGATACCCCGTCTCCGCCTGAAGAAGGCAGTGACGGCTTCCGGAACGGATGTGGAGGCGGACGACCTGATCGCGCTGCTCGACGGCTGCCGCATTCGCTCCATCATCCGGGACAGCCGGGATCAGCTTTGGATCTCCACCTGGCGCACCTGCGGTCTCCTGCGTTATGCAAACGGTGAACTCACCGTTTTTACTGAAGAGGATGGGCTGCTCTCCAACAGCATCCGTGCGGTCAGCGAATGCGCGGACGGCCGTATGCTGGTGGCGCTCACCGGCGGCGTCAACGTCATTGAGGGCGATCGCGTGGTTGCCGCCTACAGCAAGGAGGACGGTATCGACGACACAGAGAGCCTCACCGTGGCAGAAGGGGTGAACGGGGAAATCGTCCTGGGCAGCAACGGCGGCGGCATCTATATTTTAAGTGAATCCGGCACGAAGAACATCAATGTTGAGAACGGACTTCCTTCCGATATCGTCATGCGCGTAAAGCGCGATCGGAGCCGGGATCTGATCTGGATTGTCACCAGCAGCGCCATCGCTTATATGACGCCGGACTACCAGGTGACAACGATCAGGGAGTTCCCCTACAGCAACAACTTCGACCTCTTTGAGAACAGCAAGGGCGATATGTGGGTGCTCAGCAGCAACGGCATCTATATCACGCCGGCTGAGGAATTGATTGCCAACGGGGAGATTACCCCCGTATACTACAGCATCGCCAACGGCCTGTGCTGCATTACCACGGCAAATTCCTACAGCGAACTGACCGACCTGGGAGACCTGTACATTGCCGGAACCACCGGCATCTGCAAGGTCAACATTGAAAAGCCCCTTGAAAACGTCGATGATCTGAAGGCAACGGTTCCGTCTGTGCAGGTGGACGAGCAGACGATTTATCCCAACGACGACGGCGTGTTCACGATTCCTTCAAGCACGCAGAAACTGACGGTGCCCGGTTTTGTGTTCAACTATGCGCTGAGCGACCCTCAGGTCAGCTACCAGCTTGAGGGGTTTGAGCGCATCGACACGACGATCAACCGCAGCGATATGGCGCCCGTGAGCTACACCAACCTGCGAGGCGGCACGTATCATTTCGTAATGCGGCTGAAGGACGCCATGGGCCGGGGCAACAAGGAAGTGGCAGTAACGATCGTCAAGGAGAAGACGTTCTATGAACAGGTGTGGTTCTACATCCTCGTGGCGGTCGCGACGGCGCTTTTGATCGCGCTGTTGGTGAAGCTGTATATCCGCAGGAGAATGCGCGCGCTGGAGGCAAAGCATCGCGAGGAAGTCGAACGGGAAAAGGCAGAGAAGGAACTGCAGATGGCGACCCGGATTCAGCTGGACGCCCTGCCGACGACTGCACCGGATTTCTCCGATTTTCCGGATTTGAACCTGCGGGGCAGCATGAATACTGCCAAGGAGGTAGGCGGCGATTTCTACGACTACTTCCCCATTGACGAGAACCGCCTCTGCTTCCTCATCGCCGACGTATCCGGCAAGGGCATCCCGGCCGCACTGTTTATGATGACCGCCAAGACCATGATTAAGGACTACGCGCTGAATCTGGATACCACTTCAAAGATCTACACCGCCGTCAACGCCCGACTGTGTGAAAGCAACGAGGCGAACATGTTTGCGACGTCTTGGATCGGCATTGTGGACAAGCGGACGATGACGCTGCAATACACAAACGCCGGGCACAATTACCCGGTCCTCCAGCACAAGGGCCAACCCTGCGAGATGATCAAGAAGAATCACGGACTGTTCCTGGGCGGAATGGAATTCATGCGGTACCGTCAGGACGAGATTCAGCTTGAACCCGGAGACCGGCTGTTGCTGTATACCGACGGTGTGGTGGAGGCCCATAACCGGGATAACGTGCTTTACGGCGATGACCGCCTAATGAGCATGGTGGACAGCACCAGAGATCTGCCGGGCGAACAGGTGCTAGAACGCATTTTAGCGGATGTCAACGAACATGCAGCAGAGGTTCCCCAGTTTGACGACATCACGATGGTTGTTTTGTCTATTCAATAAACAGGATGAACAGCGATGAGGACATTACGCCGTTGGACGCTTATTCTTCATGAAAGGACTCTGCGCCTGAAGTTGTTTGATGCTTTAACTTCCGGTTCATATCCCATACCACCAGGGTTTCCAAGCATGGCCTGGGACTGGCGGTGGATATCAACACACTATACAACCCGTACACGAAAACCGTAGACGGAGAACGTATTGTGGAACCGGTCACGGGCGAGCCCTATCTGGACCGCGAAGCGGATTTTCCGTACAAGATCAATCATGAGGATTTGTGCTTCAAACTGTTTAAAGAGCATGGCTTTGAATGGGGAGGAGACTGGGAAGACCGGAAGGATTACCAGCATTTTGAGATTCCCACGGCTTTGATTGAAGAATGGTATCCGTCGAACAAATAAACCGGAGCAAACCCTATTCCAAAACAGACAGAATTACCTGAGCTTCAGGCAGGCCTTTGCCCGAAACGGTCAGAACCATCTGTCCCGGTTCATAACCGGCGCGGATGACTGCTGTGGCGGTTCCCCGGCAGGTCCGGGTTTCCCGATCTGTATAATCTTCCTCCGTCACGGGGTTGCCGGTGCCGAAGCCGCTCAGCAGGGCAGGGCCGGATACGCTTGCGGTAAGCGGTATTTCCGCATCCGGCACCCGGTTTCCCTGTTGATCAACCACTTCAATATTCACATAGATCAGATCGTGACCGTCCGCTTTCATGGCTGTTTTTTCAGGCATGATCCGAAGATATGCGGGCCGGCCTGCCGTTGTCAGTACGGTGCGGCTCACCTCCCGGCCGTCGGTATAGCTGACGGCTTCCACGATTCCCGGTTCATAAACCGTCTCAAAACGTACGCTGCAGGGCAGGGGCCGCTCCATGCTGACCGGTTTTCTACCGACGGGCTGTCCGTTGACAAAGACTTCCACTTCCTGGGCGTTTGAAAAGATCAGCAATTCAATGGGTTTGCCTTCCTGTCCCGCATAATTCCAGCTGGCTTGCACCGCAGGGAAGCCCCAGGGACTGATCAGTTCCGTCTTTCCGAAGGCTTCCGGAGGATAGGAATACAAAAAGGTCCCGGTATTTCCCCAGACAACGCTGCGGTAGGTTCCCTGCGGTGTGATCCGACCGGTGATATCGAAATCTGCGTCGTTGGCTGTTCTCCAGGGGAAAGGCGACGAAACCTGGGGCATCAGCGCCCAGGGCCCTTTTTCCAGCAGCGGATCGTCCGGATCCAGGCTGACCGCTTTACCGATCCCGGCTTCCCCCAGATAATCCCAGGCGGTCCAGGTAAAGTCCCCGAGCACATAGGGAAGCTTTTCGACCAGCGGCCAGCGGAAGCCGATCTCCTTCGGGAAATTTTCCGAACCGAGGATGACGCGCTCCGGGAACATCAGATGATCGCGTTCGTAATGATCTTCCATATAGTTATAACCTACAATATCCAGAGGGGCGGCGAAGGGCTCGGTTCCTTTCTCCCAGAGGTTTTCCGGATCCTCGATTCCGGCGTTCTGTGACTGATCCGTTCCCTCTGCCAGGAAATCATCCAGGCCGCTCCAGAAGGAACAGATCCCGTTGCTGACAGGTCTTGTACCGTCAAGACTGCGTATCCGTTTCGCCAGTTTTGCGGCCAGAGAGTACCCGTTATTCAGGCCGCCCCGTTCCGGAATCTCGTTTCCGGTGGACCAGAGGATCACGCAGGGATGGGAACGGTCCCTACGGACAAAAGCGGTCAGGTCCCTTTCCCAGCAGGCATCAAAAAACTGGCTGTAATCCCCCGCGCGTTTTGCGATTCCCCAGGCATCAAAAGCTTCGTCAAAAACATACATTCCCAGGCGGTCACAAGCTTCAATCAGTGCGGCGGACGGCGGGTTATGTGCAGTACGGATCGCGTTAAAGCCGCTTTCCTTCAGCTTCCGGATCTTTCTTGCTTCAGTTTCATACAGGGAGACGGCGCCCAGCAATCCATTGTCATGGTGGAGGCAGCCGCCTTTCAGTTTAACGGTTTTGTTGTTGATCTGAAGACCTCTGACAGCGTCAGCAGTGACTATCCGGATTCCGAAGAGAACGTCCGCTTCATCAACGGGTTGCACTGCCTCTTTTTCAAAATGGGTGCGGAATCTCCCGAGATTCCTGACCCTGGCCCGGACCCGGTACAAATTCGGATGATCCGCGTCCCAAAGCATCGGATTCCGGAGATTCAGGGAGATTCCGGCGATTTCACTGCTTCGCGCAGTGATATGAATGACCTGTTTCGCTGTTGCGGCTGTTTCACCCGAATCTTCCCGGATCAGAGACACTTCTGCTTCTGCCAGCCTATTTTCCGTTGTCTCATTGCAGATC
>Ga0265301_10004127_pt1 | contig 14810 bp, 7 predicted proteins | sample AusTroGonzalo_MG_2_FD_193488 | JGI IMG/M metagenome (GOLD analysis project Ga0265301, IMG submission 193488) | Bovine rumen microbial communities from tropical cattle in Woodstock, Queensland, Australia - Gonzalo_04 | ecosystem: Host-associated > Mammals > Digestive system > Stomach > Rumen ...
CTTAATAATTCTTTTGGATGAATTAGACCTTCAGTAAGCTTATCGCCGGCTTTAACGCTATCACCAACTTTTACAAGTGGTACTTTACGGCTATCTGTCAAGTAAGATTTAATTTCTTTAATCTTATCTTGAGGAGCAGATGGGTCTGCATATTCATGACAAATCTTAATTAAGTAACGATGGTCTTTTTCTTCAGTAACTGATTCTACAACACCATCAGTTTCACTAATGATTGCTTTACCTTTTGGTTCTCTTGCTTCAAATAATTCTTGAATACGAGGTAAACCTTGAGTGATATCATCACCACCGGCAACACCACCTGAGTGGAATGTTCTCATTGTTAATTGGGTACCAGGTTCACCGATAGATTGAGCGGCAATAATACCTACAGTTTCGCCTTTTTCTACTACTTCACGAGTAGAAAGGTCAGCACCGTAACATTTAACGCATACGCCGTTCTTGCATGTACATGTAAGTAAGCTACGAATGTTAACTTTCTTAATGCCTGCATCACAAATCTTACCAGCTAAGCTGTCACTAATGAATTCACCTTTCTTAACAATAACTTCACCAGTATTAGGATCAACTACATCTTCATTAGCGAATCTTCCGCAAATACGATCATATAATGATTCGATTTGTTTCTTTTCTTTTTCATTATATAATTCGTAAACATCGATACCTTGATCAGTTCCACAATCATCTTCTCTAACAACAACTTCTTGGCTAACGTCAACTAAACGTCTTGTTAAGTAACCAGATTCTGCTGTCTTTAAAGCTGTATCGGTAGAACCTTTTCTAGAACCATGGCTTGATGTGAAGAATTCGGCCATTGTTAAACCTTCACGGAATGAAGCTTTAATTGGGATATCACTTTCTTCACCATTAGGCTTAGCAATATTACCACGGGCACCACTATCACCCATCAAATAGATGTGGTTATCAATGTAGTGCTTATTCATTTCTTTTTGAATATCTTTCTTTAATGATTCCTTAGTTTGTTTCCAAATTTCGATTGTATGACGGCTCTTTTCTTTAGCAGTCATTTCACCAATGTCATACCAATCATTAAGTTCAGCAATCTTAGCATCAGCTTCCGCAATCTTTTCTTTCTTTGTAGCAACATTTTCAATATCATATACTGAAACTGTGATACCAGAAACTGTAGAATACTTGAAGCCTAAGTCTTTCATTCTATCTAGAACTTTAGATGTTTCAGCTAGTTTAAAGCGTTTAAATACTTCAGCGATTACTACACCTAAGAATTTCTTCTTGAATGGGTGAGGAATCAACCATTTAGCATCAAATGCTTCTCTTAATACTTTATCGCTTAATTTAGAATTAAACTTTGAAGCAAGTTTAATCTTAGCATCGCCATCTTTTAATTTTTCAACTTCTTCAAATTGTTCGCTTGTTAAAGCTTTTCTAACTTCATCAAGAGCATCAATTTGATGTGATTCATCATACCAATAACTTAACCATTCTTTTAAGTTAGTTCCTTTAGGAACAAAGAAACGATCATTAACACCAACAGTTAAGTTCTTTTCGCTAGCTTCATTTACATAAGGTAAGTCTTGGAATTCTTGATTTGTTTCAATATTCATTACATGTTTAGGGAAAATAGTATTGAATATCAACTTACCATATGTAGTACAAATGTACATATCTTTTTGTTTATCAGTAAATCTAGTGCTATCAAAACTACTTACAGGTAAGAATAATCTTGTGTGAAGTGAGATTTGATCATTTTCATAAGCTAGTTCTACTTCTTTAGCATCTTTAAATACACGGCCATTTCTTTCATCGTATACATCTTCAATTGTAAGATAATAGTTACCTAAAACCATATCTTGACCAGGTGTAACGATTGGTTTACCATCTTTTGGTGCTAAGATATTCTTTGAAGCTAACATTAATAATCTTGCTTCAGCTTGTGCTTCTTCAGATAGTGGTACATGGACAGCCATTTGGTCACCATCGAAGTCAGCATTGAAGGCTGTACATACTAGTGGGTGAAGACGAATTGCTTTTCCTTCAACTAGTTTAGGTTCGAATGCTTGGATACCAAGTCTATGTAAAGTTGGAGCACGGTTAAGTAGAACTGGATGTTCTACAATTACCTTTTCAACTTGTTCTAGAGCATCTGGATGGCCTTCTTCAATCATTTCTTTAGCACGTTTACTGCTAATACGATTGCCTCCAGTTTCAGGTAATGTTGCATTCTTTGCCATTAACTTATTAATGATAAATGGTTTAAATAAAATTAATGCCATTTCACGTGGGATACCGCATTGATACATTTGTAGATCTGGACCTACAGCGATAACGCTACGGCCAGAGTAGTCAACACGCTTACCTAATAAGTTTTGACGGAAACGTCCTTGCTTACCACGTAAAACATCAGATAAAGACTTAAGAGGACGGTTATTGCTTACAGCAACACGACGATTTCTCTTACTATTATCAATTAAAGCATCTACTGCTTCTTGGATAAGACGTTTTTCATTCTTAGTGATTTGTGAAGGTGAGAAGTTTTCAATTTCACGACGTAAACGATTATTACGAGTAATAATTCTACGATATAAATCATTTAAGTCAGTCTTAGCATAACGACCACCATCTAGTGGTACCATTGGACGTAAGTCTGGTGGTAACACTGGAATACGTGTCATAACCATCCATTCTGGTTTATTACCAGAACCTCTGAATGCTTCTACAACTTCTAATCGCTTGATAATTTGTTCTCTGCTTTGCTTTGGAGTCTTTGGTTTCTTTAATTCCGCATGTAATTCTTCACTTAATTTATCTAAATCTAAATCATGAAGCATGCACTTAATAGCTTCAGCTCCAGTTAAAGCTTTAAATTTATTGTAACCATATTCGATTTGGAAATGACGTAAATCTTGTTCAGTTAAGATTTGGTCTTTATGGAATACATGTCCAAGTTCACCTGGATCAACGATTACAAATGAAGCAGAATAAACGATATCTTCAATCTCTTTTGACTTTTTATGAAGAAGTAAGGCAATCTTACTTGGGCTATTTTTATAGAACCAAGTATGAACAACTGGGCTAGCAAGTTCGATACGACCTAAACGTTCACGTCTAACTTTACTTTCAGTTAATTCAACACCGCACTTTTCGCATCGTTTACCTTTTTCAGTAGTTCTCTTGCTCTTTCCACAGTAGCATTGATAATCTTTTTGTGGGCCGAAAATTCTTTCGCAGAACAAGCCACCTGGTTCAGGTTTGAATGTACGATAGTTAATAGTTTCAGCGTTTTTAACTTCGCCGTATTCGCCACTCCATTCATAAATTTCTTCAGGAGATGCGATACCTATTTGCATATATTCATATTTTTTCATAGATACGCCCCCTCCTTATGCTCTGTTGCTCATAGCTTGACTGATTTCTTCAACCAAACTCTTGTTAGCAACATTTTCTTTTGTTTCATTATCAATTAATTTAACGCTTAAACCTAAGCATTGTAATTCTTTAACTAATACTCTAAATGCTTCAGGGACACCTGGTTCTGGAATAGGTTTGCCATCAACGATAGCTTTGCAAACTCTATTTCTACCAACGATATCATCTGATTTAATAGTTAACATTTCTCTTAGAGTGTAGGCTGCACCATATGCTTCAAGGGCCCAAACTTCCATTTCACCGAATCTTTGACCACCATTTTGAGCTTTACCACCCATAGGTTGTTGAGTAACTAGTGTATATGGACCATCACTACGAGCATGTAGTTTATCGTCAACCATGTGGGCTAACTTGATCATATACATTACACCAACATTGATTCTGTTATCAAATGGTTTACCAGTTCTACCATCGATTAAAGTACACTTTCCATCAGGAGCCATGCCAGCTTCTTTCATGATTTCTGTTAAGTCTTCACTAGTAACACCATCGAATACTGGTGTAGCTACATGTAAGCCTAACTTCTTAGCTGCCATACCTAAATGAACTTCTAATACTTGTCCGATATTTAAACGGCTTGGTACACCTTGTGGGTTAAGCATAATATCAACTGGAGTTCCATCTTCCATATATGGCATATCTTCAGGAGGTAATATACGTGAGATAACACCTTTATTACCATGACGACCTGACATCTTATCACCTTCAGAAATCTTACGTTTTTGAACGATAAAGATTCTTACTTTTTGGTTAACGCCAGCATCAAGTTCGTCTCCGTTTTCACGGCTGAAGTAATCGATACGATGAACGATTCCACCGCCACCATGAGGAACAACAAATGATGTATTCTTAACATCTTTAGAGTTATCAGAGAATAATACTTGTCCTAATTTATCTTCAGGAGTAGGTTCAGTTTGACCTTTAGGTGTAACTTTACCAACAAGTACATCATTTTCTTTAACTTCTGCACCGATTCTAACAATACCATGTTCATCAAGATTAGCAATTGCATCTTTCTTAACATTATCTAATTCACAAGTGATTTCTTCTTTACCAAGTTTAGTATCACGTGCTTCTACTTCATATTGTTCAATATGAATTGAAGTATATACGTCATCTTGAACTAATCTTTCGCTCATGATTACGGCATCTTCGTAGTTATAACCATTCCAAGTCATAAAGGCGATTACAACGTTACGGCCTAATGCCATTTCACCACGGTCCATTGATGCACCATCGGCTAAAATGTCACCAGCTTTAACTCTTTCACCGCGACTAACGATTGGACGTTGGTTAACACAAGTTGATTGGTTAGAACGGCTGTATTTAATTAAATTGTATGTATTTAAAGATCCTTTGTCTTCTTGAACAATAATCTTTAATGCATCCGCATATGCTACAACACCATCGTTTTCACAAACAACAGCTACACCTGAGTCTTTAGCAGCTTTAGCTTCGATACCAGTTGCTACAATTGGAGCTTCAGGTTTTAATAGTGGAATAGCTTGACGTTGCATGTTAGTACCCATTAGGGCACGGTTAGCATCGTCATGTTCTAGGAATGGAATACAAGCAGTTGATACTGCTACAATTTGTTTTGGAGAAACGTCCATTAAACCAATCTTGCTCTTTTCGCACACAACAGTTTCACCATTGTAACGAGCCATAATTGATTCATCAACGATTTCTAGTAATCCATCTTTCTTAGATTCACTATTTTCATATTTATTAAGTGTTACGTTTGCTTGAGCGATATAATATTTTTCTTCTTTATCTGCTGTTAAATATAAAGGTTCTAAGTCAGTTCTAACAACTGCATGACCATCAATTTGTTCAACTCTTAAATATGGAGTTTCAATAAATCCATATTGGTTAGCTCTTGCATAAGTAGCAATAGAGTTAATTAAACCGATGTTTTGACCTTCAGGTGTTTCAATTGGACAAATTCTTCCATAATGTGATACGTGAACGTCACGGACTTCGAATCCGGCTCTATCTCTAGTTAGTCCACCAGCACCTAAAGCTGAAATACGACGTTTATGAGTTAACTCAGATAATGGGTTAATTTGATCCATGAATTGTGAAAGTTGGCTTGAACTGAAGAAATCTTTGATTGTAGAAGTTAAAGTACGGTTGTTAATCAAGTTTTCTGGATTAACAGTCTTTGGATCAGCAATTGTAGACATACGATCACGTACGTTCTTTTCAAGTTTTGCTAAACCAACACGGAATTGATTTTGAAGTAGTTCACCGATTAGACGAAGACGTCTATTGCTTAAATGGTCAATATCATCGCATGTACCTACACCAAAGTGTAAGTTCATGTAATAACTAGTTGATGCTAAGATATCAGATAAAGTGATATGGTTAGCTTCTTCTCTTTGATCATTACCAACAACTTTAATTTCTTTACCATTTTCTAATACAACAGTAACAGTATCTAAAATTACGCTATTACCTTCTAGCATTTGCTCATAAGTAAATGTCTTTCTTAGAGCATCTCTGTTTTCGTGTAATAAGTCTACATTTTCTTTAGATACAGGACTACCAGCTTTAACTAATACTTTTTCAGTGATTTCACCAGTATCTGGATCAGTTTCAGATGCAGTGATATCATTTTTGAAAGTAACGTTATCTAAGTTTTCAGCGATATAGTCTAATCTTGCAAATATATCTAATTTCTTATTAACTTTATAACGACCTACGCTAGCCAAATCATAACGTTTAGTATCAAATAGACGGCTTGCTAAAAAGTTACGTGCTCCATCAGGTGTACTCTTTTCCCCAGGACGTACACGGTCATATAACTTAGCTAAGGCATCATCTGTACCAAATGATTCGTCTTTGCCGAAAGTGTTTTGAAGATATTCACTATCACCAAACATTTCTTTGCAATCACGGTTCTTACTTAAACCAATTGCACGCAAAAAAGTAGTCAAAGGAATTTTCTTTGAACGGTCAACTTTTGCATACCAAATATCTTTATTGCCTAGTTCGTATTCAATCCATGCTCCACGAGTAGGAATTACTTGACCAGAATAGAACTTTTTACCGCTCTTCTTGTCAACTTCATTAGAAAAGAATACACCAGCAGAACGAATGATTTGTGTAACGATTACTCTTTCAGCACCATTAATGATAAATGTACCCCAAGGAGTCATCTTTGGATAATCGCCTAAGAAAATACGATTTTCTTTAATTTCTCCTGTTTCATTGTTTTTCAACATTACATCCACATTAAGTTTGCAAGAGTAATTCTTCGTGTTCTTCTTAGCTTCTTCAATAGAATACTCTGGATTATCAAAACTAAAATCGCCAAAATACAATTCTAATTTTCCATTGTGATCCTTAATTGGAGACACTTCAACGAACAAATCTTTCAAACCATTGCTAATGAAATCACTAAATGACTTAGTTTGGATTTCAATTAAATTTGGTAATTCTACATTTGTTTGCACACGTGAATAATTTCTTCTTACACGGTCTTTACCATAAACAACATCTTTGTAGCTCAATATTTTCACCCCTTAATCAAGCCACAATAACCCTAATTATATCATTAGGCATTATTATGCGTTTACCATTATATCATTTATAAATCTAGCGTGTCAACAATATTTTTTTATTATTATGAAAATGTAAAACATTTTCATAAATTAAAAAAACCTATCTATATCAATAGATAGGTTAATTATTATATTATTCATGAACCTCAATCGGCCTGTAATCTTTAATTTCTGCCCCATTTAGTAAGCAATCAATCACCGCATCTACATTAGCTCTTTCATATCCATAAGCTGAAATGTAGCAAATATAACCAGTGATTCTAGAAATATCGATTGGTACAGTTAATGATACAAATATTGCGTTATCCGCAAAGCTCATTCTTCGACGCGATTCTACACTACCAACTGCAAATATTACATAATCATAATCCCAACTAGCATTACCGATTTCTCTTGCACTCCACCAGTCATTTGGATCAAATACTTGCCATGTTACATCAGTATATCCTTTTTTACATAATGCATCATAAACAACATATGCAAATGAATTACTATTTTCAAGTTCCACTTCTACTCCTAAATCACTAATAGCTACAGATGAAGCTACTAATATTTTTTTAGATGTATCAAGTTCTGGGATATTACCAGCTAGTAATGCTATGCTTTCTTTAGCTACACGCTCGTAAGTTGCAAGTTCACTTGAAGCATCATAATCAACCGCATCCCATGCTGGTTGATAACTATTGCCATCAAGTAAATCATATTTATATTTCTTTAAGATAATCTTTAATACTGCTTCATCAATTCTTGATTTTTCAATTTTACCAGCGGCAATTGCATCTAATACATCACTATAGTCTTCCGATACATATTGATCACTCGAATAAGTTAACATATCAAGACCAGCATTAATCGCCATAACCGCTACATTATCTTCTTCATCACGATAATCGCGGTTCATTAGATCCGTATCTAGATAATCACTAATGATTAAGCCATCATATTCAAGTCCTTCTTTAAGCATTGTAGTGATAATTGGATAAGACAATGTTGCTGGATATGTAGTATCAAATACTGTAAATATTACGCTACTCGCTACAACAGCATCAAGTCCATTTGCAAATGCTTCTAAGAATGGCATTAAATCTTCTTTCTTTAAAGCATCCATTGAGTTACCATTTGTTGGCATAGTATCCCATCTAGCTTCTCCCGTTCCTGGGAAGCTAATGCCAATTGGCATAATGCCTGCATAAGTGTATCCATCCATTTCTTTCATTGCATACTTAGTAACTGTAGCTGGATCATCTAAATAACTATATTCTGAATCATCTTCTAGTAACATATTTGGACTTAATGTGGCATTAAAGCCAAATGTTCTAAGTTCATTGCCCAATCCATATGCTACACTATATGCATTTTTCTCATTATCTGTAGCCAGTACCGTAATGCTTGATGGAATAGTAGCTAGACTATCTAATAATCTATAAGTAGCGGCGTCTTTAGTATTGATAATAAATCCTGGAATAACATTATTGGTTAGTATTTCGGTTTGTACTGCACTAACTAAATCAACTAATCCTTGATAATCTAAATCTTTACTTGGATTTAGGATTACATTACCGATATGATTATTTCTAATTAGACGTTTAGTGTTATTAGACAAGCTACCATTAATGCTTAAAATAAACATTTCTCCTACTTTTTGTTCTAAAGTCATTCTTTCTAAAATCTCTTTAGCTTTTCCTAAGTATGGATCATCTTCTTTATCTTCTATTTCACCTACTACTTTAATTTTAATACTAGCATCTTCTTTTCCGCAGCTGGCATAAATCGTGGCCTCCCCTGCACTAATTCCAGTTACGATTCCCTTAGAAACAGTAGCAACTTCTTTATTAGAACTACGCCAAATAACCGGTTCATTTGAGGAAGTCTTAACCTCTAAGGTGATTGTAGCCCCTACTGCTACTGCACTAGGCCCACTAATTTCCATCTTTTGTTTAGTACAACCGGTAAATATTAAAATAGTAAATATCAATCCTATATATAATAAGAAAACTAGTCGTCTCATAATAGTACCTCTAAAAAAATTATAGCATAAAAAAAGAAATGTAAAAACAGAGTTTTACATTTCTTTTACACTTTTATAGATCATATACCCTTTATTTTTATTAACTAAAGATACATTACCAAATGTTTCTTCCATTACTTTTTTAAGCGATTCAGCGCCTTGCTTCTTTTGAATGACAACATATACCATTCCGCCTTTATTTAAATGGCTAAAGCCTTCTTTAATTACCCCATGTACTATTTGTTTACCGGCTCTAATCGGCGGATTAGATATAATGACATCAAATGACTCTTCAATTGCATCATACAAACTACTTTCAATCGTCTTCGCATTGTTAACACGATTCAATTCAATGTTTTTATTAGCAAGTTCTAGCGCATGAATATTTACATCGCTCATCAATACATTTGTATTAGCATATCCTTTAGCAACTAAAATACCGATTACCCCAACTCCTGTTCCTAAATCTAATACTTTCTTATTAGATAAGTCTTCTAGCGAGTTAATTAATAAGTTAGTGCCATAATCTACTCTTTTTTTAGAGAAGACAGCATCGCTTGCGATAAATGTAAATTCTTTACCTTTGAATGTATAATTGAATTTATATTCATTATTTGAATATAAATTATCATTAGTATAATAATGTGGCATAAATCCTCCTAAATAAAAGGCTAGATTAAAACCTAGCCTTTTTAATTATTTGCTTTTCTTATTTGAATTCAACAACAGCGCCAGCTTCTTCTAATTTAGCCTTTAATGAGTTTCCTTCATCTTCAGAAACGCCTTCTTTAATAGCTTTAGGAGCAGCATCAACTAAGTCTTTAGCTTCTTTTAATCCTAAACCTGTTAATTCACGAACTACCTTAATAACAGCAATCTTGTTAGGACCAACTTCTTTTAAGATTACATTAACTGTAGATGGACCTTCTTCAACAGCTTCGCCAGCTGCAGCTGCAACAGCAACAGGAGCGGCAGCAGTAACACCGAATTCTTCTTCGATAGCTTTTACTAATTCATTTAATTCTAATACTGTCATTTCTTTTAATGATGCGATAAATTCAGTTACATTAATTTTACTCATAATTTTAATTCCTCCCCTTAAATTTTAAGCATTTTGTTGATCTGCAACAGCCTTAATAGCGCAACCAAGATTGCGAATAGGTGCTTGTAGAACACTTAGTAACATAGATAACATACCGTTCTTGTCTGGTAGTGAAGATATAACTTTAAGATCTTCAACGTTGTAAACTGTACCATCAACAACACCGGCTTTGATTTCTAACTTTTTATTATTCTTTGCATATGCGTAGCAAACTTTTGCAGCAGCAAATGCATCACTTGAGAATGCAATTGCACTTGGGCCTTTAAATACTTCTGTTAACTCGTTATAACCTAATTCTTGGCATGCACGTGTTAAGATATTGTTTTTAATGACTTCAAGACGACAACCTTTCTCATACAATTGAGTTCTAAGTTCTGAAACTTCAGCAACTGTCAAACCAATGCAATTAACAACTACGATAGATTCGCAAGCTTTAACTTGACTTGCAACTTCATTAACTCTATCGACTTTTCTTTGTAAAGTTGCTTCTTTCATCTTGTCACCTCCATGAATTGATGTAAAAAATCCTCTTTGCCAACTAAGGTAAAGAGGAAGCACTTTTCAAATGCATGCATTAATAATTCTTATGAATCTTAATACATCCTTCTATACCTCGGTAGGAAATTAAGCCTCTTGGGCACCTACTGTCTACGGCAGATAATCTGTATTTCTATTTTTATTTATTTGTTATTTTTTATTATTATTTAAAATCTTAAATTGAGTCGATGGCAACTTTAATGCCAGGGCCCATAGTACTTGAAATTGTAATATCTTTAATGTAAGCACCTTTAACAGTTGAAGGTTTAGCTTTGATGATAACATTCATGATTGTACGAATGTTTTCAGCTAATTTTTCAGCTTCGAATGAAGATTTACCAACTAATGTTTGGATGTTACCAGTCTTATCAACACGGTATTCAACCTTACCTAGTTTAATTTCATTTACAGCTTTACCAACAGTCATTGTAACTGTACCAGTCTTTGCATTAGGCATTAAACCTTTAGGTCCTAAAATCTTACCTAACTTACCAAGTTCACCCATCATATCAGGTGAAGCAACGATAATGTCAAATTCGAACCAACCAGCTTTAATCTTTTCAAGATATTCATTATCACCAACGAAATCAGCACCAGCTTCTTTTGCTTCGTTAACTAAATTAGCGTTCTTTGTTAATACTAATACTTTACGAGTTTTACCAGTTCCATTTGGTAGAACAATTGCACCACGTAAATTTTGTTCAGCTTTACGTTGATCAAGATTCATGTTTAATGCAAGTTCGATTGTACTATCAAATTTAGTAACGCAAGTTTCTTTAACTAACTTAACAGCTTCATCTAGTGGATAACGTTTTGTAGAATCTACAAGTTTTGCAGCTTCTTGATATTTTTTACCATATTTTGCCATTTTTTTCCTCCTTGTGGTCTAACGGAAATTCCTCCCACCACCTAAACCCAATTGTTTAGGTCAAATAATTATTTTTATAATTATTTTGTTTAAGAAAACATCGTTAGAAATTTTTTGTTAATTAATCCTCAACAACAATTCCCATATTTCTTGCAGTACCTTCAATAATGTTCATACCTGCTTCTACTGTGTAAGCATTTAAGTCAGGTAATTTAATAGTAGCGATTTCACGTAATTGTTCACGTTTAATTGTTGCTACTTTAGTCTTCTTGGCATTTGAAGAACCGCTTTGAATTCCAGCTGCTTTCTTTAAAAGATCAGCTGCTGGTGGAGTCTTGACGATGAAACTAAAAGAACGGTCATCATAAACTGTAATGATTACTGGTAAGATGTTGCCAATTTGATCTTTTGTTTGATCATTGAATTGAGTACAAAATTGCATACCGTTGATACCTGCTTGACCTAGAACTGGTCCTACTGGAACAACCATAGCTGCCTTACCTGCTGGAACTTGCAATTTGATGACTTTTGTAACTTTCTTTGCAGCCACGAGACGCACCTCCTTTTTGTCCGTGTTGTGGTCATACAATAAGCATTTCGCTTATCTTCCACACAATATAATAATAAAAATAGATACGTGATTATTGCACGCTATTAGGAGTATACTATTTTTTCAAAAAAAAGTCAATAGTAAAATGTTATTTCTACCATTGACTTACTATTATTTATCCATTAAAGCCCATTTTATCTTCCTTAATAAGCTTAATCACTACATCTGCTATCTTAGCATCAAATTGAATACCTTTACCTTTTTCAAATTCCTCAATCATTCTTTCTTTTGAATAAGGTTCTTTATAAACTCTTCTTGTTGCCATAGCGTCGTAGCAGTCCGCACAACAAATAATTCGCGCGATGTATGGAATTTCTTCGCCCTTTAGTCCATCTGGATAACCACTACCATTATATTTTTCATGGTGGTATTTAGCTCCTTCTACGATATTAGGGATTGTAGAGATATCTTTTAAGATCTTAGCACCTTTAGTCGTATGACTCTTCATGATTGCAAATTCTTCATCAGTTAGTCTATCTGGTTTATTAAGGATCGCATCTGGAATACCAATTTTACCGATATCATGAAGTAAGGCAATATAATATAGGTTAGCTAATTCATCACCTTGCATGCCTAATTCTTCCGCGATTAGCTTTGAGAAATGACCGACACGAATTGAATGGCCATTTGTATAATTATCCTTCGCGTCAATTGTCCTCGCAATTGCTTCGATTGATTCAATCGTGATACTCTTTAATTCATTTTCTCTTTGCTTTGCTATTTTTGTACGGCGGTGAATTATTAAGAAGTTGATTAGAATACCTAATGCAATTACTACTAAGACTACTAATACCCAAAACCAAGCTTGTTCGTAGAAATGTTTTTCCTTAACAATGTTAATGCTTATTTGATTACTCATTTGTCCATAAGCATCTAAAACATAAATATGGAATACATAACTTCCACCAGCTAAGTTTGTATATGAAATGGTATTTGTATCTTCACTTATCGCGATAAAATCATTATCGACACCATCAAGTTTATAATAAATCGTATGACCTTTATTAGGCTTGAAGCCAAATATTGATAAATTGAATTCCACACGGTAATCATTTTTACTTAGTTGCAAGTTATTTCCGTAGTGAGGAACACCATCCACACCAACTGAACTAATCGCAATCTTAGTCGGTACTACTTCTTCAGCCGATGCATTAAAGTCATAAACATAAATTCCATTAGTCGATGGGAAATAATATTTTTGACTTTCGGCGTCATAATAGCCTGAAGAGTTAGCTTTAATTGGTTGTAAACCATTTGAAGAATCATAAAATTCATAATCTACAAGTTGGCTATCCTCAAGTGAATCCGTAATATAGATTTGCGCTTCACTACCAATTACATATTTATATGATTTATTACCTGCTTGATCAGTTAATTCAATTTTTGATAATTCTACTAATGACCCCTTAACATAAGGAATGGTGATTTCTCTAGATTCTTCAGCAACCGTATTCAGACAGAATAATCTACTATTTAAAGTATAATAAATATTATCGCCTTCGATTAAGAACTTTAATCTACTACCATCTTCAGTAGTTGTTGGGATAGTAGTTACGGTTGCAAAATCATCACTTGCTTTATATAAAGCTTTTGTCCTACCAAATATTAAGTGACCATCACTAGATTCATTGATGTAAATTACATTTGATTCAATGTAACGAACATCAAAGTTCGTGCCATCAAAACGCATAATTCCACGTGAATAACCAATTGCTAAGAAATCATCAAATGCTCTTAAGCATCTTACGGTATTAGTAATATTGATAACTGGATCATCATAAACATTTCCTAAATGGTTAGATATGTAATCCACATCATAAATAACAATATTATGATTAGCTGGATTATATTCTACGATACCAACGTTGTTAGCCGCAAAATATAATTTGCCATTAAACATTTCAATATCTCTAAAGTCATAACTAGCAATACTATTAGCTGTTGCATAAGCTTTAATTGTATCCATGATGATATTATCAGCTAATATTTTCTTTTGGATACAATCATATAGATAAATACCTGATTTAGCAGCGATATATAAAATATCATCATGCTTTTCAATAGCAAAAATAGTCCTGTCTGTTTCTAAATTTTGCCATGTTACATCATCAAATAATAAATCAGATAAGGCATTTTTAGTAATTAATGATACACCTGAAGCACTAATGTTGTGCGATGCAATCCATAAGTTACCTTCGTAGTCAATCATTAAGTCAACTAGTTGTGATTTATTTTCTAGATTACTAGCAATTGTATATTCACCAGTTAATTCATCAATACAATAAATACCTGCGTTTTCGCATGCCACAAAGATAATATTTTCTTGGCTAGAATATAATATTTTATTTACTTGGTCACCAAGATTGTAACTTTCATCTAATAATACATTATTATCTAGATCATAACGATATACGATACCTTCCATTACACCAATTAATAAAATATCATCATAAATATGAATATCTAATATTTTATTATGAGGGAAAATACAATTGCCATTAGCATCATATGCCCCGTTACCTGTCGTATAATAATAATTATTATGATTATAGTCGATAGCTGATCCTGATACGCTTTGGCCAGCTGTAGCTTCTACTACTCTACTAGTATCATTATTAATATCATATACATATAAGCCATCTTCACTAGAAATATAAAGTAAGTCATTTACTTTATCTAATTGGATATCCGTA
>Ga0265301_10004129_pt1 | contig 14806 bp, 16 predicted proteins | sample AusTroGonzalo_MG_2_FD_193488 | JGI IMG/M metagenome (GOLD analysis project Ga0265301, IMG submission 193488) | Bovine rumen microbial communities from tropical cattle in Woodstock, Queensland, Australia - Gonzalo_04 | ecosystem: Host-associated > Mammals > Digestive system > Stomach > Rumen ...
TATTCTGTACGATGACAGCCTTTGTGAGCAGGGACGCAACTTCTGCAACAAGATCTGGAACTGTTTCCGTATGGTCAAAGGTCTGGAGATAGCCGATATCCCGCAACCCGAAACATCGAAATACGCCATCCAATGGTTCGAGGCCAAGCTGGCCGAGACGGAAGCCGAGATTGCCGACCTGTTCAGCAAGTACCGTCTCTCCGAGGCGCTGATGGCAATCTTCAAACTCTACTGCGATGAGTTCAGCGGCTGGTATCTGGAAATGATAAAGCCGGCTTACCAACAGCCTATTGACCGTGCAACCTACGATGCATCGCTGAAGTTCTTCGAGCGCCTGCTCGTTCTGCTCCACCCGTTCATGCCGTTCATTACCGAGGAACTCTGGCAGAACCTCTATGAGCGCAAGCCGGGCGAGTCGATCATGGTGGCGCCACTGAACAATCACCAATCGGCAATCTGCAGTCAGATTCTCGCCGAAGTCGATAATCTCAAGGAAATCATCGCCGGAGTACGTAACGTGCGTGCCTCGAAGAACATCCCGCCGAAAGAGCGCCTGATGCTCATCTCGCCCGTTGAACTCAACGCACTGGTCAGCAAACTCGCCAACTGCGACATAGCCGTAAGCGCCGAACCGTCTGCCAACTGCGCAAAGTTCATCGTCGGTACAACGGAGTTCGCCATCCCGATGGATGCGTTCATTAACGTGGATGAGGAAATCAAGAAACTCGAAGCCGATTTGGCACACCAGCAAGGTTTCCTGCGCGGTGTACAGGCCAAACTCTCGAACGAGCGCTTCGTACAGAACGCCAAGCCCGAGGTGGTTGAACTCGAGCGCAAGAAGGAGCACGATGCCCTCGCACGTATCGCCGCCATCGAAGAGTCCCTCGCCCAACTCAGGAAATAGCCACCGACAAATTACAAATTACAAAATGGCAAATAAAATGAAACGTCATATTCCCAACATCATCACCTGCTGCAATCTGCTGTGCGGCGCGCTTGCTGTCATGCTGGCGGCGGAAGGACTGTTCCATTGCGCGTTCGGCATGATTCTTCTCGGCGCATTGTTCGACTTCTTTGACGGCATGTCTGCCCGTGCGCTGAAAGTCAACAACCCTATCGGCAAGGAGATTGACTCGCTGGCTGACGTCATAACCTTCGGTCTCGCACCGTCTGTCATGCTTATGCAGGCTATTCGTCTCTCAACCGAGAACAGCAACTACGCATGGGGCTGGTGGTCATCTGTAGCACTGATTATGGCGGCATTCTCTGCCCTGCGCCTGGCCAAGTTCAACATCGACGAGCGCCAGACCAGTTCGTTCATCGGTCTGGCCACACCGGCCAACGCCATCTTCTGGGGGGCGCTCATCGCTGCCTTCCCCGACATGGCTTCTTGGGCGCAGTGGATGCCGTACGCCATGCTGGCCGTGGCTGCTCTCAGCTGCTGGCTGCTGGTGTGCGAGTTGCCGATGTTCTCGCTCAAGTTCAAGAACATGACCTGGAAGGACAACAGCGTACGCTACATCTTCCTCATCGGCTGCATACTGATTGCGGCTATGTGCTGCACATTTGCCGTCCTTCGCGGCAACTGGCACTACGCCATGTTCAGCGGCGCAGGAATCATCCTGTGGTACATTGTGGCGAATCTGTTTCCCGGTAAGTAATGTTTATCCATTTTATAGGTATAACCATCAAACATAATCATACCATGAAAACCTCTCGACTTGTTCTATTTATTGCGGCAATAGGCCTGTTGCCGTTGTACCTGTGTGCAGAAGAGATTCCCGAGGGTTATTACGACGGAATTAATGGCAAGAGTGACGCTGACCTCAAAACCACTCTCAGCATCATCTGCCGCGGTGGTGAGCGCTACGAGTACGGCACAACCACCTATCACACCTCCAACGATAAAGACGGCAAGTGGCAGAAAGGCGACCTCAAGGCTTACGGCACTTGGCAGGCTTTTCCGCTCACGGATATTCGGGAAGACGGCAGCGTTTGGGATATGTACTCGAACAGCGTACGCTACTACCCGAACAAACAAGGCGAATCAGGATGCGCCATGGACATTGAGCACTGCTTGCCCAAGTCCTGGTGGGGAGGCGAAGTGAACAATGCCTATAAGGACTTGTATCACCTCAACCCCTCCGACAAACAAGCCAACAGCAACAAGAGCAACTACGCTCCCGGACATGTCGTTAAAGGCGATAAGTTCGATAACGGCTCCTTCCGTATGGACAGCAAGAACAAGTCACAGTACGGATATATCTGTTTCGAACCGGCAGCTGAGTATCGCGGAGATTTTGCACGCGCATGGTTCTATATCGCTACGGCGTACGAAGATATTGATTGGAGTGCGGACTACGCGCAATATATCAGTAAGGACTCCTACCTCATGTTTTCCGAAACAATCAGGCAGGTACTGCTTGACTGGCATCGCGAAGACCCCGTGAGCGACAAAGAGATCTGCCGTGCTGACCGGATATCATCCATTCAGCACAACCGTAATCCGTTTATTGACTATCCGGACTTGGTGGAATATATCTGGGGTAACAAGCAGGGACAGGATGTTGATCTCACTTCGCTGGATTGCACCTATGGCACAGGCGTTTGCCCTGATCCTGTTACTCCCGATCCTGACCCGCAGCAATACGACACGCTGATCAACCTGCCGGCTATCACGGCTGCACTCATCAATGCTGTTCAGGGGGACATTACCGGTTCTGCCAATAGTTCTTCCATCCGGTCGAACGGCACAACATCCATCACCATGGGCAATGGTAATACGGATGGCGAATTTACATTTACCGGATTGAACCTGGACAAAAACGCCATATTGGCGTTCCGCGCATCTATTTATCAGACGGCATCTTCCATGCAATTGGACATCTATGCGGACGGAAATGTTATCAAAACGATAACCCAGGAGGCGGTGCAGAACACACGAAGCGAAATCCGCTACCGCGTGGATATTCCTGCCGGAACGCAATCCATCAAACTGCTTTCCGTTGGAGGCTCTACGTCCAAACGCGCCTGCATGCAAGAGTTGTACCTGCTCAGCCCGAAGGATTCGGGCACGCCCACTGCGCTGCCGCAGACGAACAGTCTTGCACCCAATGCACGAAAGATCTTGCGTGACGGACAATTGTACATTGTTGTCGGCGACCGCACGTACACCATTCTCGGGCAATAACGGCTTACTGATTATATCACTGTTCAGCAATATAGATTTATAGAAATATGACTTTCATCGACAGCCTCAAGCGCAACAGCATCTTCCTCAGTTTATGGCTAGCAACCATCGTGGCGCTGACCATAGCAATGTGTGTGACCGACAAAGCATCGCTGCATTTGGCACTGTGTGACCATCATAGTGCTTGGGCGGACACGGTTATGCCGGTCCTTTCGGATTTGGCCAATTGGCTTCCTTATGTTATTGCGATAGGTCTGCTTATCGGACGCTGGCGTTACGGATTGTTTGTTACCGCCAGTCTGCTGCTATCCACCGGGTTGGCGCAGGCTATCAAACATATTGTCCGTGCGCCGCGGCCGTTCACTTGGTTCGCCGAACATCATCCGGATATTTCACTGCCTCTCACCCAAGGCGTGAGGATGAACTACTGGTTAAGTTTCCCTTCCGGCCACACCACCACCTTCTTCTGCCTGTTTTTCGCGCTTTGTGCGGTCTATACCTACCACATCTCCACCAGTAGCATGCCGTTAGCAGACAATGGAAACACCGGCAAAAAAATATCTCCCGACATCAATCGGAAGATTTATTCAGTGGCCAACATTGCCGTTCAGCTGTTGCTTTTCATCGCGGCTGCAGTCTGCTCATACTCGCGGATATATCTCAATCAGCATTTCGCGGCAGACGTGCTTGGCGGTATGATAGTCGGCGTGCTTTCTGTAGCTATTGTATGGGCTGTGTTCGCAGCCATTCAATTATTTGTTCGTCGGCGGGCAGCCAGCTCACGCTGTTGAGTTCGTCCGACGCCAGCCATCGCGCCGCCTCGTGCTCGATGAGCGTTATATCACAGGTCAGGCGGCAAAGGTAGCAGTGTAGCGTGATGTGAAACGTCGGATAATCATATTCCACTACCGGTAGGGGCTGCTCTATATCGATACACGCTGCCAGTTCCTCGCGTATCTCGCGATGCAGTGCTGCCTCCGGAGTCTCACCCGGCTCCAGTTTTCCGCCGGGAAACTCCCAGTAGTCTTTCCAGTCACCATACCCGCGCTGAGTCGCCAGTATACGCCCTCTGTCATCACGCAGGATGGCTGCTACAACTTCTATCCGTTTCATCGCAGGCATGCTGTTATACGCTCCAGATATTGCCGGTCAATATCGTCAAATGTATTGTACTCGGCACTGTCTATGTCCAGTACGGCTGTTATCTTGCCGTCACGACGGACAGGAACAACAATCTCGCTTTTGGAAGCCCCCGAACAAGCTATATGTCCGGCAAACTCATGTACGTTGGGTACGATAACTGTTTTGTCCTGCTCCCACGACGTGCCACACACGCCGCGACCGTACGGGATACGCGTACAGGCTACAGGACCTTGGTACGGGCCGAGTACCAGATCTTTGTCTGCCACGCGATAGAAGCCTGTCCACCAGAACCCGAACGCATCATGCAACAGAGCCGATATGTTCGCCATATTGGCAATCACGTCCGTCTCACCGGATACGATTGCCTCAATCTGCGGCAACAGACTCTGATAAGTCTCTTCTTTGCTCATAATACTACCGGAAATCAGTCCAACATGTCGCCATAGTTGTTCGACAACTGCACCATTTGGTCATATTGCTCGGGATCGAGGTCGTAGAAGTAATAGTTTCGCGGATCAATATGATGCCCTTGCAGGTGTACCTCATAATGCAAGTGCGGACCTGTCGATTTTCCTGTACTTCCCACCAATGCGATTATATCCGACCGCTTGACTTGCTGACCTACGCGAACCAGCGATTTGAACAAGTGGGCGTACAGGGTCTCATAACCAAAACCGTGATTGATAATCACAGTATTTCCATACCCTTGCTTCCATCCGGAGAAGGTAACCTTGCCGTTGCCTGTGGCATACACCTCCGTGCCGGTAGGCGCTGTAAAGTCCATGCCTGCATGGAACTTGCGCACATGATATACTGGATCAATTCGAACGCCATAACCCGAGGCGACACGAGTCAGGTCCTTGTTCAGCACCGGCTGGATGGCGGGAATATTCTCCATACGGATTTCGCGGGTCTTGGCCAAATCAATTATCTCTTCATACGACTTCGCCTGAACATAGGTCTGTTTCTCCAGAAGATCGACTTTGCGTGTCAGATCTGCGGCAAGCTGGGTGTTCGCCAGGCGGGATATATTGTCGTAATAATCGGCATTGAGTGCTATACCCTTGCGCGATGACATCGGTATAGGTTCTGCGCCAAGAATGACGCGGTACAGATTATTGTCACGCTGCTGCAGGTCAGCAAGCACCAGCTGCATGCTTTCACACCGTCTGGACAGCAACTCATACTGAGCTTCAAGCGACTGTTTCTCCGAAATCAACTGGCGCTCTTTAGGCGAAGGAAAGAACGAAAAGAAAATATAGAAAAATACAACGCCAAGACTTATACCTCCAAGAATGTACCACCCTGCTCTGCGCAGCCAGTACTTGAAGCCGTGTTCCACACGCTCCATCTCGAGCGTATCCGGGTTGATATTGAAATGTGATTTCTTAACCATAATCTATACTATTATTCCTCCACCTGCAACCAGGTTGTCCTTGTACAACACCAGCGACTGTCCGGGAGTTGGTGCCCACACCGGTTCATCGAATCGCAGCAGCACTTCTTCGTCCGCCTCTTTCATTTCAATGGTTGCCGCCACGGCTGTCGAGCGGTAACGTATTCTTGCTTCCACACGCGGAGACTGCATCAGCCACTCTCGGTCACGGATGCGTACGTCACGCATCTTGACGGTTGTCGCATACAAGTCATCGTGACGGCCCAGGCTTATGCGGTTCGTTTCGGTGTCTATCTTCGTCACAAAGGCCGGATACCCCAGTGCCACGCCCAAGCCTTTGCGCTGACCGATGGTGTAGTACGGACAGCCCTGATGTCTTCCCACAACTTTTCCGTCAGCATCCACATAATCACCGGCTTCGGGATGGAGACCCTCTCCGGCCAGGAACGCGCGGTAATCGTTGTCAGGGACAAAACACACCTCTTGCGACTCACGTTTCTTTACCAGAGCGTCAAAACCGTGCGCTCCGGCTATCCGACGCACTTCATCTTTGGTCAGGTCACCTAAAGGGAAGATAGTAACCCCTAGGTTTGCCTCGGTGAGCATCCATAGGAAGTACGTCTGGTCCTTGTGTGTATCCTCTGCTGTACGGAGATACAGATGTCCCTCACGCTCTGCTATCCGCGCATAATGCCCGGTAGCAATCATTTCGCATCCGTACTCGCGCGCCGCATCCAGCAATGCACCCCACTTTATATGGCTGTTGCACAGCACACACGGGTTAGGCGTACGGCCGTGGGCATATTCTTCTACAAAGTTGGTTATTACATGCTCACGGAATGTACTGCGGAAATCCACTATGTGATGCTCAAACCCCAGCCGCTCGGCGTTATGCTTTGCTTCCATGATGCTTTCCACGGAGCAGCAGCCTTTCTCCTTGGCCAGACATGACTCCTTGATCGAGTCAAACGTGCGGAACGTTACGCCTACCAAATCATAGCCTTGCTCCTTCAGTAGCAAAGCACTCACAGTGGAATCTATTCCACCGGACATAGCTATCAACACCCGTTTGGACACCCTTTTAACAAAAAAGAGTGCCGAACATCGGCACTCTTGGTGTCCCCCGAGGGACTCGAACCCTCGACCCACTGATTAAGAGTCAGTTGCTCTACCAACTGAGCTAGGGAGACTCTTGCGTTTGGCAAACCGTGCCGCTTGGTAGGATGCATTTCACGCAAAGCGGATGCAAAAGTACGGCAAAAATTCGACAAATGCAAATTATTATACGGCTCGTTCGCTTTTTTAGGAGTTATTCCATCTAATTGCCAAGTTCACCTTGCAACCGCTCGCAGTAAATGCGCGTCGCACACTCTACCATCCTCAGGCACGGACGCTGACGGTAGTACTCTGCGGTACGTGCATCGGGAACATATGGTGTAGGAGCATCCTTGCGTAATTGGAGCAATTCGCGACAGATATATGAGCCGTTCTGTTCCTCAAACCTACGGACAAGCGCTTGCACATTCTTGTAGTTCGCCTGTTTGCCTTCTGCGTCATCCGATTTGGTGCTGCCCGATTGCAGTCCTTCCAGCAGCGCCATGGCCGAACATGCTCCGCACATCTCGCGCAGTCGCCCTACTCCGCCACCAAACGATGCAGACAGGCGTTTGGCCAGGTCGTCAGGAATACCATATACGTCGGCCAGTGCACAAAATACAGCCTGCGAACAGTTACATCCGCTCATGAACAACTCGCGTGCACGCTCTACACGCTCTTCAGTATGGATGGAGAGTGATTCCATGTCAGCCGGCAATAGTGTTTTCTACGTGCTTGACACGCTGACCGAGCACTACATCAACGGCCAAGGTCGTGTTCAGCACATCCAGAGCATGCGAAACGGTGGCATATGTCCGGTTACCGATCAGTCGGCCTATGTCCGACAAGGTGAGTGCTGTATATCGCTTTGCCAGATACATGGCAACCTGACGGGCTACTACCACGTCACGCTGGCGGCTTTGTGATACCAATGCCTCAGGCGATACCTTGAACTCCTCGCATACAGCATCCGTAATGTCCGCCATGTTCCGCTCACGGGGCTTGATCTCAACAATCCGGCCTACAACCTGCTCCGCCAGCTCCATGTCTATCTCTTTGTCGGCAAGCGTTGAATAGGCCAGCAGGGATGCCAGTACGCCCTCAAGATCACGGATATTGTCGCGCACGTTATTTGCAATGAACTCGACTATCTCCATCGACAGTGTCACACCGTCACGATGCATCTTGTTGAGCAGAATGTCCCTGCGTAGAGCAAAGTCCGGTTTGGTCATCTCTGCTGCCAATCCCCACTTGAAGCGGCTCAGCAGTCGTTCCTCAAGGTCGCGCAAATCCTTCGGAGCCTTGTCGGACGTAAGCACAATCTGCTTGCCTGATTGCTGCAGATAGTTGAAGATGTGGAAGAACGTGTCTTGCGTCGCGCGCTTACCCGCGATATATTGTATGTCATCCACTATCAGTACATCTATGGTCTGATAGAACAGCAGAAAGTCCGGAATATGATTGTGCGCTGCTGCGTCCTGATATTGCAATTGGAATGTGTTGGCGGATACGTACAGCACGCGCTTCTGGGGCAACAGACGCTTTACATCATTACCGATGGCATTGGCCAGATGCGTCTTGCCTACTCCGCTGCCGCCGTATATGAACAGCGGGTTGAAACTGCTACGCCCGGGCTGTGTGGCAATGGACAAGGCTACCGTGCGCGCAAGTTTGTTTGACTCTCCTTGCACAAACGACTCGAATGTGTAGGACGGATTGAGCTGGCTGTTGAAATCCGGCTCTTCTTTCAGATCGGGCTGCTGCATCAGCATGGCAGGTACAACCGGGGCCTGCGATACATCGGATGGTATGTTCACGCCCGCGTTGGAGTGCGAATCGATCTGAACACGGTACTCCAGCTTGGTTTGAGGACCGAACATGCGGAACAGCACTTTCGACAGCAATGTCAGGTAATTCTCCTCAATGTATTCTACAATGAACTGCGACTTTACCTGCAGAACGAGCACATCATTCTCGAAACTCAACGCCTGGATGGGAGCAAACCAAGTCATATACACACTCGGCGTGAGATTGTCACGCAGAATGTGTTGGCATTCGGTCCATATGACTTGTACATTTCTATCCATAAGGCGCAAAAGAAATCGGAGTATGTTCTCCGAAATCCGATGCAAAAGTACTGCTTTTTTTTCAAATTTGCAAATTTATCTGAATGACAGATTTTGACTTTTTGCAAACCCCTATTTATTTCAATTAGTTACAATCTGACAACTGATTTCCTGCCACTTGCAAAAGTTATCAACATTCAACTGACTGATTTTTAATAGTGCGAATGGGGGGCATTTTTTTAGATATTCGCATATTTTCATAGCAATGGGGCAAAACTGGGTGTTTTATGCTGTACAACACTTTTTTCTTATTTATAATTCGTAAGAATAAGAGCCTTCAAAGTATAGTTTGCAATACGAAAATATTGCCCTCGTTTACCCAGTTCGGAAGGCATGCAACATTTTGAAATCCAACAGATTGGAATAGGTTCACGGATGCCTTGTTGCCCTCACGGACAAGGGCATACAAAAGTCGAAAGCACAGAATATTAGCAACATACGATTTGAGTTTCAGGAGTGCTTCGCGGGCTACCCCCTGATTGCGATATGCGCGTGCTATGTATATCGCAACGGCAGCCTTGCGGTTTCGTATGTCCACGTCATACATGTCAACGCACCCTACAGGCTCTGTCTGATCCGGAAGCTGAATCATCATGCGCAACTGACCGTCCTGGTAAATATCGCCGGTGGTACGCAGAATATACTCACGCAGATCCGCCTCGGAAAGCGGATTGTGCGTGTCGCCGTCACACCATGCTTCCGAATCGTTCTCCCACAAGTAGAGTTGGGGCAGGTCTTCAGGCTCCAGTTTGCGCAATGTGATATGCAGGCTTTCTGTCATGCAAACAACCGTTCGAACAGCGAGGGCTTGCGACGCGGCTTCTCGTCATCAAAATGATGCTCTGCAGGCTGCAGGGGTTTACCGCTGTGAATCATCTGGTATATCACTCCCCAATCGGGCAGGCCGCCCAGGTTATGGTCATCTATGAATACGTCGGCATCGAGCTTGCGGGATACGCGCATATCGGGTGTTTCCTCGGGAAATGCGGCATTTACGGCATAGAACTCCAGTCCGCGCTCTTTGCAGTAGTTCACCGCATCTTCCAGCAACTGGCCTTCACGACATGTGTATAGGATAATCTGGCACATGTCTTCGCGTTGCAACTTCTTGAGAGTCTCTATGGCAAACGGAATGGGTTTGCCGATGGCAGGATAGGCATGCGTTACAAGCGTTCCGTCAAAATCTACTGCTATTGTCATAACTGTTGTTGTTTTATTCGGTTAATATTTCAACTCCTCGTCTTGCGGACGTAGTTCCTCTTCCGTCTTCGCTGCGGACGGCTTGGTGAACACCAGTGCTACGGCACCGATGGCCGCCAGCCATATCATCGGCTTGAATGCCCCCAGCAGCAGATACACCACAAGGCTCAATCCCGCCGCCAGCGCAACAAGTGCCATACGGACTATGGCATAGGTGAAGTACGTGTCGTATTTGAGGTCGGCGTCTTCTGTCCCGGCTATCTTTCCGCACACGCGCTTGAAGCCGTACAATGCACCGGGAACAGAGATCAGTGTATATAGGATGGCAGCGTATTGGAGCATCAGCCCCGCTGTTTCGTTCGGGTCTATTAGCCGATACGGTTCACCGGTTCGCGAAATCGAATCGTAGTTCATATACCAGATGACACCGAAAAGAACGATTATCAGGCCATACAGGATATAGTACAGCGTCTTCATGAGCGACAGCCATTCTGTCTTGGATTTGTGGGTACTGGGTTTCAACATAGTTTACAATTTATCCGTTGAATATTGTTCGGTTGAGGATGGAGCGGCCGAGCGTTATCTCGTCGGTGTATTCCAGTTCGTTGCCGATGGCTATTCCGCGTGCTATGAGCGATACGGTCAGCTGCTCGGTGGACAGCCCTGCCTGTTCCAGGCTGTTCATGATGCGCCGGTAGAGGTAGAAGTTTGTTGTGTCACCTTCCATCGTCGTGGGTAACGCCAGGATTATCTCTTTCACTTCGCCTGTCAGGACGCGCTCCACCAGTTTATCTACTTCGATGTCTTTCGGACCTATGCCGTCTATGGGCGATATCACTCCGCCCAGCACATGATACACGCCGTGGTACTGACCGGTGTTCTCGATCGACATCACATCCTGGATGTTCTCCACCACGCATATGGTGCCATGGTCACGACGCGGATTGCTGCATATGGGGCACATCTCCGTGTCGGATATGTTCCGGCATTCGGAGCAATAGTGCACCTCGCGTTTCAGCCGCGTCAGCGAGTCCGCGAAGTTTTGCACATCGTCATTGGGCTGGCGTAGCAGGTGCAGCACCAGGCGCAGAGCCGTCTTCCGCCCTACTCCGGGCAGCGAGGCGAACGAGTTGACCGCACTATCTAACAGTTGGCTTTCCATCACTTACGGCTTTTATTTTCCTCCGCACGGCCGGCTGCTTTGCCATGTATTCCCGGCTTCCAGCGCGCAGGGATTACGCGATACGGATAGCGCTCGCGCATGTTCATGGCGTTCGGGCAGTCGCAGTGGTGGATCCGGATGCCTTTCGTCACGCTTATAAATCCGAATATCGGGTCACCCGGTTGCGGGTTGCAGCATTTCGACAGGGCGTAATCCACATTCTTGACGTTGATATCCACCTCCAGCGCCAGTGCCGAACTGGACGTGGTCTGTGTTGTCTCGCGTTGCGGACTGACAGGCATGTGGACGGTATCGAGGTCGGCATATATTTCTTTCACCCGCTGCACATCCTCTTTGCCGGATGCCAGCGCCTGATAGAAGTCCGATATCGCCTTGTATCCCAACTTCAGTGCCAACTTGGTCACGTGCGCCTCGTCATAGTCAATCTTCCAGTTCTTCAACCGGCGTTCAAGCAGTTCGCGGCCTTCGGCGGCCTGCTTGTACTCAATCTCCTTGAGTGCCTGCCGGATCTTGTTCTTCGCCTTGGTCGATGCCACATAGTTCAGCCAGTCGGCTGTCGGATGCTGGTTGGGTGAGGTGTTTATTTCCACCTGGTCACCGTTCTGAAGTTCCTGACGGATGCTCGCGTGCTGGCCGCGAATGTGACCGCCCACGCAACGGCAGCCGACTTCGGAGTGAATGCTGAACGCGAAGTCCAATACCGTCGCACCATATGGCAGACGGCGCAGGTCACCCGTGGGAGTGAACACATATACGCTCTGCTTGTCGGTATTCAGACGGTTGCCGTCCACACCTTTGTACGCCCAGTGCGCCGCCACGCCTTTCTCCGCCACCTCGTCCATACGGCGCGTGCGGATCTGGACCTCCACCCATTTGCCTTCAGGACCCAGAACGGTCGTATGCAGACTCTCGTAGCCGTTTTCTTTCGGCACGCTCAGCCAGTCGCGCAAACGCTTGGGATTGGGCTGGTACATATCCGTGATGATGGAATATACCTGCCAGCATTCCTGTTTCTCACGTTCGAGCGGGGAGTCAAGTATGATGCGGATGGCGAACAGGTCATATATCCTGTCTATATCACAGTGCTGCACCTGCATCTTGTGATAGATGGAGTGGATGGACTTCGGGCGCCCCTTGATGGTGAACACAAACCCCGCATCTGCCAGTTTTTTCTCCAGAGGGGTGATAAACGATGCGATATAGGCGTCGCGCTCGGCTTTCTTTGCCGCTAGTTCGTATGCGATGTATTTGTATTTGGTATAGTCTGTGAACTTGAGCGCCAGGTCCTCCATTTCCGTCTTGATCTGATACAGACCCAACCGGTGGGCCAGCGGAGCATGCAGACTTGCCGTCTCGTTGGCAACATGGCGGCGGCGGTCACTGTCGCCTTCCTTGTCCAGAGTGCGGAGCAACTCCAGACGGTCGAGCAGTATGTCGTACAATACTTTGTTGCTGTCTTCCATTTTTGTGCTATTTATGCGTAGATTTTGAACAAAAACTGCCTATAATTGCATTAATTCTGAAAATACCTGCGCAAATTCCATGCAAAAATAAAAAAAAATTTGCAAATATCAAAATATTTTTGTAAATTTGCAGCGTTTTAGTGTGAACAATGTCTATTTTGATATATAATTAAACAAAACAATACATCATGAAAACTATTTTTCGTATTTTGCTGGCTTTGGCTATATGCTTTTTAGCATATATCTGCGTGGACAGTGTGGTTACCCCCATTCAGTTTGAAGAAACGCGTACTGCGCGCGAGGAGGCCGTGGTCAAGAACCTCGTTCACATCCGTACCGCCGAAGTGGAGTTCAAGAACCATTATGGCCGTTTCATGGCTGACCCCGATTCGTTGATTCTGTTCCTGAAGAACACACCGAAGAAAGAGGTGCTCAAGGAAGGTTCATTGACCGACGCTCAGCTCGAGAAAGGTCTGACGGAGCCCAAGGCTGTCAAGCTTATCGACAAAGCCAAGGTGAAAGCCATGAGCAAACTCAAAACGGACGATCCCGAAGCCATTTACGCCTATATCTGGGAGAATGACAAGGATATCAAGGATGCCGGTTTGAAGGGATTCCGCCGTGACACTATCGAGCGCAATATGATCGAGACGCTCTACAAGGGTGAGTTCACAGCCGACAACATCGACCAGATCATCTACATCCCGTATTCCGACAACCTCCGTTATGAGATCGAGGTGAACGACGAGTACAAGACTTCGCAGGGCATCCATGTTCCTCTGTTCGAGGCACGCGCTCCGTTCGAGACCTATCTGGCCGATCAGGACAAGCAGGAGCTGGTTAACCTCATCGACAAGGAGAATAAGCTCGACCACTACCCCGGATTGAAAGTCGGTTCTATCGAAGCACCGAACAACAACGCAGGTAACTGGGAGTAAGGCGTCTGACGAATCGTGCTGACTGCTGTCGCCTTGCGGCATAAGTTGCACGGTTGTCTCCGCTCGCCCAGCCACAGGCACTACATAGTTGTGGCAGGGACCCAAAAACAAGAATACAATGAGGATCATTAGCGGAAAATTTAGGGGGCGTCGGTTGATGCCCCCTAAAAATATAACAGCACGCCCCACAACAGACTTTGCCAAGGAGAGTCTGTTCAATCTGCTCGTCAACCGGATGGATTTCGAAGGGATTGATGTCCTGGATTTGTTTGCCGGCACAGGCAGTATCGGATTGGAGTGCGTATCACGCGGAGCGCGTGAGGTCACTGCTGTCGAACTCGCTCATGTGCAGCAGAACTTTATCATCTCCACATGCAAGTCGCTTGGCATCAACAATCTCCGCGTCATCCGTGGCGATGTGTTCCGCTACCTCAAGTCATCTGCCATACGCTACGACCTTATCTTTGCCGATCCGCCGTATGCGCTTGACGAGCTACCCACTCTGCCGTCCCTCATCTTCGGTGACGCCGGCGATGATCCCCGGGGCTATTCCATCCTCAAGCCCGGCGGATTGTTTGTGCTGGAGCATGGCGACCGGTACGATTTCTCGGGTCACCCGCATTTCATCGAGCTCCGCACATACGGCAGTGTGCACTTCTCATTCTTCGCTTAGTCCGGACTGACGCCTTTGGGCAAATCGTACAATCGGGTTTTGTTGCTGCTCTTTCGCAGGGCAGCAACTGTTTTTCTGTGGATGCGGCTACAGCAGGAACGGCTGTAGTGTCGGACGGGAACCGTCCGCAGGGGGTGAGAAGAATATCCGGTATCCCACTTCACAATTCACACACTCGTGATGCTGGCAGTAGTTCTGGTACAGGTGCAGGAGAGCCTGGCTGTCTGCAGCATTGCGCACTTGCTGGCCTAACATCTTCCACTGGCGGACAATCGTGTTGTCTTCCGCGGCTATCTGTTCCATCATATCCATCGCGGACTGTCCGGAACCCGATGATGTTCTTTGCGCGTAGGCGTATTTATAGGGAATAACGGTATTGATTAGCAGTATGTCTATCGA
>Ga0265301_10004131_pt1 | contig 14804 bp, 9 predicted proteins | sample AusTroGonzalo_MG_2_FD_193488 | JGI IMG/M metagenome (GOLD analysis project Ga0265301, IMG submission 193488) | Bovine rumen microbial communities from tropical cattle in Woodstock, Queensland, Australia - Gonzalo_04 | ecosystem: Host-associated > Mammals > Digestive system > Stomach > Rumen ...
CTTGTTGGCCGATGCCGGCTGCGATACCTTCCTGCCCTCTGACACTGGCCTCACCGCCTACATCCAGCAGGATGCCTACTCCGAAGCTGCCATCCGCACCGCCATCGCCAACACCCTCGCCGCCTTCTCCCCTGCCGCAGTTCCCGAAGCGTCCGCTTCGGGTCTCTCCATCACCTTCACCGCCGCCCCCGCCCCCGATGAGAACTGGAACGCCACCTGGGAGGCCGACCATCACTTCGAACCCATCGCCCTCCCCGACGGCCAGCTCCTGCACATCATCCCCCGTCAGGCCTTTGGCAGCGGCGAGCATGCCACCACGCGCCTGATGCTGGGCCTGTTGTCCGACCTTGCGCCCCTCAGCAACGCCACCGTCATCGACGCCGGCTGTGGCACCGGCATCCTCGGCATTGCGGCCCTCAAGCTCAGTGCCGCCCGCGTCTTCGCCTACGACATCGATGAATGGAGCGTTCGCAACGCCCAGGACAACTACGCCCTCAACGGTCTCAATGCCGAGATTGCCCTTGGCGATGCCCGCTGCCTCGATGCAGCCCCGCAGGCCGACATCCTCCTTGCGAATATCAACCGCAACATCCTCCTCGCCGACCTCCCTGCCTTCGTAGCACACCTGAAGCCCTCCGGCCATCTCCTCCTCTCTGGCTTCTACGAAGCCGACATCCTTCTCCTCACCGAAACCGCTACCGCCCTCGGCCTCACCCTCATCGACACACGTGCCGACGGCGACTGGCGCGCCCTGCACTTTCAAAAATGAAAAGTGAAAAATAAAAATTTCCTTAAACTCTTTGAACCTTTGAACTTCTTGAACTTTTTGAACTCCTTAAACCTTTTGAACTTCTTAAACTCCTTGAACTTTTGAACTTCTTAAACTCCTTAAACGTTAAACGCTAAACGATACAATATGCCTCTCGACACTGACCTCCGCGTACTTGAGTTGCTCTCCAGGAGCTACCCCAATGTCGCCGCCGCCTCCTCCGAGATCATCAACCTCGAAGCCATCCTGAACCTGCCCAAAGGCACGGAACACTTCATGGCCGATATCCACGGCGAATACGAGGCCTTCCTGCATATCCTCAAGAACGCCTCCGGCAATATCAAGCGTAAGGTGAAGGAACTCTATGCCGACACCCTTTCGTCCGACGAGCTGCGCGAGCTCTGCACCCTCATCTACTACCCCGAGCAGAAGCTGGAGATTATTAAGGAAAACGGCCCCACCCCCAACCCCTCCCCTGTTAGGGAGGGGAGAAAAAATACTCCTATCAGCGAGGAAGCCCCCCTCCCTAACAGGGGAGGGGCCGGGGAAGGGGCTTTTTACACACTTACCCTCCAGCGCCTTATCCGCGTCTGCCAGTCTGTGTCTTCCAAATACACGCGCTCCAAGGTCCGCAAGGCCCTGCCCGCCGAGTTCGCCTATATCATTGAAGAGCTGCTCCATGAGTCTCCCTCCGACGATGACAAGCAGGCTTATTTCGCTCGCATCATCCAAACCATCATCGAGACAGGCCGTGCCGACGCCTTCATCATCGCCCTCGCCACCGTCATCCAGCAGCTGGCCGTCGATCAGCTGCACATCCTCGGTGACATCTTCGACCGCGGCCCGGGCGCACACATCATTATGGACCGCCTCTGCCAGCACCACAGTTTCGACATCCAATGGGGCAACCACGACGCATTATGGATGGGCGCTGCCGCCGGCAACGACTGCTGCATCGCCAATGTCCTGCGTCTCTCATTGCGCTACGGCAATATGCAGACCCTCGAGGACGGCTACGGCATCAACCTCGTGCCCTTGGCTACCTTCGCCATGGAGACCTACGCCAGCGACCCCTGCGACCTCTTCGGTCCGCGCCTCGACAAGGACGATACCACGCACAACGAGAAGACGCGCCGACTCATCGCACAGATGCACAAGGCCATCTCCATCATACAGTTCAAGCTCGAAGCCCAGATGATCCTGCGACGCCCCGAATGGCAGATGCAGGACCGCCTCGTGCTGCAATGCATCGACAAGGAACGCGGCATCTTCCATCGCGACGGTCAGGACTATGAGATGAAGGACACCTTCCTCCCCACCCTTGACCCCGCACACCCCTTCGAGCTCACCCCCGAGGAGGCTGAACTCGTGCGCCAGCTCCACCACTCCTTCCGCGTCAGCGACAAACTGCAGAAGCACGTCAAGTGCCTCTTCACTCATGGCTGCATGTACGCCATCTACAACGGCAACCTCCTCTTCCACGCCAGCGTGCCCCTCAATGCCGACGGCACCCTCAAGGAGGTTGATCTCAACGGACACCGCTACAGCGGTCGCGAACTGCTGCACCAGATTGGAATGACGATGCGCTCCGCTTTCAATGCCGACACGCCTCGTTCCGAGAAGCAGTTCGCCAAGGATTACTTCTGGTATCTCTGGTGCGGACAGGACTCTCCTCTCTTCGACAAAGACCGCATGGCTACCTTCGAGCGTTACTTTCTCCGTGATAAGTCAACACACGAAGAACGAAAGGGTTACTACTATCTCCTTCGCGACAATGCAGAGGTCTGCGACCGCATCCTCGATGCCTTCGGTGTCGAAGGTAAGCACCGCCATATCATCAACGGCCATGTACCCGTGCGCGTGGCGGGTGGCGAGAGTCCCATCAAGGCTGACGGTCGCCTTATGGTCATCGATGGTGGCCTTTCCAAAGCCTACCACAACACCACCGGCATCGCCGGCTACACCCTCGTGTTCCATAGTCGCGGCTTCGAGCTCATCCAGCACGAACCCTTCGAGAGCGCCGATGACGCCATCCGTCGCGGTACCGACATCGTCTCCAGCAAGCAGATTGTGGAACTCAGCGGTCGCCGCCTGCGCGTTCGCGACACCGACAAAGGGCGCGAACTCCTCGCTCAGATTCAGGAACTCAAGCAGCTCCTCTACGCCTACCGCCACGGCATCCTCAAGGAACGCACACGCCAGTAGTCTCTCATGAGAACCGCCGTCATCGGAGGGGGCGCCGCAGGTTTCTTCCTCGCTATCAATCTCAAGGAACTATGCCCGCAGATGCACGTCGTCATCTTCGAGCGTAGCCAGCATCTGCTCCGTAAGGTCAAGGTCTCTGGCGGCGGGCGCTGCAACTGCACCAACACCTTCGCTGACATCCGCGACCTCGCTGAGTGCTACCCACGTGGCCATCGTCTCATGAAGCGCCTCCTGAAAGGCTTCTCCGAGCGCGACGCCTACGACTGGTTCGAGCGCCACGGCGTCCCCCTCACCACCCAAGCCGACCAATGCGTCTTCCCTGCAGCACAGGACTCGCAGGTCATCATCGACTGCTTCCTCAGCCACGCCCGCCGTCTCGGTATCGAGATCCGCACCAATACCCCCGTCACTTCACTTAACCTTAACTCTCCCCTCTTTGAAAGCGAAGAGGGCCTTAAGAGGATTGCCCTTGGGCCATCCGTGCCCGATGAGGGGAGGCATAACTCCTATGCCGACGGGGTTAAGGGGTCGGGGGCGGGGGGTGAGTCTTTCATCGCCCTCACCACCGGCGGACAGCCCCGCCTCGACAGCCTCCGCTGGCTCGCCGACCTCGGTCATGAAATCGTGCCGCCCGTGCCCTCACTCTTCACCTTCAGCATCGAAGACCCGCAGCTGCGCGACCTGATGGGCACTGTCGTCGAAGGAGCCGTCGCTGCTATCCCCGGCACCAAATATCGCGCCACGGGGCCGCTACTCATCACCCACTGGGGCGTGAGCGGACCTGCCATCCTCAAGCTCTCCAGCTACGCCGCCCGTCATCTGGCTGACAACGCCTATCACGCGCCTCTCGCCATCAACTGGACCGGTCTGAACGAGGAGCAAGCCCGTGCCGAACTCCTCGCCCTCTTCGCCGCCAATCCCCGCAAGCAGCTCGCCACCCTCCGTCCCTTCGGCCTCCCCTCGCGTCTCTGGCACTACCTGCTGTCAAAAGCAACTGCTGGCAGCGCCTCAGCTTCTGCAAGCAGTACGTTCGGCAGTTCACCCGCCGAAGCCATCTCCAAGAAAACCCTGAACCGCCTCGTCGCCGTCCTCACCGCCGATACTTATACCATCGCTTCGCGCGCTCCCTTCAAGGACGAGTTCGTCACCTGCGGCGGCGTGGCCCTCACCGCCGTCAACCCCGTCACCCTCGAGAGCCGTCACTGCCCCCACCTTTTCTTCGCCGGTGAGCTCCTCGACATCGACGGCATCACAGGCGGCTTCAATTTCCAAGCCGCCTGGACTACCGCCTATACCGTCGCCAAAGCTATTTCTTCCATGGCAAAGATTACGCACACTAAAAGGAGAAAAATACACCCATAACATTTTTCTCATACTTGATAAAATATTTTCTCACACGTGATAAACATTTTTCTCATGCATGATAAAGATTTTTCTCACGCGTGAGAAAAACTTGTCCCATGCGTGGGGCAGCCCTTCACTCCCCCATCCTATTCTGTGTAAATTGCTAAAAAACTGTTAAAACCTACACCTTTTCACCCAACCTACACCCGAACCTACACCTACTTATCCGCCTTATTTACTGATGATTATTTGCCACGGGTGTAGGTATGTAGGTTTTTTTGAGCAAAATTCACCCGCGTACGCGCAAGAACCTTATGCAACAGGGTCCTTCGAACCAACTTTTTAGGGTCCTCCGAACCAACTTTTCACGCTTTTTCTTTGCCCGCTCATTGAAACGAGCTATCTTTGCAAAAACAATCAATGTCTATGCAACGAGTGATAGGAATCGGGGAGACGGTGATGGACATCCTCTTCAAGGATGACCAGCCGCAGAAGGCCGTGCCCGGCGGCTCAACATTCAACAGCATCATCTCGCTGGGTCGTGCCGGCGTGCCGTGTGCGATGCTCACGGAGGTCGGCGGCGACCACATCGGCGAGCTCATCTGCAACTTCCTGCGCGACAACGGCGTAGCCACGGACTACGTATGCCGCCATGATCACATCAAGTCGCACATCTCGTTGGCTTTCCTCGACGAGAACAACGACGCGCAGTACATCTTCTACAAGGATCACGCCTCCGTGACGCTCGACGGCCCCCTGCCCGATATTCGCAAGGACGACGTTGTGCTCTTCGGTTCCTTCTTCGCCATCAACCCCGCTATACGTCCCGTCGTAGGCGCCCTGTTGCGTGCTGCCCATGAGGCTGGCGCATGGCTCTACTATGATGTTAACTTCCGCAAGAATCACATCGTTGACCTGCCATGTGTGATGGCCAACATCGAGGAGAACATGAGTCTGGCTAACGTCGTGCGCGGGTCGATGGAAGATTTCGGGTTCCTCTATGGTCTTCATGATGCCGATGCCGTCTATGAGCGTGTGCGCCGCCATTGTCCTACACTCATCCTCACCGACGGCGCACGCCCCATCCGCGTCTATACCCCCGAAGGCTGCGAGACCTTCCCCGTGGAGACCGTGGAAACCGTCAGCACCGTGGGCGCAGGCGACAACTTCAATGCCGGTTACATCTACGCGAAGCTCACCCTGCAGTCCTCATCCCTCCGCTCGGCCCAACGGGACGCTCCACACTTGGAGAACCCTCAGCCTTCAGCCCTCATCGCTATGGCGCAGCGTTGGAGTCAGGATGTCTGCTGCCAGATTGGCAACCACATCAGCGCCAACCTCGCCGCCTCCCTTTCTCAAGGCTCTCGTTGAGGAAAAATTAGAACACAGAATCAGTACAGACGATGAATAAGATTATTGCTGACGTAAGGAGTTATGTGGACGCCCGATGGGATTTGGGGTCCACGCATGGCATAAGGCATTGGGACCGGGTGTATGCGAATGGGCAGAAGTTGCTGACGCCCGAGGTGAACGCGCTCGTCGTAGGCCTCTTCGCCTATCTCCATGACAGCTGCCGAAGGAATGACGGTCGCGACCTGGAACATGGACCGCGTGCGGCCAGGTTCATCGACACCATCCGCACAACCCTGCTGGCGGAGGTGTCAGACGAGGAGATAGAGCTGCTGAAGACCGCCTGTCGCCTGCACACCACAGCCCACATGACCGGCAATGCCACCATCGATGCCTGCTTCGATGCCGACCGTCTGGACCTGGGGCGCGTGGGCATCAAGCCTAATCCGAAATACCTGGCCACGGAGAAGGGCAAGGAGATAGCGCGGCATCTGTAAATTCAATCGTAAAACCCCTTCACCACATTCAAGTTCGAAACGAAAAGGAGCGGCACCGCTCCTTTTCTGTTTCACAAGGCTTGTGGAAAAGATTTTTTGAGGATTTTTGTCCTGCGAATAAAAATAAGTTGTATCTTTGTGGCCAGAAATATGATGCAATTATGAAAGCTTGGCATAAAGAACTGTTACCTAAAGAAAATGGGGAGCTTGTTGAAATGCAGGTTCCTGAGATAATCTCTGCGAGTCGGAGTACGGACATCCCAGCATTCTATGCTGACTGGTTTTTTCATCGTCTGAGGATAGGCTATTCTGCGTGGACAAATCCATTTAATGGAGTCAAAAGTTATGTATCATATAAGAACACTCGTTTTATTATCTTTTGGTCAAAAGAACCATCTCCACTTCTCTCTCATTTAGATGAGTTGAAAGAAAGGGGAATAGGATGCTATATCCAATACACATTGAATGACTACGTCAAAGAAGGTTTGGAAAAGGGGGTAAAGCCACTGGAATATCGAATCGATACCTTCAAACGGTTAGTTGACAAGTTAGGTGTGGGCCGCGTTATTTGGCGGTTTGATCCCCTGATGCTCACTGATTCGATTGACATTGATGCACTCCTTGGAAAGATAGAGAATATAGGTAATCAGCTGAAGGGTTATACAGAGAAACTCGTCTTTAGCTATGCAGATATATTAGGCTATCGTAAAGTCAAAGCTAATCTTGAAAAAAACAACATTCCCTATCATGTATGGACAGAGTCACAGATGCTGGATTTTGCAAAGCGCCTATCCGAACTTAATAAGGAATGGAACTACACACTCGCAACATGTGGTGAGAAAATAGATTTGAAGCCATTTGGTATTGAAAAGAATCATTGCATAGACTATGATTTGTTGGTAAGGTTTGCTCATGACGATGATGCATTAATGAACTTCATTGGTGCTACAATAAAGAAAAGACAGCGGGATATATTTGGAGAACTTGAGCCAATACCCAAAAGTGCAATAGAATTATCTGACGACAGGTACGTTGTTAAAGATGCTGGCCAAAGAGACTTCTGCGGATGTATGAAGAGCAAAGACATCGGGGAATATAACACTTGTGTTCACCTCTGTGAATATTGCTATGCAAATGCCAGTAAGGAGATTGCTATTGCTAATTGGAAACAGCATGTGACAAATAAAGAATCTGAAACTATAACGGGGGAATAATACTGCTATGAGCGAAAAAGCGTGCATATATTTTAATGGAAGCAAAGATGGACATTGGATTTTCTTTTTTGAAGATGGTTCTCAGTTAGAAAGTGATGCCTTTATCATTCCATGTGCTCTTGTTGGCTACTTGGAGATGAAATGCCAATCACCAGAAGAGGATGAGGAAAAGAGCCTTGAAGACAAATGGCTGCTTTCATACTGGAACTTTACAGAAGATAGGTATTGCCCTATAAAGATTGGAGACAAATGGGGCTTTATAGATTGCTTTTTTAATATAGTGTGCAAACCTCAATTCTCTTTTGTAGGTAGGATTGCTGGGCCATATTGGGATTCTGCTCTTGTTTGTGATTGGCATAATAGTTATGATACTATTCAGGTTTTCTTAGATGATGATGAACCGCATATCTTAGGTACAGACTTCCGTTTCCACGATGATCTTTTTTCTAGTACCTACAAACAGGAATTAAACAAAATAGATGATCCTTCTATTGATGACATTATCAATATATCAAAAGAATTAGTTCCTACAGAATACAAAAATTGTCCTTGGAATTACAGGGACAATGAAGGTAGGACACTGGATCACGGAAGGGCAATTTTTGAAACAGAAGGACAATGTAATGCTTATATGGCAGCATATGGTATTATGCACAAAAAAAAGGCTTTCCGTGCATTGGTAGATAATGAATTTCCATTTAGTTTAATTAAAGACGATATTGAAATATATGATTGGGGCTGTGGACAGGGTATTGCTTCATTAGCAGTAATTGAAAAACTTAGCCAACACAATATTCTTGAACGTTTAAGAAAGGTAACGTTACTTGAACCTTCATTCATCGCACGCTATAGAGCGTCTTTAAATGTAAACACTTTCCTATTTAAGAAATGTCGTTTTGATGTTAATATACAATGTGATTCTAGATATTTACCTTCAAACGATCCTGAGGCAGATAATTGTATAAAGAAAATTAACGTTACATATCCGATAGCGATTCATCTTTTTTCTAACATTCTTGATATTGAAGCCGTCAGCCTGAAGGGTGTTTCAAAGATGATCACCTCTTCTGGATTTCAACATATAGCCCTGTGTATAGGTCCAGCAAATCTAAATGAAAGCCGAATCAATACCTTCAGCTACTATTTCAAAAAGGAAAGCCTTCGGGTTTTTACAGAATTCCGCGATACAAATTTTGGTCATCATCCCAATGGAAGGGCGTATGGTTGTCTGATTAAGAGTTTTACCTATAGTCTTGCACAGAACAGTGACATTCTGCATAAATACAGCTACTTTGCTCCCATTCAACTATTTGCTTCTTATACAGATATTATTTCCAATGAGCAATTTGCATCATATTATGATAGAAATTCAAGGGGATGCTATCTGTTAGAAAGTGCTTTTGAGATTCTTGCTCCATTTGATATGACTGCACATAAGAATCTTTGCCCGGTCTATGCCCTTGTTAGCAACCTTATTTCGCGTGGTTGCCCGACATTGGCCAGTCAAAAGGTCTTGGATTCCATCAGCTCGAAAGATAATGCAAAGAGCCTAAATGCTGTTGCTCGCATTCAGAAGACCTTCATAGAGGCCATAATATCAGATCGCATAGATTTGAGGAAGGCCACTTTGGATCTTCTTGTGATTGAAGACGACACGTCTGTTGGAAAGATTGCTATCAACGATTTTTTGGAGTTATACCATCATATCGTTGCTATGACGCAGGATTATTCGAAATTGACACTTCCTCGAATTAACATATATGAAAAGAGAGAGGCTAAGACACAGATAACTTATGATGCTATCATTGATGTGTCTATCGACCAGATATGTAATCCCGAAGAAGTGGCATTCTCTAAATATAAGGCCAAAAACGACTGCTACTTTATTGTGCGCTCTTCAAAGTCAGTATATGCAGAGAGGTTCCTCTATACAACAGAGAGAATCAAGTATAAGCCTCTCGTTGAAAGGGATACACAAGGAAATTATCACAATATTCAGGAGGTTTGTGGACACCTGCGTTATTTCCTGAACTTGATTTTCAGAAAAGAAGATTTCAGACCTGGCCAGCTTCCCATCCTTAGTCGGGCATTACAGCTGAAGAGTGTCATTGGACTATTGCCAACAGGTGGGGGTAAATCCCTTACCTATCAGCTGGCTGCCATGCTCCAGCCTGGTGTAACTTTGGTTGTAGATCCGTTGAGAGGCCTTATGAAAGACCAATATGATGGTTTGCTTAAAACTGGTATCGATTGTATCTCGTACATCAATGACGATATCACCAAGGACAAAAAAGAAAGAGAACGAAGAGAAAGCGCACTTACTGGTTCTCAAATACAGATTATGTTCTTATCGCCTGAGCGACTCAGCATACACCGATTCAGGGAGGTCTTGCGTTCAATGCGCGAATCAAACGTTTTCTTTGCTTATGGTGTTATTGATGAAGTTCACTGCGTTTCTGAGTGGGGCCATGACTTCAGACTTGCCTATCTGCATCTGGGACGGAACCTGTTCAACTACGTTTTACCCAAAGAAGTCGAAGGCGAAGAAAATCACATATCCCTATTTGGATTGACGGCAACTGCATCGTTCGACGTTCTCGCTGATGTGGAAAGAGAACTATCGGGAAGTAACTCGTATTCATTGGAAGACGATGCTACGGTAAGGTATGAAAACACTAATCGTTTGGAGCTTCAATATTATATTTATAAAGTAGATGCGGCAAAGGCTGCAACAACTTGGGATGTAGGAGAAATAAAAGAAGAAACTCTCTTTAATGTGATTAAAAATTCTACCGAGAAATTAAGAGAGATTCAAGAAGAGAGTGTTGTTGAAGAAATTAAGAAACGATTTCTCGAAAGGGAAAATATCTCTAATAATCAAAAGATAGTGGAAGTTTATTCTACTGATTTGTCGATTGAAGTTAAAAATGATTGGTTTTCTAATCGAAATTCAGATACAGCAGGTATAGTATTCTGTCCTAGAGCCGGTAAAGATGAAGAAAAAAGGAATGAAGAAAAAAAGGAAAAGCCTGTCACATTAAGTGTTCCTTCTGTAGCAAATAAACTAGCGAAGAACGGCATAGATCTTATTTCAACATATAAAGGAGGTGATGATACAAGGTGTCAGGATGATTTTCTTCGAGATAGTACAAAACTGATGGTTGCGACGAAAGCATTTGGTATGGGTATAGATAAGTCTAATGTTCGACTCACGATTCATTTAACTCATCCTAGTTCCTTAGAATCATTTGTACAGGAAGCTGGTCGCGCTGGGCGAGATGGGAAAATGGCATTGGCAACTATCATGTATGCCGATAAACGATTCCAAGAACAAAATGTTAGAACTCGGTTGATGGAAAGGCATTCTGCAGATTATGAGGTAAACAAATTCTTCTACGATGCGAACTTTTTAGGAGAAGAATTTGAATTGTTTGTAATGCAAATGTTACTTTCTTGTTTGCCAATGAAATTTACCAATGAAGAATTCTTGGAAATCAACCATGAAACATCAGGAGATGCTCAAGGAATATTACAGACTTTGCAAAAGTGTATTAGGAAACATCCGAACAAACGCCTTACCTATTACATATCATACCATGAGGAAGAACAAATGCTCAATCACTATAATCAGCAATTACGAGCACGTTTATTGCCAATATTCGAAACGCCTTCAATACGAAGAAACAGAAATACTCAAAGATATGGTTATGGATATGCTCAATATAAAGATGCCATTCAAAAAGCCATATATCGGATGTGTGTAATCGGGCTTATTGATGACTTTACAGAAGATTATAGGAAAGAGGAATTTCGTATAGTGACAATATGCCAGGAAGAATCAAATTACAATGATTTCCTTCGTCTATATTATCGAAAATACTACTCCGAGGATAGAGTTGACGTAATGATTAATGAAGTCAAGCAGCTTGCGGTCAATGACGGGGTCATCATGGCATGTTTAAAGCACCTGACCTCCTTTATATATAGAAGTATTGCAGACAAAAGAGCCAGAGGTATCTTGGATATGGAGCAATTCTGTAATATGGCTATTAGATCAAGCAAGGACTGGAAAGAAACGAATGAAGAGCTGAAAGACTTTATTTATTACTACTTCAACTCGAAATATGCAAGAGAAGGCTTCGTTACATACGATTCAAGTGTGCACCAGGAAATACCATTTTCACTCAAAGATGACACCAATTACAATATTCACAACGAAAGTGAGATATCAGATTTCAATCTTGTGAGAAAGTATATGAGAGTGGTTGATCCTGATATCGTCAACAATGATTCTCAGAATGACAATATCAAGCACTTGCAAGGTGCTGTGCGTCTCATTAGGCGTGCTATTGCAGAGATGAACCCTGTGCTGAACCTCTTGAATATATTCTGCATCCTGTTCCTTGGCCAACAAGAAAATGAGATGCTTGAAGAGGAGTTATATAAAGATTACAAAGATGTTATGAGGATGTATTCATCCAAAGGGAAACTTGGACTATTAAATGAATATACTGATTTGTTATTGCAGCATAAGGCCATACTTCCAGAAGATAAGGTGTATATAGAGAAGATGCAGCTTGCCATTCAACTGGAAGAGCATGTTGCAGAACTCAATAGAATTAATCAAAAATATAAAGAAATATGATCGACGAGAAAATCAACAACTCACTCAGAGAGTTAGAGCAGGGACTCAAGAGCTTGGAGTCCGCACGCGAACAAGTGAAAAAGACAGTCAATTCCTACGATAGTCTTAAATCAACTACCGCTGAGTATGTCAGTATACTCGACACAATTACAACCAAGATTCAGGAACTTATTAATGCCATCGGCAATGACTATTCTCAGAAAGTAGAGGCGTTTGAGAAAGACAGGGATGCAGTCATAACCGCATCATCTAGTGCAACTGAGAAACTTTCAAATGCAACAGAAGATTTTAAGAACTCATTGTTTGAGATTCAAACAAGACAGAAGTATAGCTTAATAGTCAATGCTGTATTGCTTGTTGCTGTTGCTGCAGTTCTATTCCTTCTTATGAAATAGATAGAAATGCGACCTAGCGTCGTTTCTGTGTTTTAGTGATAAAGTTTTGTAATCATGAATGATTGGGTCATCATATTAAGCGTTGTGTTAGTTGTCATTAACTTCATTGTATTCTTTCGAGTTCTAATGCTGCAATATAATGAATGGAAGAGAGGGGGCAAATGGGATTGGACGGAATCTATCGTCGGATTCTTTTTTGTTTTAGTATGTGCATCCATGCTTATAGCATGGCCCATACGCTTTATAATCCAATGTAGGAAAAAGTGGGATAAGAAGAAGCTAATAAAGGAATCAGAGGCTTATCATTTCTGTAAATCAAAGCTTCGACTGAAGGACTTGCCTTTTGAGCCCTCTACTGGTGACCTCATATTCATTGAGAACGGATATAACGTCCGTATTAACGAAATGATCCAGCGCAATCTTAACTACATACAGGAATGCTGTGATAAGGCTGAATTCTTTAAAAATCACTTTGTCTATCTACCCAATCTTTTTCATGAACTATCTGGAGCAAACGCTTCTTTCGATTATTATGCACCTTACGAGAAGGAGCATATTTTGTCAATAGACCATAACCTGTCAAACGGTACTCTTCTCGATTACATGTTCTCTCCCGAAAATAGGAAAAATATCCAACCGTGCTTTGCCAGATATATTGACCATTACGAAGGCTGTTCATGGTTTGAGTGCATAAGCTTCGACCCAGAAGAAGGTATTGACGAAAAGAATCTGTTCCGCGCTTTGTGCACATGCTTTGATTACTTTCCCATAAGCAATGGTCCAATGTATCAATCTTTAAAAGAAGAAGCGGATGATACAGAGGGAAATTATGAGAAAACTATCCAAGAAATCATGAGGGAGATTGAAGCCCGTGTCGTACAGCTACGGAAGAGAGGAATCAGCCAATGGGCCATAAAGCAGCTCGTGGAACCAAAGCCGACGCTTAGCCAATTGGTCATTACTCGCGACTATCGTTTCTTCCTTCCTGATTACAACAATATGGAAATCAAAATGGAACCATTAATCAAAGCCGTCTACCTGCTTTTCTTGCGCTACCCCGAGGGCTTGATGTTCAAGGATTTGCCGAGTTATCGCGAGGAGCTGACGGAGATATACTTGAGGTTGAAACCAAATGGGATGACGGAGAGGGTACAGAAGAGCATTGAAGATGTGACCAATCCGATGCAGAACTCCATCAACGAGAAATGTGCAAGGATCAGAGGCTCATTTCTTTTGAAGTTTGATGAACATTTGGCACGCTTCTATTATATAGATGGTTTGCGCGCGCAACCGAAGAAGATTGCGCTGCCGCGAGAACTTGTCGTCTGGAAGAAGTAATAAAGCATAGAGCCTTATATTCCGTTTCACAAGGCTTGCGATTTCATTTCTCTTGCGTGGCTCGGATTGTATTCGTAACTTTGTCGCCGAATCTTAACATTATTATCGGTATGACAAACTACGAATACATTCTTAATGAGTGCAAGAATGCACATTATCATCAGTGGATACCGACGGCTGTTGAGGCGTGCGTTGATAAACTGAACGGGCTGACCAGGGAGGAATTGGTCAGGCTGTTCACATCGCGATGGTTGGATAAGAAGGATGAACTGCGGCAGGCCATCTTTGAAATGCTTTTTCGAAATGAGATGGCGGAATTGGACGCTCTCATTCGTAATGCTTCCATTGATGAGCTGGGACAGATGCTCATCGAGAGAAAAGGGAAATATGTGAAGCGGGCGCGGTTGGAGCTGAAGGAACGCTACAATCAAGGTGACCACGACACTCAAATGCGAATCATCCACTACTTCATGAAAGGGCATACAAAGTCGGATGTGAAGTGGGGGGAGGTGCGTGAAAAGTGGCAGAAGCGTGGATTCGCCAATCCACCCAGCATCTTTGATTCATGGAAGAAATAGGAATAAAAAAATTCATTTTATAAACTAAACTTATGATTAAGAGAATGATGTGAAGACGAATGATTTCAGAACCGAGGAAAACCGCGAGTTCAGTAAGGGTAAGACCATTGGGCTGATATGTGGATTGGCAGGCGGTATAGCGGGTTTGATAGCGGTAATGACGCAAATTGTAAAATATTAATTTAATAAGGAGTAGAAAATGAAAAGGATTGAAACAATGAAATGCAAGTATCCAATACTGTTTTGGATTGGATGGGTCGCCATCGCGGTGTGGATGGTAATGTGTGTTGCGAATTATGTTTGGGGTTATTCACTAATAGAACAACCTCGCTGGGATGATGTGGGAGGGTTCCTGCTCATACTTGGGATGTTCATGATGTTCCGCTCACTGGACTGGTGCGAGGTGGAATTTTTCGTTTTCGTGAAACACCCGGGGCGACTGAGAAAAATCGGCTATGATTATGTATTC
>Ga0265301_10004135_pt1 | contig 14800 bp, 16 predicted proteins | sample AusTroGonzalo_MG_2_FD_193488 | JGI IMG/M metagenome (GOLD analysis project Ga0265301, IMG submission 193488) | Bovine rumen microbial communities from tropical cattle in Woodstock, Queensland, Australia - Gonzalo_04 | ecosystem: Host-associated > Mammals > Digestive system > Stomach > Rumen ...
CGCCATTCAGCTCCAGGTTCTCATAGTCGAGTATCTCTTCCAATCCGGTCAAAATGGATCCGATCATACTGATTCGGACAACCTCCTGGCTATCATCTGATGTGTTCAAAGCGAGGTCTTTCAGATAGGCTGTTATTGCCTCTGTGGCAGCGTTTTCTGCTTGCTCCATAGTGCAACCGCTCTTTAACGTAATAGTGGCCGAGACGGTCAAATTACAGGCCTCAGCGGACACTGCAAGGAAGTGGGCTCCCATGTTGGCCACACCCTCACCCATGCCATCACCAAAGGTGTAGGTTGTGCCCTCAACCTCGACTTCGTAGCCGTCCACAATCGGATCGACATACTCCTGAACCTCTTCGACCAAGGTATCCGTGACCGTGAAGCCGTCAGCTGCAAAGAGCACCGCCTTGACCGTATTCTCACCACCCCACAGGGGGAGGATCCTCGCACGGCCGATTCCCTGGACTTCCTCACACCACTTCTTGTAGTGAGCGCGGTTTCCGTTCTCTGCCGGACCTGCTTTCGCTTCTCTCCATCGGGTTCGGAGGGCATCGTCGCTCTCCTCATCCACACCAGCTGTCACCAGCGATCCGAGAGTGGCCGATGTCAGACCTTCGATGTTCTCCATCGGGATCAGCTGAGCACCGGGAACAAGATCATTCGTTTCAGCGCCGGAAATCTGCGCCACCAGCAGCGTTGTATCTCCAACCGCCTGCCATGTCAGATAGTATTCTCCGCACAGAAAAACCGTTCCGTTCGGAGGTGTGGTACCAACAAAGACTCCATTCCAATAGGACGGTGTCGCAGGATGCCGGTTGATACCATCCCGGGCAGCTGCTTCCGTCAGGATGTCTCCATAGGTCGTATTGACCGAGTACATCGTCTGAAGCTGTGTCAGATCGTTGTAGAACTTCGTTATTCTGAGGATATGTCCGGCGGCTGCATCCATGTAGACGGAGCCCTCGCGGGTGTCAACATTCAGCGCCTCGCCCATATCCTCGGCTATGGCCTTCCAATAGTCCTCACTCTGCTCGTTTTCGTACATTACATCACCGCCTTTACCCTTGTGTCCCCGTAGATGGTGGTTACATCGCACTCGATGTCAACCTCATCTCCCTTCAAATTCAACTTGAAATTATCCACATTCAACACCCGGACATCCTCCATCAGCGCCTCCGTTACCAGCGCCGGGATCTCGGTTTCCAGAAACTCGTCCGAAAAACTGCCCGCCATGAATGCGTCCAGAACCTCCGATCCGTACTCGTCCGAGTAGATGAGGTTCTTGAATCTCTCCGTCAGGAGGATCTTTGTCATAGCCTGCTTACATGCTTCGAGGCCATCACAAAAGCCGTAGATCCTGCCGTTTTCGAAGTCGATATTGTATGTCCTTGTTCTCTCGCTCGTTTCTTCCTCGATGATATCCACGCCGAGAACCAGGCTTGTTTCAGCAAGTTCCATAGCCTCCCTCCTTATATTCTACTCAAAACAAGGTACTTCTTGCCGTTCGCATAGCACAGCATATAAACCTTGTCATCCTTGGCCAACGCCTTCTGGATCGTGACGGACACGCCTCCGATTGATACCGTTTTCGCTCTCATATTCTCCGGAACAACCAGATCGACAGCTGTCAGCTGGATCTTCGTGTCTGCTTCCAGAGTGATCTTCAGCGGACTGGCCTGCGTTACAGTTCCAGTCTCGATAGATACCGGCACCCGGGACTTTTCGGATATTCTGACGAACATTTCTTTTAGGCTTGTGCCTTCCAAATTATCCATAGAACCTCCTATCCAGCCTCATCAATATTCTTCGCAAAGTTCAGCTTCAGGCTCATGGTGTGCGCTTCCCCTTTGAAGGTGTGCTTATCCTCATCCACATAAAAGGTCTGCTTCAATCCCAGGTGCGGGATTACAACATACAGACACCCTCCTGAAACGATCTCCGGAATGCCGATAGCACTTACAGAAAGCGTCTTTTGAGGATATCCATTCTCTTCGATCATTGTTTTTACCAACTCCTTCAGCGAAGCTTCGGTGTAGTCCTTCTCCGCTGTATCCACCTCGGCGAAGGTCCCGATCTTCGATTCCAGAGCAGTGTTGATCTCCTCTTTGAGTAACTGTCCTTCCTTGTTGTAGACTCGGTATCTGGTCTTAATCTTCTCGATGGAATCAGTATAACTATATCCAGTTAGGTTCTGGCCGAACTCGACAACAAACTGATTGGCCTCTTCTTTCCTTCGCAGGAAGTCAATCGTCCGACCGTTGGCCCGGATGTAATACCGCTCGCCTTTTGCCTTATATACTGCTGACATTGCTTCACACATGGCATCATAGTATGTGGTCTTTGACTTCTTCAGACTTTCGATCTTGAAATCACATCCGACCACAGTTCCCTGGATCAGACCAGCTCTCTTGATGCAGTCCCGGATGATCTGATTGACCGTCCAGTTCTCATATGAGAAGCTGTCCTTGCTATTGGACAGATACACGCACACATCATAGGCTTTCAGTTTGTTCTCCTTGCTCTGCGTGATCGTCTGCTTCATGATGATTCCCCGGAACAGCTCCTTGCCGTCGAGGAACATCTGCACCGTCCATCCTTCGACGGTCTTTATGCTAATCGTAGCTTTCGGCCGGTCGTAATCATCAACCAGCGTCATTTCCAGAGTTCGTGGTCCAGAGGATTTCTTACCACTCCACACCACCTGCTTCACCATGTCGGTGAAATCCCAGGAACCGGAGGCATTGTATATAATCAACTGCATTGCCATACGCCACCTCCTACGGAATCACCAGCACATCACCGACATAGATCACCGTGCTATTTGCTCGCTTGCCCGAGAAAATGTTCTTATTCGCCGCGATGATGTCTGTGTAACGAGCTCCGTTCCCGTAATACTTCTTGGCTATATTCCACAGGCAGTCTCCTTTGACTACTGTATAGGTCTTTGGCTGCACCTTTGTGCTCGTCCGGCCTTCGGTTGTAGCCGTGGTCTTTGCCGTGGTCTTCGTCTGCGTATTCGTCAGGCTCGTGGTCTTCATCTTGATCTTTCGATACTGCGTGGAGATCACCTTCGTTACAGTGATCGTGAAGTACACAGATCCAGGATCACCGCCCTGCTCATAAAGTTCGTAGGAAATGCGGCACGGGAAAGCGTGGGATGTTCCACCGCCTCCGCAGTAGATGAACCTCGCCGGCACCGTCAAATGCGCCACCGCAGAAAGGAAAGAAGCTCCGTCTGCCGGGGAGATCGGATTCTTGATACTCCCCTGGCATGGCTTTTTCGGAAAGAAGCTCGAAAACTTGATAACCTTTGCATCCGGCATCTTGGAGAGAAGGGTGCCGCCTTTTCCGTAGACGTACACCTTCTCGTCCTTCGATGGCATTTGAATTGTCACCTTTTCCGGAAGAACCGGAAACTGCATCGACTGCTTATCTGAGTCATAGCACAGCCACATCTCTGCCATATCCAGCCCTCCTCTTAATAGTCATATACCTGATCGGAACCGGTAAGCATTTCTTCTGCTAAGATATCCATCAGGTTTTCTTTGATAACATCCTTTACATCGTCCCACACCTGCTCTTTGTCGGCGTTCCGATCCAACTGAATAGAACCGGATCCGTTGATATTGAGCGTGATGGTTTTCTCGCTCCTGCTGGTTTGAGATGATTCGATATAGGTATTGTTGCTTCGGTTGCTCTCATCCGTGATGGCCACCGTTGATGTGTCTCCGTAGGATACATTCTCCCGAGGTGTATCGAGCGACTCGATGAGCTTCTCAATATGCCTGAAGTCATTATCATAGATGCCGCCCTGTTCCCGGTAGAAGCTGTCGGATGCCGCCTTATCTGCACTTCCAACTTCCTCTCCGATCTGTTTTCTTTCTGAATCAGGAGATACTTCCCTGTTCAGATTGTCATACGGATCATTGAGCGCATTCAAGATCTTCTCTGTCTCGGAATGCGGGAATACCACATCTCCTCCACCGGATTTGATCAGCTCCGGACCTTCCTCACCAGCCAGATAGAACGGCTCGGAGAAGGTAGTACCTTCTGCATGACCGGGAACGCCAGTGCTCGGAGTTCCGGTATCGCCAAGCTCACGGTTTACAGCAGCACTAACAGCCGCCGCCGCAGATGTCGCATAGTCCTGCATGTGCTTGATACCGTTGATGTATCCCTGCAATGTTGCACACGCTGCCTGATATGCTTCATCCTCCATGTTCATATTGTTCACGGTTTCGGCGAAGCTTGCCTCGATCTCGTCGAGCCTTGCATCGTAGTCCGTAGCCAGAGTAGCCATATCATCAGCTGTCTGCGCCTGAGCCGTCTGCAAGGATTCATACTGCTTGGCCATAGCCGTCAGCTCCTCGTCGGAAGCCTTGGCCATGAGTGCCAGATACTTCGCTGATTCCTCGGAACCATCGTCCATGCTTGCGACCAGGGCATCGAGACCGGCGATATTTCTGCCGTGCAGGTTTTCCAGATTGTCGGCATATTCCTGCCAGAACTTCATCTGGTCCTGCATTCCACGCTTCATATCGTCCAGCGATACATCCTGCGCATTCTGGAGGTTCTGATAAGACTGGATGATCTTCTTCAGCTCGTCATCCGAAGCTGTGGCCATCTGAGCCAGATATGCAGCAGCTTCCACAGATCCATCGTCAATGGCGGCCACCATATCATCCAACCCGGCGATATGGCGTTCATGCAGAGCGTCTATATTGTCCTGATAGCTGTTCCAATAGTTCAGCTGATCTTCCATGTTCTTCTGCATGTTGTCGAGAGATACCTTCTGGGCTTTCTCGACCTTGTCCCACAGGGCCCACGGTCCTTCTACTCCGTCAATGGTATCTTCCCATGCTTTCCACTGTCCCTGAATGCTTGAAATTGCGGAATCATACGCTTTCTGATAATCCTCAGCCAGCTTCTCAATGTTTTCTTTCTGGTTTGCTATTGCGATAGAAACCGCATCCCAGGAGTGAACCATTTCTTCGGAATTGCCTGTCGTAAGATCCTGATACTGCTCCATGATCTTCTTGGCTTCTTCCAGCTGGACTGCATTATCCTCAACTGCGGCCGTGATCTTATCGTATGCCGCTCTTGCATCGTCGAGATCCGATACTGCACCGGATCCCCACAACTCGTTCCATGTACCCTGAAGGGCACCCTGATTCGAGTATTTTTCTCTTGCTCTCTGGAGCTGATACTCAGCTTCCTTCTGCTTATTAACGAGGTCGGTCTGCTCTGCGATCAGGTCTGCGTATGCCTGCTGTGCAGCTTCGTACTCAGCCTGCTTTGTCGCACCGTTCACAGCGTCGATCTTTGCGGCCATGGTATCCAGACTTCCGTTGACATCATCAATCGAGATGCCGAGCTCCGGATACATCTGATTCAACCGCTTGATGATGGCTTCCATCTCGCCCTGGGATTTTGAGGACTTATCCGTGCTCGTAGACAGTTCCTTCAACCTATTGATCAGGTTTCCGGATGCCACACGGTTCTTTTCTGCCTCGTCCCGAACGGCCGTGAAGCTGCTGACGATCTCATCATGCGCATCAACCAGCGTGTCTATGGAATCGTAGAACTCTTCCAAGGTCTGGCCATTCTTTTCGATAGACTCAGACAGCTCATTCATTCTGCCTTCCAGTTCCTGCGCTTCAGCTGATGTTTCGCCGAAGGCCGCAACCGCCTCTTCATGCTTTTGCGTCAGATCGGCCAGCTCATTGTTCATATCCTCGGTAGTGGCGCTCATCTCTTCTTCCGCTTCAGTGGAGGACATGATCGAGTAGATCAGGAGACCGATAGCAGCTGTTGCCGCGCCGATCAGACCGATCTTCAATGTCATGGCACCAGCTGATGTTTCGAGCATAGCGGTATATGCCGCCTCTGCCGCCGTTGCGATCTTCGTAACGATGGTATAGCCTGCGACAGCCGCCGCCAGGATCCCGACAGTAACCGCAATCGAAGTGACAAGACCTGTGATGATTGGGCACTTCTCAACCAGATTTGCGATGCCGTCAAAGATGACTGCTCCGGCCTTATACAGACCTTCGAGCATCGGATTCAGATTGTTACCCCATGCCACCTTGAGGTTGGTCAGGGAGTTTTTCATCTTGTTATGGGCGAACTCGGTTGTGTCCGCCATGGTTTCATACGCTTTCTCGGTTGCACCGGCACTATGCTGCAATGTAACCAGATTGTCATTGAACTGCTCCAATCCCTGGGAAACGATAGCGTTGGCCGCCTTTCCGGCTTCGGCGCTTCCCCACAGGTTCATAAGAGCCGTTGCATCGTTGTTGCACGATGTATAGAGGATGCCCAGAACATCTGCAAGGGAATATCCCTGCTTCATCAGAGAAGCAAAGGATTCTCCGGTTTCCTCTTTGAGGGTTTTGGCCACGCTTGAACTCTCCGTGCCCAGTTCTTTGAGCATGGAGGAGATGTAGGTGGTACCCTCTGCTGTATTGATACCGGCTTTGGTAATGCTGATGTATGAAGCTTCCAGGTTGCCAAGCTCCACATTGTAAGCGGATGCCGTTGCGATCGCTTTACCCATGTTAGCGGACAGATCTGCGACGGTGGTTACACCGAGGTTCTGGACCGTGATCAGGGAGTCTGCAATCTCCATAGCAGATCCTGCGGAATCTCCATAAGCGTTCATGGCCGTTGTCAGCACGGACAATGCCGATGATGTATCCGTAAAACCGGCGGTGGCCAGCTTCGAGGCTGTTCCTGCCATGGTTACGGAGTCTTCAACCGCTGTACCGGCGGAGATTGCATTGTATGCAACGTCCGCCAGGTCAGCAGCTGCTATCCCGGTTGAGGATGACAAATCACGAATCTGTGATGTCAGCTGAGGCATGGAGTTGGATCCGGCGATGGTTTCCAGCTTTGCATAGGACGTTTCCACCTTTTCGGCTTCCTCGGCACATTCTGCAAAGGCTCCGGCGATCTTCCGAAGACCGGCCACCACTCCACCGGCGGCGAGAAGGCTTTCCACGCTCTGCATGGCGCTCTTCATATCGTCCCCGGACTCCTTGCCCTTTCTACCTGTTTCTTTGAACTCTTTTCCGAGCTCTTCCACTTCCTTATCGGATCTCTGCATAGCTGCATCCAGTACCGACATTTCCTGTTCCATGCCGTCCCCGATGCCTCTGAAGAAGTCCGGAAGCTCTCCCATGGTGGCTTCTATCTCATCTTCGGAAAGCCCAGCCTCCTGGGCTATCTCCTGAAAAGATTCCACCATGCCGTCCGCAATGCTCTGTGCGAACTCCTGCATCGACCTTTCGCCGGTGTCCGCTCCGTCCGAAACGGAATCAAAAGCGGAATCGGACGCATCTTCAATCGACTCGAAGGAGTCGGCCACATTCCCGATCTCCCGTCCCATGCCCGACAACTTCTGGGATATGTTATCGACCATGTTAAAAATTACTGACAGGTTGGCCATGATCTCCTCCTTTCGCTACATAATCCGTCTGTGTATCAGTATGTCGGTATCTTCATCCGCATACTTCGCTGCTGCTATATAGAATGCTTTGAGCTGAGGCTCCATCTCATAGAACCGTTCCGGCGCTACCCCGTAGTTAACGAACAGGTAGGCCATCCACCAGGCTATGCTTCCCGGAGTCTCCTCAATTAGTTTTTTGCCTCTTCAATGTCCTCTTTCTTGATATCCTCCAGGCTCCGGAAGGAAACCAGATTGCCAGTGATATCGGAGATCTGCCGGATCTCGTCAGGTGTGAAGACTGCACCGGGCATGTCTACCACATCATCGATTCCGAAGAACTCCATCAGTTCCGGATCGTCAAGCTGAGGTTCTACCAGTGATTCAACCAGGAGCATACGGGAATAGCTCTCGACATCACGATCTTCGGACCACACGATCCTGCCGTTCATGACAAGCGGATTGCCGTTCTTGTCATACGCAGGCTTCTTCGTGGTGTAGATATCCCTCAGTTCAGAGATGCGCTTCTGTGTCAGCCTCTTGACTTTCAGAGGCATATCGTTCCCGTCTTTGTCCTTGATCACTACATCAATGATCGTCTCGGCCTTCATTTCAGGCCTCATAAATCTCGCAAGTTTTGAGTTAGCCATAGAGTTCACCTAATTCCTTTCCTGTGCCCGCTCATTTGACCGTACGGGCTCTTTTTTTCGCTTTTGATATAAATACCCATTAAAAAGAAAAACGGCCTATCAGGGGCACTGACAAGCCGTTTTCTTTTTTGTTGCATCTGCCGCTTACGCGATAGAGCAGTCCTTCGCACCGAAGTTGACGGTCTGCTGAACCAGCTCACCTGCGGTATCCAGTGCCATCAGCGGAAGATCTCCGGTCAGAACAACACCGGTCAGAGTAACGGTCTCTGCCTTCTTGGTGTTCTTGTAGAAATCGGAGTTCTTGTCCAGACGGTAGCCCTGAATCTTCAGCTCCGGAGTAGCGCCTGTCTTCTCGTACTGCTGAATCTTCTCGGTGAGCCACTTGGTGGACTTCCACTCGGTCAGAGCACCTGTGATGTCCCTGCCGATCCAGCGGCGGTTCATGCCCTTTTCACCGAGTACACGGTGAGTGGCCACCTCCGGCTGGAAGTTGATGGTGAGCGTAGCTGCTTCTGCAACCTTCTTGCCATCGATATAGATGGAGCCCTCGCGAAGGCTGATTCCGTTCTTATTAACTGCCATCTCTCAACCCTCCTTATCGTGTATTGATCGTGAAGTAGAGCTTCTCTGCGGAGTCTACCGGCTGAATGCCTACCTCGAAGTAGCACTCATCACCGGAAGTTCTGGTCTTGTCCACGAAGAAGTCCTCCTCAGGATTGACGTTCATGATGGCATTGTCAGCCTGGTACTGCATCAGCAGGTTGCGGCCGATACCCTCCATGAGGGACCATCCTTCGTCATTGTTGTTGAACATGTTCGGCTTGATGTTCAGTCTCAGGTCATCCGCGAAGGAATCGAGCGTATGGATTACGCGATTCTTGCGGTAGCTGAGATCCTGATCAGCAGACGGAGAAACGAGGCTGTTGATGTCGTAGCATACAACAACGGTTCCTGCATCATCTGTGATGAAGAACAGCTGGCCGGCCTTAACAGCTGCTTCCTGCCCTGCAACGGTCAGAGCACCAACCACACGGTCAGCATTCGGAACAACCTTGTAGGTGTTGGAAGTAACCTTGTCAGCTCCTGCCTCAGCTCCGGCAACCCAGGCACATGCCTGACCTACGGTCAGCTGGTCGGAATCGCTGTATGCGAAGCTGTTGGACACGTTGATGATGCCGACATTGTTTGCAGCGTTGTTCGGCATTACGAACTGAACTGTCTTTCCGGCATTATCACGCATGGAGTTAACCTTGCTGATGGCTGCGGACTGAACAGTAGAAGTCTCTGTCGGAACAGCTGCGGTGTTGAAGGTGATTCCCTCGAGAGCGTCGAGGTAGTCCGTCCATGTGGAAGCTGTCGGGGTAACATCAGCACCGCCTGTCAGAACCATGGATGCAACCGCACCGAGAGTTCCCTGACCGGTGAATACTACCCACTCGCTCTCCAGAGCGGTGATCGCCGTCATGTCGGCCACCTTCTCGAACTTCTCCGCTTCTACGCCGTCAACCAGAACGGATACGTCAAAGCCGGAATCTGTACGAGCAACCACCGAAACGGTGATGTCATTGCCTCTGGTTCCGCCGTACTTAGCCGTTACGGTCAGGGTGTTGTTGGTGGAGAAAGTCTCCGTCTTTGTTGCCTTTGTGGTCGAAGCCGGAATGTATGCATAGACGGTCTCTGCATTTTCCAGCGCCAGAGCGATCAGACGCACGATCGCATCGTCGGCATAAACCGAACGGCCGATCTGTGCCAGGTTCGCATCCGGAGAATCGGAGTCGATTCTGACCATAGCTGCGCTTGCACCGCCCCAGTCATAGCCGATCAGCGGTACCACAGCGATACCTCTTACAGCACTCCCGGGGGATGTGGTCTTCTTGGACTTATAGCGCACATAAGTTCCAGGAAGGATCTTGCTTCCAGTGAATGTTCCACCCATGTCACTTTACCTCCTTTGAAAGCCATTTCTTTATAATGTCCCCAGCTTCCTTGATGGGAAGCTCGTCCTCGCCGTCATATTCGGAGAACGCACCATCGAAAGTCGATGTGGATACTCCGAACAGCTTGTACGAGTCTGCCCTTAAAGTGGCAAGGGGAAACTTCGGTTTCATTTCAACCTTCGGTGCCTCTGCCTTCTCAACCGTGGCGGCTTCTTTGGCAGGAGCACTATTCTTCTGTTTGTTGCTCATTTTGGGAATCCTCCTCTACGTTGGTTGGCAGGCCGGCATAGTGGATAACTCTTGCCGGAGTAACAGGCTCTTCATAGTAGCCTCTCTGCACCTTGTATGTGATGTAGATCTGCGTCACACCCGTTTCGATGTTTCGCGCAGAACACTCGTTAACGTGGAACCAGTGTCCGTCCTTGACACCGCTCGCGTCGTATGTGGGGATCTTCCGTCCGGCTGTCATGATCGCATCCGTGATCTGCTCCGCCAGATAGTCAGATGAAAGACTGTCCTTATCGAATACCTTGATATACAAGGCATACTCGACCTGATAGGATCCTGTCGAGAAAGGAAGGCTTTCTCTTTCTGGTGGCGGATAGTAGATAGATGGTGTCGCGAAGCCTTCGGGCACCTCCCCGAAATAGGACTTTGCAAAGCCGAGGTTCAGCGCATCTATGAAGTGCACGAACCCGGCTACTTCTGGACTGATATTCCGTGCCATATTCACACTCCAAAATACTTACTGAGCCATTGGTTCAACTTTGCTTCGATCAATGTCGGCAGCATCCGCTCGATGATCCGAACGGCAGCTTCCCAGTAGTGCTTGCCCTCAACCCATTGCTGTTTTAAGAGCATTCCGGTTTTTGCTCCGGGCTGGTACACGAAGCGATCTCCGTTCCAGTATCCGGGCACCCACCGCTTATCCACTCCTGGTGGGTTCAGCTTGTGTCCATCATTGACCCATTGTGCGTACTCCACGTTGGTGCCGACCTCTAAGGTCAGGCCGCCTTCGCTCATGGTCCACACATTGCCTGAATTGCCTTTTGTGAAGGAGTTGAGGAGCAGTCGAGTGTCAACAACCTTGCGATTGATGATCTCCTCGCTGACGATCCGCAGGAACTCCATACCGATACCATCGAGCCACTTTTCGAACTCCTTGCGAAGATCTCCGGCCCCGGCCGCTGTGAGCTTATCTGCGAACTCCTGCAACTGCGATACATCGACGGAAATATACTGTCCCATCTATACCGCCTCCTTCACGCTGTCCTCCCGATTGATATAGACGATGATATGGTGGTTATTTCGTATCACCCTCGGAAGTTCAGCTATGTATGCGAATCCGGTTTCTTTCGACACGATCCGGTCATTGATCCGAATGTCTGTGCCGAACGGAAGGCTTAACTTCACGCGAGCATCATAGTTGTTCGTCGGTTCCGTCTGGCTGACCACATATTGACCTGTCGTGATATGGAAATGACAGGCAACATCGGCTTCGTCAGCGGTCGCAGGATAACTGAAATGTTCCGTATCGGACACTCCGTACCCAAGGCTTTCCGTACTTTTGTCAACATGGTAGATGTCGCATTTGTGGTTGAGCATATCCTCCCAAGCCATAAGACCACCTCCTTACAGCTTCCTGAGACGCATATTGAACTTACCGGATGCCGAGGTCTCCACATAGGGATCCAGCAATCCGTCAATTCCAAGCGTCTGTACCAGATACTCCGACTCCCCGGAAGTGTAGCTCCAGTCATCGAAGGTCTCTGATTTGTACTTCCCGATACTACCCTGCTTGTGAGCGTAATACTCGGAGAGAATGATATCCGCAGTGGCTACATCAGCGGGGATGGTTGTGTATTCCTCCCCGCTAAAATCCTGATGACAGTATTTGATGATGTAAGCCTCAGCCCGCTGGATATCAACGGCAAGCTTGGCATCCGTCCTCGCGGCCACATCCGGAAGATCGGTATATGCCTTCACTTGCGTAGGCGTGACCCACGGTCTTGATGCCATGCCTTCACCCCCTTACGCAGGGATCTGGGTGCCAACAAAGAAGATGTCAGCTACACCGGCAGAAGCTGCGGTTCCGGTCTGTGCATACTTCACATAGACCTTGTCGCCCTTCGCCAGCTTAACGAATACCGCCTTTGTGCTTGCACCCTGGGTCTCAGCGATATCAGAAGATCCGCAGATGTTGTCTGCATCGCTGTTGGTACCGATGGTCAGCACATTGGTCGTGCCTGCATTGAAAGCTGTGGTCACATCAACACCAACCTGGGTGATGAGCATGTCTGCCGGAGCAACAAATACAGCTTCCTTTGTAGCGATATCAGTGTCGTTGTACTTAACGGTCTTCACGAAGAATGCCTGTACATTTCCGCACTCGCCAAAATTGCTTGCTGTCAGATTCATGGTTTAATCCTCCTTAAAAGATTTCTTCCTGAAGCTCTACCATGGTAGGGCTCCCGTAGTAGATTTCGCCTTCCAACTCGCTGGCCGGAAGGGCTTTCTTCAGAGCCTTGATGATGTCTGCCTTGGTCTTGCAGCTCCTGATGTTCACATCTTTGTAAGCCGCAAAAGTCTCCAGTTCAGACTTGTTCATCTCGAGCAGATGCTTTCCGCCGTACTGCAAAGGCTCTTCGGGTTCCTCGATATCTTCTGCCGTATCCGGAACTTCCTCCTGCGTCAGTGCAGCCACATCCAGTGATTCGAAGTAGCCGGTGTTGAGTGCAATCATACCCACCTCCTCGTCTACTTCGATCACGGGATTTTCAGCTGTTGCATGGACGATACCGGTGTACGACTTACCTTTGATCAGTTTAAGCCGCATAAGGCACCTCCTTAGTTGAGGGAAGCGAGACCCTTGACGATAACGGTTGCGTCTGTCTCCTCGATGATCGGATCGAAGTCGAGGTGGCATACATAGAACCGCTTATCCTGCATGATGGCTTCCTTGCCCTCGGTGGTCTTGCGGATCTGCACACCGTAGGTAGAAACCTCGATGAGGTTCTTCGGATCGGTCAGGATGATCTTGTCATCAGGCATGTTTGCACATGTGATGGCCGGGATCGCTGCCGGGTTCTCGATACGGTTGTCGGTGATGATACCGCCGCTGGATACAGCAGCATTGAGCAGCTGATAGATCCAGTTCTGGTATCTGTGCGGGCTCATGAGCCAACGGAGCTTTCCGTTGTTGTACTTGTTCGGCATAGCACCAAGTGCTTTGTAGAACACATCCAGGCTCATAGCGCCGCCGTCGATGCCGGAACGGTCAACAACGTGGCCGTCGGTCTCGATCTGCTTAACCCAGCCGGTGTTGATCTTCAGGAAGTCATCGTTGGAAGTCTCGTCACCATTCAGGTCCAGATCTTCCAGATCACGGCCGAGCTGACCGGTCATCAGATCGGTTACAAGAGCTTCGAAGCCCTGTCCCTCGATGTTCTCCCGAAGTGTCTCCTCGGTGATCTCCCAGGGCAGACGAACGGCTGTGGTTGCATAAGTAATCTGCCCGAAGCTCGGGTTTGCTCTGTAACCATCATCCGTGTTCTCGGTCTTTGCCCGAAGGATTCTGGATGCGATACCGATCTTGTCGATCTCGCCGGTCTTAGCCTTCCGGATCTCGTGACGGATCAGCGGACGGAGAGTAGTTGCATCGAAGGTCTGACGGATGAACTTCGCTGCCTGCTCCGGATTGAGAAGGCCATGAGTTACGCTGGCTGTGTCAATGACAGCCTTCAGGATTTCAGCATTTGTCGTAGGCATTTTGTTTTCCTCCTTGCTTACAGTATTCCGTGAAGATAGTGGGTATCATCACTTTTGATAACTTCTGAGTCCGGGCCGTCATTCAGATTTGACGGAAGGGCTCTCGACTTCTTGATGGCGTCGATCTGCTGGGTGATGGGTGCAAGAGCTTCGTTCAGCGCCTCTGTGACAACGCTCTTAACAACGTCTGTGGTGACGTCATCAGCCTTGGATTCGTCATTGCCATCCTTGGTTACTTCCTCGGCCTTGGTTTCCGGCTGCTCTGCCTTGGTGATCTCAGCGATCTGCTGAGTGATCGGCTCAAGCTGTGCCTTAACAACCTCAGTAACGAGGGTTTCGACTTCTGACTTTGTCATCTCGATTTCCTCCTTTGTCATTTTGTCGCTTTTCTCTACTCCGGCACCATCTCCTGCGTCCCCGGCCTCTGCGTCGTCTGACCCGTCCTCAAACTCTGCAAGGAAGCTCTGAAGGTTGCCACAGATAGTCTTCAGTGCGTTGTAGTTCTTTGAGCTGAGAGACTTTCCGGCTTTCTGGACCGGAGCCTCCTTTGCTGCCTTTTCGATCTCACCAACGATATCATCGGCAGTGAGGATCTTGGTTACGATGGCCGAGAAATCGGACAGAGCTTCGCGGATCTTGTCCGGATCAGCTGTGTATCCCCATCCCCAGGTACCTGTGGACTCGTTATACTGATAGCCTTCCAGAGTCTCGCGGAGCGCATACCATGCCGTGTAGAGGTTGTCCCCCTTGACCTCGGCATTGTACCGATTTGCCACCTCACCCTTTGCCACAGCTTTCTTCTCGGAGCTGAATACATCCTTGATCGCTTTGGTGATCCGTCCGAACAGGGAATCAGCAGCTTCGCCGCTGTCCTCTGCCTTCTCGACATCCTCTGCGCTCAGATCAACATCCTCGTCCGATCTTGTGGCAAGTCCGCCCATGCTGAAGCCTGTGATCTCGCCCTTCTGTATGGATTCCCACACAGCTGCATCGTTGACCTC
>Ga0265301_10004139_pt1 | contig 14786 bp, 8 predicted proteins | sample AusTroGonzalo_MG_2_FD_193488 | JGI IMG/M metagenome (GOLD analysis project Ga0265301, IMG submission 193488) | Bovine rumen microbial communities from tropical cattle in Woodstock, Queensland, Australia - Gonzalo_04 | ecosystem: Host-associated > Mammals > Digestive system > Stomach > Rumen ...
TGGGATTCGAAATCTATCTGCGGAATTCGTTTCGCCCATCCGCGCTCGGAGAAGAGAATGATCTCATCTGTTTCTGCCAGCTGGCTGCACCAGCAGACTTCATCTCCGGTATCCACAATCATGCCTTTGACACCTGACGCGATGCGGCCCTGGACCGGCACGGTGGCAAGCGGGAAGCGGATGCTCATGCCGCCTTTTGTCAGGAGGAGAAGATCTCCTTCGCCGGAGGCCAGACGGACATCCAGCAGTGAATCGCCCTTCTTCAGGGAGAGAGCGGGATACTTGCGGCTGCGCACATCATAATCGGCTGCGGCGGTCCGCTTGATCATCCCGTTCCTTGTGATGAAGAGAAAATCAGGCAGGTCTTTCATCTTTGCCGGGTCACAGGTGAGCATGAGCAGAGGCTGTTCGCCCTCTTCGATCCCGGCGAGGACGCCGGAGAGGAGCTGGCCGCGATCCTTTGGCTTGCACTCGGCGAGTTTGCCGACATTGATGGGATAGCAGTTGCCCAGATCCGTGAAGATATACAGATTCTCCGCAGTGGTTGTTTCCATGCGGAAACGGGCGCTGTCCGCCAGGTTTTCCTCGGGAGACGGCAGCGGGCTGCGCTTGAGGAAGGCAGGGAGAACCCGCTTGAGATAACCGCCCTCGGTATAGATGATGACAGCGTCCTCGGGAACCGGCGCATTGTCCGGCAGCTCGACCGGCGCATCCTCGGGCAATTCCAGTGTGGTGCGGCGCTCGTCTGCATACTCCTGAGCGATGGCTTCCATTTCCTTACGGATAACCTCGGTGAGTTTTTTCCCGCTCTTCAGGATGCCTTCGAGACGGGCGATCAGTTTCAGGATATCCGCATATTCCTTGCGGAGGGCTTCCATCTCCAGATTGGTCAGCTTCTGCAGACGCAGGTCAAGGATTGCCTGGGCCTGCCTCTCCGTCAGGGCAAACCGCTCCATCAGGCCGATACGTGCTTCCTTCGGGCTTTTGCTGGCACGGATCAGAGCGATCACTTCGTCCAGGTTATCCAGGGCAATCATCAGACCTTCCAGGATATGAGCCCGTGCGCGGGCCTGCTCCAGGTCATACTCGGTACGGCGGGTGACGACCCGCTTCTGGTAATCGATATAGCTGGAAATCAGCTCCTTCAGGTTCAGCTGTTTCGGCTTGCCGCCGACGATGGCGACCATGTTGACGCCGAAGGTGACCTGCAGGTCGGAGTACTTATAGAGATATGCCAGAACCCGCATGGGATCCACATCTCGCTTTAGTTCGATGACAGCGCGCATACCGGTTCGGTCACTCTCATCCCGGATATCATAGATGCCGGAGAGAGCGGCCTTTTTTTCTTCAGAGAGCCTTTGAATTTTCTCCAGCATGGCGGCCTTGTTCACCTGATAGGGAATTTCGGTGATGACGAGCAGCTTGCGGCCGGAGGCACCATCCTCCACATGCACCCGGGCGCGAAGGGTCAGCTTGCCCTTGCCGGTTTCATAGCCGCGGCGGATTTCCTCGTTGTTGAGAAGGACGCCGCCGGTAGGGAAGTCCGGGCCGGGAAGAATCTGCATCAGCTCATCCAGCGTGATGTCCGGGTTTTCCATCTGGGCGATGACCGCGCGAACAGCTTCACCGAGGTTATGAGTGGGGATATTGGTAGCCAGGCCGACGGCGATACCGTTGGCACCGTTTACCAGCAGATTCGGGAAACGGGCGGGGAGCATATCCGGCTCCTTAAGGGTATCGTCAAAATTCAGCCGGAATGGGACAGTGTCCTTTTCAATATCCCGCAGCATTTCCATAGCCAGCGGAGTCATGCGGGCTTCGGTATAACGCATGGCGGCGGCGCCATCGCCATCGATGGAGCCGAAGTTGCCGTGGCCGTCCACCAGGGGACAGCGCATGGAGAAGTCCTGTGCCATATGGACCAGGGCGCCGTAAACGGAGGAATCCCCGTGGGGATGAAATTTACCGAGGCAGTCGCCGACAATACGGGCGCACTTGCGATGAGGCTTATCCGGCGTGGTACCCAGCTCCATCATGGTATAAAGGATACGCCGCTGGACGGGCTTGAGACCGTCCTCCACGCGGGGCAGGGCGCGTTCCAGAATGACGTGCTCGGCATAGGGCATCATGCTGTTGTGCATGACGTCCTCCATGTTGATATCCAGGATACGGGAAGGATCGTCCTTCACGATGGGCTTTTCGGGTTCCCTGCGCTTTGCCATCAGTCAGCACCTCCTTCAGAAGCTGCCGCGGCGTGCTGCACCTGGTGGCTGTGACCGTCCAGCTCGGTATCGAAATCGTCGGGACGGTTGAAATCCGCGTGTTCGCTGATATAATCGCGCCGGGGTTCCACCTTGTCGCCCATGAGGACAGTAGTCAGCCGGTCCACCAGGGCGGCATCCTCGATCCCGACGCGCATGAGCTTGCGCTGGGACGGATCCATCGTGGTTTCCCAGAGCTGCTCCGGGTTCATTTCGCCGAGACCTTTGTACCGCTGCAGGGTATACCCCTTGCCCACGGACTTAACGGCTTTCGCCAGTTCTTTATCGTCATAGGCATAGATGACCTTCTGGCCCTTCTGAACCTTATAGAGCGGAGGCATACCGATATAGACATGACCGCCGGTAATCAGGTCTTTCATATAACGGAAGAAGAAGGTCAGCAGGATTGCGCGGATATGAGCGCCATCCTGGTCCGCATCGGAGAGAATGATGACCTTACCGTATTTCAGGTTATCCAAGGTAAAGCCCTCGTCGATCCCTGTCCCCAGGGCGGTAATCAGAGAACGGAACTCTTCGTTGCCCAACACCTGGTCCAGATGCTTTTTTTCCACATTCAGAGGCTTGCCGCGGAGGGGCAGGATGGCCTGAAAACGCCGGTCACGTCCCTGCTTGGCGCTGCCGCCGGCGGAATCGCCTTCCACGATGAAAAGCTCATTATCCTCCCATTTGCGGCCGGTGCAGCTGGACAGTTTACCTACAAGGGGAGCGGCTTCCAACTGACTGGCTTTGCGGATATTGTCCCTCGTCTTGCGGGCGGCTTCCCGGGCCTGGGCGGCGCGAATCGCCTTGGAGACGATGGCGGTGGCAACTTCCTGGTTTTTCAGGTTGTCCAGCCAGTCCAGCAGCTGCTGGGAAACAATTGCTTCCACGGCGGGACGGACTTCGCTGTTGCCGAGGCGCCCCTTGGTCTGGCCTTCGAACTGTGGATTCTTGACCATGGTGGTCAGAACGCAGGTGAGTCCCTCGCGGAAATCCTCCCCGGAAAGGTTGTTATCCTTTTCCTTCAGGAGACCGACCCGGCGGGCATAATCGTTGAAACACTTGGTGAAGGCCGCCTTGAAACCGGTTTCGTGCGTGCCGCCTTCAGGCGTGTTGATATTGTTGACATAGGAGAAAAGACTCTCCGTATAGCCGTCGGTATACTGGATAGCAGCACGGCAGATCACAGTATCCCGCTTGCCCTCGATATAAATCACATCATCCTGCAGGGCGGTTTTCCCGGCATTAAGATAAAGCACATAGTCGGAGATGCCGCCGTCATAGCAGAACACACGGGTACGGCTGTCCGGATCGGTGATGCGCTCATCGGTGAAGGTGATACGGACACCGCGGTTTAAATATGCCAGTTCCTGCAGGCGACGGGAGACGGTCTCGGTATGAAACTTTACGTCTTCGAAGATCTCGTCATCCGGGAGGAACCGGACGAGGGTACCCTTTTTGCGGGTGTTTCCCACGGTTTCGAGCGGGCCGACGGGCTTGCCGGCTTCGACCTTTCCGGTGGCGGGGTTAAACTCGCTGGTGAAGGCCATGCGGTAATGAGTCCAGTTCAGAAATACATCCACGGTGAGCCATTTGCTCAGGGCATTGACAACGCTGGCGCCGACGCCGTGCAGACCGCCGGAATAATCATAGTTCTCGTTGTTGAACTTGCCCCCCGCGTGCAGGACGGTAAAAATGACTTCGACCCCGGGGATGCCCATGGTCGGATGTGTGTCGACCGGCATGCCGCGGCCGTTGTCATAAACGCTGGCGGAGCCGTCCTTATGCAGGGTGACGGAGACTTCGGTGGCGAAACCGTTGGAGGCTTCGTCAATCGCATTATCCACAATCTCCCAAAGCAGATGATGGAGACCGCGAGAGGAAGTGGTACCGATATACATGCCGGGGCGCATCCGGACGGCTTCGAGGCCTTCCAGAACCTGAATGTTCCCGGCATTATAGGTTTGGGTTGCCATGGGTTCACTCCTTAGTTAATGGCTTTCCGCTTGAAAGCCGAAATGCATACAGAGCATTATACCATAAAATGTGGGCGAAAAGGAAGGGGAACACCATATTTTGATAAAACGAAAGCGACACATTGTATTGTAACATTCTTGACATACATTAAAAAAAGAGGGATAATTTATATGTAATAAGGAAGGAGAGGTGCAATGAAGCGCTTTTTATGTTTATTGCTGGGTCTGAGTCTGCTGCTGGGCATGATCTGTTTTGCTGCCGCAGAGGAAGACGAAGAAGATGTGGAATTCTCCGATGAAGAGCTCGCGGAGATGGAAGAAGAGGAGCGCGAAGCCGAGGAAGACGAAGAGGTTGTCGTGAGCGGCGAGGTCTACAAGGAGCTGACCAAGGAAGACTTTGACCTGGATTCTCCCGCACTGTTTACCGGTGTGGTCCGGAAGGATTTCGGCAAGGTCATCTGGATGGAGAAAAGCACGGACAAAAGCGTCAAGAGCGTACCCGCTGCCGGAAAGAAAGTGGATATCCTCTATGTCGGCCTGCGCTGGCTGGTGGTTCGGATGGGCAATACCATCGGCTATGTGAAGCGGGAATACATTCACAAATCCGATATTGTGCCGGTGGATCCGGTCAATCAGGTGCCGTTTAACGTACAGAAGCACAGTTATATCGCAAAAACAGCGACGACCTGCCATGTGCGGAAGAGTATGGTGCCTTCCAGCGGGAAGAAGGACGACGGCAACAACTGGGTAATCCTGAAGCCGGGCACGGAACTGAGCATCTGGAAATTTTACAAGGGCTGGGCTGTTGTTAACTATATGCGGGAATACGGCTATATCGATCCGAACGAACTCACGGACCTGGTTCCGGTTTCTCCTACGGACGAGGAACTGTTCCCGGACAGCCCGATTGCAGCTTACACAAGCTACTATAAAATGTCACAGACGGAAACAAACCTTAACAGGATTCATAATATCAAGACCGGGTGCGGGTATGTCTCCAGGGTGCTGCAGCCCGGTGAACAGTTTAACGCCAATAAGATTATGGGACCGTACCGGCCTGCAAAGGGATACAAACAAGCCGGCGTGCTGACCGAAGGACGGACGAAACTGGGCTATGGCGGAGGCACCTGTCAGGTGTCCAGTACATTGTACAATGTGCTGATCCAGCTGCCAGGAATTGAGATCAATCATCGCAGACCGCATGGCGGAAACGGAGCTTCCTACCTGCCGATTCACTGCGACGCGGCCGTGGGAAACCCGGAACTGAACCTGATCTTTACGAACCGGTATGATTTCCCGATCAGGATCCAGGGAACATCGAATGATGACGGCGCACTGCTGATGAGAATATATAAATACCACGAGTGAGTCAACAAAACGACCTGTCAGAGACGGGTCGTTTTTTTCGGCTCAGTCTGCAAGACCGGCGTGAGCCAGACAATACATCTTTGCATTCCGGAGGACACCGTCGATCCAGCGGATCTTGATCCAGTGGGGCTGGATTACCAGGCCAAAGGGGTGCGTCCGGCCTTCTTCGTCCTCCACGGGGATGGAACGGGTCAGGGAAATGTCCGATACAAGCTTCCAGCGACTGTCCGCTATACCCCAGGATTCAAACAGATTCATCACCTTTGCAAACGGGCCATCAAGGAAAGAAGAACGGATGGCTTCCGACTGCTCGGTCCGGAAACCAATGTCAATGGCAAAGGTGCTTCCAAGAGTTCCGTCAGGGAGAATATCAAACTGGAAATCAACTGCAGCCGGTGACACAGCCAGGGCAGCGGAGATCCGGGAAAGCATCAGGCTATCATAAGCCCTGAAGCCCAATGTACGGAAAACTTTTTCCAGACGGGAACTGTCTTCCGTGCACCGTTGCTTTTCGGGATGATCCATATAGCCGCATACGCGCAACGGCGAATCCGGACGTCCGCGGAACAGACCGAAGAATGACAGCGGCCAGCCTTCCGGCATACGGGAGGCAAGATCTGTATAAAGACGGCCGGCATCTTCCCGTCCGAGCGCGCGGCAGAAAGGCATAACGAGTTCATTGTGCGTACGGGGCTGAAAATGAACGGCAGCCGAACCCGGAGATGCGTTCCCCCTGGTATCCAGTTCATAACCAAAACTGATATCTGAGCACTCGGCGCGGGCTTTGGCAAACCAATCGATCACTTCCTCCGTTCCGGCAGCCGAAGGTGAATCAAAGCGTGTACCGGGTTTTATTTCCCCGTAAAGTATGGTAACGTCAAGAAAAGAATCACCGGCGAGCGGAAATTCCAGGTATATTTCCGGAAAAGGTACCCCTTCCAGAAAGGGGAGAATTGCCTCACAGGCGCGTTCGCCATTGTCTCCGAAGAGCACGGGACCGCGTCTGTCGGTTGCTGCCTGAAGAAAAAGTGTCCGGCAGGCGAGGGCATTGGACGGGATCTTCATTTGCGTCAGCCGCCTTTCAGGAAAAAACAGGTGAGATGATTGAAATCCGATATTCATATTGTATATCAGACGAGGATGAAGAGTAAACCCTTGTGTTCATCAGGAAAATAGGATATAATGAAAACAGTTAAGGGCTTCGTTACATATTTCGGAAGCATCCGAAACCGACACAAACCTACATCTTTTTTCAAGGAGGGCACCACATGAAACGTCTGATCTCGTTACTTTTGGCCATGATCCTGCTGTTTGCTGCCGGGACGGCGCTTGCGGATGACTGGTACTGTCCGGAATGCGGTGAAAAGAACAGCGGGAACTTCTGTCCGAACGACGGAACAAAACGCCCGGACGGCAAGGGCACGAATGGCGACATGGTTCCCAGCGCGAGCGATCTGAAGATTGACAACGTCAAGCTTGAGACCGACGGCTCAGTCAGCATTGCCTGGTCCGGCGGAACGGCTCCTTACAATGTATATTATCAGTATTTTGTTAACGCCAATAAAAATGCCGGTGTGGACAATGTGATCCTGTGGACTGCAGAGAACGACACCTACAACACAAAGGGAAGGTATGAAAGCGATTTTGTGCCCGGCGAGCATTACTGGGTGATTGTTCAGGACGCGAATAAAAACGAGGCGTGGTACGATTACAACGAATACGTTGGCGCTTTCTCCCGCGCGAAGTGTCCCTACTTTTTCTCGCTACGCACCCACAGAAATAACCGTTCCGCCATGGTTAAATTCTTCTCCGCCAAGGAGGTCGAGAAAGAATTCAGTTATAATATGTTCGGCGCCAACATCAAGGTAACCCCGAAACTTAAGCAGGATATGACAATCGTTTTCCGTATGGGAATTATCCTTCCTTCCGGCGAACCCATTCTGATCCATCTGGAAACGGGAACCATGGGACGCACATGGGGATACTATCTCTGGGAGGAATATGACTTCAAGTATCTCTGGAATACACTGATGAGAACCAAGGGAACCATCCCGGTGGGCACTTATACGTTCAAGCTGTTCTTTGATAATGAATACGTATTTGCCCAGGATTTCCAGGTAGAGAACTAAACACTGCTCTTTCAGTCGGATTAATTTAGCAAAGCGGTTCCGGCAATACCGGGACCGTTTTTTCCTGCCTGTGCTGATTTACAGATCAATGCAGATAACCGCGGCAATCCGGACATTCATGAATGTGCGAACGATTTTCAGCCATCCCCCGCGGGCAATGGCATCCGGTTATTTCATATTTCAAATACTGCACCGGCACAATGCTTTCTCCCGATAAAACGGCAATTCGGCATAATTTGCTCATTTGCATTGAAAAAAGAGTGCTTTATGGTAGAATAACAGAGACAGATCATGATGAAAACAGGAAATCAGGGAGAAAAAACCGGGACATTACAGAAGCATTATATTACCGTAAAAAAGGAAGGAATGAGCATGACCCTTCGGGAACTGTACAGCAGCATCGGAGAGGATTATGAGCAGGCGCTGCGTGTGCTGCGGGTGGAAAAGCTGGTAGACAAGCATATCCGAAAATTTACAAAAAACGGAGTGATCGAAGCCCTGCTGGCTGCCGGGGAAGGAATGGACGCTGCACAGCTGTTCGAAACATCGCACGCGGCGAAGGGAAACTGCGGCAATCTGGGACTGACGAAGCTTTGCAATGCATCATCGGAGATTGCGGAAGAATTCCGCCCCGGAAACCTACGGAGAATGACAGATGAAGAAGTGAAGGGCAAACTGCAGGAGATTGCGGCACTGTATGCGAAAACGACGGACGCGATTCGCCGGTATGAGGCAGATAATCCATAACACAGGCAGAAGCACAGAGAGGGAAAAACGGACATGAACAGTCAGCCGAATCAGCCTGGAAACAGAAGAGGATCGCCATATCTGACTGCCATTGGCGCCTGGGCACTTGCTTTCGGGTGCGCAGTGGGCTGGGGATCTTTTGTCATGCCCGGAAACACCTTCCTGCCGCTGGCAGGTCCGGTCGGATCCGCAATCGGGCTGGGGCTCGGCGCGGTGGTGATCCTGATTATCGCGGCGAACTATCATTTCCTGATGAACCGGTTCCCGGACGCGGGCGGTACCTATACCTACACGAAGAAAAGCTTCGGGTATGACCACGGTTTCCTGAACGCCTGGTTCCTGATCCTGACCTATGTGGCGATCATCTGGGCGAATGCCACGGCGCTGCCGCTGATTGCACGGACATTGCTGGGCAATACGTTTCAGTTCGGCTTCCATTACGAGATCGCGGGATACCATGTGTACATGGGAGAGATGATTCTGGCAGTCGGGGCGTTGGTACTGGCAGCACTGGTCTGCCTGCGGCGCAAGGCAGCGGAGGGGACGCAGATCGTAATGGCTGTGCTGCTGTTTGCGGGCGTCGTGATTTGCTTTACGGTCGCCGCGATGAGGACAAATGTGGCGGAGCCTTTCAAACCTGCTTTTTCTCCACAGCAGACCCCGTTAGGCGGGACATTTACAGTGTTTGCGCTGGCGCCCTGGGCATATGTCGGATTCGAATCCATTGCCCATTCAGCCGGCGAAGCAAAGTTCAACCTCAAGCGCAGTTTCGGCATTATGGCAATCGCGCTGATTGCCGCCGGGATTGCCTATGCACTGCTGAGCATGCTGGCGGTGACGGCACTTCCGGAAGGGATCGGTACCTGGACGGAATACACTGACAGGCTCGGGGAACAGCAGGGACTTGCGTCCCAGCCAACGTTCTTTGCGGCGCACAGCGCGCTGGGGAATGCCGGCAGCGTGATTCTCGGTATCGCCGCATTATGCGGCATCTTTACCGGACTGATCGGTAACTTTATTGCGCTGAGCAGGCTGCTGACATCCCTGGCAGATGATAAGATGCTGCCGGGAAAGATCGGTGAACTGGATCAAAACCAGGTGCCGCGCAAGGCGATCCTTGCCATCTTGTTTGCTTCCGTTCTGCTTCCGTTTTTCGGGCGGACCGCAATCAGCTGGATTGTGGATGTAACCACGGTCGGTGCAACTATCGCGTATGCCTTTGCATCCGCCTCGGCATGGAAGGAGGCCAGAAAGCAGCACAACCGGCTGTTTACGGTCATGGGCATCATCGGAATGGTTGTGTCACTGTTGTTTGCGCTTGAGTTTCTGGTCCCGAACATCGTCAGCATCAAAACCATGGCGACGGAATCCTACCTGATTCTTGCGGCCTGGAGCATCCTCGGGTTTATCGTTTTCCGGGCCATCCTGAAGAAGGACGACGATAAGCGGCTGGGCCGGTCGACGGTTGCGTGGATCGTACTGCTGGGCCTGATTATCTTCACTTCCTCCGTCTGGATGCACCAGAATACGGACAACACCATAGAGCGATCCGTTTCATCCATCGAGGGTTACTATGCGGAACAGATGGAAAACGCGGGTGTTGATCCGGCAGCCGTGCCGGGCAGGCCTGTTTCCGAATACGTGAAAGAAGGGCTGAAGCCTATTGACAACACACTGGACGTCAGTATTTATATTCAGATCGCGCTGATCGTCAGCGCGCTGATCATCATGTTCGATATCTATTCCCACGTGCAGAAACGGGAACGAAAGACGGAAATCGAAAAAGCAGTTGCGGAGGACGCCAGCAGGGCAAAGACCAGTTTCCTTTCCAACATGAGCCACGAAATCCGAACGCCGATGAACGCGATCATCGGCCTGGACAGTCTTGCGCTGCGAAATCCGAATATTCAGCCGGAGACGCGGGAGCAGCTGGAAAAGATCGGCGTCAGTGCCAAACATCTGTTGGGCCTGATCAACGACATCCTGGATATGAGCCGCATCGAATCCGGCCGGATGACGCTGAAAAGCGAAGAATTTTCCTTCCGGGATTTTCTGGACCAGATTAATATCATGATTAACGGACAGTGCGTGGACAAAGGACTGCGATATGAATGCACCGTTATCGGGCAGGTACGGGATTATTATATCGGTGACGATATGAGGCTGAAGCAGGTGCTGATCAATATACTCGGCAATGCGGTGAAATTTACGAACGCACCGGGCCGGGTGACGCTTTCCGTGGAGGAAACGGAAGAAAGCGAAAAAAGCCGGACCCTGAGCTTCCGGGTACAGGATACCGGTATCGGCATGGATCCGGAATTCATTCCGAAGATCTTTGATTCCTTCTCCCAGGAGGATGAAACGGCCACCAACCACTACGGCGGAAGCGGACTGGGAATGGCGATTACAAAGAATTTTGTGGAAATGATGAACGGTGATATTCAGGTGGAGAGTGAAAAAGGAGTGGGTTCCGTCTTCACCGTTACGGTTCCGCTGGGACGATCCGACAGAATATACACAGAGATTCCGGAGGAAGAAACACCGAAGACGGAAAAAACACGTATCCTGGCAGGACGACGGATCCTGATGGCGGAGGATGTTGAACAGAACGCGGAAATCCTTGAAGATTTGCTGTCCCTGGAAGACATGGAGACGGAACATGCGGAGAACGGGGAAATTGCGGTCCGGATGTTCTCCGAGAAACCAGAAGGTTATTTTGACGCGATCCTGATGGATATACGGATGCCGGTGATGGACGGTCTGACGGCAACCAGGGCAATCCGAAACCTTGACAGGCCTGACGCAAAGACGATACCGATCATCGCGATGACAGCCAATGTGTTTGACGAGGACGTGGAGCGCTCCATGAAGGCCGGTATGAACGCACACTTGGCTAAACCGATCGAACCCGAAAAATTATACAGCACAATGAGCGAATTGATTCGGGAAAACCGCCCGGCGCTTAAAGCATAAAAAAAGACGCTGTTACGCGTCATTGAAACATCCCCGGAATCTCTATAACAAGCTGCAGACAATAAAGGACTCAGGCATAACGGATGTCCAGAAGACTTTCCTGAACTGCGATCTCCGTCTGCTCTGCTTCGGCAATGCGGCTTTCCGTATCCGTCGGCACAGACTGATCCCGAACCTGCTTATCGTTCGCTTCCATAACGGCCTCCTGAAATGCTGCTTTTCTGCAACATATTGTATATCTGTTACGAAATAAATACAAGATATATTCAAAACAAATACAATTATTTAAGATGTAACCGAGGATAAGAATCTTTCATCGTTGTGATGTACTCAATGTGCATATCTGTTGACTTGTCCTCATGGAACGAATAAGATGATATCAGCAAGAAACCGAATAAAAGGAGGGTGAACGATGATGAAGAAAGTTCTATGTATTATGATCTGTATGATGATCTGCCTTTTGGCCGCCGGCGCGTCGGCGTGTACGGGTGTATATATCGGGAAGGAAGCATCCGCAGACGGAACGATTATCATCGCACGGTCCAACGATACCCAGGGCAACTATCCGACCAGGGTCATGGTTGCCCCCCGCGTGGAACAGGATCCGAGTCGGGAGATGCCGGTGAACAATGAACGCTCGGAATTTTTCGATTTGCCGGTAACAACCTATAAATATACCGGGACACCTTTCATGGATTCCGCTATGCTGGAAAACGGAAACGGGATGGATGATGCAGTCTGTGTTAACGAATACGGTGTCGCGATGACCATGTCCGTGACCGCTTTCAGCAACAAAGCCGCGAAGACAGCAGATCCGTGGGTTTCTACCGGAATTACAGAATTCACAATGAACCAGCTGGTGATAACAACCAGCAAAACCGCGAAGGAAGCCGTTCAGCGCCTGGCACAGCTGATAGACCAGTACGGCAGCTCGGAAACGAATATTGCCCTGATCATCGATCAGCATGAGGCCTGGTATGTGGAGATGTACACTGGGCACCAGTATGCCGCGGTCAAACTTCCCGACGATAAGGTGTCGGTATTCGGCAATGAGTTCAATCTGGAATATCTCTCGGATTATTCAGAGCACATTGTTTCCGAAAATCTGGAAAAACTGGCGGTGGACAACGGCTTCGCGGTATACGGCAGGGACAATGAACTGAACCTGCTGGCTACTTATGCCGGGAAAGAAACCGTGGAAGACTACAGCCACAGGCGCACCTGGATCGGACACAAGGTTCTGGCTCCTTCGGCATACGGCGATTATAACAAGGATGATCTCTACCCGCTGGTATTCTCCCCGGAAAACCGGGTTTCGCTGGAGACGGTCATGGAACTGATGCGCAACCGCTATGAAGGTACTCCATACAGTCCTGATGAAACCGGACGAATTGACATGCGTGTGATCGGTACGGATACCTCCATGAGCGTTCATATTGTGCAGATGTACCCCGACCTGCCGCCGAGTATTGCCGGAACCACATGGATCTGCCTTGCTCCGGCACCTTACGGTGTATTTGTGCCTCTTAACATCCTGTGCAGCGGGCCTTCGGAGTCTTACGCGGCCAACCAGCCGGAGAACCGTCTGAACCAGTTCGAGTCCGATGTATATCCCTGGTTCACGTTCAAGGAACTGAACACACTTTGCCTGACGGACTACAAGACCTATGGCATACCGGTACGCCAATACTGGCATACTGCCGAGAAACATATGATCGACGCTATGAAAGCTGAACTGGAAGCTGTCAATGAGCTGCTGAAAAGCGATCCCGCGAAGGCCCAGAGGCAGATGACGGTTTTCTGCTCGGGACTTCAGGAGAAAGCCTTTGCGGACGGAAAAGCGCTGCTAAACGAGGTCCGCTGGGCAATGAGTGCAAATTCGAACACCATGAAAATGGGCATGAATCCGGAGACCGACGAGCTACTGACAACCGAACGGGTTCTGACTCCGATTAAAGTGGAGCTGGATGTGGCACCCTACAAAGGTGAATCAGATTAAATGCTCCGACGAATAACATGATGAGACAACTTATCAGGGAAAACCGACAGCTGTGGGGAGTTCTCAGGGGAATGATTCCCGTTATGATCCTGACGAATCTGGCAACAATGCTGGGCTCGTTTGTGGACGGGATTGTAGTGGGATCCTGCCTGGGAGATGTTCCCATGTCTGCCATGGGGCTGAGCATTCCGGTGATTTACCTCGGATCTGCGATTGCCGGAATGTTTTCCAGCGGGACGCAGAACAAGTGCGCAACGGCGATCGGGAACGGAAACAGGGAAGAGGCAAACCGCTATTTCAACACTTCCATGGGATTTCTCTGCCTGATCGGCGCGGTAATTGCAATTGCGATTGAGCTTTTTGCCGGACCGCTTGCGGAACTTCTCGGCGCAAGAGGACAGCATGAAAACCTGAAACCGGATCTGATCCTCTATCTGAGAGGGATCGGCCTGTCCATTCCGCTGATCTGCCTGACCAATACCCTGTCAAGTCTTCTCTATGTGGCAGGAAAGAAAAGAGTATCCCTGATCGCAATCACAGCAGGCACCGTGTTCAACGCGGCGGGTGATCTGGCGGCGGTCTATGTTTTTCATGCCGGGATGCTCGGCATTGGTCTGTCGACGGCGCTGTGCTATCTTGTGTCCGGGGCTATTCTTCTGACGCAGTTTGTCGGGAAAAGTCCGAAGCGGGCTTCTCTGCGAATCCACCCGGCCGACTTTTCTCCGAAAGGATTCCCGGATATCATCAAAGTCGGCGGGTCGATGGCGTTTGTCAGGATATGCCATATGATACGAACCTGGGTTATCAATACGATCCTTGGTTTTGTGTTTTTCCAGGCGGCAATTACTGCCTTCTCCGTACAGAATTCCCTGGTCAGCATGGTAACCTGCGTTTGCGTCGGCGCGGGCGCAGCTTCCATGACCATCGGCTCCGTCTATGCAGGAGAAAAAAATTTCTCAGGGCTGAAAAGCATGATGAAAATGACGGTGCTGTACGGTCTGATTCTTTCCGTTCTGGTTGCGGTAATATGTATGTTTGCAAGGCATGCGCTTGTAGGCATATTCACAAAAAGCGACGAAGTGGCAAAGTATGCGGCAGATGCGTTTCTGGGGTATCTGATCAGCATGCCCCTCTATTCCGTCAGTATGACCTTCATGCTGTATTTCCAGGGAATCCGGCGGCTGAGGACGGCTAATATTCTATGCTTCTTCGACAATTTGTTCTTTGTCTGCCTTGCAGCTGTAATTCTCGGGTATACCGTCGGATTGAACGGCGTATGGGCCGCGTTCCCGGTGGGCGAAGGGTGCACGCTGATCACACTGGCAGTTATGGC
>Ga0265301_10004146_pt1 | contig 14776 bp, 11 predicted proteins | sample AusTroGonzalo_MG_2_FD_193488 | JGI IMG/M metagenome (GOLD analysis project Ga0265301, IMG submission 193488) | Bovine rumen microbial communities from tropical cattle in Woodstock, Queensland, Australia - Gonzalo_04 | ecosystem: Host-associated > Mammals > Digestive system > Stomach > Rumen ...
CACCGCCAAGGAAGGTGAGGGCATAGCCCTCCGCTCTTTTTGGAGCAAACGACAGAGAGGGGAGTCGAAAATAAGAATGCGACAGTCCGGTGGACTGTCGCCGACCAGTGCGCACACTGGTCGAACCAATATTTCTGCCGGAGGCAGAAATGCAGACGACTCCCCTCACCGCCAAGGAAGGTGAGGGCATAGCCCTCCGCTCTTTTTGGAGCAAACGACAGAGAGGGGAGTCGAAAATAAGAATGCGACAGTCCGGTGGACTGTCGCCGACCAGTGCGCACACTGGTCGAACCTATATTTCTGCCGGAGGCAGAAATGCAGACGGCTCCCCTTACCGCCAAGGAAGGAAGAGGGCTATGCCCTCCGCTTCTTTTCTTTTATAAATCCAATTTCAAGTCGCCCGGGCGGATCCAGCCGAGCTTGCGCATGAGCTCGCTGAAGAGCCATGTCAGTGCGGCGGGCAGGACGACGCAGATCAGAACCAGCCCGACCCAGCCCGTCGCGCCCATTTCTGCCGCGCCCATCGTGGTGACGACGCCGAGCGGGCCGACCAGACCGCAGGTGCCCATACCGGCGGCGACGCCGGCGTTTTTCATCTGAAACACCAGCGTGGAGATCGGACCGACAATCGCGGACGACAGGATCGCGGGCAGCCAGATCACGGGACGCTTGACGATGTTGCCCATTTGGAGCATCGAGGTGCCGAGCCCCTGCGCGGTCAGACCGCCCCAGCGGTTTTCGCGGAAGCTCATAACGGCGAAGCCGACCATCTGGCAGCAGCAGCCGGCAGTTGCCGCGCCGCCCGCAAGACCGGTGATGCCGATCATGGCGCAGATCGCCGCCGAGCTGATGGGAAGCGTCAGCAAAATGCCGACCGTGACGGAGACGACGATGCCCATGACGAGGGGCTGCAGCTCCGTGGCGGTATTGATAAATTCGCCGACGTAGTGCATGCCGTAGGCAATCGGCGGGCACAGAAGCAGGGAAACGCCGTAGCCGACGAGGATCGTGACGATCGGGGTGACGAGGATATCGACCTTCGTTTCCTTAAAGACGAGCTTGCCGACCTCGCAGGCGACCAGCACGGCAAGGAAGGCGCCGGCGGGACCCGCGGTGTAGCCGTCTGCGCCGAGGGAGTAGCCGATCGCGCCGACGACGGCGCATGAGAACAGCAGCAGCCCCTCCGCCTTCAACGCGAAAGCGACGGCGACGCCGATCGCCGCGCCGACGACGTAGCCGTTCTGCGCGAAGGAGGCGATGTCCTCTAAAAAGGGAACGCCGCACCACTTGCCCAGCGTGCCGAAGATCGTGCCGATCAGCAGCGACGCGAACAGCCCCTGCGCCATCGCGCCCATCGCGGTGACGAAATAGGTTTTCCAAGACAGGCTGATATTCTTTTTCGCTAAAAATGCCTTCATGTTCTCTCACTCCAAAAACGGATTTCTGCGCCCATTGTAGCGCAAATCGGAAAAGAATGCAAGAGGCGCGAATTGACTTTCCTTTGCGGATAGATTACAATAAAGCCAAAGAAAGGGGAGGAGATAATGGACCGAATTCCCGTGATTCTCGACGGCGATCCCGGTCACGACGACGCGATCGCGTGGATGCTCGCGCAGGCGAGCCCGCTGCTGGACGTTCGCGCCGTGACCTCGGTCTGCGGCAATCAAACGATCGAAAAAACGACCTATAACGCCATGCGCATCTGCACCCTGCTCGGCATTACCTGCCCGATTGCGATGGGAAAGCCCGCGCCCCTGATGGCGCCGCCGATGAACGCGCCCTCTGTCCACGGGCAGTCCGGACTGGACGGCCCGAAGCTGCCGGAGCCGGCGATGGAGCTTTCCGCGCTTCGCTCCGTGGAGCTGATGGCGCAGGTCCTGCGCGAGAGCGAGACGCCCGTCACGATCGTGGCGACCGGTCCGCAGACCAACGTCGCCGCGCTGCTGCTGGCGCATCCGGAGTTGAAGCCGCGCATCCGGCAGATCAGCTTTATGGGCGGCGGCATTGCGCACGGCAACTGGACGCCGGCGGCGGAGTTCAACATCCTTGTCGACCCGGAGGCGGCGGATATTGTGATGAAAAGTGGGATTCCGCTCATCATGAGCGGACTGGACGTGACCGAGAAGGCCCTGATCTACCCCGCCGATTTCGAGCGCGTGCGCGCGGTCGGCAACGAGGTCGCCCGCGTGGTGGCGGACTGGCTGGCGTTCTTCTACGAGTTCCACCGCGCTCTCGGCTATCCCGGCGCGCCGCTGCACGATCCGGTCGCGGTCGTGTCGCTGATCCGCCCCGACCTGCTGGAAACGAAAGAACTCTGCGTTGAAATCGAAACGAAGGGCGAATACTGCCGCGGCGCGACGGTCGGGCACGACCGCGCGCCCGCGAACGCGAGGGTCAATCTCGGCATTGACCGCGACGGCTTTGCCGATCTGCTGGTCGAAGCGGTCGGCGCGTACGGGAGGTGAGCGCATGAAAAGAATACCGGTCTGGATCGACTGCGATCCCGGCGTGGACGACGCGTCGGCGCTCGTTTTGGCGGATTCCCTGCCGGAGCTGGACCTGCTGGGAATCAGCACCGTAGCGGGCAACGCGCCGCTGCCGCTGACGACGGAAAACGCGCTGAAAATCTGTGATTTGATGGGGAGAGACTACCCCGTCTATCCCGGCGCGGACAAGCCTCTCCTGCGCCCCTATGAATACGGCGAGAGCTTCCACGGAACGGACGGGCTCGGCGGCGCAAAGCTGCCAGCGCCGTCGCGCAGGGCGGAAAGCCTCCCCGCGTGGGACGCGATCTACGAGGCGGCGAAAACCTGTGTCGGCAAGCTGGAGCTCATCACCCTCGGCCCGCTGACGAATCTCGCGATCGCCATTGCCAAGCACCCCGACCTGCCGGATTATCTCTCCCGCGTTACGCTCATGGGCGGCTCCGCGACGCGCGGCAACTGCACGCCCGCGGCGGAGTTCAACATCCACGCCGATCCGGAGGCGGCACAGATTGTCTTCCGCTGTCCGGCGCCCAAAGTGATGTGCGGACTGGAGGTCACGGAACAGGCGTTCCTGACAAGAGAAGAGCTGGACGGGCTCGGCAGAATCGACAGCCCGATGTGCCGCTTCTTCTTTGATGCGACGCCCGACCTCTGGCGCAAGAACGTGGAGGCGGGGCAGGGCGGCTGGTGCGTCCACGACGCCTGCCCGGTGCTGTACGCCGCACGTCCGGAGGTCTTCTCCGGCAGGGAAGCGGGCGTCTTCGTCGAAACGCAGAGCGATCTGACCTTCGGCAAGACCGTCACCGATCTTTTCAGCGACAAAAAATTCGACGTGAAAAACACCTTCGTCGTCCTCGACCTCGACCGCCCCGCCTTCCGCGACGCCCTGCTCGACGCGATCGAGCGCAATTGACAGGAGTAACCCCTATGGAGTTTAAGCTACACGCGCCGTATCAGGCGACCGGCGATCAGCCGGAGGCGATCCGCGCCCTGACGGAGGGGCTGCGATCCGGCATGAAGGAGCAGGTGCTCCTCGGCGTGACCGGCTCCGGCAAGACCTTCACGATGGCGTCCGTCATCGCGAACCTCAATCGCCCGACGCTCGTTCTGGCGCACAATAAAACCCTCGCCGCGCAGCTTTGCAGCGAATTTCGGGAGTTTTTCCCCGAAAACGCGGTCGAGTATTTCATTTCCTACTACGACTACTATCAGCCGGAGGCGTACATTCCGCACACGGATACGTATATTGAAAAGGATTCGTCGATCAACGACGAGATCGAGCGCCTGCGCCACAGCGCGACGTCCTCGCTCTTCGAGCGGCGGGACGTGATCGTGGTCGCGTCGGTGTCGTGCATCTACGGGCTGGGCGATCCGATCGACTATAAGAACATGGTCATCTCCCTGCGCACCGGCATGGAGAAAAACCGCGAGGAGCTGATGAAAAAGCTCGTCGAGATCCGCTATGAGCGCAACGATATCGAGTTCACCCGCAACACCTTCCGCGTCCGCGGCGATACGGTGGAGATCTATCCCGTCTACTGGTCGGGACGCGCCATCCGCGTCGAGTTCTTCGGCGACGAGGTCGACCGCATTTCCGAGATCAACGCCGTGACCGGCGTGCCGGAGCGCGTGGTCAATCACGTGGCGATCTATCCTGCCTCGCACTACGTCGCCTCGCGGGAAAAGCTCAACCGCGCGATCGGCGAGATCGAGAAGGAGATGGAGGAGCGCGAGGCGTGGTTCAAGGCGCACGACAAGCTCTTGGAGGCGCAGCGCATCCGCCAGCGCACGATGTACGACATCGAAATGCTGCAGGAGATCGGCTTCTGCAGCGGCATTGAGAACTATTCGCGGGTGATTTCCGGCAGAGCGCCGGGCACGCCGCCGATGACGCTGTTGGACTATTTCCCGGACGATTTCATCCTCTTCGTGGACGAGAGCCACGTGACGCTCCCGCAGGTACGGGCGATGTACCGCGGCGACCGCAGCCGCAAGGAAAGCCTCGTCGACTACGGCTTCCGCCTGCCGAGCGCGTTTGACAACCGCCCGCTGACCTTCCCGGAGTTTGAGAGCAAGATTCATCAGGCGGTCTACGTTTCCGCGACGCCCGCGGAGTTCGAGCGCGGCAGAGCCGCGCAGATCGCCGAGCAGGTCATCCGCCCGACCGGCCTCTTGGACCCAGAAATCTTTGTCCGCCCGATCGAGGGACAGATCGACGATCTGATCGGCGAGTGCAACGCCGTCGTCGAGCGCGGCGAGCGCGTTCTCGTGACGACGCTGACGAAGAAAATGGCGGAGGATCTGACGAGCTACCTGCAGAAGGCGGGCATCCGCGTGCGCTATATGCACTCCGACGTCGCCGCGCTGGAGCGCATGGAGATTCTGCGCGATCTGCGCATGGCGAAGTTCGACGTGCTGGTCGGCATCAACCTCCTGCGCGAGGGGCTCGACCTGCCGGAGGTGTCGCTGGTCGCCATTCTGGACGCGGACAAGGAGGGCTTCCTGCGCAGCGAAACGAGCCTCATTCAGACGATCGGACGCGCCGCGCGCAACGCCGGCGGGCGTGTGATCATGTACGCCGACGAGGTGACGGACGCGATGTTCGCCGCCATCAACGAAACAAACCGCCGCCGCGGCATTCAGGACGCTTACAACAAGGCGCACGGCATCGTGCCGAAGACGATCATCAAGGACGTGCGCGAGCTTTTGGAGATTACCCAGTCCGAGGCGGAGGCGGCGCGCGCCGACGGCGTGAAGATGACGAAGGCGGAGCGCGAGCGCGAGATCGCGCGGCTGGAGAAGGAGATGAAGGCGGCTGCGCGGATGATGGAGTACGAATACGCCGCCGTCCTGCGCGACCGCATCATCGAGCTCCGCGGGAAGAAATAACAGCCTCCCTCTGAAGTTAAGAGGCTGATTGGAGAAACTGAGGAGAAACTCCCTCAGTCTCGCTGTCGCTCGACAGCTCCCTCAAGAGGGGGCTATATGCAAAACGCGGGCGCCCATCGGGCGCCCGCTTGGTTTTTATGAATTGACGGCGTCGCCGTCATGAATCGCCGCTTACGCGGCATGATTTCTCGATTTGCTCCGTGAATGGAATTGCGCCTCAACGCCCCGCAGGGCAATACATGTACGAGGGGCAATATATGACCGCAGCTCCATTCACGCGCCGACAGGCGCAATTCATGAAAATACAACCGTGTACCATACGCCGACAATCTCGCGCAGGAACATCTGGCAGAAGTAGATCGGATTGCCCGTCGCAGCCGGAACGCCGAGCATGTGAAGCCCCGCTTTCTCCGCAAGCAGAGAGGCGCGGGCGAGGTGATAAGCGCTGGATACGACGGCGGCGGTTTCCGGTTTGGCGCCGAATTCCTGCTCGATCAGCTCCAAAGAGAAGCGGAGGTTCTCCTCCGTGGTCGTCGCCTTGCCCTCCATTCGCAGCCGCTCCGGCGCGACGCCGCGCTCTGTGAGCCAGCGGTACATACACAGCGCCTCGCTGATGTTTTCCCCGTCGCCCTTGCCGCCGGAGAGGATCGCGATCGCGTCGGGGTACTGCTCCAGATACGCCTGCGTCGCCGTGAGCCGCTCCGAGAGGGACCTGCTCGGCACGTCGCCGTTGACGCCCGCGCCGAGGACGATCACGAAGTCCGCCTGCGGAGCGTCGGCACCCTTACAGCATATTCCGACCCAAATCCCCGTGCCGATCGCGGCAAGGAGCACGATACAGATCCCGATCCGCAGAAGAAAGCGAATGAGCTTCGTCGTTTTCGGCAGACGATCCTTCAGCGCGTCAAGAAGTCCGAACAGCAGGATGACCGCGCCGATCGCACAGAACAGCAGTCCGGCGAAGTGATAAAACTTCATAATTATATAGAGCAACGCGCCGAACAGAATGCACCCGCCGCCGGTCAGCCAGTATTTCTTTTTCATAGGATGTAGCCCTTGAGCACCTTCAGCACGTTCAGCACGCCGTCTTTATGGCTGCGCTCGTAGCCGTGCGAGGCGTAGACGCCCGCGCCGATCAGCCCGTGGCGGAGGTCGTAGCCCGCGCCGAGCGTCGCCTCCACGTCCGAGCCGTAGTGCGGATAGATATCCACGGCGTAGTCGGCGTTTTCCTTCTTTGCCGCGGCGATCAGCTTCTTCACGACCTCATAGGAATACGGACCGCCCGAATCCTTGGCGCAGATCGAAACCTGCCGTTCGGTGCACTGTAATCCGTCGCCGACGCAGCCCATGTCCACGGAGATCGCCTCGGTCACGCCCGCGGGAACGCTGCCCGCGCCGCCGTGCCCGACCTCCTCGTAGACCGTGACGTGCACGTAGACGTGCCGTTCGGGGACGATTTCGTTGTCCTTGAGATACTTAGCGAAGCCCAGCAGAATGCCGACGGAGAGCTTGTCGTCGAGGAAGCGGCTCTTGATGTAGCCGGACTTCGTGACGCGGGTGCGCGGTTCGAAGCAGACGATGTCCCCGACGGAAATGCCGAGCTTTTTCACGTCGTCCGCGCTGTCGACGATCTCGTCGAGCACGACCTCTACGTTGTCCCACTTGCGCTCCGTGGTAGTGTAGTCGCCGTTGACGTGGGCGGAGGCGTTGCAGAGCTGCAGGGTGCCCTCGTAAACGCCGTCGAACTTCGTGACAATGCGGCAGTTTTCCGTTTCTGCGTTGCAGGCGCACATGCCGCCGAGTCGGTCGATGCGCAGCCTGCCGTTTCCCTTGATTTCCGCGACGATGCCGCCGAGCGTGTCGGCGTGCGCCTCCAGCAGCAGCCCGTCCGCGTCGTCTTTCCCGCCGAGGTCGACGAGAATGCCGCCCTTGACGGTGCGGCTCGCCGCATAGCCCAGCGCGGTGAATTCCCGCAGGACGAAATCCTCCGCCTCGCTGGTGTAGCCGGTGGGGCTGTCGATGCCCAGAAGCGCGACGGTCTTCTCTACTGCGAAGTTTACATAATTCTCCATATCCAAACTCCTTTCGAGGGTGTTTTCGCTATTATAGCACACATCAAGAAAAAATGCACGGAAAAAGCCGCGTGCCGATGGAATTCGACACGCGGCTTGTGCTATTTCAATGATAGAACTCAGAACGAACGATCCTTCGTCGCAATCTCCGTCAGGCACTTTGCCATAAATTCGTCCGGCAGCATCGCGCCGAGATCGACGCCGCCTCTGGTACGGACGGAAACCGTGCCGTTTTCCATATCGCGGTCGCCGATGACGAGCATGTACGGAATCTTCTGCAGCTGCGCCTCGCGGATCTTGTAGCCGAGCTTCTCGCTGCGCAGGTCGCTTTCCGTGCGGATACCCGCGGCGGAGAGCTTGCCCTCCAGATCCTTGGCGTAGTCGTGGGCGCGGTCGGTGATCGGGAGAATGCGGACCTGCGTGGGCATCATCCACAGCGGCAGGGCGCCGGCAAAGCGCTCGATCAGATAGGCGAGCGTGCGCTCGTAGCAGCCGAGCGAGGTGCGGTGGATGATATAGGGGATCTTTTTCTGACCGTCCACGTCGGTGTATTCCATGCCGAAGCGCTCCGCAAGCAGCATGTCGACCTGAATGGTGACGATGGTGTCCTCCTTGCCGTAGACGTTCTTGTACTGAATGTCGAGCTTCGGACCGTAGAAGGCTGCCTCGTCGACGCCGACCGTGTAATCGACCTTCAGGTCGTCGAGAATGGTCTTCATGGTCGCCTGCGCCAGCTCCCACTGCTCCGGTGTGCCCTCATATTTATTGTTCGGGTTGGCGGGGTCCCACTGGGAGAAGCGGAAGGTGCAGTTTTCCAGCATGCCGACGGTGTCAAGTGCGTATTTTGCAAGCTCCAGACAGCCCTTGAACTCCTCTTCGAGCTGCTCCGGTCGCAGAACGAGGTGCCCTTCGGAGATCGTGAACTGGCGTACGCGGATCAGACCGTGCATCTCGCCGGAATCCTCGTTGCGGAAAAGGGTGGAGGTTTCGCCCAGACGCATGGGCAGGTCGCGGTAGGAGCGTGCGCGGTTCAGGAAGACCTGATACTGGAAGGGGCAGGTCATCGGGCGCAGGGCGTACATTTCCTTCGTATCGTCGTCCGCGTCGTCGCGGTTACCCAGCAGGAACATGCCGTCGCGGTAGTGATCCCAGTGACCGGAGATGCGGTAGAGATCGCGCTTCGCCATCAGCGGCGTCTTGGTCAGCAGATAGCCGCGCTTCTGCTCCTCGTCCTCGATCCAGCGCTGCAAAAGCTGAATGACCCGCGCGCCCTTCGGCAGCAGGATCGGCAGACCCTGACCGATGACGTCGACGGTGGTAAAGTATTCCAGCTCACGCCCAAGCTTGTTGTGGTCGCGCTTGCGGGCTTCCTCCTGCTGCAGAAGATACGCGTCCAGCTCCTCCTTCTTCGGGAAGGCGACGCCGTAGATGCGCTGGAGCATCTTGCGCTTGGAATCGCCGCGCCAGTAGGCGCCGCAGCACTGCGTCAGCTTGAAGGCGTTCGCCTTGATGCGGCCGGTGGAGTCCAGATGCGGACCGGCGCAGAGGTCGGTAAACTCGCCCTGCGTATAGAAGGAGATGACCGCGTCCGCGGGCAGATCGTTGATCAGCTCGACCTTGTACGGCTCGCCGAGCGAGTCCATATAGGCGATCGCCTCTTCGCGCGGCTTTTCGCTGCGGACAAGCTGCAGACGTTCCTTGCAGATTTTCTTCATCTCCGCCTCAATGGCGTCCAGATGCTCCTGCGTGAAGGAGAAGTCGCAGTCAAAGTCGTAATACCAGCCGTTGTCGATGGACGGACCGATTGCGAGCTTCGCCTGCGGGTAAAGACGCTTGACCGCCTGCGCCATCACGTGCGAGCAGGTGTGCCAATAGGTCTTGCGGTAGGCTTCGTTTTCAAAGGTGTACAGATTCTCTTCGGACATAATGCTTCCTCCTTGTTGGATAAGGGGCAATAAAAAATCACCCCTGAATGTATCAGGGGTGAGAATACTCCCACGGTTCCACCCTGCTTGCAGTTACAGAACTGCCGCTCGTACGCGCGCTAACGGGCGCACCCGTCTTCCCTTACTTCGTTCGGGGAAGCGGCTCGGAAGCGGTACGTACCGGACGGATGCAGGAGCTTTCACCAGCCGCTCCCTCTCTGCGCATCGCGCGGCGGCACATTTCTTCGTCTTCGCCGATTTCGCCATAAATATAGCACTTTTTTCGGTGGTTGTCAAATGGTTTCTTTTTTACGCTTGTTATGTTAACCGAATTGTAACTTCTCCACAAGATATAGGGTTTAAAAGGCAAAAATCACCACTTGATGTAGTCTTATGCTTGTTTACATAATAGAGCAAAAAGTTCGGATTATGCCGGAAATAACGAAAAAAGCTTGACAAAATCGAAAAAAATGTTATAATTATCTCGCAGTTACAATAGAGTAACAATAGTTTCACGACTTGAAACCGAACACTATGGAAAGGAGGGTACTCTGATGCGCAGAACGGAAAAACAGACAACGGGCGGAAAGAAGCCTTGGCGCAGACTGATCGCCGTCGCGGTTATGATCGCGGTGGTCGTGGCGGGACTGTCGCTGACTGTTTTTGCACAGAACAGCTATCTGATCACAGACGGCGATTTTGTTACGGTTCACAGATCCTACAGTACAGACCCGGACGTGGTTTTGGATGAAGCCGGCATCGAGCTGAGCGAAGAGGATACCTACACCACAACCTATAGAAACGGCGTCAGCCGCATCGACATCCAGCGGATGCAGATGGTAACCGTCGTCAACGCGGGCGAAAAGAGCGTGATCGGCACCTACGGCGAGACGGTCAAGACCCTGCTGACGAAAATGGGCATCGTCCCCGGCACCGGCGACATTCTCTCCTGCGAGGAAGACACGCCGACGTACGACGGCATGGTCATTGAGCTGAAGCACAAGGAAATCACGCAGACCGAGTATGACAGAACCGTTCCCTTTGATACCAAATACTACGAGGATCCGGAGCTTGCTCCGGGAGAGGAGATCACCCTGATCGAAGGCGTTGACGGCGTGATCCACTACACCGCGCAGCTTGTTTATGAGAACGGCGAGAAGATCTCTGAGGAGGTCGTCGACGAAGAGACGACAACCAAGATGGTCACCCGTCTGGTCGTCCGCGGACCGGAGCGCAAGATCAACGATCAGCCCGACGAGCCCGATCATCGCAACGCGACGATCGAGGACCCGATGAACAACGACGAGCACGCCATCGGCGGCGGCACGATCACAACGGTTTCCGGCACTTCCTACAACTATACGGACGTCTTGACCGTGACTTGCACGGCGTATTCCTGCGGCGACCGCGTCGGCATCACCGCGACCGGCACCGTGGCGAGAGTCGGCGCTGTTGCCGTCGATCCGCGCTACATCCCGCTCGGTACGAAGATGTACATCGTCTCCAACGACGGGCAGTACATCTACGGCTACTGCACGGCGGAGGACACCGGCGGCTCGATCAAGGGCTACAAGATCGACCTGTACTTCGACACCTTTGACGAATGCTGGGAGTTCGGCGTCCGCACCTGCACCGTCTACGTGCTGTCATAAGCCTTGAAAAATCACCTCTTTTCTGCTAAAATGGCAGGAAAGAGGTGTTTTTTATGCTCGACGTCTGCAACGCGCAGGTGATGAAGCGCCTGCTCGCGGAATACGGGTTTCATTTTTCCAAAGCGAAGGGGCAGAATTTTCTGACGCAGCGGTGGGTGCCGCAGCGCATCGCGGAGGCGTCCGGCGCGGACAAGAATTGCGGCGTGCTGGAGATCGGACCCGGCTTCGGACCCCTGACGCAGGAGCTTTGCCTGCGCGCGGGCAAGGTCGTCGCGCTGGAGGTCGACACCTCCCTCCGACCGGTGCTGGAGCGCACGGTCGGCGAGTTCGACAATCTTGAGATTCTGTTCTGCGACGCGCTGAAGGCGGATCTTTCCGCGCTGACGGCGGAGAAATTTGAAAACCGCAAGCCCATGGCGTGCGCCAACCTGCCGTACTATATCACCTCGCCCATGCTGACGAAGCTGCTTGAAAGCAGGTGCTTTTCTTCGATCACCGTTATGGTGCAGAAGGAGGTCGCGCAGCGCATCTGCGCCAAGGCGGGCACGGCGGACTATTCCGCTTTTACGGTTTTCTGCCAGTACTACACGCAGCCGGAGCTGCTGTTCGACGTGCCGGCAAGCTGCTTTCTGCCGCAGCCGAAGGTCACGAGCGCGGTCGTCTGCATGAAGACGCGCGCCGCGCCGCCCGCCGAAATCGAGGACGAGGCGACATTTTTCCGCACGGTGCGCGCCGCCTTTGCCATGCGCCGCAAGACGCTGCTCAACGGCTTGAGCGCAGGCTTCGGCGAGCTGAAAAAGCCGGAGCTCGCGGCGCTGCTGGAGGGCTGCGGGATTGCGCCGACGGTGCGCGGCGAAACCTTGGGCATTCCGGAATTTGCGAGGATAGCGAACGCGATCGCCGCAAAACGGGGATAGGAGGAACGATGTACCGAGCCATTCTGATTGATCTGGACGATACCATACTGGATTTCGGCGCGGCGGAGCGCGTCGCCATTGCAAAGACCTTCCGCGAGGTCGGCTTGGAGCCGACGGCGGCGCTCCTGCGCCGCTACAGCGAGATCAACCTCTCCCAGTGGGAGGCGTTCGAGCGCGGGGAGATCACCCGCGACACCGTGCTGACGCGCCGCTTCGAGCTGCTCTTCCGCGAGCTTGGACTGCCCTTGGGCGCGCAGGAGACGGAGGATATTTACCGCGGCTACCTCGGCGTCGGGCATTACTTCGTGGACGGCGCGGTGGAGATATTGGAATACCTCGCGCCGAAGTACGACCTCTACCTTGCCTCCAACGGCGTCGCGGCGACGCAGTATTCCCGTCTGGAGAGCGCGGATATCAGTCATTATTTCAAGGACATTTTCATTTCCGAGGTGACGGGTCACCACAAGCCGGAGAAGGAATACTTCGACTACTGCTTCGCGCGGATGCCGGGCTTTTCCCGCGCAGCGACGCTGATGATCGGCGACAGCCTGACCAGCGACATCCTCGGCGGCAAGAACGCGGGCGTTGCGACCTGCTGGTTCAACCGCAACAGCCGCCCCGGCAGACCCGACATCGTCCCCGACTACGAAATCCACACGCTGGAGGAGCTGAAAGAGTTTCTGTAACGCAGAGAGTAACGGATTATTTTGACAGTCTGAACAGGCTGTCAAAAAGCTCGGAAGACAAGCAACGCACGAACGTCGGCGTGCATAGGTACGGTAGTTCGTGCGTTGCGCAGTAAGTCAAAATCCTTGCGTAGCAAGCTTTTTTCAGCGCGAATCGTTAGGAAACATTCTGCTGTCCGTAAAAGTCAAAGTCAGCGCGGCATGGAAATATGCTTGACTGATTTTGACGGTTACGGACTTTTTTGACAGTCTGAAAAGGACTTGCTTCGGCAAGTCCTTTTTTCTGTGCGGTATGCAATTCAGGAAGCGTAGATCTTTCCGACCAGCCATACAAGGAAACGCGTGGGCAGCAGGCGCGTCAGGAAGACGAAGATCTTGTATTTCCCGCCCAGCGTACACAGGAGCGGAACGCGCCTCCGCAGCGCTTTTTCCGCGACGTACGCGCCCGCTGCTTCCGCCGGAATGCCTGACTGCTCGTCACGCTCCATCACGGCGACGCTGCGCTCGATCCTGCCGCCGTAGGCTTCGTCTCCGGCGGTTTCCTTCCGGCGTGCCGCTGTGAAGCCTGTTTTGACGTCTCCCGGCATGATACAGCAGACTTCGATGCCGTAGGGTCGGACCTCGCTCCGCAGCGCAAGCGAATAGGCGCGGATCGCCGCCTTGGAGGCGGAATAATAGGCTTGAAAGGGGATGGCGATCGGCGCGGCGACGGAGCTGATATTGACGATCCGCCCGTGCCCCTGCCGGTGCATGATCGGCAGAACGGCGCGGTTGACGCGCACCATGCCGAAAAAGTTCACGTCGAACTGCCGCTCCGCTTCTCCGGTGTCTGTGTATTCGACCGCGCCGGAGACGCCGAAGCCCGCGTTATTGATCACAACGTCGATGCGTCCCTCGCGCTCCAGCACCGTCTGCACCGCGCGCCCGACCTGCGCTTCGTCGGTCACGTCGGTCTGCAAATGGACGACCGCGCCGTCTGCGCCGGCTTCTCTGCGGCTGAGCTCATAGACCCGGCAGCCCTTTGCCGCGAGCGCCTTCGCCGCGTATAAGCCGATCCCGCTTGTCCCGCCGGTGATCAGAATGACTTGTTCCATGCTCGTCACTCCCCGATGTGATGCGCACGAAGCACGTCCGCAATGACGCCGACTGCTTCTTCAATCAGCGCCTCCGTGTGCGTTGCCATCAGGCTCGTGCGCAGCAGACATTCTCCCGGCGCAGTGGCAGGCGGCAGGGTGGGATTGACGTATACGCCGCGCTCGTAGAGATCCTTGGCGATGGTCAGCGTCGGGATCGGCTCGTAGGTGTAAATGGGAATGATAGGAATGCGCTCGCCGTTGGATTCCCGTATGCGGATGTTGGCTTCCTGCAGCTTTCGGCGCATAAATGCGGCTCTGCTTTGCAGCAGCTCCGGAAGCTCCGGACTGCGCTCCAGAATTCGTAACGCCGTCAGAGCGCAGGCGCAGCCCGCCGGGGTGATCGAGGCGGAGAAAATGAAGGGGCGCGAGGCGTGCTTCACGTATTCGACGACCTTTTGGGACGCCGCCATATAGCCGCCGAGCGAGGCGAGAGATTTGGAAAACGTGCCCATGTAGATGTCGACGTCATCTTCCAGACCGTAGTAGCTGGCGGTACCGCGACCGCCCTCGCCGATCACGCCGAGACCGTGCGCGTCGTCGACCATCACGCGCGCGCCGTACTGCTTTGCCAGCCGGCAGATCTCCGGCAGGTTCGCAATGTCGCCGCCCATGGAGAAGACGCCGTCCGTAACGATCAGACAGCCGGCGTTTTCCGGCACGGACGCGAGCTTTTTCTCCAGATCCTCCATGTCGTTGTGGCGGAAGCGGAGCATTTTTCCGAAAGAAAGACGGCAGGCGTCGTACAGACTTGCGTGGTTTTCCCGGTCCATAATGACGTAATCACCGAGACCGACGATCGCGCTGACAATGCCGAGATTGGACTGGAAGCCCGTGGAGAAGGTCATCGCAGCCTCCTTCCGCAGGAAGGCAGCCAATTCCGCCTCCAATTCCAGATGCAGTTCGAGCGTTCCGTTCAGAAAGCGCGAGCCGGAGCAGCCGGAGCCGTATTTTTCCAAGGCGCGCACACCGGCTTCGATCACCTCGGCGTGGGTCGTCAGACCGAGGTAGTTGTT
>Ga0265301_10004147_pt1 | contig 14776 bp, 7 predicted proteins | sample AusTroGonzalo_MG_2_FD_193488 | JGI IMG/M metagenome (GOLD analysis project Ga0265301, IMG submission 193488) | Bovine rumen microbial communities from tropical cattle in Woodstock, Queensland, Australia - Gonzalo_04 | ecosystem: Host-associated > Mammals > Digestive system > Stomach > Rumen ...
GCAACGATGTTCGGAGGCATACCTGCTGCGGAGTTGGCATCGCTTAATTATTTCTGGCAAGCGTTCCCATCACTCAAACAACAACTGTTTTCGATAAACGATGAGGGTTATAGTCACATTGCCATAGAGAATGTTCAACAGACGATCGGCGAAAATGCAGATGTAAAGCATTTTACCCAGCAATATAATAATGCTTTCGACAGTTTTGCATCTTTTATTGAAACCACACTCATCGAGCCAATGATGTCGCTCAATATTCAGAAAACACAGACTACGATAAGCGATGACCTCTTCCAACGAATAGAAAAATTTCCATTAGTGGATAAATATCAGACATTTCAATTTTTCAGCTATGACTGGGATAAGATTGCTGCCGACCTTGAAATTCTGCAAACAGAAGGATTCCAGGCTGTGAAGCAAGTTGACCCGCGCATGGTTGAAAAGAACAAGGAAGAAGTGCAAGACGGATGGATGGGACATGTGCTGCCGTTTGAACTAGTACAGGAAAGACTGCTGCAAGACGATGTGCAGGTTATCCACAACTTGGAACAGCGCATGGAAGAACTCACAAGCCGATTCAATGAAATCATTGACTCACTTACACCTGAGGAGAAAGACAAGCCAATACTCTCTGACGACAATTCGCACTTTGTAGCTACGGAGGTAAAGAAAGAGCTGAAGCGCATTCTTGCAAAAATCTCTACTCCAGAGATAGAAATACTACGCACTTTTCCCTCAAAGAAGAGTGAGAAAGAGCAATTCATCGCAGTCCAGCCAGAATTGGCTTGGGATGCAGTGGAACCAGACAAGTCTGGCAACTATGGTAAGACACAGATAAATGCACTGATACGCTACTACCAAGAAAACTTTGCATTCGGCGAAGATAGCCTGGAAGCAAAGGTTAAAGTGGTGGCTGCGATGCTTGATGAAGAGAAGAAGCTGGGGGTTGATACTGCTGAGAAACGACGTGAACTGGTAGATAAAACAATCGTCACCATTCAATCACTTGATGACAAAACCGCAATCGAGTTGCTACGCTGCAAATGGATTAGTCCACTAGTGACTTCACTTCAGAGAATGCCAGGCGAAGTGATAACAGTTCTTGCCGACAAGGTACAACATCTTGTAGCCAAATATGCAATCACCTATCAGGATATTGCACAGCGAATCAGTAGTGCAGAATCACAACTGTTCTCACTGATTGGTGAACTGGAAGGAAATAAAGCCGATAACATGGGATTGGAAGAATTTAAGAAAACGCTAAACGAAAAGTAATATGGCTGACAAGAAACCAAATATAAGATTCAAAGGATTTGAAGAGGAGTGGGAGAATAAACCTTTCTCTGATACATATAAATCTGCGGCAGAAGGTGGTACACCATCAACCAGCGTGAAAGATTATTATGTCGATGGTTCAATACCATTTGTTAAAATAGAAGATACCGAGCAGAAGTATATTCATGATACAACTTCTCATATAACTGAAAAGGGCATGAATAATAGTTCTGCTTGGTTAATTCCGCGTGACAGTATCATTTTCACTAATGGTGCTACTATTGGAAATGTTGCTATTAACAAAGTTCCAGTTACTACAAAACAAGGTATTTTAGGCATTATTCAAGATGCTACAAAGTTTGATCTTGAATACTTATACTATGCTTTATTAACAGATAAATTTCAGGCAGAAGTTGAGAAACGCCAATCTAAAGGTACTTTTGCAACAATTATATTGCGGAATCTTGATAAGATAGACGTTCCGCATACAAGCCTTACTGAGCAGCAGAAAATCGGAGAGTTTTTCAAACAGTTGGATGAATTGATTGAAGCTAAGGAACAAGAATTGGAGAAACTACGTCAGATAAAACTGGCATTACTCGATAAGATGTTCCCAAGTGACAATCAAGATAATACAGACGGGTGGGGGTTGGTTGGTAATTCGTTGATTTACAACATGTTACAATACAACTCGCAATTAGTGGTTACTTCGCCTGCTCCGAACACTCCCACTATTCGCTTCCGTAGCTTTACTGAGCCATGGGAGAAAAAACGTATAGAGGAAATAATCCGTTGTCCTTTAGATTATGGTCTAAATGCTGCCTCTACAAAATATGATGGTAAGAGGAAATACTTGCGTATTACAGATATAGATGATAGTTTGAGAGTGTTTAATTATAATGATTTGACATCTCCAAATCTAAGTTACATCTCTGAGAATTATAGATTGCAAAGTGGCGATATTGTTTTTGCTCGTACTGGAGCATCTGTAGGTAAAACCTATCTATATAATAAGAGGGATGAAGAAGTATATTTTGCAGGATTCTTAATCCGAGCAAGAATTAAAGATACGTATTCTCCATATTTTGTATTCACAAGTACATTAACTGATAATTATTCAAAGTTTATAAAAATAACTTCACAGCGTACAGGACAACCCGAAGTGAATGCACAAGAATATGAAAGTTATTCTCTTTTTATACCAAAATCTTACGATGAACAGTGTAAAATAGGTAATTTCTTCCGTTCGCAGGATGAAGCCATTGCTAACTCACAGCTGCAAATCAATAAATTAAAAACCATCAAGCAAGCCTGCTTATCGCAGATGTTCGCTTGAACAAAAATAAAAATAGTTTATGCCATTCAATAGAGAAGAAGATTTTGAGAACGCATTGATAGAAATGTTATCGAAAAAAGGATGGGAAAAAAAGGTTATCCGTCATCCTTCAGAGCAGGATTTGCTCAAAAACTGGGCTGATATTCTCTTCGATAATAATAACACCATCGACCGCCTGAATGGAGCGCGATTGACAGAGGATGAGATGCGCCAACTCGTTGACCAGATAACCACTTTGCGTACACCTCAGATGCTCAACGGCTTCATCAACGGTCGCACAGTGAGCCTAAGGCGTGAAAACCCAGCAGACACCTTGCACTATGGCAAGGAAATCTCACTGAAAATATTCGACCCTCATGAGATTGCTGCTGGACAGAGTCGTTACCAGATTGTTAAACAGCCACATTTCAAAGCCCCCTCCAACATCTTCCCTCAACGACGTGGCGACCTTATGCTGCTTATTAATGGTATGCCGGTGATACACATCGAACTGAAGAAAAGTGGCATCCCCGTGAGTCAAGCCTATAACCAAATAGAAAAATACTCACGAGAAGGTGTTTTCTCTGGTATCTTCCAACTCATTCAAATCTTCGTGGCGATGAATCCCGAAGAGACGGTTTACTTTGCCAACCCTGGCCCAGACGGTCGTTTCAATAAGGATTTTTACTTTCATTGGGCAGATTTCAACAACGTACCGCAAAATGACTGGAAGGATATTGCAACCTATCTACTGTCAATACCAATGGCGCACCAGCTTATCGGCTACTATACCATTGCCGATCGCACAGATGGCGTTCTGAAAGTGCTGCGCTCTTATCAGTATTTTGCTGTGCGTGCTATTTACGACAAAGTAACAAAGCGTCTTGACTGGAAAAACACCGACCATCAATTAGGTGGGTATATATGGCATACAACTGGCTCAGGTAAAACCATGTCGAGTTTCAAGGCTGCTCAGTTGATTGCAGACAGCGGAAAAGCCGACAAGGTGATTTTCGTCATCGACCGTATAGAACTAGGCACGCAGTCTGCACGCGAATATCGAAACTTTTCTGCGGAGGATGAAGCTATTCAAGAAACAGAGAATACTGATGCGCTCGTTGGTAAAATGAAATCTCCTGACGTTGCTGATACACTTATAGTTTCCTCTATTCAGAAACTAGGCATCATGGCAGAAGAGGGAAACATCCGTCCTGCTGACTTAAAGAAAATCAATCAGAAGCGTATCGTCTTTATTGTAGACGAATGTCACCGCTCTACGTTTGGTGATACTTTCCAACAAATCAAAGCAACATTCCCAACGGCTATGTTCTTCGGCTTTACGGGTACGCCCATTCAGGATGAAAACCAACGCCACCAAAGCACCACCACCGATATTTTCGGTGATGAACTACATCGCTACAGCATTGCCGATGGTATCCGTGACGGCAATGTACTGGGTTTTGACCCTTACAAAGTGATGACATATAAGGATAAAGACCTTCGCCAGAAGGTGGCTCTTAACTACGCAAATGCGTCAAGTGTGGAAGAAGTGATGGGCGATCCAGAAAAGGAACGTGTTTTCAATAAAGTCTTGGCTATGTCTATGGCTGGACACCGTAAGGGCGATGGCTCGTGGGAGCCAGGCATTGAAGACTTGTTGCCCAACACACAGTACCTCACAGAGGAACACATGAATGCTGTGGTAGATGACATCGTGGATGGTTGGCTTGTGTTGAGCAAGAACCATAAGTTTCATGCTATCTTCACAGTACCAAGCATTCCTCAAGCAATCAAATACTACCGCATTTTCAAGGAGAAAGCCCCACAGCTGAAAGTGACGGCCCTCTTCGACCCATCTTTGCCAAACGACAACCCTGACAAAACTATTTTCAAGGAGAACGCACTGGCGGAAATTATCACAGACTATAAGAATATGTTCGGGCAAAGCTATACCATTGCAGAACATGCTAAGTTCAAGAAAGATCTCTCCAATCGTCTCGCGCACAAGAAACCATACATCGGACTGGAACAGCCTACACAACGCGAAAAACGTCTTGACCTGCTTATTGTGGTGTCACAGATGCTGACTGGCTTTGATTCTAAATGGGTGAACACACTTTATATAGACAAAGTAATGTATTATGAAGAGTTAATACAAGCTTTTTCACGAACCCACCGCTTATATAGCCATGATGAAAAGCCTTTCGGCGTTATCAAGTATTATAGCTATCCGCACACGATGGAATATAATATTCAGGAAGCTGTAAAATTGTATTCTGGTAACAAACCTCTTGGCTTGTTTGTTAGTAAACTGGATGTCAACCTAACTGGCATAAATCAGAAGTTCCGAGAAATCGAGCAACTGTTTGTATCTGCCCACATCGAGAACTTCAACAAGCTGCCTGATGCTACAGCCTTGCGCGGACGTTTTGCAGTGCTCTTCAGAGAATACAACATATATCTTGATGCTGCAAAAGTACAGGGTTTTAACTGGAAGAAATTGACCTATCGCTGTCCTAATGGAGAAGAGATAACGGTCAATCATGATGAAATTACCTACAACACACTAGTTCAACGATATAAGGAGTTATTCAATTCTAATGGTGGAAATGGCGGTGGTCAGCCAGGCGAAGATCTACCTTATGACCTCGACCCACATCTTTCTGAGATAGACACAGGAAAGATTGATGCCGACTACATGAATCATAATTTCGAGCGATACATCAAAGCACTCGAACAACCAAATGTGTCAAAGGAAGAGTTGAACTCTATCCTTAATGACTTGTCGGCATCGTTCGCAACCTTACCCCAGGAGGAACAAACCTTTGCCGAGATATTCCTTCATGATGTACAGAGTGCCAACATTACTTTAGAGCCAGGTAAGACATTCCGCGATTACATCACAGACTATATGACAACTGAAAAAGATCGACAAATAGATTGCCTCGTTAAAACATTTGGAGTTGACCGCCATTTGCTGAAGCTAATGCTTAATCTTGACATTACAGAGCAAAACATAAATGAATTCAATCGTTTCACTCGCTTGAAAGAATCGGTAGACAAGACCAAAGCTAAAGCTTACTTCGAATCTAAGAGTGGGCAAAAGATAAGCCTTTTAAAGGTAAATATCGAAATCAATAATTTGTTGAAACGTTTCATACTAAACGGCATATTTGACATAGATACAGATATCTCCATCTTCAATCCTCCCCAGATGATACAAATGTATCCTCAAATTGGAGAAGAAGAGGAATTGATGATAGCAGCTGAGCCATTTGAGTGCTACAAATGGAATCGTTTTGACCAAAGCATCATTGAATTCTTTGGTGGAGATAAGACCATCCTTGTGGGATGTGCTAAGAACAAGAAACAAAAAGAGTGGATTCTCTCGCATAATATATATAATGTAAGATTAGGGAAAACAAAGGGTTCGATGGAAAAATATAGGGAGATGTTCAGTCGAACATCCATCTTGGTCCTCTATGAATTTGGCAAGCCAGATAAGTTGGCTGCATATACTATTGTTGGTCACAAGGAAATGGACAAAGAAGAATTGAAAGCATTGGACTATCCTAACAAGAACCCAAGAAAGAACTATATGACTTTCAACATAGTTCTTCTTGATATGGATTTAAGCCTTCTTGTCAATCACCATCTAATAGAAAGACTGATTGAGATAAACCCCGATAATACAAAAGGGACGCCAGTGTTTATAGAACCATAATCGAACGAAAAGAAGCAGCTGAGATAAGAATATGAGTAAATTTGCAAAAGGAGATAAGGTTGTCAACCTGCTGACAAACGAGAAGGGCTTTATCATAGAAGTCTTTCCTCCTCGTCGTGGCCGTCAGATGTATAAAGTAAAATATGATGACCGCGAGAACGACGAAAACAGCACAAACCTTGTTCCTGACGTTGATTTGACAGACCCTTTTGAGCGTATTCGTGAAAACTTTTACGACCATTATTCTGAATATCTCAAAGGAAATACTGCTTTTAAAATACAGAGTTCTAATAATAGCACTATATCTTCACTGAAAGCATCGCGTACACTCTTTCGCCCGTATCAGTTCAAACCACTTCTGAAATATCTCAATTCCGACAACAAACGTCTTCTTATAGCTGACGAGGTGGGTCTGGGTAAAACCATAGAGGCTGGGCATATCATGTTAGAACTAAAGGCACGAGGTGAATTCCGCAATGCTCTTGTTACCTGCCCAATGTCCCTTCGTGCAAAGTGGACAACCGAACTAAACGAAAAATTCGGCTTGGATTTTATTGATATAGATAAGAAAGAAACACTGATGCACGAGTTGGTTCATCACAATGGAACAGTTCGTGCGGTCATCAACTATGACAAAATAAGAGATACCAGTGATATTCTTGCTCTAATCAATGAGAAGGGTGTTAAGTTCAGCATTATTATCTGTGATGAGTCCCATAAGCTCCGCAACAATACTACACATCTATATAGAGGTGCAGAAGAGTTGTTGATGTCATCCGACAGTGTCGTGTTTATGTCTGCAACGCCAATTATGATTGACGAATACAATCTATACAACCAACTGCACTTGCTTGATAGAGATTTGTACGATAATCCAGAAGTGTTTAGTAACAACATACAACTCAACCGACCATTTGTAAGAGCTTTGAGCCAACTTAATTCTGGTAGAAACCTTAGGACTATAGCCGCAGAGCTATCGTCATCCGAAGTAACCACATACAACACAATTAACGACATCGTTAGCTCAAAGACCTTCACAATAGCGAAATACTTCGCTGAATATCCTATCTATCAGGAAATCATGCAGCAACTAAATTCTACAGAAGATACCCCAACATTACGTGCTCATATCCAATATAACTTATCGGAAATGAGTCCTATGAACACAATCTTCTCTAGAACAAGGAAGCGCGAAGTTACACAAGACTGGTCGCAAGCAGAGCGTAATCCTGTGACTAAGACTGTTCACATGACATCCGAGGAAAGTTCTTCCTATGAAACTACCATTGAGAACTATATTGACGAGCATTATACTATCGATGAATATGGGCGCGAAGTAAAAGGTGGTCTTGGTATTGTTACACTAAAACGCCAATTGGCAAGTAGTGTTTGGGCCACATTGAACGACTTGGACACTCTTGACAGGGGCATAGACGTATATTCTGATTGTAGAGATTCTAAGTTTGAGGAACTATTGCGCATTTTACAAACCGTATTCGCTCATGGAAAGAAAAAGATCATCATTTTTGCTATTTTCAAGAAAACTATCAAGTACCTGAATATCCGACTTCGTGCAGCAGGCTACAAGTGTATTATGATATATGGAGATTCAAATATTAACAAAGTCGAACGCCTCGAAAAATTCCAGTTTGATGATAGTATTCAGGTGCTTTTGTCTTCCGAAGTTGGTAGTGAAGGTCTTGACATGCAATTCTGTAACTCACTTGTAAACTATGACTTGCCATGGAATCCGATGGTGGTAGAACAGCGTATCGGACGTATCGACCGTTTTGGGCAAGAGTCACCAAAAGTAAATATATATAACATAGTTGTTGCAGAGTCTATCCTTGAAGACATCTATGCACGACTTCTCAATCGAATTGGCATTTTCCGAGAATCTATCGGAGATCTTGAAGCCATTCTCGATGCCGAGGTTGAACTCGATGGCAAAAAGACCACTATTCAGGATGCCTTAAAAAACATAGAGCGTGAATTTTACTCTGATAAGCTTTCCCAAGAAGAAATAGAGAGAAAGAATAAAGAGATAGCACGAGCTATCGAGAATGAGAAACTCAATCTTGTAAAAATAGAAGAAGGGCTTACCAACGCTCTTACTAATGATTCTTATTTCCGTGATGAAATAAACAAGATAGTGAATAACAATGCGTATGTTACAAGTCATGAGTTATATCAATTTGTTCTTCAAATCATTAAAGAGCATTTGACGACTTGTGAACTTCGCCCGACAGAAGACCCTGAAGTTTTTGAGTTCATCATCCCAAAGAGTACACCAACAATCCTACAAAACTTTCTTACCAATTACATGCCGCTTGATACGGATAGTAAGAAGTTGTTCAACCGATATAAAAATGAAATTGAAGACAAGTGTGTGCTTCGTATGACATTTGAACAAGAAAGAGCATTTAAGGAAAAATCGCTCTCGTTTATAAATATCTATCATCCAATAGTAAAGGCTGGTGTGAAGATGTTTGAGGAGAAACGAGATAAGGCCCAATGCACATTCTTTTTTGAATTGGACGGCTCGAAACTTCCTGTTAGCATAAAGAAAAGTCGGTACATGTTGGCTATATATAAGATTTCTGTTAGTCGTACTATCTTTGACAAACCTACAGTTACAGATTCTCTTTATCCCATACTCTTTGATATAGACGACGCTCAAATTATTGAAGACCACGAACTGGCTGAGAAATTTATGGGTAGAGCGCAAGTAGATGGTCATTATGCCCCATTGGAGGAGAATTTGAAACTGGACTCTGAAATGATAGATGACCTGCGCTACGACTTGAAAGACTGCATAGAGAGATATGTTATTGCCCATAAAAGGGAATTACAGACCCGTATAGACAATAGCAAAAAGATGCGTTATCAACAGACCCTCCAGTATTATGATTCTCGTATCAAAAATTTACGGAGTGACATCAAAGACCATGAATATAATAGGGAAGTTGCCATCATGACAAATAATGACGACAATTTAAGAGCGGAAGACCGAATTCTTCGATTGAGACGTGGCCTGCTGAGAAATATGGAGGAACGGAGAGAAAGTGACTTAGAACGAATCAATAGAGATGTTCAACTAAAAGTCACTGAAGAAATAAAATCACTAAACCTTGTTCGAGTAGTTTAAAACTATAGCCTATGGATAGTGTAAAGATTGGACTTGACTTTGGAACTCACCAGACCAAAATCTGCATACAAAGAAGGCCTGATGAGGGACATGGAGAACCCTACTACGAGTTTTTCCAGTTTACTGACCTGTTAGGTGAGAAGCAATATTTCTTGCCTTCTGTTGTACAGATTAACGAGGATGATACGCTTTCTTATGGATATGTAAACGAACAACGAAGGAAACATAATGTTGAACGCCCAACGGAAGAACATATTGACTTGGAGGAAGAGTTTGATATTGCAGATGAAGCAGAACGGTTATATGATAAGTATGCTAATGCCTCCAATAGTCCTGAGGATATGCACATATTAGGAGAAGCATTGGCTATACATCTTAGCAAAATAAGAAAAAGGAATATAATAAAAAAAACAGAGGCAGATAACCGATACCAAAAGAAACTCCAAGAATATAAGGAAGCAAGGAATATATTCCGTTATTTCAAACAAGCTGCATTCTCTAATAGTGGGTGGCACCGAACTTCCCCCATTAGCAACCGAATACTTTGTGTTTGGTATTTGGCATATATTATTTTCCTACTTGAAAAGAAATTTGGGTCAGACTTCTCAATCAATATGGGAATTCCTGCCGATGAAGCATCGTATAAGTCAAAAAAACGTTTGGCGGTTGAAATACTTGCAAGTGCTTATTACCTCGTTGAAGATGTATATCAAAACGATATTGATAAATTCTTGAATGAAAAAGTTGATGCACTTTTAGCAAAAACAGTTCAACGCCCATACTCAGATGAGTTAAAAGAGGAATATTGGATAAATGTGTTCCCGGAAGCATACGCAGGTCTTATTGCTTTAACATCAAGACGCAAACTTCCAGCAGGCATGAGTATCACTGCTGATATTGGCGGGGGTACTACAGATATTTCTTTCTTTACAATAGAGGATGGTATGCCAATGATATATAAGTATTGGTCGCTACCTCATGGTCTGAATTATGTTGCTGAGGAATCGGGATTTGATTATGCCGACGGAAACTTTGCGAAGAGGGCTAACCCCACAGTCATAGCTGATTTTAATAAAGAGAAACAGGAACTTGTATCCAATCTGGCTACAGATTTGGCACGTAAAATTAAGATTGAAACAAGTATACCTGTACAAAACCTTCGCGATGCACTAAAGGATAGAATCTTAGTATATTCTGGCGGTGGAAGTACATATCATTTTCTAACCAAACCTATAGAAACCTTTACAGATGTTCGCGTTGTAGACTCGAAAATATGGAATGAAGAAAACGTGAAGGATAAGAGTGTCGTTTCACAGTTGTCCGTACTTTTGACAACAGCATATGGATTGTCTATTAGCAATGATGATAGTGAAGTAAAACTAAAAAGCTACTCAACACTATTTTCACATCTACCAAAGAAGGTAGACTATGATATAAAAGAAATAAGTAAAGACGTTTGCTGACATGAAGAACATTTCACTTGTAAAATACATCCGTCAATCTGTGGAGGACGAATATGCAATGAATGTTCTATATCATTGCTTGAAGAAAAAGTTCCTTGATATGGACTTTATTTCTAGAGATATGGATCGGTTTGTCCTCGATGGCCGATTCCACGGAGAACCGATTTGTCTTTCTTTTCGGTCAAGATACAAAACTCCGTGCCATTCTTTGGCCTTGCTGCTGTCGTTGCGCACACTAATGTGCAATAAGAAGTACATCAATCTGTGTGAAGATGACAACCTTATTTTCTCGTCAAGGCAAAACGAGAGTTTCCAATGGATAGCGTTCACAACGTTTATAATGGATAACTGGGACGATGATGAAATAAAGATGCTATATACTATGATGGAATCTGCTTATTTTGATGAAGTATTATCGGAAGACGAGATTCGAGACTTTAGGGATAGCATTACTATTCCAGAATTCAGGAGTGAAGATTTGTATTATCGTAATCTCTCTGCTCAAACCAAGGGAGTTGGGGACGAAGTAATCGGCAATAATGCTTTTGTTGATGTTGACATTGAAAAGTTCGTTATACATAGGGATATCGAATATGTCGGGAATACAGCATTTGCATTCTGCAAAAAACTTCATACTCTTGTTTTTGAAGGCAAGAGTAGATTTGGAACATTCTCAATAATAGAATGTCCCAACTTGTTGCAAATAGTCGTTCCTGAGGAGCATGTTGAGTATTATAAAAAGGTCTTGCCTTTCTACAAGGAGATTATTTGTACAGAAGAACTAGTTTTGAAGGAGGACACAAAGAGCAAAAAAAGACCTCGTATTGGGGAAAAGGCAGAGGTCTCTAATCTGGCAGCCATTCCAACAAATGAAGATAAATTAGGAATAGTTTCCGTTAATATTCCTTCAATAGACTCTGGTTTTGAACAAGAATTAGTTAATATAGCTGATTCTGGAAAGCAGGAGGGAACGCCTGTCATACAAGAAGAACCAGCACCTTTCGACCCCAAAATATTAGAAAAGGTTTTTGATAAGAAAGTTACTTCATACAAATATCTTTGGATGTTAGCTATTCTGACACTTACAAAAGAGCGTGGCTTCCTTGCCATTTCATTCAAAGATTTAACGATTAGAATGGCAGGTTTTGCTTGGCCACTACTTTTCGATGATGATATAGATTTTGGCAACACGGACTTTATGAGAAAGTATCTTACAGAAGTGATGAAAAAGACTTCGTTAATACCATCGGCTTCACAGAAAGTTGTTGAGTCATATATGAGGCAGCATTATGACAGTCAGGGAATATCAAAGATTCTAGCTCCCATTGATGAAGAATGTCCCATACCGTTTTTTGTCACCATGGATAAAATTCTCCACGACAGAAGAGGTCGTCGCTAAGACAAATGCTAAGGGATATAATGGATTGTATGCAATTCATAAAGAAGGAATACTGTTAGATGAAGATTGGTGGGAGTACATAGAGAAAAACTATGACAAGATATATTCATTTGCTTTTAATTCATTAATTGAATACGTCAGTCAATACAACAATCCTATGAAACTTATTAAACTTAAAATGAGATGAAATAAAGGACTAATCGAAATAATAATTCACATATAAACGTTATAGGAATATGAGTAACAAAGATATACAATTATCATCAGAACTTAGGACTGCCGTTCAGACCATCAAGACGGCAATCCTGCAGAGTCAGGCGCGGGCCGTCAAAGGGGTCAATCAAGAACAGTTAGCTCTGTATTATGGCGTGGGAAGATATATCTCTGAGAACACCCGTAACAAGAAATGGGGTTCGGGAGCCTTGAAGAGTATTAGTGAACGTCTAAGACAGGAACTGCCAGGCTTACGTGGATTCAGCGAGACTAATCTCAAGAACATGCGTACATTTTATGAGGCATGGAATATCATTGAATCTAATTCGTCAGTTGCGACTGACGACTTGGCGAACAGTCAGCAACCCACTGATGTTGAATCGGAGGAATGTGTTGATAATGAAGGAATTGTAATTCGTCAGTTGCAACTGACGAATTTGTCGGAGTTTCCCCTTGCCGAGTTCCTGCAAATCAGTTTTACGCATCATGTGGCCATTCTTACTCATGCAAAAGACATCAATGAGCGTTTGTTCTACATACGCTATTGCCATGAATACAAGCCAGTAGCGGAAGAAGTGCCAGACATCATCAAGAAGCAAGACCTCTACCACCATCAAAGCAAGATGCCCAACAACTTCCTCGCTACGCTACCCGACTACAAGCAGGCTTATCGTGCCATTCGAATGTTCAAGGACGAGTACCTGCTCGACTACATCAATGTGGAAGAACTTGGTATGCACGATGAAGAAGTGGATGAAAGGGTCATTGAAAACAACATTGTCCACAATGTGAAGAACTTTATCATGACGTTCGGACGCGGCTTTACGTTCATTGGCAATCAGGTGCACTTCGATAAACTGGGGCATGACCATTGGATAGACCTTCTGTTCTATAATCGCGACCTCCGCCGTACCGTAGTGTTCGAGTTGAAACGTGGCAACTTCAAAGTTGCATACCTTGCCCAGCTAAGCAGCTATCTCCGCATTCTCAACGATGATGACCGCCGTGAGGGTGAGGAAGCACCTATCGGCATTATCCTGTGCAGGAAAGCAGATAAGGCATACGTTGAATACATCATGCAAGATTTCCGCCAGCCAATGGGTGTGGCAACATATAAGACTGCTGACGAGATGGAGCCGGAACTGCTGAAGGTGCTGCCACCGAAGGAAGAACTCCAGCGCATATATGATGAAAGCAGCAACACAAGTGACGATTGAGCGGACGAAGTTAGTGCAGATGACAAATGTCATAAGTTCAACTAACTGAAAGGCAGGAGAATATTCAATCGGCTGATAGAGACAGGACAAATGAATGTCCTAGAAAATGCCCTAGAAAATGTCCTAGAAACATCAGCTTCGCTTGCAACGCATTTCAAAGTTGATGCAAGGACAATCCGCCGCGACCTAAGCGTTCTGCAAACCAAAGTCTTTATCCGTCACGATGGGCCTGACAAGGGTGGACGCTGGGTTGTTATAAAAGGATAATTTAGAGTTTCATCAGAAAGCTCTTGAAGATAGACACAACTTGATAGCTCATCAAAACGAAGAGATAGGTCAGTATTTTTGTGACAGAAACTTCGGATTCATTGAAGTTCCAGAATGGCGGTGGCTTCTACGATGTCACTCGCATACCAAGCAGGGAAAGCTAGTCTTAGCTTCTTCGTCTAAATGGATTGTTCCAAAATGTGAATTCTTGGGGCATGTCAGAACATGAAATAAACGACGTTCTTTGTCGTTTGGCATCTGATTCTGGATAGAAAAGGTTTTGCTTATCTTTTTCTGTCAGTAACTCATCATCGTACTCAATGAAAGGATCAAGCCATTTAATTTTTCTCTTAAGCCAATGTAGTTTTTCTTTGTCTTCATCATTTATGATTTCTTTCTCATTGAGGAAGGATTCATATTTTTCCACATAGGCTCTTAGGATATTGGCCCACGAATAGCATTCCGCAGAAAGAAATGCAGCTTTCAATTGCTTCCGTTCTTTTTCTCGTGTTTCTTCTATTTCTCTTTTCTTCTGCTCTTCAAGTTCTCTTCTTTTTCGTTCTTCTTCCTGTTGCCTTCTCAAACTTTCCAACTTTTCCCTATCTTCTTTGATGGAGATAGCTTCGATTTCTATTTTTGCAATAATACTACCTCAGTTCGGGATAAGAATTAAAATAACATGAGTTGTTTTGTGTTCTCGATGTAGTATCCATCCAAGGCCTGTGGTTTGTTATCAAAGAAGCAGTAGGCCGCCA
>Ga0265301_10004150_pt1 | contig 14770 bp, 36 predicted proteins | sample AusTroGonzalo_MG_2_FD_193488 | JGI IMG/M metagenome (GOLD analysis project Ga0265301, IMG submission 193488) | Bovine rumen microbial communities from tropical cattle in Woodstock, Queensland, Australia - Gonzalo_04 | ecosystem: Host-associated > Mammals > Digestive system > Stomach > Rumen ...
AAAATACTATTGCTATTGTTATGATGATGATGTGTTTTGTTGTAATGCCAGGGCTTGCGGGCTACATTGAAACACACTACACAATGACTTGTGAAGTTGACAATGTAGAAGGTGAAATTATAACTGTGCTTGACGGGACAGGTAATTTGTGGGACTTCTGCGGAGATGGCTTCCGTAAGGGAGACCGCGTAAAAGTTACCTTCTTTAACAATACCACCGATTACACAAGGTATGATGATGAAATAATTAAGGTAGAAAAAAATAAAAAAATTCAAAAAAACTATTGACAAAATGTGTTTTCCGGTTTATAATAAGTACATAAGATAAAGAAAGAGAGGAAGACAAAATGATTAACATTAGAACACTTAGAAAGATTGAAAATAATGGCGGACTTACTTTAAAAAATGGGAAGCCTATTTATTATAGAACTGGCTGGCAAGTAGCTACTGAAGGCGTTGAGATTACAGACATTAACGAGGTTAGAAAAGCCATCAAAAAATATAATGGAAATTGCGGTTTGTGGCTTGAAAATGGTATTTGGTATGTTGACAAAAGCCATAGAGTAAATACGAAGAAAGAAGCTTTAGAGATCGGACGAGCTTGCAATCAAATCTCTATTCTCAAATGGTCAAACATGAGTTTAGTTTTTTGTTAAAAAACTATTGACAAACAATAGAAAAGATGATATAATAAAACCATAAAAAGAGGGAAAGAGAGGATAACAAAAATGACTACATACAAAGAAGGAAATATAACAATTAAAAACTTTGGAAGTAACAAAGGTGCAGCAATCAACTATTATAATAATGTAAAAGAAAAGGACTACATCAGCAGCGCAGCAATGTGCTTTTATTACAAAGATGCAGCTTTTGTGGTAATGTTAGAATACAAAAAAAATTAAAAAAATTTCAAAAAAAGTATTGACAAACCGGCAAAAAGTGGTATAATTAAATCATAGAAAACAAGAGAACACAACCTAAGAAAGAGAGGACAAACAAATGACAGTAAAAGAAATCAAAGCAATGATCGAAGGAATGAATGATGATGATAAGGTTGAAATCTTCACCAAGAAGAATGTTACAAACTACGATCCTTGGAGCGGACACACCGCAATGGAAACCAAGTGGACGCAGATCCGTAAGAAGATCTACATTGTAAAGATGGAAGAGGTGCGGTAAACGCTCTTCTTTTTTTGGCGGCGCGAGCGCGGCTCCTTTCAGTCGTGCGAGCGCCGAAATTACATTATACCACAGATCTGCACCTTTTGTCAAGCAAAAAATTGAAAAAAAATTGCACAAAAAATGATCCCAAAATTTGTGCAACTTTTTTACAGAAAAGACTTGACCGGAAGCGGAGTTTGTGGTATAGTATAATCAGAAAGAGAGAACAGGAGGAAACAAAAATGTTTGAAGAACTGTTAAGAGCAATGGAAATGGGTTACGATGTAAGCACTGAGGAACTTCTTGAGGCGGCGGGCGTGGATCCCGCCGAGTATGAGGAAGGATAAAAAAATAAAAAAATTTTAAAAAAGGGGTTGACAAATTAAAATCCCGGGTGTATAATTAAACCATAGAAAAGAGAAAGAGAGGAAAATAAAATGATGTCATTATTCGATCACACTTTTGAAGGAACTCGTATGGTAGAACTTGCAATAGCTGAAGGACACACTTTGGAAATGTGCCAGTATCGCTACTTTGGTTCTTATTCTCAGTGGCGTAAAGTTGATGCAGAGCGTGCTATGCACAAGGCTCGCATAACTGTTCAAACTGAAGATGGTTATTTTCACCCTTATCATTTCCGTGTGGCTACCGCATAAAAAGTTTTCAAAAAGGGGTTGACAAACTCCAACCCCTATGATATACTTAATACAGAGTTGAGAAAGGGCAACCGCAAGGGGCGGAACTCACAAGTTGAGGATATAAGACCTGACCGCCAAAGACAACTCTCGCGCATGGCCGTCACCATATGCGCGTTACAAATGTGAACCAAAGGCCCAGCCAAGTACTGAATAGAAGTGGGACGCACTGTGGTGATGGATAATCTTGGCAAATTGTACAAGAAGAGTCGAAAGGCTCTTTTTTTATTGGGCGGCCAGCTGACGTGCGCTTCTCTTCGCCAGCTGGCCGCATTTTACCATTATACCATACTCTGCAGATTTTGTCAAGTGTTTTTTATAAAAAAATTGCACAAAATTTATTCCTAAAATTTGTGCAATTTGTACATTGACTTCTTGCAACCGGTATGGTATATTATAATCAGAAAGAAACAAAACCCCAGGCGGTCGGCTCTGATTGATAAGCAAGTAGGGGGAGTGATAACTTGACAAAGCAGTCATTCTTCAGAAATAAGCCTCTTTCACCCGACCAAAAAAAATAAAAAAAATGTTTGACGAAAACTAATTTTTATGGTATAATAAAGATATAATAAAGAAAAGACAGGTACAAAATTATGAATGAAAAAGAATATAAAATTAAGTATGAACAATATTTAAAAGGTATTATTAGCCAAAAAGATTGGAATAACTATTGTTCTAAAACTCTTGAACAGTTAATGAAAGATAATAAAGATATTTTGATTAGATTAAAAAATTAAAAAAAGTGCTTGACAACCGGATTAAAAAGTGATATACTAAAGTTACAAAAGAGAAAGAGAGGTACTTACAATGAAGTCTTATTACTACTTTTATTCCTTTGCTGATGGTTACTTTTGCTACTATGCGGGAAAGATGACTCGCATTGAAAAGCAGCACGAAGAGTTGCGGCATGGCAAGATTGTAGTAGAAAAGAAAGTTTTCTACTAAAAAATCGAAAAAAGGGGTTGACAAAATCAACCCCCTTGTGCTATAATAAAACCATAGAAAGAGAGGTGCTCAGAATGGAAAAGATTTTAGTATTCGATATGGACGGAACAATCGCAAACCTGTACGGCGTTGATGGTTGGCTTGAAGATTTAAGAAGCGAAAATGTTCGCCCTTATGTTGAAGCACTTCCACTTTACAAGATGGACAAGTTAGCTGAAATTCTTGATACTTTCAAGGCTTGCGGTTGGCGCGTAGTGGTTACCACTTGGCTTGCAAAAGGCGCAACAAAAGCGTATGATAATGAAGTGCGCAAGGCAAAAATTGAATGGCTTGAAAAATACGGTTTTCCGTATGATGAAATCCATCTTGTAAAGTATGGCACAACAAAAGCAAACTGTACCAGAAAATTAGGCGGTTTTCAGGTGTTAGTTGATGACAACGAAAAAGTGCGGAAGGGCTGGACGCTCGGCGATACAATCGACGCCTCCGCAAGTATTGTTGACAGGCTTTTCGATTATTTAATCGAAGAAATTTGAAAAAGGGGGTTGACAAACCCCAAATCCGGTGGTATAATAAAACCATAGAAAAGAGAAAGAGAGGAAATAAAAATGGTAGAAAAGATTTACTTCGTAGAGAACACCGCACCTTGTCTGGACGAAATGCTGGACTTGCTCATTGATACTATCCCTTGTTTCCTTGAGCGTGAATTCGTAGAGATGGACTTCTCTAAGATTACCATTAAGGCAAGGGTAGAGGACTTGCGGACGGTTGAAAATTTTTTAGCGGTTTTTGTATAAAAACCGCTACCCTAATGGATGCGCGGCGCGCTTGCGATCCCACCCTTCCCGCAGCGCGCCGAGTTATTCAATTATACCACATCTTCAAGTGTTTGTCAAGCGGTTTTTTCAAAAAAATTGCACAAAAAAATCTCCCAAAATTTGTGCAATTTGTACATTGACTTCTGGGCGCGGGTATGCTATAGTATAATCAAGAGGTGGGGCTATGGTGAGACCGCAAGTAGGGCTTCCGCTGACTTGACAAAGCCGACGGGATTCAGAAATAAGCACTCATTACCCCCACAAAAAAAAATAAAAAAATTTGAAAAAAGTGCTTGACATTACCGGTGATTGGGTGTATAATAAGTACATAAGATAAAGAAAGAGAGGACAACAAAATGACAAAAGCTACAATGATTCGCAACTACAGAAAATTCTCCGCCGCTGATTCCTATATCGTGGGCTTTGTATACAACGGACTTCTGTACTTTTCCGAAATGGCGGAAATCGCTCCTCGTTTCCTTAAGGTAGAACAGGCAAGCCGTAATCAGGGGGACAACCTCAGACTTCGGATTCGCAAGGAATTAAAGGAAAGCCTTATGCGTAAGAACCCTGTTTGTCTGGGGTCGGCTGAGATCCTTGATGGTGGAAAGTATAACAAGGGCGAAAATTTTGAGAAAGCCGTGACCGAATACTTTTCACAGGAATGGGAAAAAGACCGTGTTCCCTTCAATGTGTCGGGCGACATTACACTGAATGGCAAGGAAGTCCAGATTAAGCTTGACAGCGCAACGCTTGTCAACGAAAAGTATCTGAACAAGCTGAAAAAGGGTTGACAAAAGTCAACCCTATATGATACAATAGTACAGGTGAAAGAGAGGTAATTATATGAGCCATAGAGAATTTATAAAGCATAATTTTACAGTGCTTGCGGAAACGCCTAACGGCATCTTTTTTGAAGCCTGTGGTGAGCTGTGCTGTGAAATCAACGGCATGGAGCTGGATTGCAATTCCACAGAGGAATTTTTTGAATTGGTGGAGTTTTTCGGCTCAGAAAACTTTGAAGAGTGACCGGCGGGCCGCGGCCGGTCGCCCTCCAATCGCCGCGGTCCGAATTGTTTATTGTACCACAGTTTTAGCTATTTGTCAAGTGGTTTTTTTAATTTTTTTTACCGGGGCCAGATCCCAAAATGTCAATAGGCAAATTGCACAAACTTTTTATGAAAATTTGTGCAATTTTTTTTATTATTTTTTTCATTTACCGCTTGACAAAATTATGCTTATGGTGTATACTTGTATTATCAAATGAAATGAAAGAGAGGTTACATAACAAATGAGAACTACTGAAAAACTGTTGGTGATTGATACTGAAACTTGCAATAGTATCGAACAGCCTTTACCCTACGACATTGGTTACGCAATTTGTGATAGGTCGGGAAAAATTTATCTTGAGCGTTCGTTCATTGTAGCGGAAACTTTTTTGGATATGCGTGATGTGATGAAATCCGCCTACTATGCCGATAAGATTCCGCAATACTGGCGAGATATTGAAAATGGCAAGCGTGAAATTAAAACCCTCCGCAATATTAGAAAAATTATCCTTGAGGATATGAAAACCTACAAGGTCAAGAAAGTCGGTGCTTACAATATGGGTTTTGACAAGAGAGCATTAAACAATGTTTTGCGCTACGCAACAAAAAGTTTTTGCCGTTGGTTCTTTCCTTTTGGTACTGAATTTTTTTGTATCTGGTCTATGGCTTGTCAGACTTTGTTAAACACGAAAACATACATTGACTTTGCAGAGAAAAATGGTTTGGTTAGTCCTGCGGATAATATTTTAACAAGTGCGGAAAGTGCATACAAGTTTTTGACGAAAGAGGTTGATTTTATCGAAAGTCATACAGGCTTAGAAGATGTGAAAATCGAAGTTGCAATTATGGCGAAATGCTACGCAACGCATAAAAAGATGGACACAAAAATTTATAATGCGTGTTGGCGGTTGCCACAGCGCAAAAGAAAGGAAATGGCATTGCGGACGGCCTTTGCTTAAGGTCGCCCGCGAGGGCCCGGGCCCCAAAAAAATTTTAAAATACCCCTTGACAAACAAAAGAAAATGTGATATATTAGATATAGAAAGAGAGGTAAAAAGAATGAATAGAAAGAAAAGAGAATTTTTTGAAAACTTACAGTTTGTGGTTCTGGTACTTTTGATCGTGGGTCAGTGTACCGTAGGTGTAAATTTTTATCTGGGTCAGGGTGTTTATCTTGCGGCAAATATTCTTGCCACTACTCGAAATTTTAAGTTGAAGAGACCCGCCGCGGACAAGGTGAAAGAGTGCGCCTGTCTTGCAATTACTATCGGGCTGATAATTTTTAATCTTTTTGTAAAAAAGGCTTGACAACTTAAAAAAAATATGTTATAATAAATTTAGAAAATGAAAGAGAGGTAATCAAAATGAGAAAATTGGTTTATGTTTGTAACAAGGCTGGTTCTACTGTAAAGGTAAACTCTATGGCACAGGCTAACGAACTTAGGCTTGGCGGTTGGAAAGTAGAGGAAACCCTTGAAACAATCCCCGAAGATGATAAAAAGGGTTGTGACCCCTTACAGTGGGAGCGCCGTGTAAAAATCTAACTCCCCCCACAAATAGTGGGGTTATAAAATCGGGTGGTAAAATAGGGATTGCCCCACTTGGCTTGACGGTTAGGGCAAAACCGCTTGCCAGTGCCCTCACGCCCGATTTTATAACCCCACTATTTTTTACCTAATTAAATAACACCTGTTTTTTGCCGGCGCGAGGATGGCCGCCCTTTGGTCGTCCGAGCGCCGAATTACCATTATACCATACTCCCCCACATTTTGTCAAGTGAAAATTAGTGAAAAAGTGCACAAAAATTTTTCCCAATTTTGTACACTTTGCCTATTGTAATCCGCGGGCGGGTGTGCTATACTTAATAATGTCAAGGGGACAGGGGTTCGGAACCCCGCAAGAAAAAAATTAAAAAAAATTTCAAAAAACCCTTGACACATTAAAAAAAATATGATATAATAAATATATCAAATAAAGGAAACGACTTAATAGTAGGTGTGGAAAACTCCTCTGTTGTGTACTACTTGCAAGGCATTAAGAGCAAACCCATTTCAGTCAATTCCACGAAGAAAAAAACTTCAAAAAAAATAAAAAAAATACTTGACAACTGAATAAAAAAATGATATAATAAATATATCAAAAGAAAACAAAAAACAAATTCACAAACGAAAGGTAGGTATTACATTATGGCAAAGAAAGTCACCATCAAGGAGCAGTTCACTGAGGTAGCAGAGGTTCTCAAGGGTATTGACCGCGCAGACCTTGCAGAGTTTATCGAGGGTCGTATCGCCGTTCTGGACAAGAAGTCCGAGAATAAGAAGGCTACTGAAAAGCAGATTGCGAACGCGGCTTTGACCGAAAAGATTGTTGCGTATCTGAATGAGAATGAGGGTCGCTACCGCGCAGGCGAGTTGGCAAAGGTGTTTGATACTTCCACCACTCACATTTCCGCTTTGCTGACTAAGGCAGTAAAGGATGGCGCGATTAAGCGTGAAGCCGAGCATAAGATTGCTTACTTCTCCGCCTAAGAGTAACAAGTCGTTGGGGGTAGGGTTCTGAAACTACCCCCCACCGCAAGGGAGATTATAAGATGAAGAAAGATGAACTTGTAAAAACTTATATGGAAAAGTTGGGAATTTCCAAAGAGGAAGCCCTCCAGCTTATCGAAGATGACGCGGAAGATTTTATCGGAGATGAGGGCGAGGAAATGACCGAAAAGGCAAGAGCCACCAACTCCAAAGAGCGCGTAGAGGGAAAGAAAAAGAAACGCGCACCGCGCGAAAGAAAAGTTGACGCGGAAAAGGGCGAAATGCTTAAAAACTTAATCCCTGTTGTTGAGAGTTGGGGAGCAGAAAACTTGTCTGTAAAAACTGAAACTGAATTATCGTTCATTTACAACGGTAACAGCTATACCATCAAGTTAACCAAGCACAGACCACCGAAAGGAGATAAGTAAAATGAGAAGTGTAAAGCGTAGCGAATGCCCGAACACCCGTGCTGAATTTATCACCAAGTGGGAGACTTCACCCATCTTCCGCGCGCGTTGTGAAGCCAAAGGCTTCAAGGTTGTAATGGGGAATGTAATCTTCCCCAATGGCAAGGTTGCCTCTCCCCTTGTAAAGTAAGGGGGATTCCGCGCCCTTAGCTCAGTTGGTAGAGCATACGACTTTTAATCGTAGGGTCGTGGGTTCAAGTCCCACAGGGCGCATTTTATATCTTAAAAAGTTTTGTTTCCCTCTTTCTTACAGGCTATCCCTATGGGGTAGCCTTTTTGTTGGCGCGCATCCGGTCGGTGCGCGCCAAATTTTCGTCAATAGACAACCTATACAAATTTTACCCCCGAATTTTGTGCAATTTGACTATTGCAATTCAATCCCGAAAGTGATATACTATATTCAGAAAGAGAGGTAAACAAAATGGCAAATAAAATCTTAGTATTTGATATGGACGGAACTATTGCAGACCTGTATGGAGTAAAAGACTGGCTTCCGATGCTTCGTGCTTATGATGATACGCCCTACAAAGTAGCAAAGCCTATGTATGATATGGGTATGTTGAAAATCATTCTTGAAACGCTCAAAATGCAAGGCTGGCGGATTGCCGTTACCACTTGGCTTTCCAAAGGTGCTACCGCAGAATATGATGATGCGGTTCGCAAGGCAAAACTTGCTTGGCTTGACAAATATAATTTCCCTTATGATGAGGTTCACCTCGTAAAGTATGGAACTACAAAAGCTAATTGCACTCGCGGGCTTGGCGGCTTTCAAGTTCTTGTAGATGATAACAAGAAAATCCGTGATGGTTGGACTCTTGGAGATACCATTGATGCAAACAAAAACATCATTGATGATTTACTTGCCCTGTTAGGAATCTAACAGGGTAGGGCCCGGGTCGCAAAAAATTAAAAAAATTTTGAAAAAAGTGTTGACAAACAAAAGAAAATATGATATAGTATTTATAGAAAGAGAGGTAAACTGCTATGATGAATGAATATCAAGTAACCCTGTTTGCAAAGAATGGAAAGTATCGCCCTGTTGCTTGTATCGTGCGGACGGCAAAGGTGTATGACCTTAGTTCTACCACCGATCGCAAAGCTCTTATTAAACAGGGCACAGAAAAAATCTGTAACTTTAGGCGGTGGACGATCCGTGACCTTGAAACCTATACTTATCTTGTGGCGAAAGTGAGGAAGAATGAGAAATGATGAGTGAAGTAAAAGAAAACTTAATAATGCTTATAATTGTAATCATTTTTGGTACTATCGCATTATTTTTATTAGCTAACTATCAAGAAAAATCTCATGGACAAAAAGAATGGATTAGTCCAGACGGTGTTCATTATTGGGTTTATGGTAGCGGATATGGCTGTAGTATTGCGCCGAGATTTGATAATAATGGAAACTTAGTTATTGACAAACAATAAAAAATATGTTATAATAAATATAGAAAATGAAAGAGAGGTAAATCAAAGATGAATGAAATTAAACAGTTGCGAATGAACATTATGGGCGGGATGAATTCCTATGTACTGGCTCTTGGTGATGAAGAATTGCTTGATTATTGGTATTGTTATGGCCTACCCGATGAAGTAACCGAAGAAATGCTTGAAGAATATGCAGAAAATGATACAATCTGGGAAAATGTAATTCGTACATTTGCTGATGTATTAAATATAAAAGTGTATTAAATAGTAGGCGGTAGAAATACCGCCTCTCTTTCTCGCGCCCGGGCCCCGCAAAAAATTTAAAAAAGTGCTTGACAAATAAATAAAAATATGATATAGTATTTATAGAAAGAGAGGTAAACAAAATGGCTGAGTTAAAAGGACTTAATGAACTGAATAGAAAAATGACCGAAGCACTTTCTGCATTTAATGTAAGAGCGGAAGCTGCTGATGATTTTGCATACTATTGGGAACAGGAACTTGTTACTTTTCCTGTTGTTGCTTATAATAGCGATGGCGATAATTTCTTAGAAGAATTTATCAAGGATAGATTCGGATTCGTTCACATCGACCATTTTGTTGCTTTACTTTTACACGAAGTAGGACACCACCTTGCAAATGAAGAAACTGATGAGGGTGCTGTTGCGGATTTCTGTTGGGAAGAAAAAGAGAGAATCGAACAGGAACTTAGAGAGTGCGCGGAAGATGACTACGAAGCAAAGAAAAGATTGCATTATCAGTATTACAATCTTCCCGAAGAACTGATGGCTACTCAATGGGCGGCAAACTACATCAAAGAGAATCCGCTTGCGGTAAATAAGCTGATTTGTGCTTGTGAAAGTGCCTTGTATGAGTTTTATGAAAAAAATGAAATTAGGGGTTGACAAATAGTCACCCCTATGGTATAATAAATATATCAAAGGGAAGTGGCGCAAAGGGCAGACGGCGACGGTTGAAAAACACGGAGTGTATAGGTTCGAATCCTATCTTCCCTATTTATAAAAATGAAAGAGAGATATAAAAAATGAGAAAAATTCACGCACAAACAGATTTTGATTTTTCTGCAAATAGCTATCACAAAATGCGTCAAAAATATCTTAATAAAGAAATATCTGATGATTTGTGGAGTGTATATTGCACAATATATCTTCAAAAACTAATGGAAAATCATTCAGATGTCTTAAAAAGATTAAAATAAATCGCTATTGACAAAAAATAAAAAATAATATATAATAAATATATCAAAAGAAAGAGAGGTATAAAAATGGGAGAATTAGATTTTTATCAGTATTCAGTAGAATGGTGCGGTTTTGATGGTAAAGAATCTGATGGCGGATTCTTAAGGGCAGAAAGTTACGCAGACGCCGCCGCACAGATTGAAGAGTGCTATGGCGAAGATTTAATTGCTATTATTTATCTCGAAGCGCTTGGTTGCGGTAAGCTGTTGCGTAATGATGATATTAGAGAAAAATTGTTACCTTGAGAAGTAGGCGGGAGAAATCCCGCCTCTCTTTCTATTTGGCGGAGCGTTTTTGCGCGCAAAAACGCCGAATTTTCTATTATACCACACCCCGCACATTTTGTCAAGCAAATTTTCAAAAAAAATTGCACAAATTTATTTCCCATAATTTGTGCATTTTTTTCAAAAAAAATACTTGCAATTTCAAAAAAATTATGTTATAATTTATACATAAGATAAAGGAAAAGCCAAGGATTGGCGGTATCTGCAGTAATCGCCCTACATCAGTAATGATAATAGTACAAAATTTCTTGGAAAAGACTAAAAAATCTATTGACATTTCCTAAATCTTATGATATAATAAATATATAAGAAGTCAAGAGGTTATTGTTAAGCGAAAAGTAAGTAGTGTAGACAGAAACCCAGTCGACAGGGTATAAAACGGAAACTCTCCAAATTCACTTAATGAAAAAAGTTGCAAATTTTTTCAAAAACTTCTTGACAACTTATAAAAAAAATGATATAATAAATATATCAAAAGAACAAAAAACATTTCAAACAACAGAAAGGTGGTATTGCTTATGGCAAACAAAGTTACTATTAAGGATCAGTTTCTCGAGGTTGCAGAGGTTCTTCGCTCTATCGAGCGTGAGGATTTAGCAGAGTTCATTGACGGTCGTGTCGAGGTTCTTGACAAGAAAGCCGCTAATAAGAAAGCGACCGCAAAGCAGGAAGCTAACGCTGCCCTTAAGGTAGAGATTGTAGACTTCCTTGCTAACCAGACCGAGCGTGTTAAGGCTGGTGATGTCGCTAAGGCTTTTGACACTTCTATCCCCCACGTGTCGGCTCTCCTTACTCAGCTTGTAAAGGACGGTCTGGTTGTCCGTGAGGTTGAGCACAATGTTGCCTACTTCTCCGCTGTCTAATTAAAGCGGTAACTGATGTCGGGGCGGTATTCTCCGCCCCTTGCCGCAACAAGAGGTGATGAAAATGACTTACACAAAGAACGGTAAAACCTATTCTATCCCTAATGATGAATTGCAAGCGTTACAGGACAAGTTAAAAATCAATCGTGCGATGGCCGTCGATGTATGGCTCACAGACCGAGGACTTGATGAGAATGAAGAACAGATGCAATTAAATTCAAAGGCGGGAACGGCTGTTCGAGAAAAGGTTAGTTCCAAGCGGAAATCACCCAAACCCCGCACCGTCAAAGTATCCGAAGAAAAACAGATGTTATTCAAGTATATTCTTGGCGGCTTACAAAATGATTTTCAAAATGTCAATGTTTTAACTGAAAATAAGTTGATTTCTGTCAAAATTGATGGAAAAATTTTCAAAATTGACATTGTTGAGCAAAGACCTAAGAAAAAATAACAAATTGTAGGCGATTTTAATAAAAAATCGCCTATTTTTTTATATTTTTGAATAAAATAACAGGTGTTACGGGCGCCCGGGCGAAAATTTTTTAAAAAATGCTTGACATTAGATAAAAAGTATGGTATAGTATTTATAGAAAGAGAGGTAAACAAAATGTTAGATAAAGCAAAAGATTTCTTTGAAATGGAATACAATGACGCTCGTATTGCTTGTGGATATAAGTGGACTACACCGAAAAAAGTTGTAGATGGTGCAATTCAAAGATGTTTAGGTGTTGCTCTGTTTGTGCAAACCGCAAGTGATGTATCCTATGATGAAATTGACAGTGTGTATACAGAATACAGAAGAAAGTTAGAGGAATTAGAAAATGTACGATAAAAAATCTATGACTAAAAAGGCTTGGCAACAGAAACAAAAAGAAATGCGGAAGATGAATGGTTTTAATACGGGAGAACGTATGTTCGATACGCCCAAACACCAATCCCGCGCAAAAAGTAAAAAAGATTTTCAAAAAATACTTGACAAAGAGTGTGAAAAGTATTATAATTAACTTATCAAATGAAAGAGAGGAATAGCAAATGCAGATTGTAATTAATATACCAGAACAGATGTATATAAACGCAAAAGCGGATATGCTATGTGCCGCGAGTGTTATTGCAAGAGCAATTAAGAACGGTACGCCACTTCCTAAAGGACACGGAAGATTGATTGATGAGAATAAAATAACTAAATTCGAACAGACTGGACTTGTAATAAAAGATGATAATGTAATCCGTTGTTTGGTAACAGATGCACCAACAATCATAGACGCAAATTAGTGAGAAAGAGAGGTATAAAAAATGAGTTTTTTCAGATTTAAGGTTTCTTATTACGATGTTTTTGAAGATGGAGAACAGTTTGACAGCGGTTTTGTATATGCTGAGGACTATGCAGATGCCGCAGGTAAAATCGCCAAGTGGTACGGCGAAGATTTGAACGCAATCGAAAAGTTATATGAAACTGATAATGATATTGTGTTGCTTGATGAGAATATTGCAAAATGTATGAAAATAAAGGAGAATTAAAAAATGAGTATGTATGTAGTTTGGTGTAAACAAGATGCGGAAATTGGTTATAGTATTGAAGCTGACTCACCAGAAGAAGCCGCTGAAAAGTATCGTAATGGCGAGGGTGAATATTATGATACTATTTACGGCGATATTTGGGAAGTAACTGATGTCGAATGCATTGATGATTAGGTAACAGGCGGATTTAATTCCGCCTGTTATTTTTCGCCCGGGACTGTTCTACTTGTTCTAGAACAGCTAGCACTGGCGGCGCGCGAGCGTACGCTTGTGAGCCGAACTACCCCCACGGACATATGGCTCGACTTTTTGGTTGTTCGAAATTGCCTTTCGGCCTTTTTGCTGGTTTTCCCGTAATATGGCCAGCCCGCTTGGTTATTTCAAACTTGACAACTCAAAAAAAATATGTTATAATATAAAAAAAAGACATTTTTAAACCCGCCTTCGCTAAACATATACTTTTGTCCCGCTACGATAAAATATTCGTGAGCGTAACAAAAGAAGCAAATAAAGCCAAATGAGCAAGCAAATCAACTTAAAAAATTCCGCCCGCAGACTTGACAATTTTGAAAATTTTTGGTATAATATATATAGAATAAAAAATAGGAGGAAAATTTAATGAACACCGGTGAAGCATTAAAGACTCTCGTAGATGCGGGATTGTTAACAAAAGAAAAGGCACAGGAGATCGAGAATAAGGCGGCAGCGGCTGAGCTTGCTAAGAGACAACAAGAGAAGATCAATAAGGTGCGGGAGGTGGCGGTAAGAGCGGTCACTGACTACATTGATGTGCTTTGTCCTACGAAAACGCATGAAGAGAATAAGAAGTTCATCTCTATCTTGTTCAAGGAGCTTGAGGAAGATATGAAAGAGATTGAGCGGGACCCGATTAAAGAGTTCTTAAAGATGATTGGAGCAGCATAAAGCTGCTCCTTTTTTTTATTTATGATAAGGAAAACGAAGACGGTAATTTCATTAATGGGTTCAAGGGTCTGGGTTCGGTGCACCACACCCCGCCTATTTAAGCAGTTTAAGCAATTTAATACCTATTTAACCCATTTAAGGAATTAAAATATCAAACTCCTCATCTCCACTTCCTCTTAAACATTTCTTGTCCAATCTTTTCTAATAATCCCCATCTTCCGTTCCGCTTCTCTTCTTTTTTTTAGTTTTTTAATAATCCATTCATAAACTTCAATAATATCTTCCGCATCCATCATCAATGGACAATCTTCACAATGTCTATCACATTTATCTGCTCTCTTAACACATTCCAATTCATTCTTCATTACTTCTATAGCTTTACTAATCATAACGCTTTCTATTCTCCCATCTCTTTTTCTGTTCTTCTTCACTCAAAAATCCCCATCTTTCCTTATCCCTATACTCCTTCTTCTCCATCTCCCATATGGTATCAATTATATAAAATAAAAACAATCCAACTATTATCAATATAATCCATTTAATCATATCTTTCCTCCAAATAATCATTATCTTTCAACCATTGAATAATATCTTTCATATATTTATCAAATCTCTTCTTCCAATCTTCAAATAACTTTCTTTGTTCCTCTAAAAACTTTTCATCATCATCATCTAAACAATATTTATTATGTCCCATACTTGGATACTCTAAATCACAACCAAGATATTCTGCTAATTCTATAATATCATAGTCATCTAAATCATTTAAACTAATATTCTTCAAATACAACATAATAATTCTACCTCCAAAGGCGAAACTTCATCTCGCAAAA
>Ga0265301_10004154_pt1 | contig 14751 bp, 9 predicted proteins | sample AusTroGonzalo_MG_2_FD_193488 | JGI IMG/M metagenome (GOLD analysis project Ga0265301, IMG submission 193488) | Bovine rumen microbial communities from tropical cattle in Woodstock, Queensland, Australia - Gonzalo_04 | ecosystem: Host-associated > Mammals > Digestive system > Stomach > Rumen ...
GATGGTTCCCTTCGTGAACTTCTTCGACGGCTTCCGCACCTCTCACGAGTACCACAAGATTGAGCTCATGGATCAGGAGGACATCCGTCCCCTCGTGAAGGAAGAGTACATCAAGCGTTTCCGCGACCGTGCTATGTCGCCTGAGCGTCCCATCACACGCGGTACTGCTGAGAACCCCGAGACGTTCTTCACCCACCGCGAGGCTTGCAACCCCTACTATGATTCAGTTCCCGAAGTCGTTGAGAAGTACCTCGGCGAGATCTCCAAGATCACTGGCCGCGAGTACCACCTCTTCAGCTACTACGGCGCCGAGGATGCCGACCGCATGATCATCCTCATGGGTTCTGCTACCGATGCTGCCCGCGAGGCCATCGACTACCTGAACGCCAACGGCCAGAAGGTGGGTATGATCAGCGTTCACCTCTATCGTCCCTTCAGCGTCAAGCACCTGCTTGCTTCTGTTCCCAAGAGCGTGAAGCGCATCGCTGTGCTCGATCGCACGAAGGAGCCCGGTGCCAACGGCGAGCCTCTGTACCTCGACGTGAAGGACGCTTACTACGATGTCGAGGATCGTCCGCTCATCGTTGGTGGCCGCTACGGTCTCGGTTCTCACGACACCACACCTGCTCAGATCATCAGCGTGTTCAACAACCTCGCTCTGCCCGAGCCCAAGAACCACTTCACCATCGGTATCGTCGATGACGTGACCTTCACCAGCCTTCCCGCTGTGGAGGAAATCGCCCTCGGCGGTGCTGGCATGTTCCAAGCTAAGTTCTACGGCCTCGGTGCCGACGGTACCGTAGGTGCTAACAAGAACTCCGTGAAGATCATCGGTGACAACACCGACAAGTACTGCCAGGCTTACTTCAGCTACGACTCCAAGAAGTCCGGCGGCTTCACCTGCTCTCACCTGCGCTTCGGCGACACGCCCATCCGCAGCACATACCTCGTCACCACGCCTAACTTCGTGGCTTGCCACGTTCAGGCTTACCTGCACATGTACGATGTGACGCGCGGTCTGCAGAAGAATGGTACGTTCCTGCTGAACACCATCTTCGAAGGCGAGGAGCTGGCTAAGTTCATGCCTAACAAGGTAAAACGCTACTTCGCACAGAACAACATCACCGTCTATACCATCAACGCCACCAAGATTGCACAGGAGATCGGTCTCGGCAACCGCACGAACACCATCCTCCAGAGCGCATTCTTCCGCATCACAGGCGTGATTCCCGTGGAGCTCGCTGTTGAGCAGATGAAGAAGTTCATCGTCAAGAGCTACGGTTCCAAGGGTGAGGACGTGGTGAACAAGAACTACGCTGCCGTTGACCGCGGTAACGAGTACAAGCAGTTCGCTATCGATCCCGCATGGGCTCAGCTGCCCGACGACGCTGAGAAGGCTGACGACGCTCCCGCTTTCGTCAAGGAAGTGGTGCGTCCCATCAACGCTCAGGCTGGCGACCTGCTGCCCGTCAGCGCCTTCACCAAGTTCGGCACCGCCGACGGTTCTTGGGAGGTCGGTACTGCCGCCTACGAGAAGCGTGGCGTGGAAGCCTTCGTGCCCGTCTGGGACAAGGAGAACTGTATCGAGTGTAACCAGTGCGCATATGTTTGTCCTCACGCTGCCATCCGTCCGTTCGTCCTCACCGACGAGGAGCTGGCTCAGTTCGAGGGCCTCGACAGCCGCGAGATGAAGGCTCCCGCCGCTATGAAGGGTATGCACTTCGTCATCGAGCCCAGCGTGCTCGACTGTCTGGGTTGCGGCAACTGCGCCGATGTCTGCCCGGGTCGTACCGCTCAGGCCGCCAAGCTGGGTGTGGAGCCCGCTTCGCTGAAGGCCCTGAAGATGGTGCCCTTCAACCCCGACAAGGCCGAGATGAAGAAGATGGCTGCCGACTGGGACAAGCTCGTGAAGGTGCCCAGCAAGCAGGACCTCGTGGATATCAAGAGCAACGTCAAGAACAGCCAGCTCGCACGTCCTCTCTTCGAGTTCAGCGGCGCCTGCTCCGGTTGCGGCGAGACTCCTTACGTGAAGCTCATCAGCCAGCTCTTCGGTGACCGCCAGATGGTGGCCAACGCTACGGGCTGCTCCTCCATCTACTCCGCTTCTATTCCTTCTACGCCTTACACCAAGAACGAGAAGGGTCAGGGCCCGTGCTTCAACAACTCCCTGTTCGAGGACTTCTGCGAGTTCGGTCTCGGTATGGCCCTCGGTAACAAGAAGATGAAGGAGCGTGTGGCTAAGCTCCTGCAGCAGATGATCGACGGCAACGCCAGCGACGAGTACAAGGCTCTGGCTGCTGAGTGGATCGCCAACTGCGAGGATGCCGACAAGACCAAGGAGATTGCTCCGAAGCTCCGCGCCTGCATCGCAGAGAGCGCTGCCAAGGGCTGCCCCGTCTGCAAGGAACTCCAGACACTCGACCACTACCTCGTGAAGCGCAGCCAGTGGATCATCGGCGGCGACGGTGCCTCCTATGATATCGGTTACGGCGGTCTCGACCACGTCATCGCCAGCGGCGAAGATGTCAACATCCTCGTGCTCGATACGGAGGTCTATTCCAACACCGGTGGTCAGGCCTCCAAGGCTACGCCGCTCGGCGCTATCGCTCAGTTCGCTGCTCAGGGTAAGCGCATCCGCAAGAAGGATCTCGGCATGATTGCCACCACCTACGGCTACGTCTATGTCGCTCAGATCGCTATGGGCGCCGACCACGCACAGACCCTCAAGGCCATCCGCGAGGCTGAGGCTTGGCACGGTCCCAGCATCATCATCGCCTACGCTCCCTGTATCAACCACGGCTTGAAGGCCGGTATGGGCAAGAGCCAGGCTGAGGAGCGCAAGGCCGTAGAGTGCGGCTACTGGCATCTGTGGCGCTTCAACCCCGCCCTCATCGAGGAAGGCAAGAACCCGTTCAGCCTCGACTCCAAGGAGCCCGACTGGAGCAAGTTCCACGACTTCCTGCTCGGCGAGGTCCGCTATCTCTCCGTCAAGAAGGCTTATCCCAACGAGGCCGAAGAGCTCTTCGCCGAGGCTCAGAAGATGGCTCAGATCCGCTACAAGACCTACGTCCGCAAGACCCAGGAGAACTGGGAGGACTAAGACAACGTGTGGTCAGGAGTTCCGCTCCTGACCGCTTTCCATAACAAAAGGAGCACCCATGCGGGTGCTCCTTTTACGTTATCCATATATTATTCCAAGGTCACGGAACAATCATTCCAAGGCCATGGAATGATTGTTCCGTGACCTTGGAATAATCAAAACATTTAGACGTTTCGACCGATACATTTAATTGGTTCGTCTTATTCAACGGCGTGAGCATTGCTACGCTCCCTTACCTGTTCTATGATATAAGTTTATCTTCGAACTTACATACAATGAGGAATAAACATGCTTTATGTGCGATAAAAGTGCAAATATATGGACAATAACATCTGTATAATATAGAAAACTGCGCTGCAATTCGTGCAAAAAGAGAAAATAGTTGTACCTTTGCGCTCGTTTTTAAGAAAAAGATATATGGTACATCTTCTTCAGGCAGGGACTCCTGCCGACACACTCACGGCGCTGCCGAAGGTGGGAGCACTCACGAAGGACCTTGCCGAGGGCAACGTCCGCTGGGAACAGGTGGTGACACAACTGATTAACTGGTCGCTGGATGCGGGCAGGCATATTCTGATTGCGCTGGTGGTCTATGTCATCGGACATTATCTGATTAAGTTGCTCAACTACTTGCTGGCGCGCTTCCTGGAGCGCCGTAAGGTGGAGATCAGCGTGCAGACATTTGTGCGCAGCTTCGTGAGCATCACGTTGCAGGTGTTGCTGATTATCTCAGTGGTAGGCGCCCTGGGCGTGAACACCACGAGCTTCGCAGCGCTGCTGGCATCGTTCGGTGTGGCCATCGGTATGGCGCTGAGCGGCAACCTGCAGAACTTCGCAGGTGGTATCATCATCCTGTTCCTGAAGCCGTATAAAGTCGGCGACTGGGTGGAGGCGCAGGGCACTGCCGGTACGGTGCAGGCCATCCAGATTTTCCACACCATCCTGCTGACGGCCGACGGCAAGCTCATCTATGTCCCCAACGGCTCCATGAGCAGCGGCACCATCACCAACTACACGCTGACGCCTACGCGCCGCGCGGAATGGGTCATCGGCGTGGAATACGGCGAGAATGTGGACAAGGCGCGGCAGATCGTGCTGGATATCCTCAAGGCTGACGCTCGCGTGAAGGACAACCCCGCACCGGAGGTGGTGCTCAGCGAGCTGAACAGCAGCTCCGTGGATATGACCATCCGCTGCTGGACCACCAACGAAGACTACTGGGATGTGCTGTTCCAGACGCGCGAGAAAATCTACAACGCCTTCAACGCCGCCGGCATCAGCTTCCCGTTCCCACAAGTTACTGTTCATCAAGCGAAAGCGTGAGCCTGAACTGCTCACATCAATTATTTGACCTGCTTGCAAAATAAAACACAGAAAAGCGTTGGTCGTTTCAGGCAACACCACTCCCGATGCCATCGAGAGCATCCGCAGCGAAGCTACTGAGCGTTCACTGAAAGGTGATGCCGGAATCTTCGATCTCAGCGGTCGCCGTGTGAGCAAGCCCGTGCGCGGCCTCTACATCATCGGTGGTCAAAAGTTTATGGTGAAGTAAAGCTTCACGCGCGAACCTAATAAATACTAAAAAGTATCAAATATAATCCACGATTCAGCAATGAGTCGTGGATTTTTTGTAATTTTGCGGCCGATTTGGGAAATAACATTAACGATAACTGAAATAATGAAAAAACTTATTCTCATTACTCTAGCCGTATTCGCACTCACCGTGACCGCTGATGCAGGCCTTTTCAAGAAGCAGACGAAGGCGAAGACCGAGCAGGGCGGTTCGCAAAAGGGAAAGAAAGGGCGCAAGACCAAGAAGGGTGCTCAGGCTCAGCCGCAGCGCCCCGCTCCTCGCAAGGAGGTACGCCCCGCCGCACAGCCTGGCCTCTTCAATGTGCAGCGCTACAAGGACGACTGGTTCTTCCAGGTCCCCGACTCGCTCATCGGCTGGCCTTTTCTCTCCACGACACGTTTCATCTCCACCCCTGTGGAACTCGGCGTATATGGCGGCGAACTGGTCAACAGCCATGTGCTGTACTGGGAGAAGGTGAACGACCGTCTGATGCTCCGCGCGATGGCCTACGATGCTACCGCCGACAGTACCGACCAGATACACCGCGCTCTGGTCGCCTCCACGGAAGACCCCATCCTCGCCTCCTTTAAGCTCGACAGCGTGGGTACCAAGACCGTGCGTGACACCATCCCCGGCGATAGCCTCCGGGGCATCCCGCAGCGCGTGAAAAAGCATACTACCTACAGTGTGAAAATGACGGACTTTCTGCGTGGCGAGAACATCGTCACGGGTCTCGGTGAAGCCGCCAAGCGCTACAACGCCTCAGGCTTCAAGGGTGACCAGAGTTATATCGAGAGCGTTCGCACCTATCCCATTAACACGGAGGTACAGACGGTGAAGACCTACGGTGCCTTGGCTGCCAACCAGCGTAGCGTCGCAGGGAGACTGACAGGGCTGATGACGTTCCGACTAAACACCTCGTTTGTGTTGCTGCCGAAGGAACCGATGCGTCCCCGCTATTTCGACAACCGCGTGGGTTATTTCGTAGAGAGCCACCGCGAATACAGCGATAACCAGCATCAAGTGCGTCGTCGCGATATGATCACGCGCTGGCGCTTAGAACCTAAAGATGCAGAGGATGCCGCCCGCCTTCAGCGTGGTGAACTTATTGAACCCAAGAAGCCCATCATCTATTACATCGATCCCGCGACACCGAAGCAGTGGCGAAAATATCTCATCGCCGGTGTCAACGACTGGCAGGTGGCCTTCGAGCAGGCTGGCTGGAAGAATGCCATCCGCGCTGAGGAATGGCCCGAGAATGCCGACTCGCTCGGCATGAGCCTGGAAGATGCACGCTACTCTGTCATTCGCTATCTGGCTTCGCCCATCTCCAACGCCTATGGTCCTCACGTGAGCGACCCGCGTTCGGGCGAGATCATCGAGACACACATCGGCTGGTACCACAATGTGATGCAGCTGTGCCACGACTGGTATATGACGCAAGCCGGTACCATCGACGACCGTACACACAAGATGAAATTCGACGACGACCTGATGGGTGAGCTCATTCGTTTCGTGAGCAGCCATGAGGTCGGCCACACGTTGGGCCTGCGCCACAATATGGGCGCCAGCTCGGCCACGCCCGTGGATAGCCTGCGCAACAAGGCATGGGTGGAGGCCAACGGCCATACCGCCAGCATCATGGACTATGCGCGTTTCAACTACGTGGCGCAGCCCGAGGACAATATCAGTGAGGCCGGTATCTTCCCTCGCATCAATACCTATGACAAATGGGCTATCGAATGGGGGTACAAGTACTTCCCCGAAGTCGCCGAGGAACCCGGTGAGAAGGGCCGCCTCGCTGCTGCAGATGCCGAACGCCTGATTCTGAACAAGATGACCATCGACAAGCTGTCTAAGAGTCGTCGCTACTGGTTTGGCGGCGAAGGTAACGACAACGACCCGCGCGCACAGACCGAAGATCTGGGTGACGATGCCATGCGCGCTAGCGACTACGGTATCAAGAACCTGAAGCGTATCATCACACAACTGCCCGAATGGGTGCGTGAAGAGGGTGACCTCGATGAGAACCTGCAGCAGATGTATGAGAGCGTCGTAGGGCAGATGCGTCGCTACGTGGGCCATGTCAACCGCAACATCGCAGGCCTCTACCACGACTACAAGAGCGTGGAGCAGACAGGCCCTGTGTATGTGCCGGAGGAGAAGGAACGCGTGCAACGCGCCATGAAGTGGCTCGACGAGCAGATCTTCACCGAACCGACCTGGCTCACGGAAGCCCCCTACATCAACCGCCTCACGCGCGACGGTCAGCTCTACGCGAAGCCGCTGGCCGATATGTCGCTGGCTGTGTTGTGTTCCGCCACCACCTTCGGACGCGTCGTGACCTTCAGCTCGGCCAAGAACACCTATCAGCCCGCCGACTATGTTAACGACCTGGTGCGAATGATATTCCGCGAGACCGCTTCGGGCCAGAAACTCAACCGCTGGCGCCGCTATATTCAGGCTCAGGCCGTGCAGCGACTCATCCAATCGTGGGGCATGACTACGAAGGACGAGTCCCATGCCTATGTGACGATGGCTTTGCAGCAGATCCAGCAGCGCGTGCGTGCTGCCGGCGGCGACGCTGCTACACTTGCTCACTACAAGGACATCGACCAGCAAATCAAACTGACATTTGAGAAGTAAACAATAACGGTAATCATAACGATAACGATGACAATGATAAAAAAGCTTTTATTCATCCTTGCCTTGGTGGCTGCAACACCGCTGTTGGCACAAACCGACAGCAATGGTATGCCTGTGCAGCAGGAACGCCGCCAACACGGCCAGCACCCTCACGGCCAGCGCCCTCCCATGCAAAATATCGACACGACTGGCGTGGTGACGCTTACGAAGGCCAAGGGCGAATACATCATCAACACCACGAAGCTCTGCTACGATTTCCGCGGTTATCGCGGCCCCACGCCCCTAGAGATTCGCGTGCAGAAAGACAAGGTGGTGAGCGTGAAGGCACTGCGTAGCCTTGAAACGCCCAAGTACTATAAACCCGTCGTGGAGCAGATGCTACCCAAATACGAGGGTAAGAAAGTAAAGGAGGCGATAGCCGCCGACGTGGACATCGTCACCGGCGCCACCTTTTCCTCGAAGGCAGTGAAGGAGAATGTCCGTCGCGGCCTGGAGTACTACCAGAAAAATAAGTAACATGGCTCCAATGATTGCCGACCTCGCGCTGATATTGATTTGCGCGGGCGTCATGACCCTCATCTTTAAGAAGTTAAAACAGCCATTGGTGCTGGGATATATCGTGGCCGGTTTCTTGGCCTCGCCCAATATGTCGTATATGCCCAGCGTCACAGATTTGGAGAATGTACATCTGTGGAGCGACATCGGTGTCATCTTCCTGCTGTTCGCGCTCGGACTGGAGTTCTCGTTCAAGAAGATTATGAAGATGGGCTCGGCGCCTATTATTGCTGCCTGCATCATCATCTTTTCCATGATGGTTGTGGGCTTCTTCACGGGGTTGGCCTTTGGGTGGAGCAAGATGAACTGCATCTTCCTAGGTGGTATGCTGGCGATGTCCTCTACGACCATCATCTTCAAGGCTTTCGATGACATGGGCTTGCGGCAGCAGCGCTTCGCGAGCCTGGTGCTGAGCGTGCTGATCATCGAAGACATCTTGGCTATCGTTCTGATGGTGTTACTTTCGACGCTGGCCGTGAGTCAGCAGTTCGAGGGCTCGCAGATGCTCATGAGCATCCTGAAACTAGTGTTCTTCTTGGTGCTGTGGTTCGTGGTGGGAATCTATCTCATTCCGCTGTTCCTGAAGAAGTTGAAGCCATTGATGAGCAACGAGACCATGCTCATCGTTGCCTTGGGGCTGTGTTTCGGAATGGTGGTGCTGGCTTCTACGGTAGGTTTCTCGCCTGCTTTCGGTGCATTTATCATGGGCAGCATCCTGGCCGAAACGATGGAGGCCGAGCGCATTGAGAACCTTGTGGAACCCGTGAAAAACCTGTTCGGTGCCATCTTCTTCGTGTCGGTGGGTATGATGGTGGACGTGGCCCTCATCGGGCAGTATATCGTGCCCATCCTGTGCATTATCGCCGCCATCATGATTGGTCAGACGGTGTTCAGCACGGGCGGCTTCCTATTGGCCGGTCAGCCCCTGAAGACTGCTATGCAATGCAGCTTCTCGCTCACGCAGATCGGTGAGTTCGCCTTCATCCTTGCTACGCTGGGTACCTCGCTGGGCGTGACGGGTGACTTTCTCTACCCCATAGTGGTGGCCGTCTCGGTCTTCACGACCTTCACGACACCCTATATGATTCGCTTGGCTGTGCCCGCCTACAACGCACTGGAAGGTCGTCTTCCCGAGCGCTGGAAACGCCTGCTGGACCGCTATGCCGGCGGCGAACCCCATGTGGTGGGTCAGGAGAACTACTGGCGCGAATATTTGCTGCAAGTCAGTAAGGTCGTAATCATATTCATGGTGCTGTGTATCGCCATCTTGGCACTGATGTTTGAGTTCATCGTGCCGCTCATCGAGAGGCTTCTGCCAGAGCCGTGGAACGGTATCTGCGCCGCTGTGCTGACGCTATCGTGTTTGGCGCCGTTCCTGCGGGCGCTGATGATGAAGAAGAACGTTACCAATGAGTTCCAAATTCTCTGGAAAGGCAACCGCGTCAACCGCGCACCCCTCATCGGTGTGCAGGTCCTGCGCATCGCCCTAGTCATCGGCTTCGTGGTCTATGTCGTGACTAACACCCTGCACTGGGGTGGGGCGCTGGGTCTGCTGGTCGTGATTGTCTTCATGGTGAGCATCATCAGCAGCCGCTCGCTGAAGCAGCAGAGCATCCATATGGAGCAGACGTTTACCGCGAATCTCAACCTGCGCGAGCGCGAGGCCGCGGCACACTCCACACGTCTGAAGTTTGAAGGGCGACTGATGGAGCGTGATGTGCACCTCTCCGACTTCACCATCCCCATCGGTGTACCCTGGGCGGGACAGACGTTGGCCAAACTGAATCTGGGTCGCCGCTTCGGCGTTCACGTGGTTTCTGTCGTACGCGGCAATCATCGCATCAATATTCCGTCGGGGCAGACACCCATCCTCCCCGGTGACCGCCTGCAGGTCATCGGTTCCGATGAACAGCTCTCTGCCTTCGGACAAGCACTGGAACAGCAGGCACGCCAGTATTCTTCGGAGGATATTGTGAAGACCGAGATGAAGCTCAAGCGCCTTGTCATCAGGTCCGAATCACCCTTCATTGGAAAAACCATTCAGAACAGCGGTATCCGCCAGGACTACCGTTGCCTGGTTGTGGGGATGGAGCAGGAAGACAGTGACAGACTCATCGCCACTACGCCCCAAACGACTTTCCAAGTCGACGATGTCCTGTGGGTCGTCGGCGAGGAAGATGACCTTATCGCTCTGGAAAAAGCAAGTAATGACTCCACTCTTTGACCCACATACCCACACCATTGCCAGTGGCCACGCCTACTCCACGATTCAGGAGATGGCTCAGGCGGCGGCCGGAAAAGGCATTCAGCTGCTCGGCATCACGGAACACGCGCCCGGCATCCCCGGCACGTGCAACCCCATCTATTTCCGTAATATGCACGTCATCCCGCGCGAGATGTATGGCGTGCGGCTGCTCATGGGCGTGGAGCTAAACATCCTCGACACCACAGGGCGCTTAGACCTTGATGAACAACACTACCGCTGCTGTGACATCCGCATTGCTGGCATCCATGTGCTCTGCTGGCAGGGTGGCACACGCGCCGAGAACACCGAGGCGATGCTCGCTGCTATCCACAATCCATGGACGCATATCATCAGCCACCCCGGCGACGGCACCGCTGAGCTGGACTTTGAGCCCATCGTGAAGGCTGCCCGCGACACACAGACGCTTTTGGAAATCAACTCCAGCAGCATGATTCCCTCTCGCCACAAGGAGGTGGCACGTCCTAACAACTTGGAAATCCTGCGTCTCTGTCGCCAGTATGACGTTCCCGTCATCCTCGGCAGCGACGCCCACATTGCATACTCCATTGCTGACTACCGTTATGCTCTGCCTCTGCTTGTCGAGACACAGTTTCCCGATGAACTGGTAATGAACTACTGGCCCGCGCAGGCGCTGGAATATATGCACATCACGGTGTGAACTCGAAATGCTGGTAGTCCTTCAGCGACCGCCACGCACCTCCCCACGTGAACCCCTCTTCCATAAACAATTTGTAAGCCAAATCCGCACGGTCTATCTTATAAGGGATGTCCGCACGGCGTTGGCGATTGAAGGCATAGGGCCGCCCCGTAGCGGGCTGCACCTCATAACGACCGCTGTCTGTGGCCTTCACACACGGGTTATACAGCGGGTTGAGGTCTATTGCAAGACCATATCCATGTTTTGAAATCTTCTGGGAATGTGCAATGAAGCGGAAGTTAAAGCACGACGTGTTGTTGTCCTGCATAGCCGCCTCATCGTCGCCGCCGTAGTCGTCTATCAACCGCATCCGCTCCACGCGGTACCCCGCTTCATAGAGTTTGCGGAAGATGCGAAGCACGCGGTCGGCAATCCTGCGGTTGACCACCATCTCACCTATCTGTGAACGTCCCTCGCCGTCCCAGTGCTGTATCCGCAGATAACGAAGTTCCGCGCGCAGCGAAGCCGGCGTTTCGGCTTTCCACGACCCGCCCTTACGCATCCGCGCCAACAGCGTCGCGCTGATGGTGTCCTGCGTAAAGATTGCCGTCGTCTGAGCCCATGGGGTTGTGTTGCACAACAGGGTCAGCGCCCCGCACAGTACCCACCGCAGCCATACCTTACTCAAAGTCGAGCTCCTCCTTGAGTCTGCGAATCGTCTTTTGTGCATTCTCATAATCCTCCACGGTCATGGAGCTGGTGATGTGCTCGAACGTGGGGTCGAAGAAGAAAACCATATTTCCCATCATGGGATTTCCCTTGATGTCCGTGGCCTTGTAGCTGTGCGTCACCTTGTAGCCCACGAATTGGGGCTTCGTGTCGAGTAGTGTCTGAATCTCCTCGCGCTTGGCATCAATCTTGGCCTTGGCTTTGTCGTACTTCTCGGTGGCTTCGTTCAGCTCGTGACGTGCCACCGCCAGCTCATGGCGACCGATGTCCGAGATAGGATTGATCCAGTAGCTCACATTGGACTTTGCCTTCGTGACCGCTTTGTCCAGTTCAGCCAACTCCGAGGTCAGTTCCTGCAGGTGTTCCATCTCTTCACACAGCTCGGCATCTTCATAGGCGGCATAGAGCGTATCCACCTGCGTGGCGACAGGCTCATAGGAGTCCATGTTATAAAGCACGGTCTTCAGGTTATCCTTGATAAGGATGTCAGCCTGACTCTCCTGTTCCTCCTCGGGCGTCTTTGCACCGCAGGCGGCCATCACCAGAGCAGCGACGACCAGATAAAGCAAATTCTTCATATTCTTGTCATTTTGGGGTTACGGATAAAGGAATGCGCTGCAAATATATGTATTTTCTACATTCTTATACGCACACAAGCGACAAAAACTTCATTTTTCCTTTACTTTTGTTTGGCTGAACGGGGGGAAATACGTACTTTTGCACGGCAAACAGGAATATCAATCCAAAAGAATAAAGAATAATCATGAGTAGAAAAGGATTTATCTCGGCTCTCGTCTTTTTTGCGTGTGCCTTCACCGTCAGCGCACAGGATAATGCGCTATGGCAACGCGCCGAGGCAGAAATGGCGGGAGGACAGTACACTGAAGCCTTCGACCACTTGCGCGATATAGAGCATGCCATTGTGGCCAATGCCCAGCTGAATGAGGCACAGAAAGCCGCTGAACGCTACAAGGTGTCTCGCGGGCGCTGGAACATGTATGTGAAGATGCGCCGTGTCGACCGAGCCAAGGAACACCTTGACAAGATGGAGGTATTCGCCAAAGCCTCCAAGGATGAGGCAACACAGAATGACCTGCTCTATAACAAAGCCATTCACTACTATACCTTCGGTCAGGATACCAAGGGTAACGTGGTTTTCAAGGAGATGGCAGCTAAGCTGACGGCTTCGGGCGACTACGATCGTGTCGATGAAGTCTATCAGACGCTCATAGCCAACGGGCGCCGCTCCGGCAGCGCGAACATGGTAGCACAGGCCTATAGCGGCTACATCGCTTGGAAGGACTCCACCAATGCCCTCAAGTTCGTCGCCGAAACCAACGCCCTGAAGCAACAGATTGCCGAGGGTGAGGCACAGATTACGGAGAAAAACGAGAAGTTGGCGTCGCGCCAGCGGATGATTGCCGGGCTCTATGTACTCGTTGCCATTCTGGCGGGTGTGCTGGTTGTGGGAACGATGCTGCTACTGCGCCTCATTCATCTGACCCGCAAGCAAAAGAAGACCATCCGCGTGGCCAACGAGAACAACGCCCTCAAGGCTCACTTCATCAGCAATATCTCTGCTCAGCTCACACCTACGCTGCAGAAACTGGATACTTCGCGCCCCGAAGTACGTGCTTTGCAGGATTTCGCAGCACACATTCAGACGCTCTCTGCACTGGAGAGTAAGCCTGAAGAAACCGTAGGGCTGGAGGACACACCCCTAACGCCCTTCTGCGAGGCACTGACCGCCAATATCAAACCATTAGTGAAAACAGGCGTCCTCGTGGCCGTTGATGTGCCTAAGATGAGTGCCATGATCAACAAGGAATACGTGGAGCACATCCTCTCTCATCTGTTGCGCAACGCCGCGAAATATACTCCCGAGGACGGGCATATCCGTCTGGAGTTCAAGAAACGCAGTGCCCACAAGCATCAGTTCCTAGTGTCCAACACGGGCAGTTTTATCCCAGAGGAGCAGCGCGACAATATCTTCAAGCCCTTCCTCGAGGTGCGTGACCTCACGCAGGGTGACGGCCTTGGGCTGCCCATCTGCCAGCAGATGGCGGCGAAGATGAACGGTGAAATCACCATCGACCCCGAATTTACGAAGGGCACACGCTTCGTCCTTACACTGGAGGCATAAGTTTGTCTATTTAAACGACTCCTGATGAAACGTCCCACTTGGTTAGAGAAAGAAACCCTTCGCTCTGTCATCTTTGATGATAGCACACCCGCCGGTCGCCGCTTTGACATCGCCCTGACCGTCGCCATCGCTATCAGCCTTGTCATCCTCTTTGTCGAGAGCATCCCATCGCTACCCCCTTGGTTGAAGTTGTCTCTCGGAGTGCTCGAAGCGCTGCTCACCGTGGTGTTCACCATTGAGTACATCGCACGCCTCTACTGCGCCGAGAACCGGCGGCGCTACGCCCTCGGCGGTTGGGGAATCATCGACCTGCTGGCCGTGCTGCCGCCCTACCTCACCTACTTCCTCCCTGGCGCACGGTATATGCTCATCCTGCGTAGCATTCGCTTTATCCGCATTTTCCGTATCTTCCGTCTTTTCTCATTCCTGAATGAAGGCGAGTTGCTCCTGCAGGCTATTGGTCGCAGTCTCCACAAGATAGCTGTCTATTTCCTTTTTGTGCTGGTGCTGGTCATCTGTCTTGGCACGCTTATGTTCATCATCGAGAGCGGACAGCCCGACAGTGCCTTTCGCGATATCGGCACAAGCATCTACTGGGCCATCACCACCCTCAGCACTGTAGGCTATGGTGACATCACGCCCGCTACGACTGCTGGCCGCTTCCTCAGTAGCTTCATTATGCTACTGGGTTACACTCTCATCGCCGTTCCCGGCGGCATCGTCACTGCCAGCTTCATCAACACGACTAACGATCCCGTGCGCAATGGCCGTTGCCCCCGCTGTGACGCCAAAGTACGCAAGAGCGACAAGTTCTGCTCGCAGTGCGGCGAGAAACTGTAGTAAAGTACCTTTTATTATAATTTAATAATGTACGCGCGCGAGCTATCTTGACTCAGGTCAAAATTGTCTTAAACTTGCGTATATTATTGAACTTTTTTGCCGAAACTCTTGCAGGTATGAAAAAGTCGTCGTACCTTTGCAGCCGCAAACGAGGAAGTGACGCCCCTGTTTTCAGGGGCTCTCGCTTACGCTCGCTTCGCGCGAGGGGTATTGCCCCTCTGGAAACGTTCTTTGAAAGATTAGCTAATAAGACAAAGTAGTA
>Ga0265301_10004161_pt1 | contig 14731 bp, 15 predicted proteins | sample AusTroGonzalo_MG_2_FD_193488 | JGI IMG/M metagenome (GOLD analysis project Ga0265301, IMG submission 193488) | Bovine rumen microbial communities from tropical cattle in Woodstock, Queensland, Australia - Gonzalo_04 | ecosystem: Host-associated > Mammals > Digestive system > Stomach > Rumen ...
TCTGCGATTTTTGCAAAGGCGAAGTCGTAAGCGGTGATCATGGAAATCATTTCGTTCTTGGATTTTTTCGCCTTGATATCTTCTGGTGTTAACATGATGACCTCTTCACTTAAACTTTTTCAACTATGGGCAAATATACAAATAGTGTAAAGTTATGGCTATTTAGTAGCTAGTTGTTGGTTGTTAGTCATTGGTTATGGTTAATCGCTAATGACCATTGGCTACTGACCAAAACAGCTTTCGTGTCTCGTTCAGGAATTTTATGGAGTGGATTTCTTTTAAAAATCCGATGTGGTGGCGCAGGTAGGTGAGGAGCGCGTTCTCGGTGAATTCAGGATGCTCGATTTTGTCGCCTGTTTGCAACGCCCAAAGCCCATTGAGCGTTTCTAATCGTGCACGTGGATGCTCGACGCCGAGACACGCTTGGCATACGAATCCGCCTGTTTCGGGGAAAAAGTCTGCGGCAGGCTTTTCGAGAGTGCGACCGCAGCGGCTGCAAGTGGTGAGGTCTAGATTGTAGCCCCACATATCGCAAGTGTCCAGGAGCCACTGCGCAAAAATGCGCGACTTTTCGGTGGTAACCTCATCCAATTCGCGGATGGCTTGTTCCAACCGCTCAAATTCTTCTTGCAGGGGGACGCCTTGCGGTGCGTAACGCAAAATCATTTCGGTCATGACCTGCGCTTTTGCAAGGCTGAGTAAATCGTTGCGCAAGTTCTTCCGCCAGTCCAAAAGCGTTGCTTCCTTGATGAACTGCAAATCGGTATTCGGATTTTGGCGAAAAACGACTTCGCTTAACGCGAGCGGATCAAGGGCTCCCCGGAACGGAGATTCCTTTTTCTTTCCGCCCTTCACGATAAACGAGACAATCCCGCTTTCTTCCGTAAGCGCCTTGACGATAAAGCTAGAATCGCTGTACGGAAAGCGGTGCAGAACTATAGCGCGAGTTTTGATCATAAGTTCGCGGCTTTTATGCCGTGATTACTTCGCTGGGAACGGAGGCCAACCCATTTCCTGTCCGCCAACGACGTGCAGGTGGATGTGGAACACGGTCTGACCGGCATCAGCCTTGCAGTTGAACACAAAGCGTGCACCGCCTTCTTCGAGGCCGAGGTCTTTCGCGATGAGCTGTGCGCGGTAAAGCATCTTACCCACGAGTTCGCAATCTTCCGGCTTCATGTCCATGATGGTTGCAATGTGGCGCTTCGGCACGACCAAAAAGTGTACCGGAGTCTGCGGGGCGATGTCGTAGAAGGCGAACACGTCGTCGTCTTCGTAAATCTTCTTGGACGGGATTTCACCCTTGATAATCTTGCAGAAAAGGCAATTTTCACTCATAATCGAGAAGTCTCCATTTTTTATTTCAAGATAGTAAAATGTGTGCAGACGAGAATCGCGAGTGATTTTTTTCGTATTTTTAAACCGTTATGTTTTTTAAGGGTAAAATAATCGCTCCGGTTTTTGCGCGTGTAGCCTATGCAGTGCTAAAACTTGTGGGGTGGAAGCGGGGAACGGTTTTGGCGAATGCAAAACACGTGGCGGGCGCAGTCCCGTCGGATGTTGGCTCATCGGTCGCGACCCCGGATTACGATACCCTATTAAAAAACTTGACTCGCCATGCGAGCGAACTCTTGTTCCGCTTTGGAACTTTCAAAAAGTTGCCTCATGATTTTACTGCATACCCGTGTAGTGTGGATGGCTGGGATTTTGCTCTTGACGAGGCTGCCATTCCGGTGCTTGAAAAAATGCGGAGCGGTGGAATCTTTTTGACGGCGCATTACGGCAATTATGAAGCGATGGGGCCGTGGCTTTGCCGACTTGGAATTCCGCTTGTCGCAAGTTATATACCCGTGAAGCCCAAGTGGCTTAATAACATTCTTGAACGCAGAATCCGTGCGGTCGATGGCCGGAGTTATTCTGTAGATGCCCGGACACCTCGTGACTTTATACGCATTTTGAACGAAGGCAATCTTTTCTGCTTGCTCTCCGATCAGGATTCCCGTATCCCGAGCGCACTTTCGGGAACTTTCCTGGGGCAACCCGTAAATGTGAATCCGCTGCCGGACTTTTTGCTCAAACATCGTCCGCAAACGCCTGTGTTTATCTGCTGGATGGAGGAGCGCAGCGCATCTCCGGAAGATGCATCTCTGAAAAGCGTATCTTCAAAAAAAGTTCGCGTGCTCCACGCTATCGAGGTGGGGTGCGCGCAGTCCGAAATCGCGTCTTCGACGGATTCGTGCGTGGTCAACTCGCAATTCAACAAGTGGCTCGAAGAACGAATTCGCGAAAATCCAAATCTCTGGTATAGCTTCACGCATCGTCGATTCTACAGCCAGTCGCCAGAAATTTATAACAAATAAGGGTCCTCGACGCATCTTGTTACAAAGATTACTATCGTTACTTTTATGACCTTTGTCCCACACGAAAAGAAACCGTTACTTGCCCGAATTCTGGATTGGCTGAACGAGCCTGGAGAATGGCGTGCTTGGGTGCAGTTCGTTTTGTTGCCGCGACCGCTCGGGCGCAATAATTTTTTCGCGGCCCGCGTCGTTCTGTTGTTTGCGATGGCGTTCTTTACTTTGCAGGCGTTCGCTGGTGGCTATGAATCTTGGATTGCCCAATTCTTGCACAACTTGAATTTGCCCGTCCACGAAACGGGGCACATCGTTTTTAGAATCTTCGGAAAGCCCGTACTGACATCGCTTGGCGGCTCGCTTTTCCAAATCATTATGCCGCTCGTGTTTTGCTTTGCGCTTTGGATTAAACCCCGCGACTTGTTCGGTGCCTCGATTGCGCTTTGGTGGGCGTTTGAAAATCTGATTGATGTGGCGCCTTACATCGAAGATGCTCTCCCGATGAAGCTGATGCTTATCAGTGGCGGCACCGGTGCCGAAGCCCCTTACGGGTTCCACGACTGGAATTTTATCCTCTCAGAAACGGGCTTGCTTTTGAAATGCGATGAAATTGCCTCCGCTGTTTATGCGGTGGGTTATATTGGTATGGCGCTTTGCGTCGTGTGGGGCGCCTGGAGTTTGCTCTATTATTTCGTTTTTCAGCGGCAAAAAAGCGGACTTTTGGATTAACTCCAAATGATAAAATTGCAATTTCCCCTAAATTAAGATATATTATAAAAACCTACTAAAATAGCATTTTGAGGGGCTCGAGGTTATTATGAATGCATCTCGCCATACGAAGATACGGAGCATTGCGATTCTTGTGGTTGCTGCTTTGCTGCTTGAATTGACGACGGCTGTACAATATATTTCTACGCGTCAAGCCATTACCGCACAAATTAAGGAAATGGCTCAGCAAGATCTCACTTCTGCAAATCGAACTTTTGAAGTCAAGGAAATTGCCGAAGCAGCCATTGCCGCAGTTCTACCTGAGGTCGAACGCTTTGTCGATACGCAACAGCAAGATTCATTGCACTTGGCGTTGCAACGAGTTGTGGCGAACCATCCTGAAATTGTTGGCGTCGATTTTGCCTACCGTGTGGGGAGTGATGGTCTTCGCGATGGATACTTTACTTTTAGGGATGATGCGACCAACGAAATTAAGGATACCATTATTGGCTTTGATTATACGGAACGCACGTGGTACCGCGAGGGCTTGCGTGGCAACGGTTCCTGGAGCGAACCGTACATGAGCCGCTATTATGTGGCTTTGATGTCCACATTCTCGCGACCAGTCCATGATCCACAAGGACGTGTCGTTGCTGTTATTGGCGCCGATGTCCCGATGCGCGAACTCTCTTCGATGGCGGTGCAGTTGTACGATAACCAGCAGCGCTCTCTCATTCCGGTCGTAATCTTCCAGCTGATCGGGCTTGTGGTGCTTGGCTTTATCATGTACCGTAGCATTCTCAGCGTTCGTAAGTTGAGCAAAGTCAGTGCCGAGAAGGATTTGATGAATAGGGAACTCAGCATTGCAAACGCCATCCAGACCGCTATGTTGCCGCCTCCGATGCCCGCCAATGAATTTGTAGACATGGTCGGTAGTCAAGTTCCTGCAAAACAGGTTGGTGGCGACTTTTACGACTACTTTATTCGTGATGGTAAACTATTCTTCAACATCGGCGATGTCTGCGGAAAGGGAATCCCTGCGGCACTTGTCATGTCGATGACGCAGGCTGTGTTCCGCACGATTGCAACGAAGATTGATGACCCTGCTCAAATTGTGAAGGGCATGAACACAATGGCTAGCCGTGGCAACACCACGGGAATGTTTGCAACGCTCTTTGTCGGCGTGCTGGATCTTGCGACGGGTCACTTGAGCTACAGCAATGCCGGTCATGAAAAGCCGATTATCATTGAAGGCAATGCGATGCGGTATCTCAATGTTATACCGAATATTCCTATCGGGGTCATGGAAGAAAAGGAATACAAGACCCAGGAAACGGACATTACCGCAGGCGATATGATTTTGCTCTATACGGATGGCCTTACCGAAGCGATGAATTCAAGCGCAGAACTGTTCGGCTTAAGGCGAGTCGAAGAAGCTATTTGTGGCGGTGGAAAAACTGGAGGCAATAGTGAACTCTCCGCATTTGCGGAACCGCAGCAACTGCTGGATACTATGTCACATGCGGTGTCCGAGTTTGTGAATGGCGCGGAGCAGAGCGACGACCTTACCATGCTTGTGATAAAGTATAAAGGGTAGGGGATGAAAATAAAAATGCCTAAAATAGGGACGCTATTTTAGGCATTTTTTTGTTGTGAACGTAGTTGTTGTTAGAGATAATCGAACATCGATTCGAAACAAGATTCAGGAGCTAATTTGAAAAATTTCTCCATAGAATTGGAAGCCTGCTGAGTGAAAGAACCATCGTAGCGTCCATCGAATTTACTCTCGTCAAATTTGATGTCGCTCAAGGCTTCTGTAAACGAGACTTCTGTCAGCGGGCGACTGTAGCTGTAGCTCGTATTTCCGTTTTGAAAAAGGCGCCCATCCGGAGAAATCATCAAGTAACTTTCCGTCATGGCGTTGTTGTCTTCGATGGTAATTTCGCAACTTTCGTTAGCGCGGTCGGATTCCCTGTAGTTGTTACGGATGAAAGAATAAAACATGAAGTCAGATATTCCTTTGTTGTCTCCGAACGGCATTTGACGCAGAATTTTCCATTTGTTAGGGTTGAGAGTCATAATCGAAGGCAACATTCTTTCCGAAAAATTGTACTTGTTGACGACCGTATTAATTTTAATCTTAAGTTTAGGATTGGTTTCCTGAACGAACTTTATTTTCTCGTTGATTTCTTGGAATGACAAGGTCTTTCCGTTGCAAACACGACCAATTTTTAGATTTGTTTCGTGTTTGAAAGAATCTATGGAAATCCCGACTTGTGAAATCATATGTGCGAACGGACGGATGACTTCGAGCTGACTACCATTAGTTATCATCGAAACATCTACACTGTAGTCATTTGCTGTTTTCACGACATTCCACAGATTGTCAGGTGACATGATAGGCTCGCCACCAACAATGTTGAGGCGAAAATGTTTGGGACCCATATTGGTTGTTTCTACATGGTGGGTGATTCCTTTGATAATATGCTCGATCTGATTTACATCATTCCAAATTTCGTGCTGCCTGCCCCATTTGGCAAAGCAATGCTTGCAATCATAGTTGCATATTTCGGTAACATGCCAGTTGATGACAATGCTCTTGTTTAAGTTCATGGTGTTCCTCCTAGTTGATTGTTTCCGGTTGTGGATAGATGACGCCGGTTTGAATGAGAAATGCGCGAATATAGCGGTTGTAATCGCGTCGGAAGTTTGCAAAGGCACGCGGGTCGCTTGGAGTGCAGGGAACGATGAAAAACTTGCTCGCTCCTTTAGTTTGGTGTCGTAGAATAGGGTGCTTTGAATGACGGGTAAGTGTCCAGCGACCGCTTTTCAGCATTGCATCGCACATTTCGTTGATTTTGGAGTCGTTTGAGAGGTTAGACATAGATTTGCTCCTTTTGAAGGTTGTAAAGGTACACCGCCCATTCTATTGAAATGGACTCCAATGCCTATACTTTGTATAGCTAATAGGAAAAGGGCTTTGCTATAGAAAAAATTTTATATTTCTATGGGAATGGTGTACTCCGTTTGAAAGATGATTCTTTAGATAACAGACTTGCGCAATTGCTATTATCTAAGTGAATTTAGATACTACTTTTTCCCTCCTTGGTAAAGCTTGTGGTTGGGATTCAATTGGTTGGCATGGTTATCCATGCGGCCCTGATACTGGTTGTTGTTCGGGTTCATCTGATTTGCGTGATGATTCAGGTTAGCCTGAGATTGGGATTTGTTTACCATATAGATTTCCTTATGTAAAATGTTAAAAAGCGTATCCCATCAGGGATACGCTACAAATATTGTTAAAAATCAATTGGATTCCTATGGGAGAAATTTTGAAAAAATTTCTCGTCATAAAAACAATCAATTAGTTGGATTCAGTGCTTGCAAATAATCAACAACTTCATGACATTTTTGAGCATATTGTTCACTATAAGGAACATCTTTCCACAATCGTAACCATTGGTCCTCCCAACCAACCGCCACCTTCAGCCATTCGTCAATCATTTCTTGTGTCATGAAATGTGTCTTTTTGACATGCTCGCACATGAGTTTTACGCCCTGTAACCATCCGATTTCGGTCGCAAATTTAAGAGCGTTATATGATTTAGGCCCATTGTCCTCATGTTCCATATTTATTTCGATAAGAGGATCAGCTCCGTTTTCAAGTAAAAGCTGCAAAATTTTTAAGCATTCTGCTTCATGTACATATTTCTGTATTATGATATAATGATTTCTTGCTATCACTGGCATGATTCTTGTGTTGTTCGTGATATTCCATTGCTGTTCTATTTCGCGTATTTTTTCGGGCATGCTAGTGGCTAAAGTTGGATAAAGAATTTGTTGATATTCTGCATTTACACCATTGTCAACGGGCCTATTATAATGAAAAAGAGGTTCTTCTAAATGAAGGTCAACATGTTGCTTGTTGGAAAAAATTCTTACGATATGGTATATAGCCGGTGCTGGGGCAAAACCAGCTTTTTCGTTAATCCATTTTTTAACAAGATCTTTGTTGGGTACGAAATGCTTGTAAAGCTCAATGATATTTTTGACAATATCAAAATTTGCTGTATACATAGCGTTTTGAAGAATGGACTCATTTCCAATCTTGGTTACGCTAAAGCTAGTTTCAAAATCATCTAAGGATTTATTTCGCAAAGGGGCGTTTTTGCAGCGGTTTACGAGCTTGTAGAAAATGTGCGTTGCAATGTCAATTTGTTGTGCGTATGCTTCTTTATATTCTTGTTCATTAAAATGTTTTGTCGTATAGGGCGCTAGAAGTTTTAAAACATCCTTTCTTTTGATGTATTTTGCAGTAGGAGGAAAAATTGTCTGAAGTTTAAAACCATATGGGTTCATTAGACTCATGTTTACTAAAGACCAAAAAATAGCAGAATCGTTTTGTTCACCTATTTTTGTAACTTGAATCGTTTTGTTTTTTAGTAATTTGTTTACTGCATCCAAATCATTTAATCTGGCAAAGAAGGATATTTGTGGTGAATTAATACATTCACCAAAATTTATGTAAAAACTATCCGCTTTTTTAGGATTCGGCTTTGGTAATGTTAATGAATCGTCAATTTTATGTTGCATACCATAAAAATTTTCTCTTGGGAAGAGTTCTTCAAAACGCCTAGACCATCTATGTATATTTGCATCTATATTCTCTTTGGGATTCTTTGATAAAGGGCTTGAATCCAGTAATCCAAAATAGATCCCCGCTTCGTATAATCTTTTAAATATTGCGACTAGTTTCTTTTTTTCATGTTTGTCAATGCAATCACTTTGATGAAGATAGGCAATGCAAGACATGAGTCTGCTATAGAATGGTTCATGTAAAAAATGGGGCAGAACAAAAAATATTTTTGACATGCAGTCAATATATGGTAGTAGTTCTTTGTATTTTCTTTGATATATTAAGTGGAATATGTTAAATAATAGAAAATAGGGATATAGGCCCGGAATATTTTCCTTTTTTAGCTCACATAGAAGTATCTCTACTTTTTCAAGAGAGTCTATTTTTTTTCGTTCTGTTAATAGAATTATTATTTCGTGAATTTTATTACTAAATGCGTCTTCATCAAAATCTTTTTTCTTATAGTTAAGATTGAAATCGTCTTGGAATTTTTGCCAAAACCAATATGCAAATAGGATTTCTCGTTGTGGAATAACATCGTCTTTTATAGATTCTGCAATGGAGTTCCAGAAATCAATAAATGATTCGATAGAAGGGGTTGATTCATTTTCAATCCATTTTCGGTAGTTGTCTTTTACCCGATTGCTTGCGTTTTGTATTTTTGGAGCCAGCTCACTTTTTAAATAGTGGGTAAACGGTTTTGCTTCTTTTGGAGGATCCTTTAACCAGTGAATGCCGTTTTCTAAATTCCATCTTTTCAGGAAAACATTCATCATGATTGTGCATATAAATACATTTTTGTATGTGCTTTGCTGTGAGTATTTTTCATGTACATCTAGATAAGTCCACCAAATGTATGGATTTTCAAGATTGCCCAAATCAAAACATGAAATAAAATCAGGTAAGTCATACCAGTCTAAATTTCTTTTACCATCCTTTGCATCTTCTATTTTATCTTTTAATGTTTTGAATAATTCAACATTGGTCTTAATAAAGAAATGCCCCGTTGCAAGGAGGACTTCTTCTATGGTCGGAAATCGTTCGTCCAACTTCAATGGATTCTCAAGAAATTCTTCATAGCTATTTACGGACATTTTATTGCTCCTGCAGCAAGGCTGCTCTATAAATATTGTTAGTTCTTTATCCAGTGTCAAAAAAAGAAAAAATCTATGAGGATTCCTAGGGGAGAATGTTCAAAAAAATTTTTCAAGCTATTAAACTGCTGAAATTTTAACAAAAATGGCATTTTATCCATGAAAAAGGACGCCGATTGTATAAGGCGTTCTTCGATCTTTCCCTATCACCTAATCAAAAATACGGCATAAAGCGGGACGGACTTGATTCCGTTCTCGATGCCGAAATTCTTTGCGGATATTCGGATGCTGTATGGCGACTCGTATTTTGAAACGAAGCTTTTGAGGCTTTGCGATTTGTTGTGTATTGAAGACTTGACTTCAATAGGTATGATTTTGTTATCGAGTCGAACAATGAAATCGATTTCGTTTTGATTGTTCTCATTCCAATAATACGTTTCAAGATGGTTGGTCTTTAATTGTGTATAAACGTAATTTTCAACGAGACCGCCTTTGAAATCGTTGAATAACGGATTTTCGTAGACCACATCTTCGTAAGTAGCGTTTTGAGATGCGCAGCACAGTCCGGTATCGCTCATGTACAGCTTAAAATCAGAGTCGGATGCGTTTGCCTTGAACGGCAATGCTATGCGTTCGAGTCGAGAAACTTTTGATGCGATTCCGGCGAGGGTGATCCATTCGAGTGCGTTTTCAAATTCGTTGGCTCGTGCGCCGGGCTTTAATCCTCTGTATTGGAATTTCTTGTTTTCTTTGGCGAGCTGTTTTCCTATGCTTGTGTAAACGAGTCGAGTTTTGGCAATCTCGCTTTGCTTATTGTATTTGCTCATGTCATTTTGATAAGCGGCGAGAATGTCATTTTTTATGATGTCCGTTTGGAGTGGATTGTGGTTCTGTACAAAGTTGCTAACTGTAGCTGGCATACCTCCGATAAAAAGGTATTCTCTGTAGGCGTCCAGCGCTTTTTTGTGCAATGCTTCTTCTAGCGGCTTGTTTTCTGTATAGCACTCCTTGATTTGTTCAAGGAGAAAATTGTCTTCGCGTGCGGTTAAAAATTCTTCGAAATCGAGCGGGTACATGTCCATGATTTCGACTTTACCGACAGGGAAGGAGTACTGGTTTCGGTTGACGGCGACTCCGAGAAGTGAGCCTAATGCAATGATGTGGACATCCGGGGCTTCTTCGCAAAAATATTTGAGTGAAGTGAGTGCTTCGGGGCATGCCTGCACTTCATCGAAAATGACGAGCGTTTCGCGAGGTAACACTTTTTTTTGCTTGATGGCTGAAAGCCTGGGCAAAATGTGACTTGGTGCTAAGTTTGAAAAAATAGAAGAAAGATCAGGGTCTCTTTCGAAGTTGCAGTAAACAACATCGGAGTAGTATTTAGCCCCGAATTCAGTGACTGTGTAGGTCTTCCCGGTCTGGCGAGCCCCTTGAAGAATCAGGGGCTTGCGTGATGAAGATTTCTTCCATTCGACCAGTTTTTCAATAATTTTGCGTTTCATGCTTAAAATATACACAAAAAAGTGTGAATTTTGACTTAAAATTTACACTTTTTAAAGTGTTTTCCTTGTTTTTGGCGAATTTTAAAGGTTTTAGTCAAAAAAATCCAAAAATGAAGTTTTTAGGGAAAAAGAAAAAAGAGCTTAGACTCGTCTTTTTTTATATTGCACCTCCGTCTAACGAAAGGAATACATGACCGACAAAGTTCAGCAATGGCGAAATCTGCGAAACGAGCTTGACGATATGCTTAAAGCTCGTGAAATAAAGTATGCAGAAGCGGTCAAGGAATTCTATAAAGAAAATCCTAAAGACGCTTGCGAAAAGAAGTCTTCTAGCAAAAAGTTCAGCGTAAAAAGTAATAGCGATGTATTTTCTTATGACAATAGCGTCGAAAAAAAAATACTGGAAAAAACGCCCGAAAAATGAAACGGCGTCTGAGCTTTTGAAAGACCAGCCGGATCCTAATAGGCTTGAACCCGCAATAGCGTTCTTTGAAAAATTGAAGTTGTTTTTAGCGGCGAAAGATTGCCAAAAACCGGAACAGTGGATTTCTGAAAAGTTTGGTCAGGATTTTTTGAACAGCTTCAGAAAAGAAGTAATTGAACCCATTAAACAAGAAAAGGAAAATCAGCTCTTTTCCGGGGTAAAAGATAAAAACGGAAAAGATGAATTTGATTTTTAGACTATGAAAAAATTAATATTGATTTACTTTGTGTTGGTTGCAGGAATGTTGATGTCTTGCGACTATCAAAAGAGAGAATGCGTTGTTAGTGCTTCTCGATGCTTGACGGAAGAAGCGTATCGAGATTCGCTTTACAAGGGCTGGAAAGCTCCGGTTAACAAGGATTCCTTGGTGGATTCTCTTTTTGCAATATTGCGTGAACAGCGTCAAATGTTGCTTGACATGAATGTTGTGCCGAAAACTGAATTGTCGGACCCTGCGAAAAAGCCGGTTGTCGAAATTCAGACCGTCGTTGAAAAGCCTAATGTCGCTCCGATTGTTGAAAATATAGAGGAACCCGTGGGTGAGGAAAATGCCAATAGTGTTTCAAATGTGTCTGCCGAAAATGCTGAAAGTCAGTCTGACGGTAAAGTTGGGAAGTTTGTGAAGAATGCTGGCTTGGTTGCGGCTGGTGCTGTAGGTACTGCTTTTGTTTTGGATAAATTACACTGCAATGAGCGCTTGGACATAACGGTTGAGTACAAGTTGATGGTGGCTTGCCTTAATAGCTGTGGTTATGATGAAGAAACTCTTGAAAAATGCGGTGCTGGCATAATGCAGTGGCTTTGCAAGGAAAAAGAAAAAGCCGAAACGATTATGAATCGTGTTCGGACTTCTTGCTCAATTAGATAAAGTTATTTATTCCACGTATTTCTTGATGAGCCTGATCATCAGTTCGGCGAGGCTTTCCACTTGGTAATTGCCAACGGTTGCCTTGATGTGTGAATTGCCGATGCCGCTGTCGTCGGTGAGGAATACGTATGTGCCGCCTGTTGCCAAGTCGAAGAATCTCAACATAAATTCAGTTTCTTTGTCTACACCGCTTGCCGCTACAGGGATAAGCTTGATGCCTTTTTTGGCGAAGAGGCGGATGGACTTCTGGAGACTTTTGATGATGTCTTCTTCGTAGTGGGCGGGGGCGTCAAGGATGAGGAATGCAATGCGTGCACGAGCACCTTCGTCCCAAGAGAGGTTTTGCAACGAGGCTTCAAGCGCTGTGTGAACGGCTTCGGGGTAGTCGCCGCCGCCATTTGCGCTTTGGCGTGATACAAATTCCTGGGTCTTTGCGACGTCATCGGTAAAGTCATCGTGGCGGGTGAGGTAATTGTCGCCTACGTCGCGATAGAAGAGAGCAGCAGTGCGTAAACCAACATTGCTTTCCGAACTCGCATGGTCGATAATGTAATTGAGGTCGGATTTGAGGAACCTGATTTCATCGCTCATAGAACCTGTGGCGTCAACGATGAATGCGATGTCAGCTGTTGTTTTGGCGGGTTGGGCATCTTTGTCTACAACGGTATTGATGTTGAGCTTGCGGTTATTCCTAGATGAAATTTTAAGTTGCCCATTGATTACAACTCCGTCAACAATTAGCCAAAAATCATTTTTTTGGTTTGGGTATTTATTGAATAAATTAATCCAGCAATAAGCGTAACCCGCATTATCTGTTTTGGTTGTGAATTCTACTTGTCTGCCGTTGAGGAGCGTCACGGGAACGTTCGCAATGGCAACGTCGTTTCCATCTACGACTTTTACCGCAACGAGTTGCTGGGGGTAGAATTTCCAGTAGCTCATCTTTCCGTTGTAATCATTGTCGTTGATGATGTTGGTCCAGAATTTCCAATGTTCCAAATCGTTCCATTCACCAGCCGTGAGCAATCCCGATGCTTGTTCATCGGAATGTCTTGCTCTTCTTTTGCGCCTTGTAACAGGTTCATCATCGTCCCAAGAACTGCTTTCGTCGCTGTCAGAAGCGAGGTATACTGTTTTTGATGAAACTGAACGTTCAGAACTTTTTCTAGGAGCAGCTTTGGCTACGACTGATGATTTTTTGGCGTACGTTTTGGAACCTGATGTGGAGAGCATGGATGCGGAACCTCCGAGCAGTCCTGCCAAACCGTCGCTAACTCCTGCTGAACCTGCGGCACCTTCGGAAAAGCCCGCAGATTTCCCACGTCTTCCCCCAAGAACTGTTTTCCCGCTTGTGTGTAAGCCATCTACGGTTTTTAAGACTTTGCTGATGTCCTTTGAAAATTTGGCATCCGCCATTGAATAAGATGGCGACGTCTTTGGCGATGCTGCCAAATATTTTACCGATCCTTTATCGAGGAGTGAAGATGCTTTTGCTTTGGGCTCTCCTTTGGTTTTATGTTCGTGTGATATTGATGGAGAAACGGTCATAACCGTTTCGACTCTGGTTTCATCATCTTCTGAGATTTCTGTGGTTTCTTTATTGGTGTTGTCGCTGCAGTTGATGAACATAAAAGCGCATGCGATTACTGTTGATAAAAAGAATTTGTTTTTCATGATGTACTCCTTTTTTTTATTAAACTAGCACATTCCATGTGGCTAAAACCAACGAACAAAAGCCTAATATGGATAAATGTTTTTTACGAATAAAAGGAAACGATGTTATATTTCAAGTATGTCTAGATTGTGTCATATTTTGCACTATACTTCTGTCACATTTTTGTGCTGTATTTCTTTGTTTACAAATAAAGGCGTTTGTGCGGCGGAACTTAATGGTGTATTTGATGCGGGGTGGACAACGGCGTACCAGTCGCTGGATTCCTTGACTCTCATGCATCAGCGTTTGCAATCACTCGGAATGGAATATGTCGTGTTGCAATATGCTGCTGTTGAAGCGACTCATTTGTATTACCCTTCGCAACTCGATTTTTTGCAGAATACGCAATACAAAAACAATCAGCTTTTCCCAAAGAGTATAGAGGCTGCAAAAATTGCAGGAACCAAAATTTTGCTCGGCCTTTATTACAATGGAAATGATTGGTTTACTCCACCGACGATTACACAACTTGATACTTTGTCTGCGAGAAACATTCGCGTTTTAAATGAGCTTTATGAATTGTATGGGCATGAAACTATAATTGAGGGCGTATATATCCCGCAAGAAATTGCGCGCTATTATTGGGATGGACTTCGCGAAGATGCGACCGTAGAATCGTTAGTGACTCATTTTTTGAAACCGCTTGTGGATGCAGCGAAGGTAATTGGCTGGAAGGTTATGACTGCTCCGTTCTACAACCAGAATTTGGAATCTCCCAAAAAATTGCAATCGTTTTTCGAGAAGCTTTTTGCAGCGGGATTCAAGCCTGATGTGATTGCGGTTCAAGATGGCATTGGGGCAAGTGATGCTGGGAAGGCTCATGCAGATATTGTGACAGTCGGAAATTACGAACGTGCGGTAGCACAGGCTTGTGCAAAATACGGAATTGAATTTTGGGTCGATGCGGAATTATTCCGCACGGATGATTCTAAAGCGCTTGCGGATAGTGCGCGAATTTCGGCTCAACTTGATACGGCGCGTGTAGCGGGCGCTATGAATGTCATCGGTTATGATTTGGTAGTCCTCGGGAACGCCGGGCTAGATTCGCTTGAAAAGTGGAAATCGCAGATGGTCGGGCTTAAAAAGTCGCGCAATCTAAACAAGAATTCGCGAAAACTGCGGAAATTTTACAAGCTGAATGGCGCGCGAGTCTATCTTGACCGTCATTAAAATTTTATAATTCAAGAAAAAAAGGAGCGTCTATGCGCAAAAATCTCGGAGTGAAAACGTATCTGTACCCGCAGCCGACTTTGGTCATCGCCACCTATAATGATGATGGCTCAGCAAACGCTATGGTGGCTGCTTGGGGCTCTATCAGCGACAACAATCAGGTTGCAATTTACGTGGCTAAAACCCACAAGACCATCCCGA
>Ga0265301_10004162_pt1 | contig 14730 bp, 8 predicted proteins | sample AusTroGonzalo_MG_2_FD_193488 | JGI IMG/M metagenome (GOLD analysis project Ga0265301, IMG submission 193488) | Bovine rumen microbial communities from tropical cattle in Woodstock, Queensland, Australia - Gonzalo_04 | ecosystem: Host-associated > Mammals > Digestive system > Stomach > Rumen ...
TGTTCTACGAATCGCAATCAGCACTACCGATGGGGAGATACCGAGGAATGGCACTACTTTGCATACGCCCCTATAAAATGGCGCATCCTGAAGAAGACGGGCGATAAGGCTGTGTTGCTGGCCGACCGCATGCCCGATACCTGCCCTTTTAACGACAGCTACAACGATACCAGTTGGAGCGAATGCAGCTTGCGTCGATGGCTGAACGGTGCGTTCCTCGGCCGGGCCTTCACGGAACAGGAGAGAGGCGCCATCGAGGAGACGGATGTCAAGAACGCCCCCAACTACTATTTCGGTACCGACTGTGGTCCTGACACCAAGGACCGTGTGTTCGTGCTCTCGGAAAGCGAGACGTTCTCATCGCCACTGGCCGTTGAATATGGCTTCAGCGACAGCGACAGCGGGAACGATCCTGCCCGCCGTTTCCGCTCTACGCTCTATGCCAAGTGCCGTGGGGCATGGTGGTCGCCTGTAGAGGGATATCGTGGCACCTCTTTCTGGTTTATGCGTTCGGTCGGATATACGAAGGCTAACGTGGTCTATGTGGGTGAGTCGGGCGACACCTACAACCGTGGCATCGTGGTTACCTGTAACGATGCTGCCGTATTGCCTGCCATCACCCTCGACCTGTCGAAAGCCGACTATCAGCCTGCCGACCCCGTTTATTCTACAGATATTATCCAATAATAAGCTATGGAAAGAAAAGCAAGAACATACATCCACCTTATATGGCTACTGATTCTTGGAGCCGTAATGACGTCTTGTAGCAAAGATGACGATGGTGGCAGCATAACACCCGGTAGCGAGGAACGATATACGGGCGATACCTACCAAGACCTGCACAGCCCTTGGGTGAAGGATCCCAGCCAGAAGACGCATGTTACACGCTGGGAGTGCATCCTCTTTGGCTCGTATCCTGCCAACGAGGTGGTCGGCGGCAGTTTCAGTGCCGTGGACGACTATGCATTGCTGGATGGCGATGTAATAACGGATGCTACGCTCTACAACCAGCTGGAGCAAGCCGTATGGACGGATGACGACACGGAGATTGGCGGCAAGCGCTATCACAGGCTGAATGGGGCAGGGGCCGTTACCTGTTCTACGAACCGCGAACAGCACTACCGATGGGGAGATACCGAGGAATGGCACTACTTTGCATACGCTCCCATCAAATGGCGTATCCTGAAAATCAGCGGTACCAAGGCTGTGTTGCTGGCCGACCGCATGCCCGACACCTGTCCCTTCCACGACAAGGACGAGGATGTGAACTGGAGTGGAAGTCTCCTGCGCCACTGGCTCAATAGCGAATTCCTCGGTCGTGCCTTCTCTGAGGCGGAGCGGAATGCCATCGAAACGACCAATGTGGAGAATGCGCCCAACTCTTCGTACGGCACCAACTGCGGCCCAGACACACAAGACCGCGTATTCATCCTTTCTAACAAGGAAGTGTTTGCCTCTCCTCTGGCGACGGACTATGGTTTCTATGCCGGCAGTGGTATCGACGACCCCGCCCGACGTTTCCGTTCCACGCTCTATGCCAAGTGCCGAGGTGCCTGGTGGTCATCGGTCACGGGTTATCGCGGCAACTCCTTCTGGTTTATGCGTACTAACGGCTATACACCCAGTAGCATCACTTATATCTGTGACTTTGGCTATCTGTATAATCAAGGTACTGCAGTCACTTGTGATGATGCCGCCGTGTTGCCTGCCCTCACTGTCGACCTGACGAAGGCCGAGTGGACAGTAGCCACTCCCGTCATGTCAACAGACATCGTGCAGTAATATCAGTGGCCCTTTCATGGGGTTGCATTCTCTTCCCAGTAGTCGCCACGGTATTCGCGGGTATTGCCTCCACCTTCTCCTGGGGCATCGGTGCTCTGACATATAATATGGGTATGTTGCAGGCGAATGACCGTTATGGCGGGTTTCTGATAATTCTTATGTTCCATTGCTGTTACTTGTAAATGATTTTACTTCCATTATTTATATATAGCCCCTTGCGCATAGGTTTGCCAGGGAGGGGACGGCCTTGCAGGTCGAAGTAGCGATGTGTGCCGTCGTTGTCGATGACATGCAGAATGCCAGTCCCACTGTCTGGGATTTCCGTATCGCCTTCATAGTCATCGGATGGGAAGCCAACGGTTTCTGCATCGTCATCATTTCCGGCAATCCACTGCTGATACATCGCTTTGTAGACATTATTGCCTGTGAACGCGTTGGCACAGAACATAGAGCGGAAAGCACCCCACCATGCCCAAGGTGTGTCAGGACGTATGCGCTTGAAGGAGCCATCGGACTGCAGGCTATAGGCGAACATGGCGGCTGCATCGGCGCTCTCTATCTTCGTAAATGTGCCACGCCATTTTCCTGCAATCACATTTTCTGCACTGCTGTCCCACAATTCAACATCCATGCCCTCATGCGGCTGATCTGTCAGCACTACGTGATTGGCATTCAGGCTTACCTCACCTTCGTGGACTACCACCAGATAGGCGTGACCGGCCTCTAACACACCACCGTCCATGCTGTTGGAGAAGATGAACTCCTTATCATTATTGATGGCATAGAGCATATATACATTTGCTTTTTCATTCACCCAGTTCTTGACAATGTTCAGGTCGTAGGGCAGGCAGATGGTGTATGCCTTGCTGCTCCAGGTACCGTCGGCGTTTTGGGTGGCGCGAAGCACACGGTCGTAGTTGACATTGACCTTCTGACCGGCATAAGCAGACAGCGTGTTGCTGTTGTCCTCCTGATCGTAGAGGTTGACGGCTGGTGTGGCAGTGAAGTAGCCCGTCTCTGGGTTGGCCATGCGTCCGTCAAGGGTGGTGGTACTCTCCTCGTAGGGAACGGCTCCCTTCAGGCTGTTGCACAGGGCGAACATATTGGCGGATTGGGCAATATCTCCCCACGAGTTGTCGCACCAGATGGTCTTTAGGCCACTGCAGCGCAAGAACATCGTGGCGATGTTGCCAAGCTTGCCGATGTTGAAATTGTTCAAGTCCAGCTCGGTCAGTGCCTTGCACTCCGAGAACATGCCCTGCATCGTCTCTACATTGAACGTCTTGAGTCCTGTCACGTCGAGTGAAGCGAGCTGCTCGCATCCTGAGAACATATTCTCCATCGTAGTAACGAGTGAGGTGTTGAAATGGCTGACATCAAGCGAGGTGAGCTGACTGCAGTCCTTGAACATCGACGACATGTCGGTCACGTTGTGGGTGTCGAAGTCCTCCACGTCGAGGCTGGTAGCCTGACAACCTTCGAACATTGAGCTCATGTCGGTTACCTGACTGGTGTTCAGATGCTTCAGACCCGTTATGCTCGTCAGATCACTGCTGGCAAACCAACGGTGGCAGCTCGTAGGCCTTGCCAGAGTGAAGGACTGCAGGAAGTGGGCTCGCTTGACATCGCTGCTGAGGTGGTACTCCCAGTCGGGTCGTGCGTTGCCCGTATTGGTGACGTCGAAAGTAGTAGTCCCGTCAGGGGCGGTATCGCTACCGTAGAACACCAGAACGTTGGAGCTGTTCAGGGTGGCGCAGTAGTAGGGGTAGCGCTTCCACAGGTAGCCCCAGGGTAAGTTGTTGGCATAGTTCTTATCGTCACAGGTCGGGGTATAAACCTGGCCATTCTCGCCCACGAGGTGGAAGCAGTCCAGGAACATGTTGTTAGACTTGGTAACGTGCTGCATATCCCAGTCCTTGCCGATGATGACCGTTGTGAGCGCCTCGCACCCGGCAAACATGTGACTGGTGTTTTTCAGCTTTGAGGTATTGAAGCCTGCGATGTCGAGGTGCATCAGATTTTTGCAGCCACTGAACAGATACTGCATGTCGGTGGTCTCCGAGGTGTTCAGGTTCTCCAAGCCAAGGATTTCGTCGAGGTACTCACACGACATGAACCATTCGCAGAGGCTGGTTGGCCTGGCAGGAGCAAACGAATCATCGAAGTATGCCGTATGGATGTGTCGCACGTCGTCAGTCCATGTTGGGGAATCGATGGGCCATTCGGGTAGGGGCCACCACTTCAGCTCCTCATCGGCTGGCAGTCCCCAGCAGAAGGTCAGCGTGTCGCCAGCCAACTCGGCTCGGTAGCCCATGCCAGTGGAAATCTGCTCGTTGCCATTCCCGTCGGTAGCTGTGAAGTAGGCGCGGAATGGCAGCACGTCGCTACTGGCAACCTTGCTCCACCGTTCGTTATCGTTCAGCGCGAAGTAGATGCGACTGTCGTCGCCCGTCCGCTTATAGCTTCCAATCATGGCATAGCGGCTGACGGTAGGTGCAAAGTCGCAGTCGGCAGTTCTGGGGCGGATTATCACAGGAGCTTCAGTAGTCAGAGGCACAGCCTCCTGGGCAACGGTAACGATGCAAGGTTTCCAGGCTTCCACCCTGTCTGCTTCCTTCATGCTGACGGTCACCAGGTTATCCTTGCTGCCAAAGGCCGTGGGCTGGAACACCCGCGTGGTACCGCCCAGACGGATGTCGAAGGGCAGGCAGACGCTGTGTCCCTTGGCCAGATATTTCTCCTTCTGGCTGATTATCACCTGGTCGCCAACGGGGATGCACCCGCCATGCGTTGTCAGCGCCATCTCGCCGTTCTCGTCGGCATCTACCAGCTGTGCCTTCTCGATAGCGGTGTAGGTGGTAGTGGCCTGAAGGGTGCGGTCGTAGATGACACCGTCGTTACAAGTGATGGTAGCAGTACCGATAGGCAGCATTCCTTCACCTGAGGTGAAGTTGTCGTCTATCCATACCTTAGAGGTCTCATATTCCTTGCTGCTGTAGCCGTCCGCACTCAGGTTGAGGAAATCCTTGGGTTGGGCTGTACGCGAGAAGAGACGGTTCACGGGGATGTCGTCGGCACTCGTGGCATTGAAGCAGTAGGTGGCCTTGTTTACTTCCACGGGGAAGTGGTCGCCAAAGGCGTCGGGTAGGGGATACTGGTCCTCGGCGTAAGTCCACTGCCTGCCAAGGACGCCTGCCATGAAGAGCGACTGCATGTCGTTCTCGCCCAATGTGAGCTGTGCCGTCGAGCCGTCAGTATCTATGATATCGATCGTTTTATGGCCTGCAATGACTACATCACTGTCATATACCATAAAGTCTGGGATAGTGTAGTCCTTGAAGTAATCTTTCGCAGCATAGCTGCTGTGCATCTGGAACTGGTCGCCCTCTGTGCATTTGGCTACGAAGGGACGTGCCACACCAAGGATATCCAGGAATGGTGAGGAATAAACATCGGGGAACTCCGTAAGGTCCACCGTCACGTTGTATTTACCGATGACGGCACAGCGCCGGGCTTCGCCGCTGGCAGCCAGTCCCACCAAAGCGCCCGACTTGACGCCTAATTGCGGATAGGGCTTCATGTCGATGTCCTTCACCACGCAGTCGTTGATACTCATGCCGGGTGTGATGCTATGGCCTATCAGTCCTCCCATGTACTGTCCGCCTTCCACGGTGCAGTTCTCCAACCACACGTTGCTCAGCATGAAACGGCCCGACTCGCCGACAACGATGGCGCTGTAGCCCGTCGGTGTGGGGTTCATGCTCTTGCAGTTGCGGAAGGTGACGTTCTCAATAAGGCCGCCACCATAGTGAGAGATAAAGGCAGGGCAGTCGGTACTCTTCACGGTAAGGCCCGTAATGGTGTGCCCTTGTCCGTCGAAATGGGCAATGAAGGGTTCCTCCTCGCTCACTCCCATACCGTGGCTCCACGTCACTCCCGTCATGTCTATGTCGTTGGCAAGCACCACGTCACTGATATACGCCATGGTATTGCCCATGTCGGTGCGGTCGCGCAACAGGGTAAGGTCGGTGGCATCATAGACGTAGTACGTTCCCTGACCGAACTTCACGTTGGGGAAGAATTTCCATCCGTCGGCCTGTGCATAGTTTTCCTTGTTGGCCACAAAGAGCTGCTTGTCGTAGCTGTATATCAAATCATCGCCCGTGATGTGTCGGAACACGTCGCGACCCTCCCATTGGGCAGGCTTGTCGGACAGGCATGTCACTGTCTTCAGTGCATCGTAACAACTGGCGAAGGCGCCGGCACCGATGGTTTGCAGACTGGCCGGCAACGTGATGTCATGGATGCTGCTACAGCCTATGAAGGCATACTCCTCGATTTTCTCGATGTTCTCCTGGATGTTCACTCCCGTCAGGCTGTTGCAGAGGCGGAAGGCAAAACGGCTGATACGGATCACCCTGTAGTCGGTACCGTCGATGTTCACCTCGCCGGGGATGGTCAGCAGTCCGTTGCCGACATACTGCGATATACAGGCGTTGCGTCCGTTGCCCACCGCCACGCTGTTGTCGGAGAGCTTGAGGAATTCAGCAGCAACGTCCTTGTCGTCTATTCTCAACGTTCCTTTCAGAACTTGCGCTTCAGCCGTCATGCAGAGCATCAGGGCTGCTATGATAGTATATATGTACTTTTTCATTGCTGTTCAGGTTTTCTGTTTTACCATTCCTTGATGCTTCCCTTTTGCTGGTTTTTCCACGGCAGCTCGCAGAGGTGCTTCTTGGCCACGTATGCCTGTATGGCGAAGGTGGAGAGGATGTCAACTTTGTCACCCTGGAAGAAGTCGGTGCCGGAAGACACATGGTCGTTGCCGTTGTATGAGGTCTTCAGCACCGTCCATCCGCCCAGGCTGTTCGAGGCGCTGGTGGCATTCACGTAGGGCACCACGGTGTCCCCTGTAGAGTGGAACAGCAGAATGGTGTGCTGTGGCGTCCAGCCCTTCGTCATGTCGTTGCTGGCAAGGGCCAGATGCAGGTCTTCCATCACGCCACGCTGGGTAGGCAGGGGGATGCCATCCTTTTGGGTGTAGGTCGACTTGTTCGCTTCATAGATTTTCGAGAAATACGCATAGCATGCTTCGTTCATGATGCTGGTCATCATCAGTTGCGGACTTTTATCCTTATCCAGTATATACAGGTCTCGGAAATACTCCTTGTCTCCGTCCTTCCCGTTTTTATAGCATGCATCAAACTTTTTCTCGATGTCGCCTGTCGAGCATTCCTTCGACGAAAGCCAGTCCATAATGCCTGTTTCCAGGAACTTCGGGTTGAAATAGTCTGTCGCCTTGTGGTCTGTCATGAAGGGATTGGTGTCGAGCATTCCCTTTACGATGAGTGGTAGCACCACGGGCATGGACATATAGCGTTTGTCGTCCTTGCATTGTTTCATGTAGTACATCAGCGTGGCCATCGGGTCGTACGGACCATCGCCGCAGAGCGAGCCTGCGAAGTGCAGCTCGTCTGCCAGGTTGTTCTGCTCGATGAAGCGGTGGGTGGCCAGTGCCACAGATCCGCCCTGCGAGTAGCCGCAACTGATGGAGCGGAAGTCGCTGCGTATGGGGTGTCGGATGTCGGCCAGCCCTGGGTCGTTCTTATACAGGGCTATGCCGTAGCGTGTGGCATCCACCACCTGGCGGGCTGTCAGTTCCTGATACAGATAGGGGTGTGCACGGTCCTTGGTAACGCCGTAGCCTTCGTAGTCGGCCATAATGACGAGGTTGTTGTTATAGGCATCATCGCCCGACTTCACCTCGGCGGCAATGCCCACACCGGCCCATACGGGCAGGCAGATCACTGTTGTGGCTACGCCCACGATAGGGCCGAAGATAATGCCTGCATAGCCTGAGGCGCCAAGACCCAGGTATAGGTTGGCCTTCCAGCCCAGTCTCATCTTCTTGCCGGCTGCCATCGACAGCAGCACGCCCCAGTCATCTTTATCGAAGCCATCGGTACGTGCCGACGGGCGCTCTCTGTTGGCCGTGATGGTGATGTGGGTGCCCATCACCACGTCGCGCACCTCGTCGGCATCCTTCGTGGGACAGCCAGCAATGCCCGATAGCATTATCGCTTTGCCGTCGGCATCCACCGATGGATACTCGAACGTAAAGACATAATACTGGAACTCGGCCAGATAGTCGTCCACGAGTGTGCCACTCTGCTCAATGGCTGTTACCCGTCGCTGCCCTGATTCCGAGGCGGTGCTGCCTTTCAGCTGAGCGCGGTGCCTGCTCTTGATGGCATCAGCCTGCGCACGGTGTTGCTCGGCCTGCATTTCCAGGTCGCCATCAGATTGCCATAGGATGTACGTCTCCGAGGTCACCAGCGAATCGGTTGTGTGGCTCTCTTTGTTCTCTGCCGTCCATAGCAACATGTCGGAGGCCACCACGCCCACGTTGGTGATGCGGGCATCACGCCAGTTCACATGCTTAGGCACTGCCACCTGCGCCCTTGCCCCGTATGCCATGCCGAACAACAGGGCAAACGTATAGAATAGTTTTCTGTTAGCTTTCATATAGTGTTCTTTTGAATGATTTTTGGTATTAGGTATTAGTAATTACGCACTATTGCGGTGTAAAAATACAAAAAAATCCCAATACTGTAATAAGTACGGGATTTTTTTTGGTTTTATAGGAGTAATACTTGGCAATCGGCGTTATCTTCTCCTTCCGAAGATGCGGAGCAGATACAAGAACAGGTTGATGAAATCCAGATAAAGCGTAAGGGCTCCCAGGAGAGCAATCTTCTTTGTACCCTCGTCCACATCTGTTGTCTGCTGTAGCATCTGCTTAATCTTTTGCGAGTCATAGGCCGTGAGTCCTACAAAGACCAGCACGCCTATGTAGCTCAATATCATTGTCAGACCGTCGCTCTTAATGAAGATATTGACAATGGTGGCTATGATGATGCCGATGAGCGCCATAAAGAGGATTCTTCCCATAGATGTTAGGTCCTTCTTGGTGGTATAGCCTATCAGGGCCATCGTGCCGAACGTACCGGCTGTGATGAAGAAGACGGTACCTATGGACGATAACTGATAGATGAGGAAGATGACGGACAGTGTGGCACCGTTGATGACAGAGTATAGCAGGAACATCAGGGTTGCCGTCAGCAAGGATAAGCGATTGATGGCTGCGCTGACGCCCATGACCAGTGCGAACTCTGCGATGAGCAAGCCCCAGAATAATATTCTGTTTGTGAGTATAGCGTTTATAAGCACCGGACTCGTAGCGACATAGTAGGCCGTCATACCCGTGATAAGCAGAGCCAATGCCATCCATACATAAACTTTACGCATGAGGACGGGAAATGCCTCCGACAGTTCTATCGACCTTTCGTCGTAGTTTCTCTGATAATTAAATTCCTGATTTTCCATAATCGTTTGTATTTGTGTTGTGAATTTTCTTCTTTTTGGGATTAGCAAGCCTTTTTCCAATATTTTTATAACACAATTTAAAGTAATACCCTAACTCATTCTTCTTAAACTTAAGAATATTAAGATAATTTGAATGATAAATACTTATGCTCTTTATGGGTGTATTTAGCAATTTCTCCAATTGATTAGCTGAAAGTTGATAATCATTTTGGTAAACATTTGTTTTTTTTACTAATATACCAAGGTTACTTTGCGTAGCATACAAGGTTTTACTATATAAGTATATGGTATCCCCATCCGAGAGTTTAATCAAAATCTCATCATCTTCATCAAGTTTTGATCCAGAATATAGACTGACAAGATACGGGTCCTTATACTTATCATAATAATTTAACATAATAAGAAATGGGCATTTTGCTCCTTTGGGCGTAAGGAGTTCCATAGGGCTTGTCGATAAATAGTGATTGTCCCCCGTGTAGATATCATGTCCTATTCTCTGTGCCATTGATAGCGCAGGACAGATTAATAGTAATAACAACAAGACTGTTTTTCTTATTTCACCTAATACCATATTGCTTTTGTTTTTGTTAATGTGTTGTTTTAGTTTAAAAACTGTACAAAAATACAACAAAATTCGTATTCAACGAATTATTCCAATGAATACTCTATTAAATATAGCTTTTTTTGATTATCTTTGGCACCATCATGACATTGAACATTAGTCTTTAGACGCTAGACTTTAGACCTTAGCTAATTATGAATTGTGAATTATGAATTGAATAAAATACCATCATGGAAGAACTCAAACAAAGAATCCTAAAAGAAGGACGTGCCAAGGCAGAAGGTGGGGTAGTGCTGGTAGGCAGTTTTTTGAATCACCAGATGGATGCACAGCTGATGATGCGTTGTGCCGAGGAGTTTGCACGTCTCTTCAAGGACCAGGGTATCAATAAGATTGTAACCATCGAGGCATCGGGTATCGCCCCTGCTATCATGACAGGTTATCTGATGAACCTGCCCGTGGTGTTTGTCAAGAAGAAACTACCAAAGACCGTTGATGAGTCCTGGAAGTCGTGGGTATGGTCGTTCACAAGAGAAGGCGAGACAACCGTTTGCATTGATCGTAAGTTCCTGACCGAGAATGACCGGATACTTTTCCTGGATGACTTCCTGGCAGATGGCCATGCCTCAGGCAGCATCATCCATCTTTGCCGGCAGTCAGGAGCCCAGATTGTGGGCATGGGCTTTTTGGTGGAGAAAGGCTTTGCCAATGGCGGACAGTTCCTGCGCGACCACAATATCCCATACCATGCCCTTGCCACCATTACCCGCATCAACGAGGACAATACCATGGAATTGGCCTGAGAATCCTATTCAAAAAGATCCTATCACCAGCAAATCATGATGAAGTATAGTGTATTTTTCAGAAGTCTGCTCACTATTGTGCTGCTTGGCTTCATGGCTCAGACAAGAGCTGAAGAGAAGAAGATAATCGTGCTTTCCGACGTTCACGTGATGGCGAAAAGCCTGGAAGGTACGGAATTCTGGAATACTACCGTTAATAACTCGCGTAAGATAGCCGAGTGCAGTCAGCCGCTTTTCGACCAACTATTGGATACGCTGAAACACCAGAAGCCAGACTTGGTGCTTATCACGGGCGACCTGACGGAGGGCGGACAGTTGGCAAGTCACGAATACGTAAAAGAAAAGCTCAATGAGTTGCGTACCGCAGGACTTAAGATATTCGTCATCCCTGGCAACCACGACCTGACGGGTACCGTGGATTTCGGCGAGTTCTATAAGGACTTCGGCTATAGTGATGCTACCGCTCGAGAAGGACTGTCGTACGTAACTGAACCATTCCCGGGACTGACACTCCTCGGCATCAACTCGGGCACTGACGGCAAACTGTCGGAAGAGACGCTCAACTTCGCTGTGACACAAGCAAAGGCAGCCACAGAGAAGAGGAACCAAATCATCTGTATGATGCACCATGCGCTGCTGCCACATATCTGCCATGCAAATGTGTTGATACCGTCATCAAATGTGGTTGACTGGGAGAATGTACGTGAGCAACTGGCTTGTGCGGGTATCCGCGTGGTGCTGAGCGGTCACTTCCACGTGTCGGACATCTCGATGGACATGACGAACGACCTGAGCCGTTCAATCTACGATATCTCTACGGGCTCTATCGTGAGCTATCCAAGCGACTACCGCGTGCTGACCTATTCGGACAATCCCGCCGAGTTGAAGGTGGAGACCAGGCGCATCATGCAGATGGAGGGTAAAGACGACTTTCCCTCTTGGTCGCGCAAGGAGTTGAAAGACAGGCTTATAAGGCTGGTGTTGAACAAGCTGCAACTGGATAAGGAGAAGAGCCCGACAGTCTATCAATTGGCTACGGAGGTGCTCGATTCGCTGGCAGGTATCTTTGCCGTACATGCCGAGGGCAACGAGGTGATGACTCAAGAGCGCCAGGATCTAGTGGACCAGCTCAGGAGAATGGCATTGATTGTCCAGGGCTTGATGGAGGGAGTCTATGGCGCCGACTCTGTGAAGCAAGCTGGTATCGACTTACCTGGCTTTGCCAATGATATGATGACCTCGATACTGACAGACAAGTCACCCTATGGGTATAAAGATCACGAGAACATAACCAACGACAGGACGCTCGTCATCGAACTTGGGGTGCCTTCTGGTTCGGAGCCCACTACAGTAAGACCTTCGACACTGACCAAGAGCAGGGAGCAGGCAGAGAGATGGTTCGACATGCTCGGCAGAACTCTCAACAAGGAAAGGAGAAAAGGTATCTTCATCAACGAGAATGGTGAGAAGATAATTCAATAGCAAGATTTTCATAAACCCATCATACGATGCTGTCCCCTCTGTGTGGGTTCCTCGATTTTGCTGTTTAAAGATACGAACAATCCCCGTACTCTAATGAATACGGGGATTGTTTATAGACTATTCTTGGTACTTCGTAAACTGATACTTCTCTCGTAGTGCCTGCTGCTGCTCAGCAGGGAGAGAGGTAAAATAGGCTTTCCAGCCCGGACAGAAGTTGATGTGCCAACGCCAGAAACGTCCCATCAGGGATTTCGGCTTCTTGTCGTAGTTAGCTCTCAGCTTGCAATTCTCACATTGATGTGCCATATTTATGCCTTGTTAAATTTCTCCTTGGGCTGCTTGCAACGGGGACAGCGCCAGTCGTCGGGCAGGTCTTCGAAGGCCACACCGTCGTGCTCGGCCGGGTCATAGACATAGCCACAGACAGAGCACGCGTCAGCGCTCTCAATTTTCAATTTTCAATTCTCAATTTTCAACAGCCAACAGCCAACGGCCAAAAGCCAAAAGCCAACGGCCAATAGCCAATAGCCGAAAGCCAATTATTTCTTCTGCATAATCACCGCTTTTTTACCCTGGTGGATATAGACGCCTTCCTTGGTGGGTCTCCTATCAAGCATGAAGCCTTGCAACGTGAACCACTCTGCGTCATCGTTATCCACCGCGTCGCTATCCATGACACGGATACCTGTTGTAATGATATCAAAGACATATGGATTATCCAATGAGCCATAGAATCTGTCGCTGAAGAATCTTAGGCTGTTGTCCAAGACAAACTCCTCACTGTCGACGTATGCCTTGATAATTATCTCCTTGCCGTTGTCCTCTTCCGTAGATCCCATTATTGTGAGGAAGTAGTAGCCGCTGTTGCTACTTACGGCTCCACGACACTCTCCATTGATGAAAGCACCCAGTTCGGCATCTTCTATATTGACACCGTCTTTCTTTACCACCGCTAACACGCTCATGTTGTCGGGGAAGAGACTGTCGTCTTTAGGCGTAAAGTGCTGCGACTCCTGCGGGGCAACCCTATATTGTCTTGCAAATCCGGTAGACGTCCAGGTGTGTTGCGGATAATGGAACTTCTTTGGCTTATCAGCCAAGGAACGATAGATGTATCCTTGTCCTGGAACTATCGTCTTAAGTGTACCTTCCCAATAGCCTTTGCTGCTGAATTCTGCAAAGCTGGTGCGGTTCTTCACGCGATCGCCTGGCATAGGCTCCAGCTCGGCAAATGCTTCGTCCACGGACATCACTGCACTGGAGAGCGGGCCTATCCAGTTGTAGCCGGGCTCGATGGTCTGGGTGGTGTCACTCGTGGCTATCGGCGTGCCGATAATCATGAAATCTGCCTTTTCCAACATTTGCATCTTGTACATCTGACCCGGATTGATGCTCTTCACTTCGCCTATCCATTCGCCATTGCTATTCATGGTAGAGAAGGCAGTCTTGCTCTTGATGTTCTTGAAGCACTCCAAGGGAGTAGTATATAATCCCAACACTGTGTTTATATTATTATTTTCGGGCAATGGGTCAATGTAGATTGACATCCAAGACCATCCCTTCTCCAGTGAAACAGGTTGCAGCAATATCGGCATTGTCTCGAAGATAACGGGGTCATTATAGGTGCCATAGTTTACATCCGCCAAGAATTCAACCGAGAACCAAGGATTGATCTCGCCAGGCACGTAGAGAACCATAAAGGGATAAGTTTTGCCCGTAGAGGAATCATATAGTCTGAAATACAGGCTGCGCTCTCGCACACTAATATCTGTTGACGATGTGCCATAGATGACCATATCTATATAATATGCATCGCGCGTTTCCACATATCTCGGAATGGCTACACCCCGACAGTGATCAAAATCGTCGTAGGCGGCTATCTTCGTGTCAGTAAGCTCGCAGATTTTGCCATCGATCCTAATTTGTCCTGTCAGCGTCATAGTGCAATCATAAAGGCCCGTGTCAACCGTCCAGTCGGGCTCATCACCCATTACAGTCAGCTTCAACTTCAGTACACGACGGATACCCAGACGGTCAGTCAGGTAGATATTTTCGGTGTAATGGCCTATGGGCACATTAGTGCCCACTTTGAAGTTGATATACGCACCGTCTCCGGTAATTGTACCTACAGCCGACTCTACGGTCAGCCACGATGGCATGCCCGTTATCTCGTAGCTCTGTGAAGCTCCCCCCTGATTGATGACATAACCTTGCCACTCCAGTGATTCATTCCATTTCTTGGTGAGATTCACTTCATCGTCTTTCCAGCTGAGGCTGGCGAAGTCGGCATGGAATTTCCACATCACAACCTCAGAGTTGTTGGCATGTTCATCCTTGATATAGTTGACAGTGGCCACAAAGTCGTTGTTATCCATCAGTGGCAGCGAAGCGTCCGGGAACGAGAAGTAAATCTCGTCGTCAGAAGCTGTGAATCCGTACTGCGAGTCATCCAGTCGCATCTTGGAGCTGCCAGGCTTGAGGGCCGGTGCATTGTTGCTCTCTGTCAGTTCCACTGTAATATTGACCCTCGAATCCTTCTCGCCGTAGTTCTTGTTCGAGAATTTCGTGGTGACTTTGCCCTGTGGTGTACGTGATATCTCCTCCATGGGGAAATAACCCACCAAACCGGGATAACCATCGTCCATACGTTCGTGCATACGGTCCTTAACCAGCTGACCGTCGATGGCTGCACCCCAGATGCGCACCTCATCGACA
>Ga0265301_10004165_pt1 | contig 14726 bp, 14 predicted proteins | sample AusTroGonzalo_MG_2_FD_193488 | JGI IMG/M metagenome (GOLD analysis project Ga0265301, IMG submission 193488) | Bovine rumen microbial communities from tropical cattle in Woodstock, Queensland, Australia - Gonzalo_04 | ecosystem: Host-associated > Mammals > Digestive system > Stomach > Rumen ...
ATTTTGCCAGGGCCGGAGGGAAAAAGCGATACAGGGCGAATTTGGGCTTCGTACTTATGTATGTATGTATGTACGTATGTGTGGATGTATAAAGATAAGCTTGATCCAGTGAAAGCGCTTTCATAAAATATTTTAAAAAGTTTATAAAATATATAAATAATTTAGTAAAAAATATTGTATAATAATATGTAAAGAAGTGAAGCTGATAAATCACGTTAATAACAGAGATTGGAAATATTTTATGAAACAAAAAGTTGTAAAAATTAATGGACAAAATTGGCAAATTACAGAACCAGATGATATTTATGCTGAAATGGCTAAATGTGAAGATCAAGGTTATCATGTTAGTGATTGGGCTTGGCAACATGCTAAGTATATTGGTAAAAGACTTAGTGATGGTAAAGAATGGTGGTTGCCATATAATTACAAGCAATTTATTGCTAAATATATTTATTAAGAGGTGAAATAATATGGTAAAAAATATAGTATTTATTGAACATGAAGAATTACAAGATAAATTAGATTATACCGGAAATTATTATAATATAAATATGGGTAGAGTTATGTTTATGATAGCAGATACTGAAACATATTGTTTATATGATGAATTAGTAAATAGTGAATATGAAGCTTTCACTATTATTCGTGATTGTGTAAAACAAAGCAATTTAGTTAAACTAGATCAATTATTAAAAGATAAATATGGTATTAAATTAAAATTAAATTTAAAAACTAAATTAAATTATAGCTTTTATGAAGCTTATTAGAAGAATAGAAATATTCTTCTTTTTATCGTATAATAATATAGATAAATTATAATTTATCTTAAAATTATTAGCTAAATTAAATGAAATACATTGGCGAATGTAAAACGCAAGGAGATAGTCTATGAGACATTCTAAATATTTACCAAAATACACTTTAGCGGCTTATGGTGTTGAGGACATATTTTTTAGTGAAGCCGACAATACTTGGGTGATTAAAAGACACCGAATGAAACCAGATAAAGATGGAAACTTTAAAATTAGTTATATTAAGTTAGTGGAAGCTAAACAACCAAGAACTTATGCGCCAGTTGAAACAAGATTTATTGTGACTCTATCAAGTTTAAATTTACCAGTTATGTGTACATCTTTTAGTCGTGTATTCTATGCTTGGTTTATTGATAGTGTTCCAGAAGATCATTGTGTTATGTTTAAAGATCCAAATTTACCACTAAAAGATCTTTATAGTGTTGATAATTTATATCTACAGTCAAATGAAGAAGTAGATAAGACTAAAATTAGAGGCAATCAATATTACAGCCCAAAATGGAATATAGTTGCTAAGAAATATGAGGGCAAAAAATGCTAAAAGATTTTGTATTATATAGTGATCCTGATGAATGGAATATATTTATAGATTCTTTAGATAAAGCTAATTTAAAGCCAAATTTTGATTATAAAGTAGTTGAGACACCACAATTTATTAAAATAACATATAAAAACATGGATTATCAATTTAATAAATTATTAACTGATAGAAGAAAAATAAATAGTGGCAATATTTGGAATAGCTTTAAAACAATAACTAAATTTGAAAATAAAATAAATAAAGACAAATTTGGTTATAAAGAAATATTTATAACACCATTTAAAAAGAAAGTTAAATGGGATTTTGCAACAGATTTTGGATTTGCATATTATGATGAAAATTTTAATAATCAATGGTTAAAATGTTGGTCATATGATATTAACAGTGCTTTTGCTTTTGCAATGTTAAAACCAATGCCAGATACAAGCAAAGAACCAAGATATAATGATTATGTTAAAAGAGGTGAAATGGGCTTTTATAAAATGGGTGGTGCAACAACAAAAGTTGGAGAATATGCAGAAGTCATTTTTTCGCTTCAGGACAGTCCTTTTAAGGAATATATAATAAAATACTATAACCTCAAGAAAAACGCGACAGAGAAAGAATTTCGAACTAAATATAAAGATTTTTTAAACATTCCAACAGGCATGATGCAAAGATATGATATATTTATTCGAAATGCAATTATATATTGGTCTAATAAATATATAAAATCATTTATAGATGAAAATACAGTTTATTGCAATGTAGATTGTATAATTAGTTTAGTACCAAGATATGATATTCCAGTTGGTGAAGAAATTGGTCAATTTAAATGTGAACATATTTGTGATAATTTTAAATATAAACAATCAGGTATTTATCAATGGAATGATGAATGTCATTATCAAGGAATACCAGCCAGAACTATTAAAGATATAAATGATATTGAAGGTTGGCAAGAAAATATTGATTATATAATCAAAGATAGAAAGGCATATAGAAATGAAAAGAAAGAAAACTAAAATAGACAAAATGGTATATGCCGATACTTATTATCAAAAGCATAAAGCAGATATTGATAAAGTATTTGGTAGTGAAGCAATATTTAAAACATATGTTAAAAACTCTATTCAGCAAGATTACTATTATACTAAGAAAAATGCAAGATTAGATATTCAAGATTTAATTAAAGCTAAAAAAGGTGGCGACTGGGAATTAGCTTATGCAAAAAGAAATGCCACTAATAAAGAATTATATTTTCCAGATGCTCGTAAATTAAATAAAAAAATTGAAGAATTTAGTGCTAAGCCAAGTAAATCATCATTTACAGATATATTTGGCAATGATATTGATATTCTTCAATATTATGAAATAAAAGGTGAAGATGTTGTATTAGCTAATATAATGGTTAATCCAAAAAGTGGTTCACCAATAGAACAATGGGAGTATATAGACAAACAATATGTATAAAAAAGATTATGAATGATATTCCCTTAGACATATGCTTGGTTATGCTAATTGAGCGATGTTTTATCTATTACTTGGCGGTAGAGAAGCCGGTAAAAGTTATTCAGTTACCGACTTCTTTTGTCGTCAATTTGTAAATAAAGGAATACCATTTACTTGAATTAGATTAACAGAAGCTGCCAGTAGAAAATTATTACAAAACAATGCTGAAAAATTAGTAGACCCTGATTTAAGAAGAAAATATGATTTAGATTTAATGACTTCAGGCAATAATGTATATGCAGTTAAAAGAGAAGAAGTTACTACTAAAAAGAAAAATGGAACTACTGAAACTAAATTAAAGATAGTAGATAAAAAGCTATTTGCAAGAGTTTATAATCTATCTACATTCTACAATGATAAAGGTAGTATATTTGATAAGGATTTTTTAAATGATCCTAATATGCGATATAATATTGCTATTGATGAATTCGAACGTGAAAAAGGTGAAAAGAATACATTTGATATTACTTATTCTTTAGTTAATCAATTAGAAAACTTAGTTCGTTCTACTAAAGAAAGAATTAAAATCTTCTTCTTAGGAAATACATTAGAAGATGCATCAGATATTTTATGTGCTTTTAATTATATTCCAGAAGAATTTGGTATTTATAAATTAAAATCAAAACGTGCTGTTATAGAATATATTGAGCCAAGTGAAAGCTATTTAAAACGTAGAAAAGGAACTATTGCTGATATATTATTACCAACAGCTTCAACATTTACAAATAAAGTTAATGTAGACAATACATTAGTAAACAAAGCGCCATTAGTTTCGCCTAATTATATTATTAAGTTTACCAAAAATGAGAAAGATTGGTTTACAGTTTGAAATAGTAATATAGTAGCTAAATATAATGGTGAAAAGAAACCGATACTTGCCATGAGACCATATATTGATGAAGTTTTTAGTGTTGATATTCAAAAAAATATGATAGAATTATTTGACACAAGAAGCTTTACTTATAGAAATTTAATTACTTTTAAGCAATTTCAAAATAACATGGAATTACTAAAACCAAGAAAATAATCAAAATATTGTATAATATAATATAAGCTGAAAATAATCAGCTAAATTATAATGTAAGGCAGTGTTCCTTATCTATATCTAGTGTAATCTTTCGAGCGGAGTAGGACCGAAGAGGTACCGACGTTAGAGTAGAGACTTACACTACGACACTACAGGTAAGTGTATCCCCAGTCCTTACTTAAAATAGGAGAATAATATGCCAGAAGAAAAAGAAATTTTAACTAACGAAACGGGTACTGTAGTTGACAACACTGACTACATAGCTGCCATTCAAGAGCTAAAACAAAATAGTGTTGACCGTTCTAAGTATGACCAACTTAAAGCGGAGAATAAGAAGCTTTTAGATTCTATCGTCAACGGAGCATCTGTCGAGATACCTGTAGTTGAAGAAAAGAAGTCTATAGCTGAATTAAGGGAAGCTTATCTTAAAGAAGATCAATCAAACTTAGAGTATATATCTAATGCCCTTAAACTTCGCGAAGCCCTTATTCAAGCTGGTGAACCTGATCCATTTTTACCAGTAGGTAGTCAAATCATGCCAACAGATGAAGATGTTGCAACTGCTAATAAAGTTGCTGCAGTTCTAAAGGAATGTGTTGACTATGCTGAAGGTGATAGTTCAGTGTTTACTAATGAATTACAAAGACGTTTGGTCGACGTAAAAATTAGATAACAAGGAGAATTAATTAATTATGGCAAGTTTTAATGGACAATTACGTTCAAACGAAATTTTCTCAGCTTTGTATAATATGATTATTTCGCAAGAAGTTTTTGCTGATAACTTAGGCGAACATCAAACATTAGTTGACAAAGCTAGAGTAGACGGTTCACTATTTGGTGATACTAAACTTTACTACAGTACAGATGTTTTAAAATCTGCTCCATGGGGCAATGATGCTGAAGCTACTAATCTATTAGCTTTACATCGTCCTCCAGCTCCAAAATGTCAAGCTATTCATTTAGATGTATTCCGTCAAATCTGTTTAACAGTTGACAACTATCTAAGTAAACGTGCTTGGGCAGATGAAGGCGCTTTCAGTTCATTCAATGGCGTTATGCTAGGATGAATGAGAGAAACTAAGAGAGTTTATGATGGAACTTTATACAATGTTTACATTGGTACAACTGTTTCACCAAAAGCTGCTCAAAATATCGAATTTGATTTAAGAGGTGCTCGTGCAAACGCATCTACTGAATTAGAAGCTGACAAATTAGAAGCTTTAGAATTAGCTAAAGATATGGCTAATTTACTAGTTGAAATGGGCGACTACAGTCGTGCATTCAATGACAATGAATTCTTACGTTCATATGCTAAAGATGGTATCAAAGTTGTATGGAATGCTAAGTATGTTAACTTAGTTAGAAAAGTTGATTTACCTACAATCTTCCACAAAGAAGGTTTAGTAGATAAATTTGATGAAGACATTATGCCTGCTAGATATTTCGGTCGTGCAGTTACTGCTGACGATATTGGTGAAGGTAAAATTATCGGTGCTAACGGTGCTTATGATGCAACTAAAGGTACATTAAGAGCTAAAGCTGAATTCGATTACAATGATGTTCACTACTTCCCTGGTGATGCTCTTGCAACATCTGGTACTTATGTAGCAGTTGTTGGTGGATTAGAAGCTTCTGATGTTTACATTGAAGATGCTGATATTATCTGTAAAGTTCTTGTTAAATTACCTCCATATATGAGTGCTTTCGAAGTTGGAACAAGTTTCTTCAACCCTAAATCACTTACTGAGAACCATTATTTAACATTTGGACACAACACAATTGAATATTTAGAAAATTACCCATTTATTACAATTAAAAGCAAGGCTGCTGCTTAATAAGTAGTTTTGTCTCATAATATATTTCCTATTTTAAACAGGGGGAAGGGATATTAGCGGACTCCCTTCTTCCTTTTCTTTATAAAGGAGAAGAAAATGAATATAATTTATATGTCATATAATAACTATTATAATAGAATAGTTAAAAAAGAAGCTACAGTTTCAGCCTATTATACTGCAGCTGGTACTTATTGCGCAGAGTTATATGATGTTAATTTTAATCCAAATGATGGAGTTATGACTGAACATGTTATGACATGAACTGCTTTAGATTGAACTCCAGATTATGCAGTTGTTTATGATGACCAAGTTGCACAAGGAGAAGACCCTATTAAATCAAGATGGTTTGTTCTTGAATGGGTTCGTACTCGTAATGGTCAATATAAAGCAACATTATATAGAGATGCAATTGCAGACAATTTAGATTATTTATTAACATCACCAATGTATATTGAAAAAGCTAAAGTACCTACAGAAACTGATGTGGCTATTTATAATAAAGAAATCTTAGAAACAAACCAAATTAAAACTCGTGAATTTAAATTAAAAGACAAATCACAATCAGCATGGTTAGTTGGTTATTTTGCTAAAAATATTAACTGAGGATCAGGTGAAGGACAATTAAGTCCTGTTATTACTATTCCTAAAACTGGTTATCCAGGTGCAATTACAACTAATACATTATCTGCTTGGACATGGTCTCAATATATAGATGCAGACTACAAGAAAGCAAATGCAGTAGATGTTATTTTACATATGTCATTAGATCCAGAATTTCTAGGTGTTAATGCTGCTGGTTCAGTATCTACCGATGGTACAGTTACTGTTTATAATAAAGGCGATGGTGGCTATACTTTATGGTGTACAAATGTATCTACTGGTTCTGGTAGAGCAGCATGGATTACAAATAACATTGGTCCAGATTGAATTGGAAAAGCTTCAATTAGAACTTATGTTATGCAACAATTAGGATACGATACACAAGATATTACAGCCCTACATGGTCAAACATTATATGTAGAGTCTGGTACTGATGCTGGATATTACGATATTGAAGTAATTAAAAAAGGTGATTTCCATGATGGTGCATATTTTGCAGCAAGATCATCTGAAGAAGCATATTTAGGTGGTTTAATTACTTGTAGTGATGCAACATATCCAAGTTCAAGAGGCAATCAAGCTTGTGTACAAAGAGATATAGATTATACTGCATATAGAATTAAATTGACTAAGAAAGATTCTATTGGAACAACTCTTACTTGGCCAACTGGTGCAAGAACACTTAATGATGCTCCTTATGGCATGTTCTGTATTCCTGCTAAAAATATATATGTAGTTAAAACAAATGATACTACATGACAAACTGTAACAGAAAACGAAGAATTAAATATTGCATGTACTATTGCAGAAAGATTAGATGGTTTCTGTTATGACTTACAAAAACTTCCATTCTGTCCTTTACATAATATAACTACTGCTGCTCCTTTTGATGGCGCAGTTAGCTTAGATGGTTTAACAGAAGGAACAGATTATGCATATATAACAGATGGTAGCAGTAATAAACAGTCAATTATCTTTTTCTGCGATGTTTCATCAGGAACATTTAAATTAGATAAAGTTTATGAAAAAACTACTAATGGTCAAGGTACAGAAATAGAAGTATCTGTTAATGTAGAAAATGCAATTACTATTCCACATTATGTTATTGATGAACATGATTGTGATAATGTAGAATGTTATAAAATAACAAATCAATGTGATTTTTATAGAATGTATAGTCCAAACTGGTCTGCTTCATTTGAATTTAATCCAGTTAAAACAGGTACTTTCCATACATTTGATATAGACTATACATATAAACCATACTGTCCATATTTCCATATTAATCCAGACTGAGGTAGATTATATGGTAAAGACTATAATGACTATCGTGGTCTTATTGCTCAAGGTGATTTTAGTGTACCAAGAATAAATGACCAATGACAAAATTATATGATTAATAATAAAAACTATCTAAATGCTTTCAATAGACAAGTAGATAATCTTGAATTTACTCAAGGTATTGAAAGAAAGATGCAAGTATTTAATGCAATTACTGGTACAATATCTGGTGGTATTAATGGTGCTACTACTGCTGCTAAGATGAGTGGTGGTAATCCATATGCAATGATTGCAGGTGCTGCTATTGGTACAACAGTATCTGGTATCGGTGGTGCATTAGATGTTAAGTATGGTGATTTAACTCGTAATGAAACATTAAATTATAAAAATGATATGTTTAATTATGATTTACAAAATATTCAAGCAAGACCAGATACACTTGGTAAAGTAAGTACTTATGATGAAAACAATGCAGTATTCCCTGTTATTGAATATTATACATGTACTTTCCAAGAAAAAGAAGCATTATATAACAAGATGAAATATAATGGTATGACTATTATGCGTATTGGTACACTTGATGAATTTATAAATGAAGAAAAACAATATATTAAAGGCAAGTTGATTAGAAATGAAACAATCATTGATGATTATCATATAATGACAGCTATTGCCGAAGAATTAGATAAAGGAGTATTCATGTAATGGCAACAGGATTTCAAGCTGGAATGAATAACATATTAGGAGCTGCTGGTTCTTTAGCAACTACTACAGCAGTAATTAAAGAAGCTAAAGAAGCCAAAGAAGCTAAAAATCAAGAACAAGGTGCACTAGCTGAACAACAATATCATGAAGCTAAAGCTGAAAGTATTAAAATGGCTGGTGAGCAACAAAAAGCTGCTGATATTATTACACTTGCTGGTGGTAAAGATTCTAATGGAAATGAAATTACTAGTGAGCAAGGTAAATTTTATCAAAGTCAAGCTTTAACTGAAAAAGAAGCTGCTCAACGTGCTTTTGATGAATTAACTGAAAGAATAGAAGCTAAGAAAGCAATGATGAGTAGAGCTGAAAAAATTATGAAACGTACAAGTACATGGGGAGGTATGAGATAATGGCTGCAAATCTTCCAGATATTCAAACATTATGACAAGCAGGTATAGATCCTAAGACTGGTCTTCCAGTTAAAATGGATTCAGGTGATAAATGCAAATTAAAAGATGACTTAAAGAAATTCTTAAGACTTATTGATGAGCAAGATGCAGTCAATAGATATGTATGATATAACTTACCTGCAAATATACCAAGTCAAGAACTTGAAAGAATGCTTTATTATAAAGGACAATTATGTTTCTTCTATGATAAAGATTTAGAACAATTCTATTTTATGCCATATGCTATGGAAGATTCTATAGATTTTTATGGACGTTATAATATGATTCATCCAGTGCCAATGACTTCTGGTACTAATGATAAAGGTAATAAAGCACAAGCTCAATATCTTGCCGATAAACATTTAAAGTGTGTTTATGGTATAGATTTTGAAGGCAAAGAAGATCCACTAAATTCTACTGTTTTATTACATGATTATTCTAAGCAATTAGCACAAACTATTATACCAAGAGTTGCTGTTAATGACCCATTATTAGATGTAATGGCTGAATGTATTCCATTCATGAGAACAGCATTAATCAGTTCTACTGGTATTAATGGTATTCGTGTTAATGATGCTGACCAACAACAAAATGTAAAGGATGCTGCAAGATCAGTAGAACATGCTGCATTAACTGGTAAACCATGGGTTCCAATTGTTGGTAATATTGAGTTCCAAGAATTAACTAATGGTCAATTAGGCAAAGCTGAAGAATATATGTTAGCAATGCAATCATTAGATAACTTACGTTTATCTGGCTATGGAATTGACAATGGTGGTTTATTCGAAAAGAAAGCTCATGAATTACAATCTGAAGCAGACTTAAATGGTGGTCCTGTTGGTTTAGTATTACAAGATGGTCTTTCTATTAGACAAAACTTCTGCAATATTGTTAATAGTATTTGAGGTATTGGTATTTGGTGTGAACCTGCTCAAAATATTATGGGTGCTGATATTGATGGTGATGGTGTTGTTTATGATAGAAATAAAGGTGGAGAACAATCTGGTATAGAAACATCAAATGGAGGTAATGAAGATGAGTAATGTAAGAATGATACCACAATATGATACTAAGTTATTTACTGAAGTTTTTGATGATGCCGGAACATTTGTTTATTACTATAAGAATATAGGTATTCCTACAACTATTAGTGATGCAAATGCAAGAACATTATATTATCTACTTTATGCTAGATATGGTAATTCACCAATTGCCAATTATGATGAAGAACAATTTAAGTATAAAATCTTCTCAGTAGTATTCCAATATGGTCCTACATGGGAAAAGAGATTATCTGTTCAACAAACACTTAGAGATATGCAATTATCAGATTTAATTGATAATGGTGCATTAAATGAATTATTTAGTGGTCAAGGCACTACTAGTTCAACTTCTGCTGTTAATAATGGTAATACAAGAACATTAAATACTCAAGAAGCAAATACTGGTACACAAACAACTACTAAGACTGGTACACAAGCACTTGCTCATACAGGTTCAGTTGGTACTGTTCATGACAATGATATTAGCAATACTGGTGCTGATACAACTGTTGATAATCATTCATATAATCCATCTACTGCTCCTGCAACAGATGCATTTGAAGCATTAACAACAATCAATGAACAAAGAGCACAACAAATTACTAAAGGAACTTCTTCTGAGCAAGATGAAAGCTCTACTACTACTTATGCTAATACAGATACAACTACTAATAATCTAACTGACCAAACTACTAATAACTTAACTAAAGCTGATACTGGTACTATTACAGATAGAGGTTCTAGTAGTGAAACAATATCTGGTACAGATAGTAAGAGTCATACTAATACAACTACTATGACTGCTGGTAAACTAAAAGCTTATGAAAAGTTATTAGAATTATTAGACTCAGATGTTACTGGTGAATTTATTAGCAAGTTTAAAATCTGCTTCAAGCAATTTGTTATGCCTGAAAGAACATGGATTTATGTTAGCGAGGTAGACGATGATGAAGAGTAGAGAATTTTTAGATTGAATTGGCTGTGGAGTAGGTGCTACTTTCACAGTCATTCAGACACAAGAATTGTTTCAAATTATAAGCTTAATTTTGACCTGTATCGCTACTTTAACTACAATTGGATATAATATATATAAATGGTATAAAAATGCGATGAAGGACAAAAAACTAGACGAAAACGAGATTAAAGAAGGTATTGATATTATTAAGCAAGGGGCGGAAGATATCAAAGAATTATCGAAGAAAGATAAAGGAGATAAATAATGTTAAATTTCGGTAATAAAGAATTTAGAAACTTACAAGAACAAGTTTATGAAAATATGAAGAACATCGAAAAAATCCAAGACGTTAAAGTTATTGGTGTCGATGTAAACTATATAGTAGATACTGTAGCTGAAATGGAAGAAATAGAAAATCCAGAAGCTGGTAATGTATGTGCAGTTGGTACTGAGCCTCCATTCACTCTATACGTATATTATGAAGACGAATGGGTAAGCTTAGGTGAATTCCCTCGTCAAGGTTCTCAAGGCCCTCAAGGTGAACAAGGTATTCAAGGTCAAAGAGGCCCTCAAGGTCCTATGGGTCCTCAAGGTCCAGTAGGTCCTAGAGGTTATTCTGGTGCTCCAGGTCCACAAGGTCCAGAAGGTCAAAGAGGTCCACAAGGCCCACAAGGTGTACAAGGTCCTCAAGGAGAGCAAGGTATTCCTGGACAAGATGGTGCAGATGGAACTACTCCTCACATTGATAGTACTACTGGAGATTGGTTTATTGGTGATACTGACACTGGTGTTCATGCGCAAGGACCACAAGGTGAGCAAGGTATACAAGGCCCACAAGGACCAGTTGGCCCAGCCCCAGTATTAACTATGATGGAAACTAATCCTACAGTTCCTAGTGGTACAACTCCTACTGCATTAACTGGATTAAAGATTGATGAAGATTACTATGCTATTGCTAGTACTCCTGCTTGAGGTGATATCACTGGCACTTTATCAGACCAAACAGATTTAGCTAATGCATTAGCTGCTAAAGCTAATAGTGCTGATTTAGCAACAGTAGCAACTACAGGAGATTATGACGATTTAATTGATAAACCAGATTTAAGTATATATGCTACAACATCTGATTTAACTGCTGGTCTTGCTACTAAACAAAATACTTTAACAGCTGGTGATGACATTACTATTACTAATGATGAAATTGAAACTATTTATGGTGGCAAACATACTTCAGAAGATATTAATGCTTATGGTGGAAGTGCTACTTTAAGATCTACTAAATATTATTATTTAACTGATAATATTCAAAATATGTTTAATAGATTGAATACTTTAGTTCCTGTTAATAATACAGTTACTCTTTCAGTTCTTATTGAACATTTTGATGAAACAGAGCAAACAACAATTACAGATGTTAATGCAGACGTAGTATTTACACATGTATTAGGTACTAGTAATTCTTTCTATACTTATGGTAGTGATTTTTTAAATAGAATTTATTACAGAAATGATACAGATGGTTATAACTTACAATTAGAAAGTGCAAGTGGTGTAGAAAGTTATGATGTATCAATTACTGGTTATCCTATTATTGAAAACTATACTACAATTAATTCTAACTTTATTCCAGTGGACGGAATTAATATAGTTAAGAAAGTTAATACTATTGGTTTATCACAAACTATAAGTGTTAATAGAGTACAAACTTTAAGAGAACTTGGTTTACAACAAAGTGATGGAACTGCTTTAGGTACAATGTCAGCTACAACATTATTTAACTTACCAACACAAATTGGTGAAAAAGCTAATGTTAGTAATGTATCTAAATTAACTTCAACAGGAACTGTTGGTACTTCATATGATTCTAAAGTTGGTGAAATCATTATGGGTAGTTATGCTGGTGGCTCTAACAGTTATAAAGACATTTATAAATGGAATTTAGGTGGTGGCTCTTCTCCTTCGTATTGGGGCACTCAAGGCTTATGGTGGACTAAATTAGCATTAGAATTAGTAAGTGGTTCTGAGTCTATTTATAAAGTAGTTGGTATTTCAACTGGTGGCGATGTAAGAATGAATGCTTTTATGAGTAGCTATATCACTGGTCATTCTAATAGAATTTATTTATTTGGTTCTAATGATAATGGTGGATTAAATCTAACTAATGGTATTGGTATTGCTTCAATTTTAACAGAAATTAAAGCTTCATTAGATGCAGGCACTGAACCTGAATATAAAATTCAATTAATTAACTTCCCTGGTGATTGATATACTAATATTTATGATTGGATTTCAGTAGATGGTTTCGTAACTGCTAGAGCTCAATTCTTAAAGACATCTTATAATAGAGAATTAGAAAGCATTACTCCATATGCTAGTGAAGAAAAATATTTTGTTCCTGGTAATACAGCAAGTTCAGTAATATTTACACCTTCAACTACATTAAGTGGTTTATTTACTGATGCTAGTAATAGAACTGCTACAATTTCTGACAGTACATTATATACTGCATTATCAACTGAAACAGAAGCTACTTTAAGAATTAGCTGTCAATTAAATCAATATAGTGTATCTACACCAATGTATAGATATGTTGATGATTTAGTTATAAATATTTCAAGAACTGACACTAGTACAGATACTTGGACATTTGCTGCAAATGATTTCTTTAATACTATTGAAATAACAGCTAGTACAGTTGCATTAACATTATTAGCTGGTAGTGGTTCTACTAATAATGAATTTATATTTGATGAATATCAAGAAACTTCAATTGTAATTGAATTAGGTACAGAAGTAACAACTAATACAATAATTCCTTATAATGTAAATGCTATTCCAATTGATAATAGTACTATTGTTGTTAATAATGGCGTATTAGAAGCTGTAGCAAGTGCACCAAGCAATATGGTTACTACTGATACTGTTCAAACTATTACTGCTGCTAAAACTTTTAATGCTGGTAAACTTCGATCACCTGATGTTATCATTACACATCCAAATGGCGCTAATTCTGGAAGAGCTAAGCTTAATTATACATACCAACAAAATTATTTACCTCCATATAGAAATTTTGTAACATTAAGTGATGATTATTATGCTAAAGACCTTATACAATTTTGTCATTATATAAATTCATCTACTATTCAAGTTGAAAATGTTGGAATTATTCCTTGTAATACTGACAATTCAACTTCTGCATTAGGTACAGCTTCTAAACCTTGGACAGAAGCTTATATATCAGATAAATTAATATTATCTAATCTACCAACAAGTGATCCACAAGTAGCTGGTCAAGTTTGAAACGATAATGGTGTATTAAAGATTAGTTCAGGAGTATAATTATGGCAGTTTACAATAAAGTTGGTTTAATAGACGAACAATCTAATATATTTAGAAGTATTGTAGATGGTTCAGTTACTACAATAACTGCCAAGAATTTAAAAAATGTTGAATATATAGGTGATTATGCATTTAATTATTGTACATCATTAACAAGCATTTCATTACCAAATACTATTACAAGTATTGGTGAAGAAGCATTTAGTTTTTGTACATCATTAAAAAGTATTATTATTCCTAGTAGTGTAACAACTATAGGTGAAGGTGCATTTAGCGCTTCAGGTTTAACAAGTATTTCGTTACCAAATACTATTACAAGTATTGGTAATGGAGCTTTTGTTCAATGCACAAATTTAACAAGTGCAAGTCTTCCAAATAATCTTACAGCAATTAGTCATGAATTATTTGCTAATTGTACATCATTAACAAGTGTTACAATACCAAATACTGTTACTTATATTGGTCAACGTGCATTTTATTATTGTACAAGTTTAACAAGTATAACAATTCCTGCTAGTGTAACAAGCATAGATGAAGATGCATTTAGAGGTCTTCCAAATGGAGGAAATGTAACTATATTAGCTACAACTCCTCCAACACTTGCTGATAATAAAGTATTTTATACACAACCTAATGGATGTTTCTTAG
>Ga0265301_10004167_pt1 | contig 14723 bp, 9 predicted proteins | sample AusTroGonzalo_MG_2_FD_193488 | JGI IMG/M metagenome (GOLD analysis project Ga0265301, IMG submission 193488) | Bovine rumen microbial communities from tropical cattle in Woodstock, Queensland, Australia - Gonzalo_04 | ecosystem: Host-associated > Mammals > Digestive system > Stomach > Rumen ...
CTTTTTACAAGAACGATGTCTTTTTATATCTTTTCGTAGAGTTTCTACAATTAGGTCATTACCCTTCATTTGATCCTTGTGTTCGGAAATAGCAGCGAGCAAACAATCGCGCGAAAAACGCATATAATCATTTGACGACAGTTCCAAATAATCACATATGTCATCATTAGTCCATTGTGTAAGTTGTAACATCAAGTCTACTACTCTTTGTACATATTCCGCAGGAATCGATTCTATATATTTCGGAGTAAACTGCCTTTCCATCCATCTCCATTTGAATTGGCTTGTATGAGTGAATACCATGGAAGATATCCCCTTCAATTCTTTGAAACACAAAATTCTTACCTCGTCTGGATATTTTCCAGAGAAATTATGTAGTATATCCATCCTTTGGTCAAATGTGGCATACGTTTGAGGTAGACGGAATCGATATATTTCCATTAGCGAATTGATTGGTTTATTTGCCCAATTGCTTTCATTCGGGTATTTACATAAATAGAGTAGAATATCAGTCACTAATGATAGATAATGCTCATCCCATGCAAGATTCTCCAAACAGAAAAGAAGATCTGTGTAATAGATAGATGTGCCAACTATATCGTACTTTCGCTGTCTTACTTCAAAAATTTCTTTTAGTAGTTCACTATCATCTCGCATATTTGACTGAATATAGCATAAGAACTCCGAAGGGACAGCCTCTGCAACCAACTGAAGATAATTACGGTTCGATAAATATCTTACCAGACCGAAACTATCAAGTTTTTGCTGAAAAAAGTTTCGAATCAATTCTGAACTACCCAGGTTTTCTTCTTGCAGCAATGCTAATAGAGTAATTCCTTGGAAAACACCGCTTCTTAATGCATCAGAGAAAGCATGCTTGTCCTTCCAAAATTTCAAGGAGTCAGCATCCATTTTGTCCACAGCATCTGGATCATCGTCTTCGATAAGCCAATCTGCACATTTTAGAAACGCTTTTATATCCTCTTCTGTAATATCTCTGAAGAAACGTCGCATCAAGTTATAAGGAGATCGTATTTTCCATATTCCTCCGATTTTAGTTAATGGCGATTCTTCAGCTGCTATTATCAAGTGTAGTTCGCGCATATAATCATCATAAGGCATCTTGGATAATTGCGATACTATATCGCAATCGTTCTTCACCAATTCACTCCATTCTCCTAAAAGCATAGCAGGTATGAGTAGCCTGATATTCTTGTTGTCTTCCCAAGTGGGAGCTGTTGTTACAATACCCACAGCGCGCCAAAAATTATTGATGTCCCTTGAAGTGTCTCGTGCCATTGTCCTAGCTTTTGCCTCATCATATCCAGCATCCTTCAGGGCATCTACAAAACCATCTCTGTCTATTTCTCCTAACCTAATAGTGTTTTGGAGTCTATCTTGATGCGAAACACAACACAATACGGTATGTCTATTTTTTACAGCTATAGCATGGTTTTCAAGGATACTTGTGATGATAATCAATGGTTTGTCTATAACGGATAGTTCTTTGTAGGCTCCTGTGTCTTCCACAACATAAGCTCTGTCTGAATAGTCTTTCCCTAATGACAAAACTACAGCACAAGCAAATGCAAGCGACTCTTTTTGCGTCTCTGATTCAATATTAAGCAACGAAGGGTTATTGCAGGCTCCAGTGATTTTGGGGAAAATGTCTTCTCTTCCACATAATATAATCGATTGTGGAAGTTTCTTTTCCGTATCAATTGTAGAATATCGGTCCCAGTAATCAGAACATGAAGAGACTCCTCTTTTAAGCAACCTATCCATTTTTTTCTGGACACGTTGAAATTCCTCATCCATAGCAGATTTAAGATCAGATAAAATATCTTCTGCCCGTTGGAAACCTCGTTGTATATCCATTTGTATTATATCCTGCTGATGTTTCAGAATAAATGCACTGCAGTCAGCATCTGATATAATATAATCTGCCCACAACCTCAAAAGTTCATTCTCTTTTGGGTGATGTCCTTTGGGAGTATGGGAAAGGAATTCCTTAAGGTGTATCAAATATCGAGGCATATTATCCCCAGCAATTTTTTTTGTCTCTGGATCAACATCCCAATCACTGACGGCATTCTTGAAACACTTTTCTAACTTTTCTTCTAATGAGGTGTTTATTTCCAACAAGTCCTTAATAGATGGAACATTTCCTGCTATATACGAAATCAGGAAACTTAATGATATTTCGAGTGCTCCCATTTTGGTTGTTACTTTATTATAACATTTATTTTATGATTCTATTTCTCACAAATCAACTTACACATCATCTTAGGGACATGATTAACCAATACGGTGATATTAAATCAAGGTTGATGTGTGTGATTCCTTTATAATGATGTGTAATCTTTTCAAATCAGCTTCCACTCCATCCTTTGACACCAATGAGTTTGGGGGCAGCATGGAGTAGTTCTTGGCGATGTTCTCTTTCTTGCCACTGAACCATTCTCCAAATGGTATTTGGGGGAATGATTCGGCAGCGAGATTTTCTTTCTTTTTATGCACTTTTGTGCAAAAGCCGATGTGGTTTTCTAACATGTTTAGGAATTTGTCCATCTTATTAAAAAGTCTTTCCACTTTCTAGCGATTGGCGTGCATCACTTGAAAGCATTTCTATCAATTTGTAGATACCTGTTGATGGATTCTGGAGCTCACGTAGTTTCTTAGCTCTTGCAACCGCTAAGTCTGTATTGTCGTTCAAGAAAGACTTTTGAGTGTCTGTGAATGCTGATTTGGAATAATTCTTCCATACGGGGGCGCTTTTCTTCAACTCTTTGATGAGTGCATCCGTTTCGATGGCTGCCTTCTGGTCTTTTGCATGAAGTAGCAACCATATTTCAAAGCAAGGATTACTCAGTAGCATTTCTGCCTTGCATTTACGCAGTTTCTCATTGATGGCTTGTACATCCATGTCGTACATGAGGAATGTATGCACCTTATCCCATTGTGAGATTTTGAGTTCCTTTGTACGTTTCTCAACCAATGATGGAGTAATCTTTGTTCCTTCTATGTGCGAAACAATTCTGATAGGTGACTTGTACCACGTTTTCAAAAGATTGATATAGCAGACCTCTGTCTCGCCCTCGCAAATGACGAGAGCGATCTTTCGCATCCGCAGGGATGGAGATGGTTCTCTTTTGCTTGCCATAATCAACCTTCCAATAATTGTTTGATACTTGATACCGATGAATCAACATAAGGCACAGCATCAAAGCGTCCTTGTATATATCCCTTTTCGGCATCCATATTCTCACGAAAATCCTTAAAGTCATACAAAGAATACACCTCTGTTGCACCTTGCTCTGACTTGTTGACAAAAACAATCTGGTCACGTCTCAGTCGTTTGACATCGATAAGGTTCGTGTTGTGGGACGTGAACAATAACTGACTGCTTTCTGAAGCATGAATCAAGTCGAGAATGAAATCAGCTAGACGAGTGTGCAATCCCATGTCAAACTCGTCCATCATGATGCTCTTCTTATTCTTTACCACATCCAAAAGACGTATAAGAATCTGGAACAATTTTCTTGTACCATTAGATTCTTCCATGTCCATGTCGAACATGATGTCCTTTTGGTTGCGATGGAGCGTCTTGAAGCGAAGCACATCCACCAGCTTGTATGATAGTTCCGTTTGTCCAGGCACGACCACAGGAGCCGGCATTTGCTCTTTCCTTGCCTCGATGTCAGTAATATCTGTATCGCATATTTCAAGTGCTTTGAGTATCACCTTCTTGTAGGCATTGAAACTATCCAGCACCATCATATCGTTCACGTTCACAAGCCCCAGCAGGAATTGATTCATGAAATAACGATATATCTTCTGTGCTATGTCTCGGTTCATAGAGCTAGCACGACTTAGGAAAAGGTTCTTCTCACTGGTGTTTGTAACCACATCCGAAGGCTTAGCAATAACGCCAGTACCAAAACTGTACTTTCCGTCAGCATCGCGAACAAATATTTTTGCACGTCTGCCAACTGGATAATGATATAGACTTTCGCTGATAATACGTTCACGAGTTAATTCAAAAGCGTATTCGTATTCCACGTCATCGCACACAAAATCAATCAAGAACTTACTTGATTTATCTTGCCAACCATCAAATTTGAAAGGCTCGAAATTGAATGTCGCACCTTCGTTGTAGAGGTGTGACTCCAAAATCATTCTACAGCAAAAAGTAATGGCTTTCAGAGTATTCGATTTGCCAGAAGCGTTAGGCCCAAACAGTCCAATAGTTTTAAGTACGGGCACACCGTTCCACTCCATCACATTATGACTTAACTCCCGTGCAAGAGCTGTATTGATGTTTCCTGCTCTGAAGTCGATTCTTATTCTATCTCTAATAGAAAAGAAATTCTCAAATTCGATTTTTAGTATCATTACGCACTTGATTTTGTAGAATTTCTGCAAAATTAACGATTAAATTTGAATCCACAAAGCGTTTGGGATTATAAATTGTCTTATTGTCGTCGTTTTTAACATTTATCTACTGAAACAGTAGTTCTATGTGACAAAAATGGCGAGAATCGCATGCTTGCTTTTACGAATTAATGTAAGAAGAGAAAAAATCTCGCTTGATTCCTATTGTATGGATGTTCCCATGCTCGTTTTTGCTGCTTGGCTTGTTCAATAACTTGTGAGGGTGAGTTCCCGAACTTATTGCTGTTGTCTCCGAACTTTTCTCCGAACCTTCATTGCTCCCATATGGATGGGAATTGTTACGACGAACCTCAAATTGCAGTCGGTTATTTCAAAAGATATTTCAAATACACATTATATATAACAATAAGCGTGAATATTGTCCTGTATTCATCAAAAGATTGGTCTTTTAATCAAAATCTGGCTTATTTATAGAGTTTTTTGAGCATATCAACATTTGTTTCGATTAATTTTTGTATCTTTGCCGTCAAACAATTGATAATCTATCATGGCAAAGTTAAATCGTATAAGAGTCGTTCTCGCTGAACGTGACCTGAACAATAAGTGGCTATCCGACAAACTCGGCAAGGATCCTGCTACAGTGTCAAAGTGGGTCACCAATACCACCCAGCCCAGCCTTGAAGCCCTCATTGCAATAGCCAATGCGCTTGAGGTGCCTGTGCAGGAGTTGGTGAGACAGGAAGAATTCAATCAAGAGAAATAAGTCGAATGATAACAAAAGACGAAATACAAGAACTGTTGCATAGCACGGAAACCTATCGTGTGGAGCGAACCACGTCAACTGGTGACATGGATAAGTTCCAGGAGGCTATCTGTGCCTTTGCCAACGACTTGCCAAATTCACGCAAGAATGGCTACCTGATATTGGGTGCTTACGACAACGGTGAGTTGTCAGGTCTGAAGGTCACCGATGACTTGCTAAAAAAGATAGCAGCCATCCGCAGCAATGGAAACATCCTGCCAATACCTGTTATGAGCGTTGACCGTTTCCAGTTCCCTGAAGGTGACTTGCTGGTTGCTGAGGTCAGTCCGTCTGACCTGCCACCTGTGCGCTATCGTGGACGCACCTTTATTCGTATTGGTCCTCGTCGCGACATAGCTACGGAGGCAGAAGAACGCATCCTCGCAGAACGAAGAATGTCATTCATGGCAACTTTCGACACCATGCCTTGTTTGGCTGCCAAACTGAATGATATCAATACGGACTTGCTGCGCACAAAGTATCTGATACCGCTATTAGGTAATGAGTTAGTGGAGTCAGATAAGCGCCCTATCGAGGAACAGATGGCCGCTGTGGGCATGTATGACACAGAGCACCAATGTCCCACATACGCTGCTGTCGTTCTGTTTGGCTACAAGCCACGCCGTTTCATGCCAGGCCTGTATGTGCAGTATGTACGCTTCAAGGGTGAGGACGTGACCAGTGAGGTAGAGAACGAAATGCAGTTGGAAGGCAATTATTGCGAACTGCTACCACGCCTGGAATCACTTTTGGAGTTGTCTGTCATCAAGAAGAAACCCGTTTTCGTTTCTATTCTACGCGAGGAAATGGTCAGCAATTACCCCTATCAGGCTATCCGAGAGCTTCTTCTCAACGCCTGTATGCACCGAGATATGCAGAGTAATACGCCACTTCGCTTCTATGAGTTTGCCAGCCATCTGGAGATTCTGAATGCAGGCGGCTTGTATGGCAATGCCCGTCCTGAGAACTTCCCAAGTGTGAACGACTACCGCAATCCACTTGTAGCCAGTGCCATGAAGACGCTGGGCTATGTCAATATGTTCAATCGAGGTGTAGGACAAGTCCAGACAGACTTGAAGGAGAATGGCAACCTACCCGCAGAGTTCAACGTTAATCTTATCACAGCATTCAAGGTTGAGGTGAAAGTCTCACAGAGCTATATCAACGACAATGGCGGTAAAACTGGCGGTAAAATTGGCGGTGATGTGACACTGATTGAAATGACTGATATTCAGAAATGTATAATAGATTTGATAGGAGCCGATGCTTCTATTTCTATCGACCAAATGGCGGTAAAATTGGCGGTAAAGAAACGTACTTTGGAAAGAGAAATCGCAGACATGAAACAGAAAGGTTATATATCTCGAACTGGTTCCCCTCGCTCGGGCCACTGGGAAGTTACTATTCCACTAAATTCGGTTGTGGAGATTGTGTAGCAAAGCATCGACAGAGCATGGACCTTCTATAAGCCTTCGAGAAGCCAATCAGAGATTTGGCAGGGTAAGATAACCCAAAGAAGAATCTTAGAGAAGCCAAGAAGATGGATAGAAGACAAATAAAAATAAAAATAAGATATAAAAGGATGCCATTTGGTATAGACATAAAAGAAGATGAAATAAAGTCATGGAGACATGAGATACTTGAAACTCTCCTCCTTGACCGCACCACTGGTGAGAATATCATCTGGGCTACAGATGACTATGCCTCAATGGGCAGTGATTATACGTTCTTTCAACATATTACGCCAGAATTGATTACAGGAGAACATAAAGATGTCATTCAGCCACGAGTAGCAAAGAACGAGGAAGAAAGAAAACTGAGAGCAAGAAAGATGGCTGAGGTGTTTACCCCATCGTGGCTTTGCAACGACATGAACAATGGTGTTGACGAGAGATGGTTCAATCGTAAGCCTGTATTCAATGTTGTTACCACAGAAAAGGGAAAGCATCTTTGGACTCCTACAACTGAGAAGGTGGAATTCCCTAAAGACAAGACTTGGCAGGAGTATGTCAGTATGGGTGTGATAGAAATCACCTGTGGCGAGGCTCCGTTTTTGGCAAGCCGCTATGATACTGTGACAGGGGAGCCAATAAGGGACTTAAGAAAACGCATTGGCTGGATTGACAGAAAACTTCGTATTGTCAACGAGAATACTACCACCCGTGAGGATTGGCTATATTGGGCAAAAATGGCTTTCAAAGGTACGCTTGGATATGAGTGGCAAGGGGATAATCTATTGTTGGCACGAGAGAATCTTCTGATGTCATTCTTTGATTATTATGAGGATAGATTCAGTGAGGAACCTGCCATTGACGATGTTAAAGAGATTGCAGAAATTATTTCTTGGAACATTTTCCAGATGGATGGATTAAAGTTTGTCATTCCTCGTAGCTGTCATCCAAAAGTCTTGGAAACAAGAGACATCATTTCTGGTGAAGTAATACGCCAAGAACTTGAATGTGAAGGTTGTAAGAAAGGCTTAATACATAAGCATAATGGAATCTATGTGAAAACAATGGATTGGGAAACTGGAAAGACAATTAGATTTGACCAGATTAATGGACTTGCCAAAAAAGAGAAGCTATGATGAATACCGAAATAGTTGACAAAATAATTGTAGGTCGTGTCGAACCGCATATCTATGCCTTTGAGACGAATACCGTACCCAATTACCTGAAGATTGGTGATACCTATCGTCCTGTAGAGGAGCGTCTTAAAGAATGGCGCCATCACTATGAAGATTTGGTTAAAATCTATGAACACGTGGCGAGAGTAGATGAAAAGTATTTCAGAGACTTCGAGGTGCATAAGTTCGTGATGGAGGAAAAGAAGCGTAACCGCATTACTCGCGAGGCATTTCCAAACTTAACGTATTTCTCCAACGAGTTTTTTGAAGAGGCTGTGCCTTCTGACATAGACGAGGCCATAGCAGACATCACGGATAGTGCCGAGAAGAACGACGGACGATACAAGTTTTATTCCATGCAAGACGGGCGCATGCCAGAGGAATTCCATTACACCCGTGATGAAGAACCACTGACTCCACGTCCTAATCAGGCTGATGCAATAGATCGCTTTGAAAATGCCATTAAGAAAAAGCGTACCCATCTGCTGATGTATGCAGTCATGCGTTTTGGTAAGAGTTTTACGGCGATGTGTTGTGCTCAAAAGATGGATGCCGACTTGGTGCTGGTTGTTTCTGCAAAAGCTGATGTAAAAGGCGAATGGAAGAAAACTGTTGAGAAATTCAAGAACTTTGAAGAATATCTCTATGTTTCCAGCGAAGACTTGAAGGCTAATCACAAGTTGTTATCAGAAGCAAAGAAGAAAAAGCAGAAAATAGTTGTCTGTCTTACCCTCCAAGACCTGAGTAGTCCTGAGATAAAGGAACGTCACAAACAGTTATTCAAGCAATCTGTTGACTTACTGATTGTTGACGAAACCCATTTCGGCGCTCGCGCAGAACACTATGGTTCCGTCCTGACAAAGGCATCCAGTGACAAGGTGTTGGCGCAAGAAAAGAAGCATAATGACGAAAGCGTAGATGATCTGTTGGAACAGACGCGAGAATTGAAGAGTAAAGTCCAGTTGCACTTGTCTGGAACTCCTTACCGAATATTGATGGGTAATGAGTTTACCGATGAGGATATTATCAGCTATTGCCAGTTTACAGACATCATAGAAGCAAGTAAGAAGTGGGATGAACAAAACCTTGACACAAAGGAAGAATGGGAGAACCCCTACTTTGGTTTCCCACAGATGGTCAGGTTTGCCTTCAATCTTAATGCATCTGCCATCAAGAAGTTGGAGGAATTAAAACAAGCAGGCATTTCTACAGCTTTCCGCGAATTGTTTAGTCCTCTGTCTATAACAAAGGATAACGAAGGCAAACACCTTGTTTTCAGACATGAGCCAGAAATTCTTGACTTCTTACAAGTCATTGATGGTTCAAGGGAAGACAGTAATGTGATGGGATTTCTCGATAACGAGCGCATCAAGCAGGGTGATTTGTGTCACCATGTTGTGATGGTGTTGCCTTATCGTGCTTCATGCGACGCAATGGAGACCCTTATCAAGAAGCATAAAGACATATTCAAGAACCTCTCCCAATATGAAATATTGAACATCACAGGTGTGGAAGACGGACGATTATATAGCAACCTTGCTACCGTAAAGAAAAAGATTGAGGACTGCGAAGCCAAGTGTGAAAAGACACTGACGCTAACAGTCAATCGTATGCTGACTGGATCTACTGTACCACAATGGGACACAATGCTCTATTTGAAAGAGACAGAGTCGCCACAGGAATACGACCAGGCCATCTTCCGTTTGCAGAATCCGTATGTAGTGACTTATACGGATGATGAAGGTCATATCGCCAAGCACAACATGAAGCCGCAAACACTGTTAGTGGATTTCGACCCTAACCGAATGTTCTTCCTTCAGGAACTCCGTGCTCACATCTATGACATCAATACGGATTCCAATGTAAACCGTCACTTATTGGAGCGCATAAAGAAGGAACTAGAAGTGTCGCCTGTAATTTGGCTGAACAAAGACAAGTTGCAGGAAGTCACGCCAAACGACATCCTAAACTTCATTCGTAAATACTCCAGCGAAAGGAGCATATTGGACGAGGCAAAGGATGTGCCTGTTGATCTCTCGCTGCTTGATATCGATGAACTGCGAGATGAAATCATGCGTCAGCAGCCAATGGGCACACGGGGCGGTTTGAAATTGAAGCCAACGGAAGAAGAAGGCGAGGATGATATTGATTTGGACGATGTTGATGCTTATCCAACAGGAAACGAAGGCAGTACCAATCCAACATCAGATAAGGAGAAGAAAGAGGACGATTCTTTAGGCAAACGAATCCTCACGCTCTATTCACGCTACCTGTTCTTTGCATTCCTCACAAAAGACCAAGTTTTAGCTCTTCAGGACATCATGGATGTGATTGACAAGGGTGATGACAATGTGAGGATAGCCAAGCATTTGGGCATCAGCAAGAAGATGGCAGGACTTCTGTATAAGCATTTGAATCCTAATTCTCTTCACGAACTTGATTATAAGATTCAGAATGTCAACGACCTTGCCAATGATAAGAGTAAACAACCTATCGAACGTGTTGAAAACGCTATGCGGCAGTTTGGTCGTTGGTCAGAGTCAGAGGTGGTCACACCTGTTGATAAAGTGGCATTGAGAATGTTGCGCCAGATACCTCATGACAGAGTTCTTGCAGATGCAAAGTTCTTGGATATTGCTTCGAAGGAGGGCGAATTTGCTTACGCCATCCTGCTAGAGTTTGGTGACAGCTACAAGGACAAGATTTACTCTATCCCAACATCATCCATCGCTTATGAATTTACACGAAAAGTGTACGAGGCTTTGGATATGCCGGTAGATAATATAGCAAGCGATTATAATTCATACGACCTCATAGGCGAGCAAGCTGATGAGATCATAAACAAGATAAAAGAAATGGGAATAACAGTAGCAGTGGGCAATCCCCCGTATCAAGACGAAGGTGGTTCTGGTGGCACAAACGATGCACCAATCTTCCAGGATTTCAGTAAAGTAGCAAAATCTTTGTCGAGTCTGTTCTCAACACTCATTATACCCTCCAAATGGTTTACTGGTGGTAGGTCTAATTTGCTTGACCCGTTCCGCAAGGAAATGTTGACTTGTGGTACCGTGTCTCAACTGACAGCTTTCCATGATGCCAGTGAGCTGTTCCCAAAGGATGTGGAAATCAAAGGTGGTGTATGCTACTATTTGAACGATGTTGAGCATCAAGGTGAATGTGACTATTCGCTGGTTAAGGGCGGAAAAGTAGAGACAGAACAGTTGAACTTAAAAGATTTAGATGTCATCATCCGTGAGCCAAAGCTGGCAAAACTGGTTGACAAAGTGATGTGTAAAGCACGCGAGGAGAATCTTGGCGTGGTAGAATCAATCATTTCTTCTGACACTCCATTTGGCATACCCACCAACCCCAAGACCAGTAAGAAGCATCCGTTTGACGTGAGCGATACGCAGACAGATGAATTCAATGTCAAGTTGTTCTATTGGGATCATAACGTCAGAAAGATTGGCTATGTCCGCAAGATGGATATCCGCAAGAACAGTCAGGATGTAGATGCTATCAAGGTCCTCATCCCCAAGGCTGGTGGCTCTGGTAATGACAAAATTGTTTTGGGTGACCCAATACTTGCAGGTGCTTCATCTGTATGTTCTCAGACATATCTTTATGCTAAGTTCGACTCTGAGGACGAAGCAAAGAACTTTATCAGCTATCTGAAGACCCGCTTCTTCCGTCTCTTGGTTTCCTCAATGAAGATTACACAAGATGCAATGGCTCAGGTTTATCATTTCGTGCCGATGCAGGACTTCACCCATTCATGGACGGATGCAGACTTGTTCAAGAAATACGATTTGTCTCCTGATGAGGTGAAGTATGTAGAGTCGATGATAAAGCCAATGGTAGACGAAAGGGCGGAACAAATGGAGTTGAACTTTGAGAAATAAAGTATTTTGTTTATGGCAGTTGAATCACATGATAAGAAGCTGGATGACCTCTTGAAAATGGTCGAAGACGGCAAGGCGCAGTTACCGGATTTTCAGCGTAGCTGGGTTTGGGACGATACAAAGATATGCAAACTCATAGAGAGTATTACATCTGGCTTTCCTATGGGTGCTGCTATGTTTTTGGCTAATGGCGGTGAACAGGTAAGGTTCAGCTATAGAAAATTTGAAGGTGTGACTTCTACGGAGGAAGTGATACCTGAATGGTTGGTACTTGACGGACAGCAACGTCTGACCACTCTTTATCAGGTATTGAAGAGCAAAGGTGCTACTGTCACCCGTTTGGAAACAGAAAGAGATAAGACCATCAAGCGTTATTACTATCTTGACATCAAGAAATGCCTTGACCCTAATACAGACCGTCTTGATGCTATTATTTCCGTATCAGAAAAGAAACAGCTGACTACTGACATTGGCAGAACGATTCTTCTGGATTTATCTACAAAAGAGAAAGAGTTTGAGAACCTGATGTTCCCTTTGAATATCACATTTTCACCTAACGATACAGATGACTGGCGGTATGAAATGGAAGAGTATTACGGGAACAATAGGGAATACAGTCTGCTGTTCCGAGAATTCTCGCAGAAGATTCTGCGGCCCATCATTGCCTATAATATGCCAGTTATTCAGCTGGACAAAGAAACGCCTAAAGAGGCTGTATGCCAGATTTTCGAGAATGTCAACACTGGTGGTGTTCCTCTGACTGTATTTGAACTGGTTACAGCAACCTTCGCTGCCGACGGTTTTAAATTGCGTGATGATTGGGAGAATGCACAGGCTACCTTTAAGGGGAAAGTTAATGGAGAACTGCTTACTGATATTACTGGCGCAAACTTCCTGGCAGCCATGACGCTGTTGGTAACGTATTATCGCAGGATTAAGTCAGGCGACGATGAGCGCATAGCTGTGACTTGTAAGAAGAAAGACATTCTGAAGCTGGATTTGGAGGATTACAAGAAGTATCGCGATTCTTTGGTGCAAGGATTCTGTGAGGCTGCTGATTTCCTCGTTCACCAAGGTATATTCCGTTCCAGAGATCTTCCGTATTCGTCACAACTGACTCCGCTTGCTGCTATCTTCTCTTACGACAGGGATAACGGACATCTGCTTGCACTTGGTCCTAACCAAGAAAAACTGGCCAAGTGGTACTGGTGTGGTGTTTTTGGAGAACAATATGGTGGTGCCAACGAAGCACGCTTTGCTTTGGATATTCAAGGCGTGTTAAGATGGATGAATGGTGGCGATATGCCAGATACCGTGTATAGAGCAAGCCTACAGCCCACACGACTTCTGACGATGCAGACACGTAATAGTGCTGCATATAAAGGTATTATGGCACTGATTCTACAGGATTCACCATTAGACTTCATGACGGGCAACCGTATGGATATTGCATCGTACATTGATGAAGAGGCAGATATTCACCATATCTTCCCTCAGACCTATTGCAGAAGCCAGAATTATCCTCCAAAGAAATGGAACTCTGTTATCAACAAGACTCCTATTTATGCAAGTTCCAACAGGTCTATAGGTGGCCATGCTCCCAGCATATACATTAGGACAATGGCTGGCAAAGGGTTGGATGACGAAAAGATCGTCAAAGCCATAGAATCGCATAAGATTAACTATGATTATCTTTCAGCGGATAAATTCGATGATTATTTCATCGACAGGACTAAGAAGATCATCAAGTGTATCGAGAAGGCTATGGGGAAATCTGTAGCAGGACTGGATAGCGAAGATACTATCCGTGAATTTGGAGTCGCTTTATCTGACAATGATAACGTAGAAGCTTAGATGGTAAAGAAGGAAAGAACATACGCAAAATTCGGTGAGTACCTGTATTGGTCTTACGCCAACATACAAATGCTGCACTATGCTCTGAATAACGGTGTGCAGCGGTATAACCATATGTGCTATATGATTCGTGTCAAAGCGTTCAAGGCTTATAAGGAAGGTCGATGGAATATTCACGACCTCTTCAAGTTCAACATCACGAAGATAAAGCATAACGATTATTGTTGGTATTGCGGTAAGGAAATGGAACCATCTAAACTCACTAAAGACCATGTGTTTCCCAAAAGTAAAGGTGGAGTCAATGAGATAGACAACATCATTATGGTCTGTAATACTTGCAATTACTCCATGGGCAACATGGATTTGTTCGAGTGGTATTCTGAAGTGCGTCACGAGTGGCAACCGTTCAATGTGATGGTACATTATCTCAAGAAATCTACCTCTACAATGTGGAGAACGGCCTGTTAGATAAGCATTCCAAAGAACTGGATGCAATGGACTTACCTTTCAAATGGCAGTACATCCCGATTGATTTCCCGCAGCCAGAAGATTATTGGGCTGAGAAGTTTGAAACAGATGACAATAAAGCATAGAATTCTAAATGGCAACATATAAAGAACAACTGAGCAAGCATGTAGAAGGCATCTTCAAAGGTTACACAGAGCCTGGGCTTCACATCTGCGACATCGCCACAGGTGGAGGAAAGTCATACACTATAGGCAAACTGACCTGTGAATACTATCCCAACGAGTTTGACCGCATTATAATCTTATGCGTCCAAAACAAGTTGGTAGATAGCATGAACAGAGAAATTGACCGTTTTATCAATGGAGGAAATAGCCAGATTTCTCCTATTGACAAAATGGTAATCGAAAATAACCCTGAAGTCATAATCAAGGCTGTTAATAATGGCTCATTTCAGCGCTTGCTAGATAGAATATGTTACCATATTGGAGAACAGAAACAGAAAGGGTACAAAGTAAGGGATTTACAATATGCCTATAATATTGTAAGGAAGACATTTGAGGGTCTTTCAAGTCTGGTAAAAACGCTTGATGACAATGGCAAGAATGAATTCCTTCAGGGGAAAATTGATGAAGGTGAAGCAGTACTCAGAAAAACTGTCCGCAGATTCTTTGATTTT
>Ga0265301_10004172_pt1 | contig 14718 bp, 25 predicted proteins | sample AusTroGonzalo_MG_2_FD_193488 | JGI IMG/M metagenome (GOLD analysis project Ga0265301, IMG submission 193488) | Bovine rumen microbial communities from tropical cattle in Woodstock, Queensland, Australia - Gonzalo_04 | ecosystem: Host-associated > Mammals > Digestive system > Stomach > Rumen ...
ATGCCGCATGGCGATAGTAATATTAAGAATAATAATTATAATGGACATTTTTGCTTACATTTAGTAAATAGTAAAACACATGAAACAAATAAGGTAAATAAAGAGCATCAAAAAACTATAAATAAAGCCTATAATTGGGCGCATTAAGGAGATTATTATGTATTATAACCCGAATTATATAGAATGGGGCACCCCATCTGGATGGCGCTGTCCAGGCTGTGGCCGCTATTATGCGCCTAATTAGCCTATGTGTTTCTATTGCGGCGGTAATTAGAAAACTTGGACTTCACCCTCTACCACTGGCGTGCCAAGTGATGGAGAATGGTGGCGTGATTATATAAATAGAAGTACCGCTGATAGTGCGGCCGGCGCAGGTATAAAACAAGAGGTTCGCACTGGCTCTGCTTCTGCCAAAACTTCTACTGCTACAAATGTAGTAGTTACTGCGCAAAACACGACTTGTAACAGACCTTGTGAAGAATGTGAGAAATATGAAAAAAGTTGCTGGAATGGCATAGAAACAACTGATTCTAAAACCATTCTTTCTCATAAGAAACCATTAGATGTAAATTTTTATAAATAAAGGAGATTAAATTATGCTATTTGTTCTTATGCTTATCCTCTGTGTCCTAACCATTGGACTATCAATCATTTTTAGTGACCGTGATTATGAGGGATTATCTCTGCTTTGCATCATACTGGGAACTATTTCTGTCTTTATTACGCTTGTAATGATTATTATTCTTGTAGGCAATGCCGTAAATCTACCTGCTACCGAAGCACAGTGGCAAGAAGAATATCATTCACTGAATTATCAGGTAGAGAATAACCTATATTACATGTATGACCGTGAAGAGCTATTTGAAAGGGTCATAGATTGGAATAAGAAATTAGTAAAGCATCAGCTTAATCAAAACTCTATATGGATAGGTATTTTTTATCCAGAATCTACCGTAGGGGTTCATAAGATTGATGTTGAAAAGATACATTGATGTGCGGGCTAAGCCCGCATTTTTTTTATTTGACTTTTTGGGCCAGATGTGGTATAATAAACCATAGGAAAAAATCCTAGGATAAAATCCTAAGGAGGGAAGAACATGGCAGTTGTTAATTGTTTAATTAAAAAAGAAAACTGTAATATAGATTTAAAAGATACTATGGTCGCCGCGAAATTATTAAATGGTATGGCTTATAAATTATATATTTATATTGCTAGTTATGATAGTGATGAAATAATATATGAAAAGAAAAACTTTATTCAAACCGTTCATACGACTGATAAAAGTGTAAATAAAGCATTTGATGAATTAATTGAAAAACATTTTTTAGTTCAAATAAATCCATTAGTCTATCTTTTTAACCCGATGGGAGAAAATACCATAAATATGACTTAATCCTATAACCTCTATACTGAAAGTAAGAAATTACATTCACAAAATCGCGACGCTGCCGCACCCGATACCCCGTGTTGAACGCTACGCGGGCACAAACCAGAGAAGAAAGTCATGCGAAAGAAATCGCAAGTTCTTTTTAAGAAAGTCTAAAGAAATCGCGGCAGGGCCGCGAAATATTTGACTAATAATAAAAATTATGCTATAATATATTTAGAAAATGAAGAGGAGATACTTTATGAATAAGAAAGAAGTTTTTCAGCATTTTTCTAATCTTATAGACGACATGTTGGATAATTCTCTCTTTTTCCCGACTTACTTCCAGCACCCTTGTATGCTTGAAGATATTTGCGGCTCCATTGACGATGATGCGGTTCCGGAAAATCTTCACATCCGTTTTGGTATTTCTCGTGGTTGTATCATAGATGATGACTACGATTATGTAGTAAAATTCGACACTGGTAGTGATGAATTTGGTGATAGCCTTTGCGAACGCGAAGTAGAAATTTTTCGCGCGGCGCAGGCTAAGCGTCTTGATACCTATTTTGCTTCCGCCACCTTTCTCGGTGAGTATCGGCGCACCATTAACTTCTATGATATAAATAAAATTGAAGCATGTATGTATTGGGAAGATTATGATGTCAAGCATTTCGATGATGAATTTATGAAGCATGAGGACAAGTTTGGGGAAATTATTCCCATTACTATTGTGATTCCTCTTTTCGCTTATGAGCGTGCTGACCGCTATACTTATGCCTGTCTTTCAGGCGAAGAAGAACTGGAATATAAGGAGAAAGCCCGCGCAATTCATAGTCCTCTGCGGGGCCGCCATCTTCAAATTGCGATGGAGTTTGTGTTCCGTTATGGTATAGAGCAGTATGAAAAGCTAAGTGAGTTTATGTATGATTATCAGATAAATGATTTACATTATGGTAATCTTGGCGGCATAAAAGGTAATCTTGTAATTTTTGACTATGCTGGCTATCATAGTGAGTATAGTGATGAAGAATATGATGAAAGGACATATTAATATGCAGCGTGATACTATTGGCGACCGCATGAAGCAGTATGAAAACTGTTATCGTTTCTACCTTACTCCAAATAGTTCGGTCATTATTCGCATTGATGGCCGCGCATTTCACACCTATACTAAGGGCTTTGCGCGCCCTTATGATAAGGTATTTGCGAGTGCTATGTGGGAAACAGCACTCAAACTCTGTGAGAACGTAGGCGGTTGTAAATTTGCTTATACCCAGAGTGATGAAATTACTCTTGTTCTCAATGACTATGGCCGCGATACCGAGCCGTGGTTTGGCAACAACCTTCAAAAAATTGTAAGCATTAGCGCGAGTATGGCTACTCTTTTCTTTAATCGCGCATTTGCCAAGAAAATGGAAGATGAGTATCTTGACCTTTATTTCGATGGCGGAACTGAAATTGAAAATACTCTTCTTATGACGCATAGCAAGGCATATAATGAGCGCATGGCTTGTTTTGATGCTAGGGCTTTCGTTGTCCCGCACGACGAAGTATTCAATGTTCTCTATTGGCGCCAGCTTGACTGCGTGCGCAACAGCATCCAGCTTCTTGGTCAAGCACATTTTTCGCACAAGCAGCTTCAAGGTAAGACTAACGACCATATCCAGGAAATGCTTTTCCAAGAGAAAGGCATCAACTGGTCAAAAGAACCAAATTGGTTTAAGAATGGCGTCTCTATCTATCGTGTGCCTACTGAAATCGTGCATGACAATGCTACAATAATCCGTAATAAATGGACAATCGACCTTAATACTCCTTTGTTTACTACTGACAGAAATTATATTATGCAACATATTTGACCTCCTATATAAATTGTGCTATAATATAATTGTAAAGAAGGAAAAGGAGTTTTTTATGAACGATACTCACTTGTTTAGGGCCGCCCGCGAATGTAGTTTGAAAAGTGATTACAGCGGGTGCGGGCGGGCCCGCATTGGATGCGTGTTGGTCTATAAAGGTTCTATTTTGGCAAAAGGTTTTAATACTGACAAAACGCATACCTATCAGGCGCGCTATAATAAGTGGCGCTATAAAGATAGCGGCAACAAGTATTTGCCTAGTAAACTCCATGCTGAGGCTATGGCCTTGAATAAAGTAAAGTATTTGGACATTGATTTCTCCAAGGTTCATCTTTACGTCTATCGTGAATTGCGGGACGGCACTTTGGGAATGTCTCGTCCATGTCCAGCTTGCTTGGCCGCAATAAAACAAATGGGTATTAAAAATATACACTATACAACTGATTGCGGCTTTGCCGCAGAGAGGATTAACAATGCTATACAGTAAAGAAACAACCCTAAATATCATTAATTATCGTATCAACCTTCTGCGCGCACGTGGCGAGCAGATGAATGAACACCTAATCAACGCGCTAATTCGTGAAGCAAGAAATCTAGAAAATAAAGGAGAAAATAAGTAATGAGGTATAAGTTTAACATTCAACCCGAAAATTGTAAGTATATCGTAGACGAGAATAAGCGTAAGGTCATTTGTATTATCGAAAATACTCGTAATACTTTCATATCTTTCGCCGCACATAATTTTGTTATTGACGTTGATTATATGGATTGGAGCGCTGTTTCTCACCGTTCACTATCTAAGCAGCTAGAAATGCCCAACCGCTTTTGGGGTATTGCTACTTGTGATGAAAATGATACTTGGGACGAGGAAACTGGTAAGCTAGTCGCTTTCTCCAAAGCTAAGGACAAGCTAAATAAGAGCTTTTTTAAGCGGGCCAACCTATATGTTTTCACTATCGACAAATATCTAAATGATGCTGTTGATATGCTAAATCGTCTAGGCACTAAGCTAGAAAATAGCACTGAAATGCGGCATAAGAAAATCGCAGAAATCGTTGGCGAGCCAGAGGTTTAAACCTATGGCTTGTCGTCTTATCCTACCACTGGATAATGAATATATTATGAAGAAACTGCCAGGACCACTTGATAATATTGAGTGGCCTATTGTGGAAGAAATGACACAAGATAAACTGTATGAACTCACTTCTCAATATTCCTTTACTAAAATCTCATTACAAGCCATTATCCAGTAGTATAATGAAATAAAAATCTATCAAGATGCGCCTATACAATTCAAAAATATATTGGCGCCGCAATGCGCAGTTCATTACCAACCTACTCCTTACATTATCTATCCTAAATTCATGCCTCTTGTTCAGGAAGCAACAGTATGGAAAACCGCAACACAAGACATACCAGTAGTTATTGGCATGGCTTTGCGGCAACATTAGATAGATTTTCAAAACTATAAACAATTCGTTAATCTCGTCGTAGATTTATGTGAAGAATATGGTCTGCGCGAAGATGATATTTTTCTTAACCCATCCAATATTGGTTATCATCCTATTTTTGGCTTACGCCTTATTGATTATGGTTTGACCGATAGCGGACAAATACTTGACTTTTGAAGCATTTTGTGCTATATTAAAATTAAGATAAAGTAATTTATCTTAAAAATAGAATATGAGGAATTATATGAAATACTACGACGATGAATCTTACTATGCCTCCCAAGAACCCAAGCCACAAATTATTGAAGAAGAATTTGGTTGCGGTTTTTGTTGGGATAAGAAGAAGAAAAAAGAAAAGGAACTTTTCTTCCTTGACGCTGCAAACAACATGAGGGTATGTAATTACTGTCCTTCATGCGGCAGAAAATACAATGAAGAGTAAGACATCGGTCTTACTCTTTATTTTGTATCGCAGAATAAAAAACATTAAACAGGTAATGATTTCTTCACTTTTTTATAGAGGAATTATTTGATTTTAGGAGGCTTTTATGAACGATATGTGGGGAAATCCAATAAATGGTTCAATTCCGACTAATATGAACTATAACCGTTTTTTACCGCACTATGAACTGATAAAAGTAAATGGTGAAGAAAGTGCGAAAAACTTCCGTATGGGGCCAAATAGTGATGTTTTACTATTAGACGAAGCAAACCCCATAGTGTATCACGTTTAGACTGATGGAACAGGCTATCCTACGGTCACGGCATATGACCTTGTTCCGCATATTACTGTGCCGCCCGTTGATATTAACCAACTAGCCCAACGGCTTACCCAATTGGAGGAAACTATAAATGCAAGGCAATCCAATTCTCAATTAGGCAAACAGAAGAAACAACGTAATGCCCCAACAACAATCACAGAACAACCTTCAATAGATTAAACATTTCATGCATCAAATGGAAGGCTTGCAAAATCCAATGCAATCCCTTCTACAACAATATCCTCAACTACAAGCAGTAGTTGCTCTCAATCAACAGAAAGGTGTGTCATTCAAGCAAATCGCAGAAATAATGGCACAACAACAAGGTGTTGATTTGAACGCTTTGGTGCGACAATTACAATCTTAATAATGTTTTCAAACATTCATACTACCGTATGAATGTTTTTTTATATATAAAAAGCATTTATAAAGGGGGTAAAACCTATGGACGGATTAACTGCTTCTGATGTCGCTCTACTCAATGGTGATGGCAATATGAATGGATGGAATGGTATGATTTGGCTATTCGCTATTCTCGCTATGATGGGCGGCGGCGGATTTGGCGGCTGGGGCAATGGCAATGGTAATGCCAATGCTATTCAAGCTGACGTAAATCGCGGTTTTGACAATCAAAATCTTCAAGCATAGACACGTGACATTCTTGGCGCTGTTACTGCTGGTAATGCACAGAATGTAGCTGCTGTAAATCAAGTATATCACGACGTAGTAGGTTATGTCGGTGATAAGTATATGGAATTACAGCGCGATGTCGCCGCACTAGCTGTCGGTCAAGCTAATATGCTTGCTCGCTATAATGAAACTGGTTGCAATACGCTACGCGCAATAGATGGTATTAACTATAATGCGGCAATGAATACCGCTTCTATTAACGCTAATACTACTGCCGTAGGCCAGAAGATACTTGATGCCATTACTGGTAATCGTATGGATGAAATGCAGAACCGCATTAATCAGTTAGAGCTTAGTCAGGCTCTTGCTGGTGTAGTTCGTTATCCAAATGGTTTTGTATATACTGCCGGTAACAATCCTTTCTGCACTTGCGGATACTCTATGTAAGGGAGCGTAAATAGTACGCCAGTAATATGGGACGTACTATATGTACGTCCCTTTTTATTTTTAGGAGGTTTTATTATGTTACAGGCTTATAGTTCCAATATTACTATCGCAGCCGATAGTGCTATTCCTTTTAATAACATAACTATTGACAAAGGTTGTTCTGAAAAACTAACTGCTCCTGGAACCATTGAACTAGATAGACGTGGTTTATATATGGTGCAGTTTGATGGTTTTGGAACAGGTAGCGCCGCAGGTGATGAAGTTATTCAACTTTACTTAAATGGCGTCGCGCAACCACAAGCACAATGTCAATTTACTACTGCTGCTGGTGATGTAAGCAATTTCTCTTTCAGCACTCTTGTGCAAGTGAGCGAAAATAATTGTAGCTGTAATTGCTATACTAGCCCAACTGTACTTCAAGTGCGCGCGAGCGGCACTGACTTAACCGAAGCAGACGCAAATATTATTGTTAATAGACTTTGCTAATATGGAAAATAATTATAGAAGCCAACTACAATTTTTAGACCTATTAAATATTGCCAGTTTTTGTATTGGTTTAATGAACCTTGACCAAAACTTGACACAGAATGATAAACAAGAATTGGAAGAACAATTTAATCAAAACTTGAATAAAATGCTTAGTGAAATACATGAGCATTTGCGGCAACAGGATGAAAAAATTGATAGGTTAATGGCAAAATTGGAGGAGATGGCGAATGACCGTTGAAGAGATTTTTGCCAAACTCGCAACGCATATGGCAAAAGGTTTAATGATACATGACCAGATTAGTCATATCTATGGATTTTTAAATCTGTGTGGCTATCAAAAATGTCATGAGTATCATTTCTATGAAGAAAGTAAAAATTACCAATGCTTACATAACTATTATGTAAAGCATTTTTACAAACTCATACCAACATCTAATTTAGAAACTCCCGACTTTATTCCTTCCAGTTGGTATAAACACATTAGTCCAGAAGTAGATACAAGCACAAAGCGTAGTATGGTAAAGGAATTAATGGGTAAATGGGTAGATTGGGAGAAAGATACTAAAAAAGAATTAGAACAATACTATAAAGAATTGTATGATATGAGTGAAACTTGTGCGGCCTTAAAAATAGCCGAGTTTTTAAAAGCAGTAGATAAAGAATTAAAAATGGCGCACAAGAAATACATTAATTTAGAGACAATTGGATATGATATTAATACCATTGTAAAAGAGCAAGATAATCTTTATAAGAGATATTGTGATAAGATAAAGCATATTTATAAAGATTAAGGAGGAGATTATATGATTAGGCTAATTCAACGCCGTTTAATTATTCCTCGTGGCGATACTGGTTCTTTTACTATTCCCCGTTTAGCATCTATGGACGCGAATGATTTAGCTATGTTTGTTATCTTCAATCCTCTCACTAAAAAAAAGTGTTTCCAAAAAGAAGCAACCATAGATGAAGAAGTTTTAACTGTAGAGTTCGCGCGAACAGATACCATTGGACTTCCAGCGGGGAAATATGTTTGGGATATTAAACATTATAAAAATCCAACTATGGACGAGGATGAAATAATTGATGCGGAAGAGGTTAATTCCTATTATGCTGGTTTTTCTCTACCAGTATGTGAAGTAAAAGAAACTGCGGAAGATTGGCCTGTCAATATAAATCTTAATAATCAAACAACACAAGAGATTATTAATGAAATTAGTATTACTGAACCATCTATTTATCCCGCCCCATAAGGGCGGGATAACCGCATAAATAATAAAGGAGGAACATATGAAAGACAGAAATTATGAACGCTACCGCACGAGAGACTTACTTCTTGAATATGACAGAACTATCGTTCCTCCAAAACCTCGTGCGGCAGGCCTATCAAACATTTATAGTTGGGGCTCTGCGCCATTAGACAACTTAAATGGCGATGCTCCACCAATACCTACTCAAACCGATATTGGTATCATCTATCCTTGGGAAAATACTTCTCTTTCTATTTTCTCCCATCAATTATATAGCGTAGCTATTATAAATGGATTTATAGGAACAGAACGAGAGTTTTTAGATAGATTTGTAAACTATGTATCTGATAAGCAAATTATTTTCGAGACTTACGAGCATTTTCCTCGTTATGGTTCTCTTAACAAATTATACTTTGATTTAGATGAAAAAATATTGTATTACTGGGATGAAGAGTATGTACCAGTTAATGCGATGTTGATTGCTAATACTACTATTAAAGGGGGTGAAGCATAATGGCAAGCGTAAAAGCAACGATTATTTTGCGTAATGATACTGCGGCAAATTGGACTTTAAAAAATCCAGTTTTAGCATTAGGTGAAATCGGCGCCGAAAATGATACTGGTTTATTAAAAATGGGTGATGGCATCACCGCATTTAATAACTTAGAATACATTAACGGTGGTGGTACTGGCGGTGATGGTATTCTAGTAACTACAGTAAATAGTAAATTAACTATTGCTGATTATGGTCATAGTTATTGGATGTATGATAATGAAAGCGGGCAAGATATAAAAGTTATAGAAAACGATTTATCAAAATGGCCTGCAACCGTAGAATTAGAAGTAAAAAATGGTGTGGCACGTTGGGTAGAAACAAAAATTACTTATCTTCCCACACAAGGTAAAATTAATAATGCCATTATTACTCTTGCGCGCGACCCCTATACAGATTCAGAAGCATCTACTAAACGTTATGTTGATACCGCAGTCGCACAAGCCATAGTAAATGCTCCACACTTAAAACGATTAATAGTCAATGAATTACCTAATTCTAATTATCAAGAAAATACCATTTACATGCTTAAAGATAGTACCGTTACTGGTGATGATAAATATAAAGAATATTTATTAATCAATAATGAATTGGTACAAATTGGTGATACATCACCAGATTTAAGCAACTATATTGAAAAACCTACTAATTATACAACTGGTAATTCTTTAACCATTAATTCACAAGGCGAATTAGTAGACAGTGGATATCCCGCGGCTCCACCTCCATTAGTGGTTGCTACCTTTAATACCTTAGGTGGAGTTAAATCTTCTAATAGCCCTAATGAAATTAGTGTTAATAACCAAGGTTATATGTCTCTTAATTCTGTTGCGACAGATTTATTATACGTACCTAGTGGTAGCGTATTTATTGTAAATGGTGGAAATGCCACCGCATAACGAGGTGGTATAAATGGGAGTAGTAAAAGAAATAAAAACAACTGTTAAGTTGCGATATGATACTTTTAATAATTGGACACTTGCTAACCCTAAACCACTTGCAGGTGAAGTTTGTATTGCCGTTATTCCAACTAGTGCAGTACAACAACCAGATTATACAGTAGGACAATACCCAACTGAAACTGGTTTAACACCCTATGCAATTGGCATGAAAGTTGGCGATGGCGTTAATTATTTTAATAATTTACCGTGGATACAAGCAGTAGCAGGTGATGTATATGCTTGGGCTAAACAATCTACACCACCTACTGCCGCTAATCTTACCGCTGTTTATAATGATACGAATACTAATATTCAAGCCATACTTAATACATTAAGTAGCGCATTAGCCAATCTTGATGGTGATGATGTATAGGTTAGTTATAATAATACCGATACTACTGTGCAAGATGCCATTGATAGTATTACCGAGTCAATCGGTGGTATTGTAGCTGCAAATATTTCTCCTGAATCATTAAGTAGCGCATTAAATCAATTACAAGAACAATTAGCAGGACAAACCGCTACTGTTTTTTCCGCAGACCAATCTGGTATCACATATAAAATTGATACCTTAACACAAAATGGTTTAACTATTACAGCTACTTCTTCCCCTCTGACTGTGTCTGATATATCCGACCTTATTTTCAATCGTCAATATAATCAATCTACAAATAAGGCCGCAACAATGGGAGATTTAACTGCTTTACGCACAGATATTCTTAATAGTATTCCTAGTGCTATGCGGTTTCGTGGTATTTCTACCACAGCCTTGACGGATGGTGGTACAGAAAATCCTACTATTGATGACATAGAAATAACCAGTACAACAGACGGTGATATTGTTTTATATAATAATAAAGAATTTCTTTGGACTGGTACAGCATGGGAATTACTTGGTGATGAAGGAAGTTACGCAATTAAAGGTAGTATTACAAAAGCTGACCTTGTGACCGCACTACAAACAGAAATTGATAATAAAGTTTCTCAAAATGCTTTGGCCGCAATTGCTTTTGATGGTGAAGTAAAGAATTTACAACAGACGGATGAGACGATTTTAATTTTTAATTGTGGTACTTCTACCACAGTGATATAAGGAGGAATACTATGGAAAACGAAAATAGTCTCCTAGAGCAAGAAATGGATACACCCGAAAATTGGGTTTCAAATACAATTTTAATTAGAGACGGAAAAGGAAATATCATAGAAATAGAAGTAAATGATGATACAGAGGAGGGATAATATGTTAAGCACTATTAAGTTAAATAGTACTGGTGATTTAGTAAAAGTAGCACAATACTTAATGGGCTATGCGGCAATTAAACAAGCTACTGATACTTTTGATACCCTCTTTAAAGATGCCGTCATGGATTGGCAAGAAGCGCACAATTTAACTGCTGACGGCATTATTGGTAAGAACACATGGACCGCATTAGCTGAAAATACGCCCACTTGTTCTACAAGTAAACAAAAGAAATCAGTTTATACATGTGCACTTCAAATTTTATTGGGCGGTTTAACGGTAGATGGTGATTTTGGCACTAATACTAAAAAGGCCGTCACTGCCTATCAAACATCCGCAGGTTTAACCGCAGATGGTATTTGCGGCGCCAAGACTTGGGCCGCACTTATTACTGGTAAAGTTACTTCTACTTCTACTTCTACTTCTAGTGCAGGTAGTACTTCTGGCGGGCAAGTAGTTACAGGAAGTAAGGTATTAAATAACTGCGTGAAGTATTTACAATGGGATAAGAAATGGAAGAATATAAAATATTCTACACATACAAGCGCACAAACCATTGGTAATTCTGGTTGCGGTACAACTTCAATGGCCATGATTTTAGCTACTTGGTATAACTCCAAGATTACTCCAGTTGAGATGTCAGCCTTGGCAGTTGAAAAAGGTTATCGTACTTACAATAGTGGAACTGCTTGGGGCTTTTTTAAATATATATTTAAAAATTATGCGTGCTTTGAAAAGTACGTAGAGACTTCAAGTATAGAAACTTTAAAAGCGGGTTTACGCGAAGGTGGCCTTGCTGTTTGTAGTATGAATAGTAATGATAATGGCTTTTGGACCTCAGGTGGTCATTTTATCGTCGCTAGAGGTTGTGATGATACTTACATTTACGCAAACGACCCCAATAAGAGTGAAACCCCTCGTAAACAAAAAGCATCTAAATTTAAAACTTGTATGAAACAAGCCTTTATTTTCTGGCCTCTTAAAAAGAAGGATGAACCAATAGAGGAAGAAAAAGAAGAAGAAGCAATTGCGGTTGAACCTACTGTCGATGATGAAATCATTGTTGAGAAAGGCGAAACTCGTTTCGATATAAACCTTGAAGGCAAAATTGTTGATATTTCTAAATGGCAAGGCACTATTGATTTTAAAGCCTTGAAGAAAGAGGTTGGACTTGTGATTGCGCGCGCATCTTGCGGTTCTGATAAAGACACCAAGTTTGATGAATATGCGAAAGCAATGACAGAAAATAGAATACCTTTTGCGGTGTACTGCTACTCATATGCAGGAGATGAAGCAAAAGCGCGCGATGAAGCAAAGAAACTTGTTTCCTATGCTGAAAAGTATGACCCACTATTCTATGTGATGGACGCAGAAGAAGAAAAGATTACTACTGCCGCGATTAAAGCTTTTGCTGATGAATTACGTAAAAACACTTGTGAGCGAATTGGTTGTTATGTCGCGCACAATAGATATAAAACTTATAAATATGATACGCTAAAAGATTTATTTGATATAACGTGGATACCACGTTATGGTAGCAATAATGGAACTATTGCTGGTTCTACAAAACCCGCTTATGATTGTGACTTATGGCAATATACTAGCACTGGTCAGATTGCTGGTATTAGTGGTAATGTAGATTTAAATGTCGTAATGAATGACAAAAAAGATTTAAAGTGGTTGTTAACCAACTTTGAAGAAGAATAACATTGGCTGAAAGCGATGCCAAGTAGGTGATTTTTATGGCAGAGAACACCATAAAAACGAGAATTCAGTTGAAAAGTGATACTGAAACAAATTGGAAACAAGCGGTGCTAACTAGCGATAATCCTAATGGGACAAAAACTACTGGCAGTTCGTTTCGGCCAAAACAGGGTGAGGCTATCATCTTTTCAAGTGATAGTACTCACCCTTTTTCTCGTTTAAAGATTGGTGATGGAGTTACAGATGTTTTAAGTTTACCATTTATAGATAGTGGTAGTACAAATGGCTTTGTACTGCGTGAAACAGTTGCAGAATTTCCTGCTATTGGTGATATAAATTGTTTATACTTAGAAGCATCAACTGATACAATATATGAATGGACTAATGCAAGTGGTTATGTAGAAAAGTATGGATTAATTAAACAAGCCATAGCCACTATAAGTAGTTGGGATGCAGGTACAATGACAACATTATCATTAGACGCAAATACTCCTACTTTAATTGTCAGAAATGGAACTGCTCCAACATTACAAACAGGAACATTAAATGTAGTAACTGGAATAGGGCCTACAACATAGGAGGAATAAATTATGGCAAGTTATATTGGACAAATTAAAATTGGAAATGATACCTCACCAGTAGGTTCTATGTTATATGGTACATGTGCTACTGAAGCCGCAACTGCTGCAAAAGTAGTTACATTAGCATCATTTGATACACTAGCTACTGGTGTAACGGTACATGTTAAATTTACAAATAGTAATACAGCATCTGCTCCTACTTTAAAAGTTGGTAGTACAGATGCAAAAACTATTAAAAAATATGGTACGACAGATATTGGTACTACTGCCGCAGCTTCTTGGGTTGCAGGAGCAGTAGTTAGTTTTACTTATGATGGTACAAATTGGGTAATGAATACGGGCGTAGATACAGATACTACCTATACAGCAGCAACTGCGGCACCAGGTAATGTTGCTTCTAGTTCTTCACAAGGAAGCTCTACAAATTATGCGCGCCAAGACCATACACACGGTATTGCTTTAGCTACTGGTGACGCCGCGGGGCAAGTAAAAATTGCAGGTACTAACGTTACTGTAAAAAATATTAATAATGCGGCTTATAAAGATGTTAGCACTTCTATTCCAGCTAGTGGAACAGCAGATGATGCTAAATTACCTACTGTCGCGGCAGTAAAAAGTTTAGTTTCTTCTTCTACAGCAGGATTAACAGGAGCTATGCATTTTCTTGGTTTAACAACGACTAACATTAGTACTGGTAATGCTAATACAACTGCTACAGTTAGTATTAATAGTACAAATGTAACGGCAACAGATGGTAGTGTTGTATTATATGGACAACAAGAATATGTATGGGGTAATAATAAGTGGAACTTACTAGGTGATGAAGGTTCTTATGCTTTAAAAAGTAACACAGTGAGTGTTGGGTCTGCATCTGGATGGAGTGCTGGCTCTGTACCAACATTAGGTGATGCTATTTCTGCGGATGATATTACTGCTTGGAATGCTGGTACTGTACCAACGCTAGGTACAGCCATTGCAGCAGATGATATTACAGGTTGGACTTCTAATACTCCTACCTCTGCATCAGTTTCTAATGGTACTTTAACTATTACTGCTGGTAGTGCGGCAACCTTAAATTATACAGCAAGAAGTATTCCAAATGTAACAAATGTTGGCACAGCTCCTTCACTTTCTTATACCGCACGTAGTATTCCAAATGTTACAAATGTAGGTACTGCTCCTTCTTTAACAGTTACATCTACAACAGTTGTTAAACCATAATGAGGTGATAGAATGGCACATATTCAGGATGTAAAAATAGGTAATAATACCTATCTAATTGAGCCTATTCTATATGCGGCCACGGGTGGTACAGCATCTGCTATAACTTTAGCATTAAGTAATTTTGCTTTGATTACGGGCGCGCAAGTGACAGCGAAAATTACTACTGCGAATAATGCGGCGGCAACATTAAGTGTAAATGGTACGACTGCTAAAACTATTAG
>Ga0265301_10004179_pt1 | contig 14711 bp, 12 predicted proteins | sample AusTroGonzalo_MG_2_FD_193488 | JGI IMG/M metagenome (GOLD analysis project Ga0265301, IMG submission 193488) | Bovine rumen microbial communities from tropical cattle in Woodstock, Queensland, Australia - Gonzalo_04 | ecosystem: Host-associated > Mammals > Digestive system > Stomach > Rumen ...
ACGGATAATTCTTAACTGAAAGTCCCCCGCAAGTTTCAACCCACTTATCAAAGTCTTTTCCGCCTGCCTTCTTATACAGTTCCTTCAATTCCTTTGTGATGTTCTCTAACTGCTGTTCTTCGGATTCTTCCTTGCTGTGTACTTCGATTTTGTTGTCGTCGTCACAAGCTATACCGAGAACCGTTAAAGCTGTGTATCTTCTTGCGTAAGTTAACGCTGACCCGTAAGCCTGAGCTTCGTTCATTTTGTTTCCAGTAGGGACTACGATTCTTGCACCCCTTACCCACTCGTTGCCTACATACGCTTCGATATACTCAATAGGCTGTCCGTTTGATAAGACGGGTGTTTGCTCTCCATCGACAAGCACTGCGACTCTCATAGGTGGTAACTCAACTCCGGCAATTACAAGATCGCCTAAACTTGTGTACTTGTAGTTGTAGCCTTCCGACTTATTCCCTATAAGTGATACTTTCTTTTCTTCCATTGACTCTCCTTTACTTCATTGAGAAGTAGTGATCTTGGTATTGACAAAGCGGTGTTCCGAAGTTGTGGTACTTGTTAGCCCTGAAATATAACGGCTTCGGACTCCACCCAGATTCAATTAACGCAAGTGCTTCGTTGCAATCATCGTTTGGTTTCTTTCCAGACCTTGACGCTGAACTCTTAAACGCTTCACTTTCGCACACTTGCTTGATACTTTGTCCGTACGCTTCTGCTCTACAAACAACTGTGTACATGACCCAACATTGTCCGATTACGCCTTGTCCTTCTGCTTCACGCATTGCCATATCTTTCAGGTAGTAGACATCTTCTTCCGTGAAGTTTCTGTAAAAGGGTTCTTCGTATGGAACGTAAACTGTCTCGACTATCGGTTCTGTTTCGATATACACGTACTCGATTCTTGTTTCGGGTTCTGTCGGCATTTCGTATGACTCTTTCCATGCCTGAACGCTTCCGTGTATGATGATCCCGAATAAAACACATAGGGCCATGATGATTATTTCTTTAAGCAGTCTCATTACTTTTCCTTTTTAAAAACTCGGTGAATTGTTCTTCTGGTACTCTTGTCTGATTTCCACTCTTGAAGTGTTCGCCGCCGGACTCTACATAACTTTTCAAAAGTCTGTGTGCTTTTGCCCGGCTAAACTGATATGTAGTTTGAATACCCTTAGGCGATAACCACTGCATTGTGTTTCCTTTCCGTAGAATATTCTTCTACTCTTTGGGTAAAATTTTTTACCGTAGAAAAATCTCTGATACATCTTTGTTAGACAACCTGAGTAAATCTTTCAGGATAGAAATGTGTGTCGCTGTAAACTCACTTTCGCCATTTTCTTTTTTCAGATATCCTTGATAGCTAAGTTTCAAGCGGTCTGCGATATGTGTCTTTTTCAGTCCTGACTGATCGACTATTGCCTTATAACGCTGAACGTCCAATATTTTCACTCTCCTTTCCACAAGTTGTAGTAGAATTATTTTCTACTCGTCCACTATAACGTGTGGTTGAAAAATTGTCAACCCCCATTTATAATTTTATTAACAGAAATTTACAAAGGGGGTGTTTTGTATGGTAGGAAATATAATCAGACAACGTAGAATCGAACTAAATATGACTCAGGAAGAACTTGCTCATAAACTCGGTTATAAGTCAAAGTCTTCTATCAACAAAATTGAACTCGGTATTGCGGGTATCAGCCAGTCAAAAATTAAAGACTTTGCAAAAGCACTGGACTGTTCCCCTTTACTGTTCATAGAAGACGTACCGCATGACGCTATTTCTTCTGACGCTGACATGATCCTTGTTGAAAAGTTTAATCAACTACCACCGGAACAAAAGGATAACGTGTTAAAGTACATTGATTTCTTGCTTAGAGAATAGATGTATCTGTGTGTATAAGAAAGTTTTATTTTGTCCCACTTTTGATACAGCACTGGTTAAAAGTGATACAGCAAAATGGAACAAAAATAAGTTATGATACTTTTTGCTTGAAGCAAAACGAAGCACTGCTTACTTTTGCTTGAAGCAAAATGGAACTCCTATCCTATCCTATCCTTTCCTATCCTATCCTATCCATATATATCGCGCGTACGCGCACGTGAAGGAGACAATATGACTAATACAAGAGACGTTATATTAAAACTCAAAGAAGTAAGAGACGAGAAGGGACTGTCTTATAACGATATACTTTCACTCATAGAAAAGAACGGGGACTATATTTCCAGATCGTCTATTCAAAGAGTCTTCTCTGATGGTTCAGAAGATGTTTCTTTCAGGTATGAAGAAACAATAAGGCCCATTGCAAAGGCTTTACTTGACATTGAGACCATAGAAGACACTGACAACATGGATATCCAGGCTATGAAGTCATTGCTCAAATATAAGATTCAACGCATAGAAGAACTTGAAAGACAAGTTGACCACCTGACTTCTCAGCTTGACAAAGAAAAGATTAAGTATCACGAAAAGTTGGAACGAGAACGTGAACGATCTAACAGAAGCATTGACTTTCTCAAAGAACAAGTAGCACTTAAAGACAAGCGTATGGATTTATTACTCGATTCAGTCGCCGAAAAGGATAATCGCTATCAGGAATTATTAAAACTGATACTGACTTGTCCGGGCAGGAAGGAGACGCCATGTGGATAACAAGTAAGGGACTATGCCAAGAAAAGGTTTTAGACCCCCATACGGGGCTTTTAAAAGTTGTGTCGGTAAAAGTATCGGGCAAAGGAAAAAAAGCCGAGCAAGAGGCATTTAAACGCCTTACAGACAAGATTCAAAAACTGACCGAGACCAAGTTTAAATTTTCCGAGACTGTAAACTTATATCTCAAAGAACATGAGAAGATGTGGAAGCCATCATCATATACCCGTATCGACTCTCATTTTAAGCAAATCTTAAAGATAGTCGGTGATGGATATATGAACGATATGACAGCGGGTTATATCAGGACTAAACTTACAGAGTCCGGCAAATCAAATCGTACGATCAATGATTATCAACGAACGATAAAGACTTTCTGGCGTTGGGCGTATCGCTGCGACTTTGTTAATTCACAAGAAGTCGCTGATAAACTTTTGACTTTACCAGATCAACCAAAGAAAGAACGCATACAAGATAAATACTTAGAGTCTGACGAAGTTAAAATGATTCTTTCAAATATCCCAAAAGGATATGAGCATTATGGTCTTGTTATACGCTTTATGATTTTAACGGGTATGCGTATCGGGGAATTTATAGCACTCAATAATACTGATGTTTGGGGATCGGTAATTCATATCTCAAAGACTTATGATACAAAGAACAATATCGTGACTGAACCAAAGAGCCTAAAATCAAAACGTGATATTCATGTACAGCCGGAATTAAAAGAGTGCATAGACAAGATAAGAGAATACGAAAAGAAACAGCGTGAAGTATTTGATTATGAGTCAGACTTATTCTTGCCGGGTACAGACGGATCATATTTTGATTATCAGCTTTTCAATAAGTTTGTCGGGAAGATAACAGAAGAAACCATCGGACGCAGGTTGACTCCCCACGCTTTCAGGCATACGCATTGTTCAATGCTATGTGCAAAAGGTTTATCGCTTGACGAGATATCCGCAAGGTTAGGACATGAAGATTCTAAGATTACAAAGGCGATTTATATGCACCGAACGGAAGAATTACGGAAGCGTGAAAACGATAAATTAGACGCTATCAGACTGATAACTTAACTAACTGCTTAACTGAGAACGAGTTTTCCTTGATATTACTGAGAAAAAAGAGAGAACCGTTTTCAGATTCGATTATATCATAGGTTATCATAGTGTCAAATAAGTCGCATAAATACTGGGTTTTTAAAAATTTCCTTTTCCCGTCTGTGATCGCCCAACTTAACTTTTAACTTAACCAAATTTAGATTTTGGTTGACATAATCTGACACTTGTTTTATTATAATCTCGACCCCCGGTGAATCCACTCAAACCTCATAATTCTTTCAGAGCGAAAGACCCCTTACTAAGTTAGTAGGGGGTCTTTTGTTTCTTACTTTGCTTTCCAAAGTCCCGTTTCAGGATCAAGTACGGGTATCTTCTTCCACTGTCCGTCATGGCCTGCCTTTTGGTCAAAAGCGTACCAGTATTGAAGTGCTGTATCAGAATCGTACTTATCAGGGTTCTTGTTCAAATAGTCAATAACTTCTGACTGTTTGATAGATGTATTTCCGTCTGTGTTGATCTCATTATATGTAATCGCAAATTCTGACGGTGAAAGTGAAGGCATATACTTAGTAGCGTGTTCGTATGAGAATTGCATACTTGTACTAAGTCCGGCTTCTTCAAGCTCTTTTGCCTGATCTACCATTTCTTGTACCGCACCTGAACCGCCTTCGTCCATCTTCTGAATAACCTTATCTCTGTTCGCAGGGTTATTCTGTAAGCCCATTTCATTAAGCGTACTCTTTGCGATTATGTAGTTGATAAGTCCTTCTTCTCCGCCTTCGGCATATGCTTTATCTGCACCCGTAAACTCGGTATCAAGGTCAAGATAATTAGCTCTTTCCACCTTCTGAATTGTGCTGTACATACCGTTAAGTGCTTCTACTTTCTGTTCACTTGACAGATTATCGTAGTAGTCGCTGTCCATAAGGTCTAATGCAGCCTGATTCATGGCCTTGTCTGCTATCTGTAAGAACTCTGTATACTCTTTTGTAGTGGGTATATGATCGTCTACTTTCAGATAATTCAGACTTATCTTAGGCTGAAACGCTTTCGGGTCTTTTGTCTCTTCGTACAGCCTTGACGCTTCGTCTCTGACGGGGTTCTCTAATGCTGATGGAACTGTTACAAGCGCGGGGTTAACAAGGTTGTCAAACCACTTCTCGGCAGTATTACGACCTGCGTTCTGTTCGATGGGTTCTCCATTCATACCGATACGGGGTTCAAGTAATTGCTGACGCAAGAAAGGTACTCCGGCAATGGCGTTATTGACTATGCTTTCCTTACCACCCATGCCGTAAGTGTTTCTCTTATACGGGTCAAGGGCAGCCGCAGTCTGACGGACTATGGAAGGAAGGATCGCACTGGAAGCGGTGTTCGCAACAGTCTGTACTACGTTGTCAACTATCTTATTATCTGAACTGTAATTCGCACTACCCGTAAGTCTCTGTAAGCCTTGTAATGCTGCTTGTTCAAATAGACTCTGTGCGCCTGCTTTTGAACCATTTAATACAGCGTCAAGCGTACTTTGGTCAGGCTTGTCGTAAGCGTCATCGAAAGCGGCAGCCGCAATTAAGGTTGATCCCGCACCAGGAATCCAGTTGATAGACCACTGATTACCCGTAAACGGACTGACAAGTGCGTACTCCTGCATACCTGCGTCTTTTTGTGCCTGCTTCTCTCTATCATCGTCTGAATATCCGCCCGTAAGAAGTCCGGCATTTTTCATCATAAGTCCGACAGCAAACATAAGTGTACCGACAGCATTACGTGATGTCTCACGGACAAATCTTCTCTGATCGAAAGACGCTGTATCAAACGCACTACGATTATTTTCAAGATTAGTTCTAATCTCTTTTACAGTCTGTACTGCGTTCTTTACGATACCCAAAGGGCTTAATTCAAGGTTCGATTTAACCACGTTCATAGGGGTACTTACGAACGGCATTGAAGTATTTGATATCGGGTCAAATCCCATAAAGCCTTTTGAACATTTAGCGATACCGTTCTTAATATCCATAGCACCCTGAGAAAGTTCTGAGCTATCCTGATATACCGCTTCAAGTCCTTGTGCCGTTGCAACAGCCTTAACCCATTTATTAAATTCTTCATCAGTGATATCTTCGGGAAGTTTTAACTTTCCTTGTTCACGAAGTTTATTAAGTTCATATACAGTCTGTCTGTAAGTTCCACCATAGAAGGGGTTATCACCTATCGCAAGACCAAACTTAATAACTTTATCGTAAAGTTTAAGGGCTTTATTCTTGAAAGTAGTACGATTTCCTTTTAAGGATTCTTTAAAGTTAAGTTCGTCTACACCTGCCCTATTTGTGACGTTTGCGTCTGCAAAGATATCTATTTCTTTCGCAAGGTCTTTCAGTTTAAGTTTAGCGTCAGGATCAGCGTTAGGCGTCCAATAGTCCTTAAAGGTCTGCTTCCCTGCCTGCTTAAAGCCTTCTTTGTATTCCTTCCAACCTTCCCTTGTCCACCCCGTTGTTGTTCTTGTTCCCGTAAACTTACTGATAAACTTATCAATAGGGCCGGATATTGCTTTAACTAACGTCTGGTCAAGTCCTGCCTTACCGATATTACCACCAAAGTTTCTGGAAATAAGTGTACGGAAGGAAGCAAGTAAGTTATCAAGCCAAAGGGAAGTAAACTTTGCTCTAAACTTAACGGGTATCTGTTCGTTTATCATGTGTGCAAGTTCCGCGTTAAGTCTTGCCTGCTTCAAAAGTGATACGTCCTGACCATCGTACTGATGTGCTTTTTTAAGAAACTCAGCCATAACTTCGTCAGAAAGATATTTTTCGGCTGCGGTTTTTACATCTTTTGGCAAGTCAAGTTCGTTCTTTTCTTCTTTTACAACTTCGTTTACAAAAGAAATAGCCTGAGCAAGTTTACCTTCGGCAGTCATAGCTGACCACTTCTTAAACGCTTCGATCATCTGACCACCTGCGGTAGCCATTTTACGTGCCTTCTTAAATATGCCGACTTCTCTACTCCATGCTTCGTTTGAATCAACGCCCATAGCTTCTGCGGCTCTTGCTTCGTCTGCCGCCTTCATCGCACAAAGCATAGCCGTATCAACGTCTACTGCGTCCCAGTTATCATCATTGAGAAGTCTGTTGTATTCTCCCGTGTAGCCGTTCTTCTTTACGTTTTCTTCGGCTTTATTAAGAGTGCTTTCGTGAGTCACAGCTTCATACTGTTTAATATCATCGGAAATAACACGGGTATATTCTTCTTCCGACACTGCCCCACTGTTCGGATAAGTGTTAGTAGCAAATTTTGAAGTCTTAAACTTTCCAGTGTGTACTCCGTTATCTTTTTCAAGATTCGGGATATTGCCTTTATTTTCACTGAATATTCCAGTGTCCATACGTATAGCACCGTCAAGGCCTTCAAGTTCGTTGCCGATAGCGGTAGACGCTTCTTCCATCGTCTTAATGTTCTTGACATCTTCGTCAAGCCCTTCGTCTTCAACTGAATTGTTTATTTCTTCCTTTGCCTGATTTTTAGCCTTTACGTACTCGTCATAAAGTGCCTTATTCTCGTTTTCAAGTGTGGCAATTTGTTCGTCAATAGAAGCGATTTCCGACTCTCTGTTTTCAAGGGACTCAGTAAAATTATTGATGGTTTCTTCAATTCTTTGTGCGTGTTCTTCTTCTGAGACGGGGATATCAAGTTCCCTAAAATCTCTTTCAAGATCGTTTACATAGCCTTCGGGATCACTTAATACGGCTGTCACATCGTCAATAATATTCTGAACCTGCTGACGCTGAGTCTGTAATTCTTGAATTGTATTCTCGTTTTCTCTTAACTTAGAGTCGTCAAAAATTTCACGGGTTCTTGCTTCGATTTCTGCGTTCTTTTTCTGCCCGTCAAGTATAGACTGAATCCTTGCGTCTTCTTCTGTATCAAAGACGTTACGGTTTTCACTACGGGTAAGCATATCTGTATTTGCTCTTTCAAGTGCAGGGATATTTCCTTGCAATACAGAATTTTCGTCAACATCATAAATGACTGTACCGTATCTGGTATCAGCATAACGTGTACCACGGGTATCGACTCCACCATAACCCAAAGACTTCATAAACTGGGTAGAAACTGAATCGCCCCTATCGTCCATCTTTGAATTACCCATATACTCTTTGAGATTACTTAAACGGCTTTCAAAGTCTTCAAAGGGTATAATGTCATCCTGATCTTTGAACGCTTCCAGGTATTCATTGTAAAGTTCTTCTACTGAATTTTTATCGCTTCCCTGCGTATACCTTGTCATATCTTGTAAGAAGTTATGAAGGTTGTTCGCTTTCTCGTCAGTATCAGCTCTGAACAAATTGTTATATCCTGAGATATCAACACTTGTAAGGGGCTGATTCTGATATCCGCCCTGCTGTAATTCGTTCAAAGTATTGTTGTCAACAAAATAATGGCCGGTGCCAAAATATCCAGTGCCACGATTAGACCCTGCAAAGCGTCCGTTAGACTCTGCTTTATTCAGTTTAGAGAATTTACCTGCGTGATAAACTACGTTTTCAGGGTTTGATCTTGTGGGCTGTACAGTAGGAAGTTCAACATTTTCTTTTACGTTATCAACTTTATCATTGATAACATTGTTGACTTCGTTTACGGGCTGATTAGCAAGTGCCAACCTGAGCATTTCCATATCTTCATTAGCCCTATTGTTAGCCTGAGTTTCCTGCTCTATCTGTGAAAGTTTAGGTATGGTCTGTTCAGTCTCGGTGTTGGTTTCAGGCTTAACTCTCTCATTACCCGATACGATATTTCGGCCCTGCATAAAGTTAGTGCCACCTTGAAGTGTTCCACCTGAAATAGCGCCTGCAAGTGCGTCAAGTCCTAACTGTTTGAGATAGTCGTTTCTTACCGCTTTTCTCGCTTCTTCCTCAGAATAGCCCGCATTGATATAAGCCTGATACTGTATACTTAGATCAGACTTCTCTTTGTTATTACCCGAACGTGTTACAAACTCGTCGAATATTGAATCTGCGATATCTTCTAACGCTTCCTGCCCGCCTTCTCTTGCTGCGGCTCTTAATATAGAATCGCCACTTAACAACTTTTCAAGGGGTACTCTTTCGGTTAACGCTGTCGATACACCACTTAAACCGCCTTCTGCTACTATCTGATCGGGGTTAAGTCCACGGCTAATAGCGTCGTTCATTACCTGGTTAGCCTTTTCAGAACCCATAATTCCCGCAGCAATGTTAGGGTTTCCTGTTGCCGCGCCGATTACAGTAGCAAGGCCCATATCTGCCATGCTATTACCAACTCCATAAAGGAATTTTCCAGGTTTTGAATTGATGTTTTCTGTTACGGTTTCTCTTATGGTTTGAGACGGGGTATAAGTTTCATTAAGGGGTTTACCCATAAGATAATTGCCCGCGTTCTCAATATCACCTTCTATACTCTCAATAGGGTTAGAAACTACCGCCCCAACAGAAGCTAATACAGGGTGAGAATTAGCAAGATCGGTTAACTTCTTTTCGTTCTTCTCTCTGTTCTGTTTGTCGAGAAGTCTTTGTGCGTCTTCCCTTGAAACTCCGGCAGTATTAAGACCGTAAGCCGCATTACTCATACCCATTATAGTAGGCATGGTTGCAATTTCAGGGACGCTATTTTCAAGTCTCTTCTGTACCTCTCTGTTCTTTATTTCGTTGTAAAGGTCCTTTGTCTGCTGTCTGCTGTTCTGATATGACGGATCACTTCCCATATCGGCAGCAAGTTTAAAACCCACATTACCCGTAAGTGCCGTAGCCGTGTTCAATATCGGACTCATACGGCTTATAGGGTTAGTGTCTCTCTGTTCGTATTGTTCCACAAAAGCCTTTTCAAGTACGGGTAAAGAAGCCTTCGGGGTTGAATCGTTTGCGGCATAATTAGGAACAAGGGCGGAATTACTCCCGCCCAATGTTGCTATTGCTTTGCCTAACTCTTCCTTACGCTGTCTTGCTGCGTTCTGTAAAGCTCTTGTCTGACTTGTTTTAACCTTAGACATAGTTTATTCCCTTCATAGTGAGATTAGCCAAAGTGTTATAAAGGTCTTCGTACGCCCCTGCCCTTGCATTACTACGCTGATTTATGATGTTGTTCTCAGCCTGCGACATTGAATTAGCAAGGTTCTGTATTGCATTAAGTCTGTTCGTTTCTGCACCGAGAAGAGAGTCGTTATACTTTCCCCTTGCGTCCGAAAGATTAGTCATGTACTGCTGTAAAAGGTCTCTGAGTGACTCCTGAACTTTCGCTTCGATAGAATTTCTATTGTTGTTATAGTTGTTTCTCATGTCAGCGAGTACGGACTCAGTAGCACCACCGCTTAAACCGTATGCGTCAAGCTGATCGGAAAGATTTTTCTCCTGCATCATACGGGCGATATAAGCTTCCTGCAATGCCCTTGTTCTTTCGTCTTCAAGTGATCTCTGACTGTTCGCAAGTGAACTGTTTAAGAGTGCTTCGGTATCTGAATAGTTTGAACCGAGTCTGTTAAGTGCCGCAGCGTAGGCGTCTTCTAACGACTGAAAATTCATGTTGTAGTTGTCCAAAAGCGCGTTCATCATTTCATCAAAGTTAGCGTCATACTCTCCGAGTCTTTGGTCAAGAAGGTCATACAAGGTTGATATGTCAATGGAACCGTCACCGAGTCCGAGTCCTGAACCTGATCCCGTTCTGGAATAACTACTACTACTTGTACGGCTTGAACTTCCTGTTCCTGCGGTATCACCTTCTGCCGCATTTACAATGTTTGCAAGAAGGTCTGTGCCTATCTGATATGCTCCGGGGTTAAGTGCGCTGTTGACTCTCTCATAAGTAGTCTTATTGTCGAGAACGTCTCTGTTGCCGGATATACCATAATCATTAAGAGTCTGTGCAGCGGCATTTTCAAGCGCCTGCTGTAAACTTGTTTTTGTCGATACACCTTCAAGGTCTTTGGGTACAGCCGATAAAGGATTTACTACCGAGTCGTACGCTGCCTGTCCGACAAGTGCAGACGGGGTTTCCATGAACGGCGCATTTACGTTAGGATTATCTACGGATTCTACAAGTGCATTTCTCGCGGCGTTTGAAAGTGCCTGCTGTAATGTGCTGTCCTGTGCGCCTGCCATGTTATAAAGGTCCTTGTTTGTTACAGCGTTTGCACCCTGGGTATAACCGGGGTTATAAAGGGTAGCATAATCAACAGTAGGCCTTGCACCAAGATTCTCTTCAAAAAGACTTGCATAAGGGCTGTTCGCAGTCTGTGTCTTTTTCTGTTCCTTTTCCTGCTCGTTTGCAAGAGTCTGTAAGAGTGCCTTTGCAGCGGTCGCCTGGTTAGGATCATACCCTAAACCAAGTCCTGCCCCTCTTATGCCACTCATAGTATTAAGCATTGAATTAGTACGTTGTGAAGGGGTCATGTTGGGGTTAGTGTTTGCATTGAGCATACCCGATACGCCACCCTGATTTTTAAGCTGTGATAAAAGGTTATTCACATAGCTTTCACGGGCTGCCTTCTGTGCGTTTGCTGTCTCTTGTACAGTGTTATTGTATTTAACGGTGCCGGGCGAAGTAGCCTTGTTTACACTTGAAGTAGTTGAACTTGATCCTGCACCGGCAGGAACGCTATTTGATACAGCGTTAGTTGCGGTCTTAATTGCATTAGTTACGGAACTTCCGATACCACTACTGGTAGACGGTTTAGCCGTGTTAACAGCAGAAGACGCAGCATTAGCCGCAGTCTTTACAGCACCCGATACAGCCCTTCCGAGTGAAGAAGAAGTTGTATTCTTAGTAGCTGATGTATTCGTTGATTTTGACGCAGAAGTTGAAGGCGTAGAATAACGTGCCGCCATTGTAGCGGAATTACTTTTTTGTGTCTGTACGTTTGAACTGACGTTCTTTTTCTGCTGTTTGTTTGTTCCTTTTGCTGCCATTGTTATTCTCCCTTCATTTGCTTTTTAATCTGGTCTGCACCAGTAGCGGCAAGACCCGATACAATTCCAACTGCAACGGCTGTGATGATATCCTGAGCAGGAAAGTCCGGCATACCACTTACATACCCGACTACTCCCAGGATAGCCCCGACTATTCCCACGATCACGGGGATATACTTATCGTCAAGCGGTGAAACCTTTACGCATATACCTATCAGATAGCAAATAACTGTAATTGCTGCGACTCCAACTATTCCAAACATATCTACTCTCCTTTACATACCTAACCTTGTTAAAAAGTAAGTTGCTACACCACCGAGAACAATTAAGATTACGTGGGTCACGGCTGTTCGCCACATTTCCCCGTCCTTGCCTTCTAACTTGTCTAATCGTTCTCCTTGTTTGGCTTGTTCTTTCGCCATGTGTTCCATGTTAGTAGCAAGGCGTTCGACTGACGCAAGAATCCCGTTCGCTTCCACCGCAATACGTTCAAGGTCTGACAAACGATGGTTCTGTCTTTCGTTTTCTTCTGCCACTCTTTTAGCAAATTCTTCGTGAACAGACTTTAAAAGATATTCGTTTTCCATCTTCACTCCTTATGCGATATATATTTCCTGGTTAGGGTATATCGTATAGGGCTTCGGTATACCGTTTATCTCTGCAAGCTTCTTGTAAGTCGTTCCGTATCTCTTTGCGATACCTGATAAAGTCTCTCCCTTTGCTACAATATGTGGCTTACGTTTATTAGAACGGGAAGCGATTATCATATTTACTTTGTCCTGAACTTCTTTGTAGTCATATCCGGCAAGTGTTAACTTCGCTTTCCTTGTGACTCCGTTTCCCCAAAGTCCCGCAAGGACTTCTATCGCTACCTGATCCGTGGTCTTTACAGTAGGTTCACTAATCGTGACTTCCTTTGCTTCGGGTATTGAACCACTGTCTACCCACTGTATGTTTATCTGATCCTGGTCAACTGTCGTCCCGTGTATCTGTGGACTTCTGCAATAGTTAGTTGAACCGCCAAACTGCCATATCTCAATAGGTGCTATTGACTTTAATACGGGTGGATTCTTTGAATACTTCGCTACCCAGTGTGGGAAGACTGCAACCGCATTATCGTTAAACCTTGAATTGAAATGTGACTCACTGGTATATATTCCACAAGCGTAGCCTGCCTGAATCATCGTTGAACAAAATGCCGTGATGATATCGGTAAGATGTTGATATCCCTGATTAAGCATTTTGCCTTCGACATCATAGTAGACATGGACTATTCTCTTTCCCTGCAAATATGAAATAAAATAGTTTGCTTCTCTTACAGCGTCTTCGACTGAAAATGCACACCCGAAATAATAAGCACCGATATACATTTTGTCGTTTAACGCCTGATTATAGAAATTCTCAAATTGAGAATCTTTGTAATATCCTGCGTCTGCACCGCCCGCCTTGATGATCGCATAGTTAAATCCTTCTGCGATAGCGTAGTTTAAATCAAAGCCCTTCTGCCATCTTGAAACGTCCACTCCGTACGCAACGGGCGAAACGGGTACAGCGTTATAATCAACCCACGGCAAGAGTCCATAGTCAGTCCATGAGTATTTATTCTTCGGGCCACCCTTGTAAAGATATCTTCCGCCCTTTTCGTCAACGTAGGTGTACTGTACTTTTGACTCCCACGCACCCGTACACTCAACGACATTGACGATGTGTCCGTTATATTCAAAGTCTCCGAGATATACTCCTGCGTGTGGACTTGTGGATAAGTACAGATAAGTGCCAGGCTGTTTAAGCTGTGTAAAATCTTTTGAACGATTAGTACACTGTAAAAGAAGGTGATATCCGTCACAGTCACCCGTCACAAAATTTTTGGGTGATACATAAGACCCTTTGACTTTTGTGTCTTCCCATGAAGGAATCGCAAGGATCGTTTTAATTAAATTCCAACAGTCCCATGAATACCTTTGTCCGTCATAATAACCACAGTTATAAGGAAACTTGTTATTGTAATAGTTGGGTACATCGTGTGCTAATCTTAACTTTGCGATAAAATCATTTAGTGTCATCGTCTATTCCTTCTAAGATTATTAACGTGATAATCATTGCAAGTGCTAATAGTCCGGCAAATAACTTAGTCACTTTGTTTCCTTTCTATGTGGGGTGGTTTAATCGTTGCCACCCCTTCAACGCCTGATTACTATACAAGTGAGACTCTCGAATCAGACAAGAGCATTTATACGTCCTTTCTTCCGTAGAATTGCCACTGATTAAAAGTAAGATAGCTACTGCTTGAAGTGTTTTCTGTGAAAATTCTGAAACCACTATACTGTGATGCACCAAAAATATTTAACGTACCACCAGTTGCTTGTCCGTTGTAATTTGCAATTTCAGTCCAGTTGGTTTCATCGTTACTTGCTTCAACTGCTCGAAGTTTACCCGCACTCTGAACAGAAGCAACCACTTTATGTATTTTTATTGCTTCTGGAAATACATATCCAAGTTTATAACTACAACTTACGCCATTAGCAGTCCAACCACCTAAATCGCTATTAAACGAATAATAAGGCTGTCCACTATACGCTGTTCCGTTAAAGATAACTTTTCCACTCGGAGTAGTAGCACTTGTCATTTTGGGAGCTTTGACATTAAGGACTCTTTCAAAATATGTACTATTGCATATTGCTTCGTGCCACTCTGAATCGTCCAGAAGTGTATTTGCTGCGTAGTTATTTAGTCCGATATAACGCATAGCGTTATCGGAATCACAGAAGCCTTCTTCATAGAACTGTAATTCGTAAAGAAAACTTTGTTTAGTATATGCACCACTTGTACCAGAAGTAAGATGGAATCCCCAGTACATATGCTCTGACTGGCCCGACAAATCTATCTTTCGAGTAGTAGCACTACCACTTATTGTGCTATCTATATCAGTCCAGGTAGAACCGTTATCAGAATAGGTTATTTTTCCGGCTGCACCCGAACCAAACAAAATTTCTGCACTGATCGGTTTAAATGCTTCGCCTTTTGTGTAATAGCAACGTCCTAATGCTGCGTCTGATGAGGCTGCAAAAAAAGCAC
>Ga0265301_10004180_pt1 | contig 14710 bp, 11 predicted proteins | sample AusTroGonzalo_MG_2_FD_193488 | JGI IMG/M metagenome (GOLD analysis project Ga0265301, IMG submission 193488) | Bovine rumen microbial communities from tropical cattle in Woodstock, Queensland, Australia - Gonzalo_04 | ecosystem: Host-associated > Mammals > Digestive system > Stomach > Rumen ...
TGAACCGCCCGGCGTGGATCCTCGACCGCTGGATCGGCGAAGGTACCTCCAACCGCATCCCGCGCCTGACCAACGCCAACCCGAACCAGAACTGGCGTTCCTCCGACCTCTGGGTCAAGGACGCTTCCTTCCTCCGCCTCAAGACCGCCCAGATCGGCTACACCCTGCCCGAGAAGTGGGTCCGCACCATCTCCCTGAAGAGCGTGCGCGTGTACGTGGCCGGCGAGAACCTCCTCACCTTCACGAAGTACGACGGCTTCGATCCGGAAATGGCCTCCGACGGCTACACCACCATCGGCGTGGACCGCGGCATCTATCCGCAGGCCCGCACCATCACGGTCGGCGCATCCCTCTCCTTCTAATCTTTAAATGCATAAGAATATGAAACTCTATAAGATTTTGGCGGTGGTCGCCGGGGCCCTGGTCCTGACCAGCTGCGGGGAGAAATTCCTTACCGCCCACACGACCCACCAGGGTGCGGCCGGTGCGGAAGCGACCGAGAACGCCATCCTGTCCTACCTGACGGCGACCTACCAGCCGCTCCTGATGGACTCCTACGCGAATTACAACTACAACCATATCCTCCTGCTCTCCGACCTCCGCTCCGACGATATCTACAAGGGTGGCGGCGACGCCGGCGACCAGTCCTGGATGTACCACATGTCCCTGTTCCAAATCCCGGCGGCCGAGAGCCCGACCGGCATCTGGAGCCTGTACTACACCGCCATCGCCCGTGCCAACAACACGCTGCTGGCGATCGACAACGCCGTCGGCTTCGACTCCGACGCCGCCAAGCGCAAGCTCGCGCAGTACCGTGCCGAGGCGCTCTTCCTGCGCGCCTACTACCTGCACCACCTGTGGAAGCTCTACGGCAACATTCCTTTCTTCACCGAGCCGCTCGAGGATCCCTTCATGGCTCCGCAGAAGAGCGCCGACGAGATCTACGCCTGCATCATGCAGGACATCGCGGACGCCGAGACGGCTGCCGCCCAGGCGGGCGACGAGTTCCCGATGTGCACCAACGGCGGTGCCAAGCAGGCCCGCGCCAGCCTGGCCGCCCTCTATATGCTCAAGGCCCGCGTGGTGATGTACCAGAACGACCAGGCCAAGTTCGGCGAGGTCGCCGCCAATATGGCGAAGATCATCGCGAGCAACGCCTACCGCCTCATCGATTTCGACGCCCTGTGGACGGGTGCGGACGAGAGCGACTTCAGCGCCGAGTCCATCTTCGAGACCAACCAGATCTCCGACGGCAAGCGCGACTGGGGCGCCGCCTGGACGGGCTGCGGCACCAACCTGCCGGCCTACATCGCCCCGAACGAACTCAACGATCCGGTGTTCTGCGGCGGCTGGGGCTTCGGTCCCGTGCGTCAGGCCACCTGGGATATGTATGAGGACGGCGACGTGCGTCGCGAGGGTTCCATCAACAAATTCGAGGAAGGCACCTACGGCCCGCGTTTCCAGAACACCGGCCTCTTCCAGAAGAAGTATGCCGCCCGGACCGCCCTGCGTTCCGCCATCGGCACCGTGGACCTCAACTATCCGAACAACCTGATCCTCTTCCGCTATGCGGAGACCCTGCTCAACTATGCCGAGCTGGTGGGTGTGCGCGGCGCCGCTGCCGCGGAGGGCGTGGACGCGCAGGCTTGCCTGGACGCGGTCCGCAGCCGCGCCGGCCTGGGCTCCATCCCCGTGAACGAGGCCAACATCAAGTCCGAGCGCCGCAAGGAGTTCGTGGGCGAGGGTATGCGCTTCTGGGATCTGATCCGCTGGGGCGATGCCGCCACCGTGCTGACCGAGAACAACGAGGCCTTCCAGAGCGTCCGCACCTTCAACCCGGACAAGGACAAGTACCTGCCGATCCCGCAGAGCGAAATGAGCCGTACCGCCGGTACCGGCGAATTCGAACTCAAGCAGAACAAAGGTTATTAATGGTTCGAACCCGTAAAAGCAATTGAAAATGAAAAAGATAATTAACGCTATCCTCCTCCTCGCCACGGCCGGGACCCTGCTGTTCTCCTGCCGTCCGATGGACCTGGATGCCCACAAACTCGGTCCGGCCGTGTCGGAAGACCAGCTCGCGTTCTCGTTCGCCCCTTCCTCCGCGACGCCGAACATCATCGAGTTTCAGAACACTTCGACCGTGGCGGGTGTCGCCCTGTGGGACCTCGGCAACGGTACGATGGTCAAGGGTGACGCCGTGTCCGCCACCTATCCCTTCGCCGGTGAGTACACCGTGACGATGTCCCTCTACACGACCGGCGGTTCCGCCACCATCTCCAAGGTGGTGACCATCTCCGCCGACGACTACGGCCTGCTGGACACCCCGGGCTTCAACGCCCTGACCGGCGGCGCCGATGCCGCCGAGGGCAAGACCTGGGTCTTCGCCCGCTACACCAAGGGCCATTTCGGCGTCGGCGACGTGAATGCGGCGCCCGAGGCCAACGGTCCGGCCTGGTGGCAGTGCGACCCCAACGGCAAGGACGGCTGCTCGCTCTATGACAACGAGTACACCTTCATCCAGAAGGGCACGAAGCTCATCTGGAAGAACAAGGGCTACATCTACACCAACGAGAATGGTATGAATCACCTGGGCCAGGGTGGCACCCCGAACCCCGTCGTGGGCGACTACGACGTACCCTACACCCCGGGCGAGGGCCTGGGCTTCTCCCTGGACGAAGAGGCGGGCAAGCTGACCCTGAAGGACGGCGCGTTCCTCGGCTTCTACACCGGTGTGAGCGAGTACAGCATCATCACGCTCAACGAGCACCTGCTCTATGTCTGGTGCCGCAGCGCCGCGGAGCCCGGCAACGCCTGGTACTTCATCTTCGTCCCGAAGGACGAGCTGGTGGAGCCTGAGGTGGAGCCCGTCGAGCCGAAACCGACCCCGGAGCCGGCCTGGTTCCGTCCGGAGGCCGAGACCAACCTGCTGGGCGCTACCCTGAACTACGAAAGCTGGTTCAGCGGCGCCGACTGGGCCGGCGGTCTCAACCCGGGTCTCTCCTTCAACAACGACATCAAGATCGTCGTGCCGGAAGGCATCGGCGGCGGCGAGTGGATGGGTCAGTTCAAGATCCACACCCTGGTCCCGGCCGGCGCCCGCGAGCGCTTCGACTTCTGCTGCAAGATCAGCTCCACGCAGGCCGGCACCGCCACGGTCAAGATGACCTCCGAGGCCGACGGCGAGGACTGCTTCTTCTACAACGGCAACGTGGAGGTCGCGGCCGGTGAGACCGTCACCTTCGAGGAGGCGGACCACATGCTCTTCGACGGCACGGAAAGCATCCTGCTGGTCTTCGACTTCGGCCGCTTCCCGGCCGGCGCCGAGATCACGATCTCCGGTCTCTGCCTGCAGAAGCACATCCCGCTCAGCGAGAAGCCCGAATAATAAAAAGGCAGTTTTTGGTTTTTGGTTAAATAAGTGGTAATGAGAATGTTGTCCCTGATTGCTTCCGTTTTGCTCCTGGTCGCCTGCGGCGAGAAGGAACCGACCCCCGCGCCCGCTCCGGCCGCCACGATTGAGTTTCAACCCGGCACGCTGAGCGTCAGCGCGGAGGGGGGAGAGGCCGCTGTCCGCGTGCAAGCCTCCGCCACCTGGTCCGTACAGACCGACGGGCAGGACTGGTACACGCTGGCCTCGCCTTCGCAGATCTTCCGCGGAGAGAGCATCCTGCGCGTCACCGCGACCCCGAACGTAAGCGGAAGCAGTCGGCGGGCCACACTTCGCTTCGAAAGCGGGGAGGCTACGGCCACCCTGGAACTGACGCAGGCGAACCTGGTCCCGGAACTGTCCTTCTCCCCGTCTGAGGTTTCGGGAGAAGGCGCCGGCGGCGAAGTCGTAGTCAAAACGACGGCGAACGCCTCCTGGCAGGCGGACGGGGACGACATTCCCTTCTGGTTCAGCGTCTCCCCCCTGACGGTGGTCAAGGGGGAGCATGAACTGAAGTTGACGTTCAACCGGAGCTACACGGCCGAGCGCCGCAGCGCGGACATCCATTTCCGTTGCGGCGACCAGGTCCGGACGCTCCGGGTGGTGCAGCAGCCTGGCGAGCCGGTAGCCCCGGGAGCTTATGTCCCGACGGGCTACCAGCTGGTCTGGCAAGATGATTTCTCCGGCGCCTCGACCGACCTCGTGTCGAACTGGCGCTTCGAGGACTGGGCGCCCGGCCGCGTGAACAACGAGTTGCAGCGCTATGTCCCCGACGACCGGCGGACCTCGTTCGTGCGCGACGGGGCCCTGCACATCGTGGCCCGCAAAGAAGGCGGGCAGGTCCTTTCCGCGCGGATGAATTCCCGCGAATCCTGGCTCTACGGCTACGTGGAGGCGGCCATCCGGCTCCCGAAAGGCCAGGGTACCTGGCCGGCATTCTGGATGATGCCGGACGATTTCTCCAAGGGCTGGCCGGCCTGCGGCGAGATCGATATCATGGAAGAGGTCGGCACGCACGCCAACTACACCTCCTCTTCCATCCATTGTGAAGCCTACAATCACGTCAAGAACACCCAGAAGACGGCGGAGCGCCTGACCCCGGGTGCCGAAGACGAATACCATACCTACGCCCTCGAATGGACGGCAGACTACATCCGGACCTACGTGGACGGGGAGAAACTGCTCGAGTTCCGCAACGACGGGAAGGGCGACGACCGCACCTGGCCGTTCAACAAGAAATTCTACATCATCCTCAACCTCGCCTGGGGCGGGGACTGGGGCGGTATGAACGGCGTGGACGAGCGCGCACTGCCCTGCACGATGCAGGTGGACTATGTGCGCGTGTACAAGAAGCAATGATGACAATGATGAAGACCATAAAAAGCTTATTTCTGTGCGTGCTGACGCTGGCCGCCGCTTCCTGCGGCCGCCCGCAGCAGGCCTCCACGACGGGTTCGACGCCTGCCGTGGAACAGCGTGTGGACGCGCTGCTGTCCCGGATGACCCTCGCCGAGAAGATCGGCCAGATGAACCAGGTGTCCGCCGGGAGCGATGTTTCCAATTATTCCGATGCCGTCCGCAAGGGACAGATCGGTTCCATCCTCAATGAGGTGGATCCGGTCCGGATCAACGAATTCCAGCGCATCGCGGTGGAGGAGTCCCGCCTGGGCATCCCCCTGCTGGTGGGCCGCGACGTGATCCACGGTTTCCACACCGTGTTCCCGATTCCCCTGGGCCTGGCGGCGACCTTCGACCCCGCGCTGGTGGAGGAGGGCGCGCGCGTGGCCTCGGTGGAGGCGACGGCGCAGGGCATCCGCTGGACCTTCTCCCCGATGCTCGACATCGCCCGGGATCCGCGCTGGGGCCGCATCGCGGAGGGCAGCGGCGAGGACCCGTACCTGGACGCCCGCATGGGCGAGGCCATGGTGCGCGGCTACCAGGGCACGCTGCAGGACAGCACCACGATGGCCGCCTGCATCAAGCATTTCGTGGGCTACGGCGCGGCCGAGGGCGGGCGCGACTACAACAGCACCTTCCTCTCCGAGCGCCAGCTGCGCAATGTCTATCTGCCGCCCTTCGAGGCGGCCGTGCGCGCCGGAGCGCTGACGCTGATGACTTCATTCAATGACAATGACGGCATCCCTTCCACGGGCAACCGCTTCATCCTCAAGGATATCCTGCGGGACGAGTGGGGCTTCGACGGCATGGTGGTGACCGACTGGAATTCCATGGGCGAGATGATCTCGCACGGCTACGGCGCGGACCGCAAGGAAGTGGCCCGCGAGGCGCTGGAGGCCGGTGTGGATATGGATATGATGACCTACGGCTTTATCTCCCACCTCGAGGAGCTGGTGCGCAGCGGCGCGGTGCGCGAGTCCGCGATCGACGCTGCGGTGCGCAACATCCTGCGGACCAAGGTCCTGCTGGGCCTCTTCGAGCATCCGTACGTGGACGCGGCCGCCGCGGAGGCGGTGCAGTATGCGCCGGAGCACCTCGACGCCGCGCGCCGCACGGCCGAGGAGTCCGCGATCCTGCTCAAGAATACGGGCGTTCTGCCCCTGGATGCCGCCCGCACGGGCCGTATCCTGGTGACGGGTCCGATGGCCGACGCCCCGCACGACCAGCTGGGCACCTGGGCCTTCGACGGCCAGAAGCAGCACACGGTCACGCCGCTGGCGGCCCTGCGGGAGCGTTTCCCGGGCCGGGTGGACTATGTCCCGGGCCTGCGCTTCAGCCGCGAGAAGAAGAGCCATTTCGACGAAGTGGTTGCCGCCGCGCGACGCGCGGATGTCGTGCTGGTCTTCCTCGGCGAGGAGGCCATCCTGTCCGGCGAAGCGCACAGCCTCGCGGACCTGAACCTGATCGGCTCGCAGAGCGAGCTGCTGGCGGCCCTGCGCAGCGCCGGCAAGCCGGTGATCGCCACCGTGATGGCCGGCCGGCCGCTCACCATCGAGCGTGACCTGCCGAACTGCGACGCGCTGCTCTACGCCTTCCATCCCGGCACGATGGGCGGCCCGGCGCTGACGAACCTCATTTTCGGCGACGCCACGCCGTCCGGCAAGACCCCGATCACCTTCCTGCGGACCGTGGGCCAGGCGCCGATGTATTATGCGCACAACATGACCGGCCGTCCGTACAACGGGGAAACCCTGCTGGACGGCATCGAGGCCGAGGCGGGGCAGACTTCCCTCGGCAATACTTCCTACTACCTGGACTACGGCGCCTATCCGCTGTTCCCCTTCGGTTACGGCCTGAGCTACACGGAGTTCGCGTACAGCGACCTGACGCTCGACGCCGCCTCCTACCGCCGCGACGGCATGATCCGCGTGTCCTTCACGCTCAGCAACACCGGCCGCCGCGCGGGCACCGAGGTCTGGCAGCTCTATGTGCGCGACCTGGTGGGCTCGCTGACCCGTCCGGTCAAGGAGCTCAAGCGCTTCGGCCGCGAGACGCTGGAGCCGGGCGAGAGCCGCCGCGTGGAGCTCGAGCTCCCGGTCTCCGAGCTGGCCTTCTGGGGCGCGGAGCGCAAGAAACAGGTGGAGCCGGGCGATTTCCAGCTCTGGGTCGCGGGGGACAGTGCCTCCGGCGAACCGCTCGCCTTCAAGGTCGAATAATTCTATGAGAATGCACACGCTGCTTCCCTTGCTCCTGCTGGCGCTGACGGCCTGCCAGGGCAAAATCCAGCCGGAACCCGAGCCGGTGCGTGAAGCCACGGCCTACACCACCTCGGCGGGCGGCCTGCGCCTTGCGGAGAGCAAGATTCCGCTGATGCGCCCCAGTACCGCGGCTGCCTACCGGGTCCTGCCGACGGGCAAGGCCTTCCAGACCGTGGACGGTTTCGGCCTCGCCATCACGCAGGCCAGCTGCTATAATCTGCTGAAAATGAGTCCCGCCGACCGGACGGCCTTCCTGACGGAAGTCTTCGACCGGGAGCGCGGGATGGGCTCCTCGCTGATCCGCGTGTGCATCGGCGGGTCCGATTTCTCGATGGACGAGTTCACCTGGTGCGACGAGCCCGGGCTGGAGCATTTCGCGGTGCATCCGCTGGACGAGCAGTACCTGTTCCCCATCCTCGACGAGATCTATGCCATCAACCCGGCCGTGAAGATCATCGCCTCCCCGTGGAGCGCGCCGCTCTGGATGAAGGTCGGCGAGGACGGCAAGACGCCGCACAGCCAGTGGTACGCGGGCCACCTCGGCGAGGCGTACTACCAGGACTATGCACAGTATTTCGTTCGCTGGATCCAGGAGATGCAGCGCCGCGGCTACGACATCCTGGCCGTGACCCTGCAGAACGAGCCGCTGAACCGCGGCAATTCCATGTCCACCTACATGTCCTGGCAGGAGCAGAGCAATTTCATCAAATGGGCCATCGGGCCGGCTTTCGCGGCCGCCGGCCTGACGACGAAGGTCCTGGTCTTCGACCACAACTACAGCTACGACGGCGATTACGGCCAGCAGGACTACCCGGCCCACATCTTCGAAGATCCGGAGGCCGGCCGCTATGTGCACGGCTCCGCCTGGCACAACTACGGGGGCAGTGTGTCCGTCCTGGACGGCGTACACGCTCGTTTCCCGGACAAGGAGATCTATTTCACGGAAGCGTCGATCGGTACCTGGAACTACAGCTTCGAGGACTGCCTGATCCACGATTTCCGCGACATTTTCCTGGGCACGCTCGGCCGCTGGGGCAAGGGCGTGACCCTGTGGAACCTGATGCTGGACTACCAGGGCAAGCCCTTCCGGCCGCGCGGGTGCAGTACCTGCTACGGCGCGGTGTCCATCGATGCGTCTGATTATTCTTTAGAATCCATCGTGCGCAACTCGCACTACTACGACGTCGCGCACTGCTCGAAAGTGCTGCAGCCCGGGGCCGTCCGCTTGGGGACATCGGGTTATTCGGCGGCGGGGCTGACCTACCAGCTCTACCGCAATCCGGACGGCTCCTATGCAGCCCTGATCCTCAACGAGGGTACGTCCGACGCGCTGCTCAACTTCGTCACCGACAACTACGCCGTCGCCTGCCGCATCCCGCCCCGCGCCCTCCAATCCGTCACCTGGCAGGAATAAGCTATTTCGATTCCAGCACCGGGGCGTGGGGGTCGCGGGCGACGGCGGCCTTCCAGAGGTCGCTGTAGCCGCCGTACTGCAGGCCTTTCGGGAAGCCGGGGCCGTACTCGGTGTGCGAGAAGGAACCGTCCTCTTCCTGGGCCTTGATGTTGCCGTCGATGAACTTGACGAGCAGCAGCTCCTCGAGCTTCGTCCAGGCCGCAAACTGCTTCTGGGCCGTCTCCACGCTGTATTTGGTCATCAGCCGGCGGGCCTTGCGCAGGCGGCCGCGCTCCACGAGCTTCGCGAGCTTGGCATCCATCTCCGGGATGCCGCGCTCCAGCTGGTCGCGCTCGAAGGCCTCCGCCGCGCCGCGGGCCACGGGCGCCATGCGGTCGTACATCTTGTAGCAGGCATTGGCCACGCGGTTACACATCCAGAACTGTGCCGTGGGGCTGTAGTGCAGCAGGTCGCCGTTGCCCTCGCGCAGGCACTCGGGCACCTTCGTGAGGTTGGCGTAAATCGGCGTCAGATAGGAAGTTGCGGCATCGTCGCAGCCGAACCAGATCAGGGCGCCGACCTCGTCGGGGAGATTCGGACGCGCCTGCGCGACGAACCAGAAGCCCGTCTGCTGCGTGGCGATGGCGCGCTCGTTGAGGTAGGTTTTCCCGTCCACGGAGAAGTTCATCGGACGCCAGCGGTAGGGCAGGCCGTTGCCGCCCGCGCCGATGTCGGTGGTCATATCCATCGGGGTGCCCTCGTAGTGGTCGCGCATCACGTAGGCCACGTCGGTCACGCGCACCTTGCGGGCCGGTTTGATGAAGAGCGGCATCTCGCCGGAGAGGTCGTATCCCATGGCGTAGTCCAGCCAGTCGGAAGCCGGCCGGGAGACCTCGGCGCCGTTCTCTTCGTAGGTAAACACCCCCTCGCCGAGGATGTTGAAGGCGCTCCAGGCGCGGGCGTCGCAGGCGCGGGCTCCGCCGAAATCGAGCGGATTGTACACGTCGCGGAAGCTGAAATCGGCATCCTCGCCCTCGTACCAGCCCTGCTCGCGTGCGAAACTGATCACGTCCGGGGCGAAGAGGCAGTTCTCCGGATCATCCTGCGGGAAACGCGTGATGCGGGCCTGGTTGGCGTGCGCGCAGATGTAGCCGTCCGGCACGCGGCGCGCCACCCACACGATGCCCTTGTTGTCCGGGCCCTTGCCCACGAGATCCATGATCCAGGCCTCCTGCGGATCGGCGATCGAGAAGGTCTCGCCCTCGGAGGGATAGCCGTAGGTGTTGGCGAGCTCCACGATGGTCGCGATGGCCTCGCGCGCTGTTGTGGCACGCTGCAGGGTCACGTAGATCAGGGAACCGTAGTCCATGATGCCGGCCGGGTCGGCCTGCTCCTCACGGCCGCCCCAGGTGGTCTCGCCGATGATGAGCTGGCGGGCATTCATATTGCCCACGGTCTGCCAGGTGCGGGCCACCTGCGCGATGCTGCCGGTCGGACGGCCCGTGTCCCACTCGCGGATGGGGAGGAGGCTGCCAGCGGCAAAACGCCCTGCCGGGCGGAAATACAGCTCCCCGAAGAGGCCGTGCGAATCGGCGGCGTAGGAGACCATGCTGGAGCCGTCTGCGCTGGCGCCGGGCGTGATGATGACGTTGGTACAGGCGTCCGCGCGTCCTGCGGAAAGGACAGCGGCAAACAGGATGATGCACAGAAATTTTCTCATTTTATCTTTTCTTCTTAAATTTGCAGGCTTATGAGGTACAAAGCTATAAAAATTTTCGGGATTACCGCGTTGCTGCTCCTGCCCTTCCTGGCCGGAGCGCAGCAGCCGCAGGGCGAAGAAGAGCAGGTCAAGCAGATGCGCGAAGCCATCGACGCCACCGTGGAGAACTACGAGAAATTGCTGGACCTGGAGGACTGGCAGACCTTCTACGTGGACTCCATCCTGACGCACGACTACGACGCCCTGCGCCTCGAACTCAGGGGCCTGCAGGCCGCGAAGATGAGCAATGCCGACGTGTACCAGCAGGTGCAGGACAAGTGGGCGGAGCAGATCTACGTCGCGCTGCAGAAGGTGCTCGACGAGAAGCAATGGGCGAAATACCTCAAGAGCGGGGCCGCCCGCGAAAAGAAGGCGCGCGACAAGCGTGCCGAAAAAAGGAAATAGACGTATGAAAAGAGAAGATATCGACAGAGTCCTTGCGGAGCTGAAAGCGCTCCAGTGCAAGACGCAGAAAGAAGTGGAAGAGGCGCGTGTGCGCTTCCTGGGCCGCAAAGGCGAAATCACGGCGCTCTTCGAAGAGTTCCGCACCGTGGACAAGGAGATGAAGCGTGAGTTCGGCCGCACGCTCAACGAGCTCAAGAACGCCGCCCAGGAGACGATCGACCGCCTCCGCGACACGGTCGGCGAAGAGGGTGGCAGCACCGCCCCGAACCAGGACCTCTCCATGCCCGGCGACCCGCTGGAGCTGGGTTCCCGCCACCCGGTCTCGATCGTGCGGCAGGAGATCGTGGACATCTTCCGCAAATTCGGTTACGACGTGGCCGAGGGCCCCGAAGTCGAGGACGACTACCATGTCTTCGAGGCGCTCAATTTCCCGCCGAACCACCCGGCCCGCGACATGCAGGACACCTTCTTCGTGTCCACGGGCCATCCCAACCCGCTGCTGCTCCGCACGCACACCTCCAGCGTGCAGGTGCGCACGATGGAGCGGATGAAGAATCCCCCCATCCGCGTGATCTGCCCGGGCCGTGTGTTCCGCAACGAGGCCATCAGCGCCCGCGCGCACTGCATCTTCCACCAGGTGGAAGGTCTCTATATCGATGAGAATGTGACCTTTGCCGACCTCAAGCAGGCCATCCTCCTGTTCGCCCGCGAGATGTTCGGTCCCGAGACCGAGATCCGCATGCGGCCGTCCTTCTTCCCCTTCACCGAGCCGTCCGCCGAGGTGGACGTCAGCTGCAACATCTGCCACGGCAAGGGTTGCAACATCTGCAAGGGGACCGGTTGGCTGGAGATCCTGGGCTGCGGCATGGTGGACCCGAACGTCCTCGAGGCCAGCGGCATCGACTCCAAGAAATACAGCGGCTTCGCCTTCGGAATGGGCCTGGAGCGCATCGCCATGCTCAAGTGGCGGGTCAACGACCTGCGCCACTACTTCGAGAACGACATGCGTTTCCTTCAGGAATTCAACTCCGCCGTCGAAGTTTAAATCATAGAGGGATCCGCCCGCCGGACTTGACAGGCGGGCGGACCCTGTGTTCTTGAAACCACGTTAAAAACAAGATTGACAATGTCAAAACCTCATTTCAGCACCAGGTTTCTGGTGATCGCCGTGGCGTTGATCGTATGCCTGATCACGTCCAATTTCTTTGTCCCCCGTCTCTGGCAGGTGGCCGGGCTGCCGTTGCAGCTGTCCGGCGCCGTCCTTCTGTTTCCGGTCTCCTATATCCTCAACGACTGTGTGACCGAGGTCTACGGCTACCGAAAGGCGCGTTTCGTCATCTGGCTGGCCTTCGTGCTCAGCGCCTTCGTGGCAATGATGGCGCAGCTCGTCTGCTGGCTGCCGTCCCCGCTGCAGGAGAGCAGTGTGCCGGTCGCGGACGCCTTCAACTCGCTCTTCGCCATGGTGCCCCGCACCACGGTGGCCTCGCTCTTCGCTTTCTTCGTGGGCTCCACGGTCAATGCGTGGATCATGAGCCGGATGAAGGTCGCCTCCCGCGGCAAAGGCTTCGGCTGGCGCGCCATCCTGTCCTCGCTGGGCGGCGAGGCGGCGGATTCCCTCATCTTCTTCCCGGTGGTGTTCTGGGGGGTGCTGACGCTGCCGCAGGCGCTTCAACTCGCCGTGACCCAGATCTGCGCGAAAGTGCTCTACGAGGTCGTCGCGCTGCCGCTGACCGCGTGGCTCGTGAATAGCGTCAAGCGGGCCGAGGGGATCGATACCATCGACGACAACATTTCCTATAATCCTTTCAAAATCAGAGATATCTAATGGACAGAACACAAGATGGCCTGCAGGCCCTGGGCCGCAAGACCGAATATAGCCAGGACTACGCACCCGAGGTGCTCGAAACCTTCGAGAACCGGCACCCCGAGAACGACTACTGGGTGCGCTTCAACTGCCCGGAGTTCACGACCCTGTGCCCGATCACGGGCCAGCCGGACTTCGCCGAGATCCGCATCAGCTACATCCCCGACCGCCGCATGGTGGAGAGCAAGAGCCTCAAGCTCTACCTCTTCAGCTTCCGCAGCCACGGCGATTTCCACGAGGATGTCGTCAATACCATCATGAAGGACCTCATCGCCCTGATGGATCCCAAGTACATCGAGGTCACGGGCTTCTTCACCCCGCGCGGCGGCATCTCTATCTACCCTTTTGCCAACTACGGCCGCCCCGGCACCTCGTACGAGCTCCTCGCGCAGCAGCGCTTTGCCTCGCACGAGTAGCGGCGTCACCCTTTCCGGTACTCGGAAGGGGTCTGCCCGGTGTGCAGTTTAAAGAATTTGTTGAAGACGGACGGGTTGGGGAAATTCAGTTGCCAGACGATTTCCTTGACCGGTTTGTCGGTGTATTTCAGCAGGTTCTTGGCCTCCAGAATCACGAAGGCGTCGATCCACTCGGGACCGCTGCGCCCGGATGCCTGTTTGACCACCTTGGACAGGTATTTGGGCGTGATGGACATCTTGTCGGCATAGAAGGCCATGCCCCGCTCCGTGTTGTGGTAGCGGGAGACGAGCGAGATGAACAGCTCGTACATCTGGTTCACCCGCAGGGATGACGTGTCCTGGCTCTCCCGGGCCGTCGCGATGTCGTAGCGCCACAGGTTCATGGCCAGGTAGGCGATGGAGATCAGGAGCGAGCCGATAATTTCCCGCTTGTTGTCCAGCGGGGAATGGATGATCTTGCGCGCCAGGGTGAAATAATCGGTGGCAATCTCCAGCTGCTCCTCATTCAGGGTGAGGCAGGGACTTTTCAGGACGCGGACCGCGTCCTGAAATGCTTTATTGAAGTCCACGTGCAGGTTGGATACGAAATCCTTGGACATCAGGGCGAAGACCAGCTCGCTGTCGGCAATCGCGTTCTCGTCGTAGGCCGACAGGCGGATGATGTTGCCCGGCGCCGTGATCAGGAGCGACCGCTCCTTAATCTCATAGGTGTTGAGGTTGAAATCCAGCTGGAAGCTGCCGTCTCCCTTTCTCAGGAAGAATACGACGTAGCCGTCCAGGCGCACCGGGTATTTGAGCATGTCCAGGATGGCGCGGTTGCTCTCGACGCGTCGCCCGAGGACTTCTCCCAGGATGAAGTCGTTTCCGATGTTATATTCCTCGATATACGGGGCCAGCGCCAGGATCTGGGAGATCCCGATGGTTTGCAGTTCGGTTTCCACGATGTTGTCTAATTTTCTTCTGCGGCAAAGGTAAGAAAAGAATGTGAAAAAGGGCAAACTTTTGCCAAAATTCTACCAAAATACAACTATCATGCGAAAACACTACTATTTTGGATGAATTTGTGGCCATAACTTTGCAGTCGGAAACTGAGAACAAACCCAACGGCAAATTGTCAAAAAGAATAATATGAAAAAAGCATTCATTCTCCTCACCAGCCTCCTGCTTCCGCTGGGCCTCCCGGCCCAGGAGCAGCAGACGCTCAGCCTGGAAGACTGCCGGCAGATGGCCGTCGCGGCCAGCCGCGACCTGGAACAGGCCCGCATCGACGTCCAGATGGCCGGCTACGATCGCAAGATCGCCCTGGCCAACTATTTCCCCAACGTGAGCGCCACGGGCGCGTACCTTTACAACAACCGGGACATCGCGCTCGTGAGCGACACCCAGTCCGAGCTGCTCCGCAGTGCCGGCACGCTGATGCAGAATCAGCTGAATGCCGGCGCGGCGAACGCCATCGGACAGCTGTCCACGCAGATGAACGGCGCCATGACGCAGCTCATGACCGCCATCAAGACCAATCCGGCCCTGGCGGCGGACTACATGTCCAGCCCGATGTGGCAGGCGGTGCTGCAGATGATCCAGGGTGTGGATCCGCAGAGCCTGGCCGGCCTCATCCCGAACATCGCCGATCCGGTGAACGCCATCGGCGCGGACATCGATGCCGCCCTGCACCCTGACCTGCACAACATCTGGGCGGGGGCTATCACCGTGGAGCAGCCGGTCTTCGTCGGCGGCAAGATCGTCTATTCCAACCAGATGGCCAAGCTCGCCGAAGAGCTGGCCCAGGC
>Ga0265301_10004182_pt1 | contig 14701 bp, 17 predicted proteins | sample AusTroGonzalo_MG_2_FD_193488 | JGI IMG/M metagenome (GOLD analysis project Ga0265301, IMG submission 193488) | Bovine rumen microbial communities from tropical cattle in Woodstock, Queensland, Australia - Gonzalo_04 | ecosystem: Host-associated > Mammals > Digestive system > Stomach > Rumen ...
CATCGACTATATGAAAATGGACAAAATTAAAGAATGGCTTCAGCGATAGCCGTCATTAAAAAATAAAAATTGCAAATTATGGAAAATACATCATCAGTAAGACTCTATAATCTTGGTTTTGACCAGGTTAAAACTTACATCTTCGCTACATTGTTCGTGGCCGGCAACATTGTTTTGCCTCAGCTTTGCCACCTCATCCCTAACGGCGGTCACATCTTCCTGCCTATCTATTTCTTCACTTTGATTGCCTCATATAAATATGGCATGAAGGTGGGTTTGATGACAGCTGTTTTGTCGCCAGTCATCAACAGTCTGCTTTTCGGAATGCCAATGCCGGCAGTTCTTCCAAGCATACTCATCAAGTCGATTTTCCTGGCAGTGTCAGCAGCTTGGATAGCTGAAAAGTCGAAGAAAGTGTCGCTTTGGACCATACTCGCAGTGGTTCTGGCATATCAGGTGGTAGGTTGCATGGTTGAATGGGCAATGACAGGCTCATTCATGGCCGGATTCGTAGATTTCCGTCTCGGAATCCCGGGAATGCTTATCCAGTGGATCGGCGGTTATCTGTTTCTTAAAAATGTCAGATGACTGAGTCATTAGAACAAGCGAAATCATTATTAACATCAACTGATTCCACTTTGGCAGTGGTTTCAGTTGATGATTTTTTCACCTCCAAGGAAAGGGGTGTGAAGCCGCTTATGCATCTTCTGAAGGAGAAAAAAGGCTTCCTCAAAGGCGCTTCCGTTGCCGACAAGGTCATCGGCAAGGCGGCGGCACTCCTCATGGCCCTCGGTGAAATCAAAGAGGTTCACACTTTGATAATCTCAGAACCTGCGATCCAAGTGTTTGAAAAATACAATATCCCTTGTTTTTACGATAAAAAAGTCACCCGCATCGTAAACCGTGCGGGTGATGGTCTTTGTCCGATGGAAACGCTCTGTTTGGATGTTGAAAATCCGCAGGAAGCGTTTGACCGCATCACTTCACTTTAATGTCAAATCCAGACCAGTCGTTGCTTTCCGACAGTAAGTCGAAGTAATAACAGATGTTCTCCTCGGTGATTTTATCACCGTTTACCGAAACAATCCTGTCACCGACCTTGAATGATTCATTGCCATCGATAAGTCGTGTCAAAATCTTCAATTTGCCATTATCGACAATGAGTTTGTAATGGACAGCGTGATATGGATTAACCTCGTTGTTGACATGAGGCTTGGCATATAATTTAGGTGGATCTGACACCATAGAAATTATCCAGTCGAACTGCGAGATTGCCTTGAGCCCCATGTTGTTATGCGGAAGGTTTTTCACATAGATAATATCAGTCTCTTTGTCAGCTTCAGCGATACTGAATCTTTCATTCGGGGCATCGACAAATCGCTGCTTGTTAGTCTGACCGTTAATACCAGTTCCGTACGAGCCCTCATATACATAATCATTCGTTTTGGGGTTTTCAACCCTTTCCTCACCTTTTAAAACAAAACCGGCGCGTCCGTTTCCAGTATCAAAGATGCATTTGTATTCCACCCCGTTGATTTGAGGATAAACCCACAGCACTCTTTGTTCATACGTGCACTTAACAGGAACAAATCCAGTGGTGTCAATGGGCTCTTTATAATTGACAAATCGTATCTCACTATTAGTGAAATCTAAAAATTCATGACCAATGTTTAGGCTTTCTAAACCTAATAAGTGATGGTCGGAAATTGTATAATTCTCACAAAGAGGCTGTTCTGGAAACAAGACAGCCTGACCAATTTCTGTGTTATAAATCTTCTCAGTCCCGACTTTCGCATACAGCGTCGTGATTTTGACACTTGATTTTTTTTCGACACCAGTCACCCGAACACGATAAAACTTCATCTCTTTGGGGCGTGTGCCCGGCGTATACATCAGCGTAATAATCGAATTGTCACCCGTATCGTAAATCAACGAATCCGGCTTGCCATTCAACTCAGCCTTGAAAACAATATGCTGCCCGTTGTTTTTGAAATGTATGGTGTCGTCAAATAGAACTTCGGCCTCGACAATTTCATCAGTACGCACCTTTAATGAATGAACATACAATCCCACAGGGAAAAAATAGGCAAAAACGGCGCATGACACCACAATGATTGCCAAAAACGCAATCAAAATGATACGCAAAACTCTCTTTGTTTTCTTTTTCATAGTATTTAAATATCAGGTTAATTATTTGACTGCAAAATTATAAAAATTATCAATAATTGGAGTTTGTTTTATATTTTTGCAAAAATTAACTGTAGCTTTGTCCGAGCTTTTGCGTCCAATGTGCAAAAGATTCTAAAGAAAGGAATATATAAACTTTAAAAAATATGAATGAAGCATTTGTAAAATCGTTAAAACTATTGTTGCTATTGGTGGTTTTGTATATAGTTACATTTATTATTGGTGTCATCGTGGGGAGTGTCTTTAATAACATTGAAATCACGAAATGGGTCTTGGTTATTGGTCTTATGCTCCTCGCAGTCCTGTTTTTCGGCAAGAGGTATGTCGATCTTTCGTTTGGCCGCATCGAGCGGCGTATGGTCTGGCCTGCAATCGGTATGTCTGTATTGATTGCTGTGGCACAATTGCTCATTACAATATCAGTGTTATCCTTGCTTGACGTTGATTGTTTTTATCAAGGCGAAGAATTGGAACGTCGTCAACAGATTATTTCAGGAATTGCCGGTGCACTTTTCGTCATTGTTTCTGGCCCTATAATAGAAGAGATTTGTTTTCGCGGACTTCTTCTTGATGGTCTTCTTAAAACGCGATGCCATCCTTGGGCGGCCATTCTTATCTCCGCTGTTGCTTTCGGGCTGGTTCATGGGTTATGGGCTCCTTTTGTCACTGCCACTCTGTTTGGAATCCTCTCTGGATGGCTTTATTGGCGCACAGGCAGCATCATTCCTAGTCTCATCATCCATATTGCCAACAACTCACTCACTGGCATAGATTTAATCAATCAAACGAACACTTTTTATCTGATAGCTCTTGTCGGCGGTCTCATTTTGCTGGTTTACGGCCTCTGGTGGTTTTGGAAAAATGTGAAAACCTTTAGGTATTAACGAAAAAAGAGATTCCAGCAGTTCTGAAATCTCATTTATCGAAAAAACAAATCTATACTAAATACTTTCTACTTTAAACTTTAAAACTACTCTAAACTCTACACTCTCAATTCTAAACTATTTCTTCCTTTTCTTCGACGCATTATCCGGATTATTCACGATATCCAAGCAATCCTGATAACTCAAATTGTTTGCGTCGTAAGTGCGCGGAATCTTGTAGTTGGTCTTTTTGTATGAGATGTAGATTCCGAAGCGGCCGCGAAGCACCAACATGTCTTTATCTTCAGGATAAGTTATCACAACGTTGTCGGCATCCGATTTGCGCTTGCTCTCGATGATTTCGACGGCGCGCTGGAATGTCACCAACGACGGGTCATCGAGCTTCGAGAGGCTGTAGAAAGCGTTTTTGTGCTTCAAATATGGACCGAAACGACCGATGGCAACCTGGATCTCAGCGTCTTCGTATTCGCCTAATGAACGTGGGAATGCGAACAAATCCAAGACCTCGTCCAATGTGATTGTCTCGATGCTCTGGTCTTTATGCAGGCCTGCGAACTTCGGTTTCTCATCCGACTCAGTGTCACCGATCTGTGCCACAGGACCGAAACGACCGATTTTCACGTAGACGTTCTTGCCTGAGACAGGGTCAACGCCAAGGAGCTTCTCGCCGCTGAATTTGCCTGAATTATCTGATGTTTCGGTGATTGTCTTGTGGAAGTCTTTGTAGAAATCCTTAATCATCTTGTTCCACTCGCAGCGACCTTCAGCGATCTTATCGAATTCTTTTTCCACGTTAGCGGTGAAGTTATAGTCGACGATGGTCTCGAAGTAGCTGATTAAGAACTTGTTGACGAGGATTCCAATGTCGGTTGGGACGAGTTTAGCCTTCTCGTAACCGATATTTTCCTTACCTGTCTTTTCAGTGATTTTATTCTTTTTCAGAGTGTAAATCTTGAATGTGCGGGTCTCGCCTGCGATGTCTTTCTTCTCGACATATTCTCTCTTTTGAATTGTTGAGATTGTCGGGGCGTATGTTGAAGGACGGCCGATGCCGAGTTCTTCCATTTTCTTGACGAGAGAAGCCTCAGTATATCTGAAAGGCTTGCGTGCGAAACGCTGCTGTGCCTCCATCTTATCCAAATCGAGCACCTGACCGACTCTCATCGGAGGCAGCATGCTGTTGACGTTTTCACCGTTCTCATCGTCGACGCTCTCGATGTAAACCTTGAGGAATCCGTCGAAGAGGACCACCTCGCCTGATGCCACGAAGTCTTTGTCAGAGTTAGAGACATCGATATTGACAACGGTCTTTTCTATCTGAGCGTCAGCCATTTGCGAAGCGATGGTACGTTTCCAGATGAGCTCGTAAAGCTTGCGTTCGTCGGCGGTACCTTTGATGGTCTGCTGGTCGAGATATGTAGGGCGGATAGCTTCGTGAGCTTCCTGTGCGCCCTTTGATTTTGTTGTAAACTGTCTTGTCTTGACATACTGTGCGCCGTAGAGGTTCTCGATCTCTTTTTTGGCCTGGCCAAGTGCGAATGTCGAGAGGTTGACGCTATCGGTACGCATGTATGTGATCTTTCCTGATTCGTAGAGCTGCTGGGCGATACGCATAGTGTTGCTCACCGAGAAACCGAGCTTACGTCCCGCTTCTTGCTGCAGCGTTGAAGTGGTGAATGGAGGTGCTGGGCATTTAGAAACAGGCTTCTTCTCCACAGCCTTGATGGTATATCCTGCGCTCTTGCAGTCTTCAAGGAATTTATATGCTTCCTCTTCCTTCTCGAAACGTGTAGGAAGCTCTGCAAACAGTTGATATTCGTGGTTGTCGATGGTAAACGAGAAGTTCGCTGTCACGCGGTATGCGCTGCTGTTCACGAAGTTCTTGATCTCGTCTTCGCGTTCGACGATGAGACGCACTGCCACGCTCTGCACGCGACCTGCTGAAAGAGCAGGTTTCACCTTCTTCCAGAGAAGTGGTGAAAGCTCGTAACCTACGAGACGGTCGAGGACGCGGCGCGCCTGTTGAGCGGCCACGAGGTCCATGTCGATCTTACGTGGGTTGTCGATAGCGTGCAAAATAGCAGGTTTCGTGATCTCGTGGAACACGATACGACGATATTTATCCTCACTCAAGCCCAAGGTCTCATAAAGATGCCATGATATTGACTCTCCCTCGCGGTCCTCATCGGATGCCAGCCACACCATCTCGGCGCCCGCTGACAGCTTTTTAAGTTCCGCAACAAGATGTTTCTTGTCATCAGGGACTTCATATTCCGGCATGAAGCCGTGCTCCATATCCAAACTGAGATTCGATTTGTTCAAATCCCTTACATGTCCGTAACTCGATTTTACTGTAAATTCTTTCCCCAAAAAGCCTTCAATTGTCTTTGCCTTCGCCGGAGACTCAACTATCACAAGATTCTTTACCATAACAAATAATTTAATTCCTATTTTGTCACTCCAAAAGACATTTTTACCGTCATTTCGAGCAAAACGAAGTGAAGTCGAGAAATCTCCTGCAAAAAAATGACTGCTTAATTATCTGAGATTTCTCCATTCCGCTGCGCTCCAGTCGAAATGACGAAATAAAAACTTCAGTCGAAATGACGTTCCAATTTCGCGCTGCAAAATTACTACATTATTATTTTAAAAATGAAATAAAAAATTAAAAAATTTTAAACATCGTTGATAATCAATGGGTTTCCTCGCATTTTTGATTTGTCATTCCGAGCAAAGCGAGGAAACTCAAAATTTCGTATTTTTGCGCCATGATTATAATTGACAACGTAATAGTAACCGACGAGTTTCTCAATGCCCGTTTCTGCTGCCAGCTCGCGCGCTGCAAGGGCGAATGCTGTGTGGCAGGCGACGCCGGCGCGCCTCTTGAACCTGACGAGGTGGGCATTATTGAAGAAAATATTGAAAAAATCAAGCCTTATATGCGTCCGGAAGGCATCAAAGCCATAGAAGACAATGATGTTTACGACTACGATGACTTCGGCTGCATGACGACACAGCTTGTCAACGGAGAGGAATGCGCTTTTGTGTATTTCCATGAAAACGGAACGGCATTGTGCGCCATCGAAAAGGCTTATAACGAAGGCAAAATCGACTTCTGGAAACCTATCAGCTGCCATCTTTACCCGATACGACTGCTCGAAAAAGACGGTTTCACGTATATAATGTATCACGAGTGGAGCGTGTGCGTGCCCGCGAAACGTTTCGGCGAAAAAGAAGGCATCCCGTTGTATAAATTCCTTAAAGAACCTTTGATTCGTAAGTTCGGTGAAGCTTGGTATGAGCGTCTGATAAAGCAAATTCATTAATTTTTTCACTTTTTTTTGCTTTATTCCAAAAAAATTGCTTAATTTTGTAAGTTAATTTTAGACACAATGAAGGTATTATTTATCCACCAAGAAATCACACCTTATCTCAAAGAGACTCCGATGTCCTTGATTGGCAGATACTTACCGCAGGGGATTCAGGAAAAGGGAAAGGAGATACGTATTTTCATGCCTCGTTTCGGCAACATCAACGAACGCCGTAACCAGCTGCATGAAGTGATTCGTCTTTCGGGTATGAATATGATTATCAACGACACAGACCATCCGTTGATTATCAAAGTGGCATCAATTCAAAAAGCCAGAATTCAGATTTATTTTATCGATAATGATGATTTCTTTACCAAGAGAAAGACGACAATTGCCGATAAAGACGGCGTATTGTTTGAGGATAACGACGACCGCACTGTGTTCTTCTCGCGTGGTGTCATCGAGACAGTGAGAAAACTTAACTGGCCACCTGACGTCATTCATTGCCATGGCTGGATGACATCACTCGTGCCGCTTTACATCAAACGCGCATTCAAAGATAACCCGCTGTTCAGCGAATCAAAAGTGGTTTATTCTCTCTACGACGATGATTTTGAAGGCGCTTTCCGCGACAGTTACGACAAGAAACTCAAAATGCCGGGAATCGTTGGAAAAGAGATAAAATGGCTCAAAAACCCAGTATATGCTAACATTCAGAAGTCAGCACTCGACTTCGCAGATGGCATCGTTATAGCAAGTCCAAATGTAAATCCTGAGGTGGAAAAATACGCAAGATCGTTAAATAAACCGATTCTTGAATACCAAGGAGAAGAAAATTACGTTGATGCTTATAACGACTTTTATGATAAGATAATGACATTATGACAAAAACACGTGTTTTAACACTGGTATTTTTCATTACATTGATAAGCTTCTCGGCATGCAGAAAATCACCTGAGAAAATCGGTAAGGATTTGCAGCCGACAAACAGCTATATCACTGTGGAATTCTCTGATGCACAAGACATTGTGGCAAGCACTTTTACTGTGCCTTATCTTAATACAAAACAGCTTGGATACGCCTTCATCGGTAACATGAACGACCCGCTGTTCGGCAATTCCAACTTAGACTTTTTCACACAGTATTCACTCAGCACCTCCAGCTTGTATTGGGGTGAAGGCGCCGTCGCTGACTCGGTGGTGTTGGCCCTCGCTTACAACGGTTATTATGGCGATACAATTGATAAGCCATTGACAGCCAAGGTGTTCGAGATAAGTGAAGATATGTATGCCGACTCGACTTACAGGTCGAATATGGTGCTTGAATGCGAACCTATGGAGCTCGCAAATTACACCTTCGTGCCTCGTCCGCTCACCCCGATTGACACTGTCATCGACAGAGGCGTGCTGCGAATCACATTGGATGCCTCATTAGCCGAAAAACTTGTCGAAAACGGACCTTATCTGACAAACGATGAGTTTAAGGAAAAATTCAAAGGCTTGCGCGTGATGTGCGAGAAAAACGACATTCCGGCATCGGCGATTTCATTCAACCTGACCCACAGCTATTCATATCTGCGTGTTTATTATCACAATAATGATGACACACTTAGCTATGATTTCAGAGTCACCTCATCGGATGTGAGATTTAATCATTACACCCACGACTTTTCAAATTCTGAAATAGATTTGTTTGACACGATCGACAATCCGAAACTTTACGTCCAAGGTACAGCCGGAACGAGAGTTTGGGTGAAGTTCCCGAATCTCCTGAGATGGGCAGATTCTTTGAATGCCATCAGTAATGTCGCTCTCAATGAGGCAAAACTGATAATGACGGGTGCTGTGACAGACACGGCGATGTATGCTCCTCCTGCGAGACTGGTGGCTGCAGGAGCTAAATTCACAACAGACACCACCTACGTCATCCTTCCTGACCAATATGTCAGCTCTGAATATTTTGGCGGAGCCTATAGCGCGACGGACGGACAGGTATGGTTCAGAATCACGGAATTTCTCCAAAATGTCATAAAACACGGGACTTATTCAACACAATGCGATGGTATCCTGATTTATGTCGATCAGGGTTCTTCATCACCGCACCGCTGGGCTTTCCACGGTCCGCAAAGCATGGAGGAAGATAAACGAATCCGTCTTGAAATTGTTTATTCACTTATTAACGACTAGGAAATATGAAAAAATTATTATTAATACTTTGCGTTTTTTTAGGTATGGCAGCACAAGCACAAAATGAGACAAAAGTCTTGATCAAGACTACTATGGGCGACATCACAGTGATGCTTTATGACGACACACCGCTGCATCGCGACAATTTCATCAAATTAGTTAACGAAGGTTGGTACAACGGCTCACCTTTCCACCGTGTAATCAAGAATTTCATGATTCAGGGCGGACAGAACGCCGATGGCAGCGTTGACCCAGGTTATCGTATTCCAGCTGAATTCAAGTCAAACCATTTTCATAAAAAAGGCGCTCTTGCTGCAGCACGTCAGGCCGACCAGGTGAACCCTAAGAAAGAATCAAGCGGCTCACAGTTTTACATCGTGCAAGGCAAGGTCTGGAATGAGACAGAAATCAATATGTTTGAGACACGCTACGGCAAGGTGTTCAGCGCAAAACAGCGTCAGGCTTACCAGACCGTTGGCGGAACCCCACATCTCGACGGCGACTACACAGTGTTCGGCGAAGTGACAGACGGTCTTGATATCGTTGACAAAATCGCTGCAGTGAAAACAGGCTATATGGACGTTCCTGTCGAGCCAGTTACAATAATCTCAATGGAAATTGTAAAATGAAAGAGAAAATAGAAAAAATACTTGATGAGGTAAAGTCTTTCCATGCAGAAAGCAAAGATGCATTGGAACAGTTCCGCATTCAATATCTTAGCAAAAAAGGCACTATAACAGAGCTTTTCACAGAGTTCAAACAGGTGGCTCCTGAGATGCGTAAGGAGATGGGAATGAAGCTTAACGAGCTTAAAAACACCATCCAGGACATCATCGACGAGCAACAGAAGAATTTTGAGACAAAGTCAGAGGGCAAGACCGACCTCGACCTCACTCTTCCTGTCGATGCCATGAACGGTGCACGTCATCCTTTGTCGATAGTGCGCAACGAGATTAACGACATATTCAAACGCCTCGGCTTCGTGATTGCTGAAGGTCCGGAAGTTGAAGACGATTACCATGTTTTTGCGGCTTTGAACTTCCCGCCAGACCATCCGGCACGCGATATGCAGGACACTTTCTTCATCAGCAAGGAGCCGAGCGAGAACAAGCCTACCGATGTGCTTCTTCGTACGCATACTTCAAGCGTGCAGGTACGTGCCATGGAGACGAACAAGATGCCTATCCGTATCATCGCTCCGGGCCGCGTTTTCCGTAACGAAGCCATTTCTGCCCGCGCACACTGCATCTTCCATCAGATAGAAGGTCTTTATATCGATAAAAACGTGTCGTTTGCCGACCTCAAGCAGACACTTTACCACTTCGTGCAGGAATACTTCGGCGAAGGCACAAAAGTGCGTTTCCGCCCGTCATATTTCCCATTTACCGAGACATCGGCTGAGATGGATATCTCATGCAACATCTGCGGCGGCGCAGGCTGTAATATCTGCAAACACACAGGATGGGTTGAGATTATGGGTTGCGGTATCTGCGATCCTAACATCCTCAAAGCTTCAAATATCGACCCGGAAGAATACACAGGATATGCTTTCGGCATGGGCGTTGAACGTATCGCCATGCTGAAATATCAGATCAACGACCTTAGATTGTTCTTCGAGAACGACTTAAGATTCTTGAAACAATTCGAACAGGCTTAATAGCCATTAGCCGTTAGCTATTAGCCATTAGCAGATTTTTCTAATGGCTATTGATTATATCAATCTCATGCATTTCGATATCTTCTAAGAGGGTATCGATTTTGCTATTCATATCTAAATCAATGAGATAGGCGAATTGAACGCTCTCGATGCTTTTGATTTTTTCGAGGATTTTCGCAAGGTTTTCATCGTTGATGAAGTTACGAATCACGATGAGATAGTCGGTGGCTGGTGAGAAATTGACCCAGCGACCTTCTGAATTCACAATCTCCACAAGGTTGAAAGTATTGCAGTTTTCTCCTCCGTCGTAAAGATAAAAAGAGAACTCAAGACCATCCTCATTGACGATGTCGGAATACTTTACCAGATTGATATTCAATAACTTATTGATATGCCATGCGAGTTTGTAATCCTCGAGATGGGTGCAGATACCTATGATTTTTATGTCATCGAAGGGCTCGACGACGATTTTTTTCTTTTTCTTAACCATAACTTATTGTTTTTAAATGACTTGTGACTCCTCTTCCATCTGATGCCAGGTCTTCTCAGCTGCAAGCTGTTCGGCGCCTTTTATTGAGAAATCGACCGACTGACCGTATTCTTTTTCGTCGATTAACACCTGAATGACATATTGTTTTTCAAAGCCTTCGCCTTTTACACCGACATGTCTGAATTCAACATGATGTTTCTCTTTCTGTGACCATTCGAGGAGTTTGCTCTTATAATTAACGTCGTTTTTCTCGATATCGTCTATGTCGAGATGCATTAAAATGACGTTGTTTACGATGATTTTATAGGTGAAGTTATAACCTCTGTCGAGGAAAAGCGCGCCCGTGAAAGCCTCGAAAGCATTGCCTCCTATCGAGCGGAACTGTGCATGACGGTCGTGCGATTTCGCGTACATTACCATCTTGTCGAAGCCTAATTTCACTGATAATTTATTCAACGAGGCACGGCTGACGATTTTTGAGCGCATCTCGGTAAGAAAACCTTCCTGTTTTGTAGGAAATTTCTTGAAGAGATATTCTCCGACTATGGTGCTGAGGACGGTGTCGCCGAGATATTCGAGTCGTTCATTGCTGATGGTGATGCCGTTTAACTTCTTGCTACCCACCGACTTATGAGTAAACGCGAGTTGATAAAGCGTAATGTTGTGCGGAAAAAACCCGAACACATTATGTATATATTTTGCCAAATCTTTTTCGGCCTTGTTGTGATAACGAAAAAGACTTAACATTTTTTAAAACTTCTTGAAGATGATACTTGCGTTGTGACCGCCGAATCCGAAAGCGTTGCTCAGTGCGTAGTTCACTGTTCTCTTCTTTGCTTTCCAGAATGTGAAATCGATTTTAGGGTCGATATTCGGGTCGTCGGTGAAGTGGTTTATTGTTGGAGGCACGATGTCGTTTTTGCAGGCGAGGACTGTAGAAATGGCTTCTACTGCGCCAGCGCCTCCGAGGAGGTGTCCTGTCATCGATTTGCCTGAGTTGATAGACATATCGTAGATATGCTCGCCGAACACCGACTTAATGCCGAGGATTTCAGGTATATCGCCTGCTGGCGTTGATGTTCCGTGAGTATTGATATGGTCGATGACATCAGGTGTGATGCCGGCTTCTTTGAGTGCGCGTTGCATGCTGAGAGCAGCGCCTTGTCCTTCCTGGTGTGGTGCGGTGATATGATGAGCGTCGGCTGATTCGCCGCATCCTACTATCTCGCCGTAGATCTTAGCTCCGCGTTTGATGGCGTGGTCGAGTTCTTCGAGCACGAGGCATCCTCCGCCTTCACCCATGACGAATCCGTCGCGGTCGGCGTCGAAAGGACGCGAGGCGGTGGCAGGGTCGTCGTTGCGTGTCGAGAGGGCTTTCATGGCTTCGAAACCACCAACGCTGATAGGGCAAATAGGAGCTTCAGAGCCACCTGCTATCATCACCTCGTTTCTGCCGTAATGGATATAACGGAAGGCGTTGATAATGGCGTTTGCCGATGAAGCGCAAGCCGAGACAGTGCAGTAGTTTGGACCTTGGAAACCGTATTTTATGGAGATGTTACCTGCTGCGAGGTCGGGAAGGAGTTTTGGGATTGTGAAAGGGTTTACGCGAGGTGTCCCGTCGCCTCTGGCGTAATCCACATTTTCGAGGTAGAGGCTTTCAATACCTCCGATACCAGATGCAAAGATAACACCGACTTCAGTGAAATCAGTGTTATCTCTGTTAATACCTGAATCTTGAATCGCTTCATCCGCCGAAATCATGGCGAACTGTTCGAATAAGTCCAGTTTGCGTGCTTCTTTTCTATCGAAGTATTGCAATGGGTCGAAATCTTTAACCTCGCAAGCTATGCGTGATTTAAATTTCGAAGCATCGAAACGTGTTATCATTCCCGCTCCGCCAACGCCTTTACAGAGGCTATCCCAGTATTCTGAGATGTTTTTGCCTATTGGTGTAATGGCACCTAAGCCTGTAATGACTACACGCTTGAATTCCATGATTATGCTTTGTGTTCTTCGATATATTTGATAGCGTCGCCGACTGTCTGAATGTTCTCTGTCTGATCGTCAGGAATTGATACGCCAAATTCTTTTTCGAAATCGAGGATCAACTCAACTGTGTCGAGAGAATCGGCACCTAAATCCTGTGTAAAGTTTGCTGTTTCAACAACTTCTGATGGATCAACACCTAATTTATCAACGATGATTGATACAACTTTTTCTTTAATTTCTGACATTTTCAATAATTTTTAATTAATAAACTTTTTTTCTGCTCTAAAGAAAAACTTCTGCAAAATTAAGGTTTTTTTTTTAACGGACGACAAAAAAAATGCTTTATTTGGCTTGTAAAAACGTAACTATATGATTTATAACAACTTGTAAAATGAGAAATTTTTGTCTTTTAATGAAGATTTTGTCGGTTGTTGTGATATTCTGAGAAGCATTTGAAAAAATCGTAATCAAGGATATCGCTAATTTTCAGTAGTAGGTCTGTATAAATCCATGGGCGATTGAGTATTTTGTAAGCATTTTGGCGAGAACATTGCAGTTGTTTGGCAAGCCAGGTGATAGTACGTCCTTGGTTACGAAGCTCTAATTTAATAAAGTGTCCTATATGAGGTGCTTTTGTCATGCTGTATGCCTTGTTTGAGCTGGCTCAGGAAGCAAACAAAAAGGGCGGAACCGTTTTTGTCGCTTACTCATCGTGCAGGCATCGGCAAACGCCCTCGTAGAAATAAGCAAAACAATCCACGCCCAAGGACGCGAACTTATTGCTATCTTATTCTTTCTACTAAAATTTTGCCGATTTTACACGATAAAGAATAAGAGCTAAAGCTCGATAATTATAAAATTATTTACATAATGCTCATAAAACAAATACAAAAATACAAATTTTTTTAATCAGAGTGCTTCTTTTTCTTTTTTTCAATTCTTTTTATCACAATTCTGCTTATTTCATACAAAAGATAAAGTGGAATTGTTACCAAAATAAGAGTCATTACATCGGGAGGAGTTATAATTGCAGCCACAATCATAATGACCAAAAACGCATATTTGCGATAGCGTTTCATCATTTCAGAGGAAACTACACCAAGTTTTCCAAGGAAAAATGCGATTACTGGAAGTTGGAAAACCAATCCCATAACCAAAGTAAGAGTTGTAAATGTGCTTATATAAGATTTTAAGGTAATGTTGCTTTCAACTATCGATGAAACGCTGTAAGTGCCTAAAAATCTGAAAGAAATAGGAAATAGGATGTAATATGACATCAACACACCGACAACGAAAAGCAGATAAACTGTTATAGCAACTCTTACTGAATATTTCTTTTCGTTTTCGTATAATGCCGGTGTAATAAAGCGGAAAAGTTCTATTAGGATATAAGGAGAAGCACCCAATAAGCCAAGATATAAAGCAGTGGTAATATGCGTCATGAACTGGCTTGAGAGTTCGGTGGCAATCATATTAATGTGGAACTCATTGAAAGTAAATGACGAACCCAGAAAATGCATAAACTTTTCAATGTAACGATAAGTTACAAAGTCCCAATTGCTTGGGGCGAAAAGCAGTTCAAAAGTCTTGTCCTTGAAGTAAAAAATAAAGCCGGCGATGACAAAAACAACGATCACGATACGAAACAACATTCGGCGGAGCACCTCAAGGTGCCCGCCGAATGTCATCATACCATCGTTTTTATTCTTTCTCCTCCGATTTCTCCTCTTCCTTGTCTTCTTCTTCAGAATCATTTCCATGCTCTTTATCATCGTTATCGTCGTCTTTCAAAGGCTCATTCATACCTTCCTTGAAACTTTTTACACCTTTTCCAAGACCTTTCATCATTTCAGGTATTTTCTTTCCGCCGAAAATCAATAAAGCTATGCCGCCTATGAGCAATAGTTCGGTTGTGCCAATAAACAAAAGATGACTCATGCTACAAGAAATACTTCATTAGTGTCAAAATTAATTTCCCAGTTACCGTTTTCGGC
>Ga0265301_10004184_pt1 | contig 14698 bp, 10 predicted proteins | sample AusTroGonzalo_MG_2_FD_193488 | JGI IMG/M metagenome (GOLD analysis project Ga0265301, IMG submission 193488) | Bovine rumen microbial communities from tropical cattle in Woodstock, Queensland, Australia - Gonzalo_04 | ecosystem: Host-associated > Mammals > Digestive system > Stomach > Rumen ...
TACGGGAAAATATGTTTTGTTATGCACACATTGCTCTGAAGACCTTAATATTGAGGCACACCAAAGCCATATACGGGGAAAAAACATGCTGAGTAGCTATTTTCAATGCAGCTGTCATTCGCATTACAGGTGTTTAAAAATACAGGTGTTTGCGTAATATGGTATGGGAATGTCTGACTCTTGAAGAGAAGAACCACCAGCTTTTCCTTCAGCAGAGGAAGATGCTGGACACCATCTGGGAAATACAGCGCGATCTCAAAAGAGCAGCATGATCAAAGTCTCCACGACCTCGCGGGAAAAATGGGGAGGCGCTGGACTGACAATAAAAGGCATGGAGTCGTATTAGGGATGTCTAGGGAGCAGTAATTCATTTCTTTCAGCTTTATATTGCACGGTCAGCCAGGGGTTACGCCGCTTTACAGGCTTTCAGCTTTGCCAGATACCAGGCGTCATTCATAATCTTTCCACCAAGGTTCATGGTATTCGGCAATCTGTGAATACTTGACTGTCTGTCCGATTCTGGGAGTTGCAATCGGCAATCCCTCTGCTTCAGCAGCCGACGTCACACGACGAATAGAATCATCCCAAGCATGGTTGCAAATGCAGAAAGCACCCCAATGAACCGGGATAAGCCATAATGCGCCCGCATCCAGTCCCGCCTGTACGGTCTGCTCCGGGAACATATGGATCTGCGACCAGGCGGGATCGTATTGCCCGCATTCTGCGATCATAAGATCCGGCGCACCGAGCCGTTCACGCACCGTCTCGAAAATATCATAATAGCCGCCGTCACCCGTATAATATACCCGGTGAGAAGCGCTGCTGATGTATATGCCGCCCCAAAGCGTGCTGTTTGCTTTTAACGGATTTCGTCCCGAAAAGTGCTGCGACGGCGTCAGCGTAAACTGAAGACTATCGAATTCTAAGCTTTCCCACCAGTTCAAAGAGAGAATCTTCTCTTCCGGGATACCCCAGCCTTTCAGAATGGAGTCCATGCCAAGAGGAACAACAAAAGCGCCGACTCGATCCTTGATTGTTCGGACCGTCTTCCAGTCCAGATGGTCGTAATGATCGTGGGAAATAAAAACCACATCCATATCCGGCAGCTCATCAGCCTTCAATGGGAGCTCTGAGAAGCGTTTGGGTCCGGCAAAGCCAACAGGTGAGCTTCTCTCGCTCAGTACCGGATCGACCAGTACGGTCTTTCCCCCGATTTGCAGGAGAAAAGACGAATGGCCGAGCCAGGTAAAGGTAAGCTCCCCTTCCCCCGGATCTGCAAGCAGGGTCGGTGTCTGTGCCGGGAGCTTTATCTTCGGCGTTTTCCGTTCGCCGGAATATCGTTCTCCACCCGTCATTGTACTGACCGAATTTTCATTATGGAAGGTGCCTGCGTCATACTGCTCGGACTGTTCCCCCAGCAACTTCTGTTCTCTCTCGTCTGGAACATTTCCGACAGACGGGAAGAAACGCAGAAACAGTAGTATTGCGGCCATAATGAGCACTATGACGCCAAGCAGTACCAACATGACTTTAAGCACTGTTTTGAATACCTTCATCTGATAAAGTGCGTCCAGGAACCGCGCTTCATTTCAGGCTTGTTGTCTGCGCCCTTAATCGCCTTGATCATGAATGCCATATTCCTTGCAAGGTTCTGTACGGTTTGTAGGCCTTCTTCGTCCTTGTAAACGTCCTCACCCGTATATCCGTGTACGTCATTCCAATAGGATGAGGGAACAGTCGGCATACCGGTGATGCCGAAGAACTGGTTCATAGCCTCAAACGTTGCGCTGTTGCCCCCGCGCCGGCAGGAGACAATGGACGCACCGACCTTCATGTGCAGATCCAGGCCGCAACTGAAGAAGAGTCGCTGCATGAAGGAGAGCACAGTGCCGTTGGGGTTGCCGAAGTATACGGGCGTTCCCACGATGATGCCGTCTGCCTCTGCAAGCTTCGGCGCGGTCTCGTTGACGAGGTCGTTGAATACACATTTCCCTGTCTGTTTGCAGCGGCGGCAGGCAATACAACCGCGGATATCCTTATTGCCGACAAACACTTCTTCTGTTTCAATGCCCTGTGCGTCCAGGATTTTTGCGGCCTCTTTCAGCGCGGTGCTGATGCAGCCTTTTGGGTCCGGGCTACCGTTAATCATCAGTACTTTCATGTGTTTCTCTCCTTTACATCGTTTTTCATGAGTCGTTTTGGTGTATGGATTCGTAATAGCGCGCGCCCTCTCTTTTGGACGCCTCTTCGCGCGCAAAGTTAATTTCCTCATAGTGCTCGCTGAGCAGGGCAACCAGCTCCCCGTCGATGCCGCCGGATCGGACATTCTCTGCAAGCACCTCCATCGCCGCCTTCCGATCCATGCCGGGGCGATAGGGACGCCGCTCCGTGATCGCCGAGAAAATGTCCGCGACCGCCATGATCCGGGAGCCGATGTCGAGATCAGCCGCCCCGAGATGAAACGGGTAGCCCCTGCCGTTGAGCTTCTCGTGATGGTAGCCCGCCCACGCGGCGATCTTTTCAAAGCCCTCGACGTTCATGGTGTTCAGGCGCGTATAGTAGGGATGCTCTTTGATGATGTTGAATTCTTCTTCGGTCAGCCGCCCCGGCTTTTCGAGGATAGAGCGCGGAACCCGCAGTTTCCCGACATCGTGCAGATGTCCCGCGATCTTCATCATTTTACATTCGTCTTCGCCCATGCCGGAAAGCCGCGCCAGACATTCGGCCGATGTGGCGACGCCCGCCGAATGCATGGCGGTGAACGAGCTGCGGAAGTCGATGATCCGCGACATGATGACGGTCAGCTCTACCGCCTGATCAAGAGAGACCGGCGCTATTTCTCCGACAAAATAATTCAGAAACTGCGGATTGTAGCGAAGATCCATCCAGATGAATTCGTTCTCGCCGGCGCGCAGGAAGGCGTCAACCGCCTCCTCAGAAAATTCTACGCCGCGCCGGGATTTCACAGCATCCCGAATAGGCTTGACCTGATTGAGGATCGGGACGTCCGTCCGCAACATGGAGGAGACGGCGTCGGCAAGGTGGACGACGCTTGCGATCCTTGCGCTGTACGAGCATTTTTCCTGATCTTTCTCCGGAGCCGACAGGTATTCCGACCAGCTGCTCTGACAGTATCGAACGATAGACGCAACATCGGCCGAGTCGGGAAAGCCCTCGATCAGCTTAGCGCCAACACAGGCAATATGTTTTGCGTTGCGCTCCAGCTCTTTAAGGCTTCCCGGCGTCTCCATCGTGATAAAGCCGATATCGTGCGTCAGGGCGGCGAAACGGGTAAGAGCAAGCATGTGATCATCGAAGCCTGCCGCGTCGGCGATCATGTAGGCCATATAGGCGGTTTGCTGGTGGTGATGCTCGATGGCAGGATCGATCATGTTCAGCACTTCGGCAAGAGAGCCGTTCAGATCTCGCATGTTGGTAAAACGTTTGTTCATTCCCATCCCTTCCTCATAAAAAAGCGATATGGCTTCTACCGTTCTGGCAGATTAAACAGTATTGCTTTATATTTCTACAATCTTATATTCTCTTTTTCCCAGGCCGAGCTCCGCCGCAGCCTCTACAATATGAATAGCATGCTTTTCCTCCATACGTTTGATCAGAGCTTTCTTGCCGGGATCGTCCGCGTTCACGACCGCGTCATAGCAGGCTTGATCCAGTGCGACGGGATCGGTCGATGCAAAGATGCCAAGATCGGCCATTTCCGGCTCATGCGGGTTCCCGTCACAGTCGCAATCAACGCTCAAGCGATTCGCCACGTTGATGTACAGCATGTTTTCCGCTCCGACATATCCTATGACCGCCTTGCAGGCATCAGCCATAGATTCCAGGAAATCGTCCTGGCTCGCCATACTGGCCCACATGCCCTGGGCCTTCTGTGTCTTGCCTGCGGTATGGATATTCGCCTTGCCATTAGATGACCCAATTCCAATGCTGACATTTTTCATCGCGCCGCCCATGCCCGCCATCGCATGACCTTTGAAATGGGACAGGATCAGAACGGAGTCATAGCTCTTCAGGCCGCTGCCGACAATGTCCTCCTCCAGATGGAAGCCGCCCTTGATGGGGATGGAGAACTCCCCAAATTCATCCATGATATCGACTTCCGAGATGCTCTTATAGCCGCGCTCTTCAATCGCCTGCCAGTGCTTTCTGACATTCTGCCGGTTCCCGCCGTAGGCTGTGCAGCATTCCACGATCGTACCGTCCAGCCTCTTCACCAGATCGCCGATCAGCTCTGGACGCAGGTGATTGCTTTTTGCGCTCTCCCCTGTTGAGATTTTGACGGCAACCTTTCCCGTCAGTTCCCTGCCAAGTGCCTCATAAATGCGTACCAGCGCTTCCGGGCTGATTTCTTTTGAATAATACACAGTGGACATGTTTTCATTTTCCTCCGCAAATGCGTTCACTCCGTTTACCAGGCCTGAAATGGCCATACTTGCCGCTGCTGCAGCAGTTCCTTTCAGGAATGATCTTCTTGAGATTTTGTTATTCGGTTTCATGTATTTCTCTCCCTTAGTATGTAGACGCTTTGGAGTTTGTCAGCTTCCAGTCCCCATTCTCATTCCGCAAGGAGAATACGCCGCACAATCTCCACTGGTTTTTTCGTCTGCCGTATACGGCGGCTGTAACCCGGCTCTTTCCGATCATCTCCGCAACATTTCCGTCAATCCGGACCACAATGCTGTCATGATCTGCTGTGTAGTAGTTGAATGTGCCATCCAGCAAGTCTCTGAGAAACTCCTCCCGCGATTGGCGTACTCCAGTCATGTGCAGCAGATAATAATCTTCTGTCATAATCCTGCGTAGCCCCGCCGCATTCTTTTCTATCATGTACTGCCAATATTGCCGATACAGATATTTGATTGTCTCCTGCTGATTCATTCTGCCTTCCGCCTTTCAGCTCTGCTTGTAAGCCCCCTGTCTACCCACCAACCCAATGCGGCAAACAGGACCATCATGGCCAACACATCCAGAATGAAGAGCAGGGCAGGTTCACTGTAATCGAAGAACGCAAATCCGGTTTTCAGGAACATATATGCCGGAAACTGCCGTTTCACGAATGCATAGACCCCGTAGGCGGCAATCACAGCTCCGACTGCTTTTCCCCAAAGCGGCAGCCTTTTTATGAAAGGTCTCAGATGCACTCCCGTATGCAGGCACATCAGGACAAAGCCCCAGTGCGCAAGCGGAAGATGGATTTCTCTGGCCAGGGATGACAGACCTCCTGTCGGCAGAAATGTGTAGATATGCTTGGAGATTAGAATACCGCAGAGCGGCTGGAGAATCATAAAGATCAGGAGCACAGCGTTCAATGTTGTCCGGCAAATCCGATGCAGAGAATATCTCCCCTTGGACAGATTCCGCCTCCACGCACTGTTCAGGCTGTGATGTGTTAAAAACAAAACCAGCATCAGTGTGCCCGCAATTTCATGAAACCGTTCCCCAATCAGTGAATATGCCATGAGTAAAGGCAGAACCAGTATCATGGCAGTATCGATAGCCATACGCTTTGATTTCATCTCAGACGCCCAGCTCCGTGATCCACTTCTGTACCCTTGTCTTCACATCATCCTGTTTGTTCTGTGCATCCGTCCCGGTGATCGCCAGTCCCTTCAACACCTCACTGTTTGGGAAAGCCGCGCCAAGACTCCTGTCAAAGCCCGATAGTCCGCTGCCCCCATGGGTAGAAAACGGAATCAACGTCTTTCCGTTCAGATCCACGCTTTCAAAGAGCGTGTACATAATCATCGGCCAGTCGCCCCACCATACCGGAGCGCCGACAAACACAGTGTCATATCCGCTGATATCCGGCAGTTCCCCACCAATCGCCGGTCGTGCGCGTTCTCTCTGTTCCTGGATGCCGACGTCGGTCAACTCCTTATAGGTGGTCGGATAATGATCGTCTGCCGGAATCACCTCATACAAATCTGCGCCGGTTGTTTCGGCGATCATCTCCGCCACTATAGCGGTATTGCCTTTTTCAATTACACCGACATTGTATTGCTCTCCAGTGCGGGAGAAATAGATCACCAGAGTATCGCTCCCAGAGACTTTCACGTCCGCCTGATTCTGTGAAACGATTTCGGCTTCGGTGTGGGACGTATCGACAGCCTGACTCACCATGGTTTCTTTTGCTGCTTCTTCGACGGGCTGCGATGCGGCAGACGAGGCAGAGCCACATGAAGCCATGCTGAAAAGCATTCCCATAACGAGCAGGATAGTAAGCATTCTTTTCATTTTTATCATTCAAACTCCTTTGTCAGCTGCTTCAAAAGCCTGTAAGCCAGCAGATGCATACTGGTCTTCTCCATTGTCCTCAAATGCTTTTCTTTGCCCAGGCAGCAACCGTAGCTTCAGACTTTGCAGCATCTGCACCGTGAATGGCGAGACCCTTACCAACCGTCGCGCCCTTGCAACTCTGCTTCAGGGTGCGCTCGCTGCTGCCCAGGCCGCTACCCTCATGGGTCATGACGGAAAAGACTTTTTTGCCAGTGAAGTCCAGCTTTTCGAGCTGCGTCAGCACTGCCATCGGGAATGTGCCCCACCAGCAGGGCCCGCAGACGAACACGTTGTCATAAGCGCTGATGTCGTCCAGATAACGCTTCAGCTCCGGGCGGGCCTTGGTACGCAATTCTTCCTGCGCTTCCTCAGTGCATGTCATGTAATCGGGTGAGTATTCCTTCACGGTCTCGATCTCAAAGAGATCGCCGCCTACGGCCTTTTGGATGAACTCAGCCACGATCTCGGTGTTGCCTTTTTTCAGTTCCTTGATGCTTCCATTAACATAGTTCTGCCCTTTACGGGAGTAATAGATGATCAGATTGTTAGCCATTTTATTTCCTCACCTTACTATCTGTTTTCTTTCCAGGCTCTCCCCAGTCCAGGATGCCCGTTTGTATAGCCTCGTCATATTTGGAGATCTTGTAGTCCAGCAGATTCAATGTCTCATGTATTTTATCCAGCTGTTTTTTAATCTCCAAGCGTGCTTCTGTCAGCAGATCTCTCCTCGCCTGAAGCGTTCCGTCTCCTTCACGATACAGTTTCACATACTCAATCAGCATCTCTACTGGCACGCCTGCGTTCCTCATGCATACCGCGTTCTGAACCCATTTGATATCTTCTTCACTGTAATCTCTGATTCCACCTTTTGTTCTTGAAACTGTCGGGATCACGCCAACCCGCTCATAGTACCGCAATGTGTCGGCCGTGATATCAAACTGTTCACAAACTTCTTTTATGGTCATGTTGAATCACCTCTGCTCTGGTTATGGTCAAATTATAATCCTTGAAGTTCACTCTAAGTCAAGTACTTTCATGGAATATTTACAATTATTTTCGAGGCTTTGGTAAAAATAAGCGCATGTCGAAGTCGACAGCCCATATTGAAATCAGCCTCTTTGAACGCAATGAGCATGCAATGCTTTCAAGCGGCATAAAAGCCGTCTACTATGTTATGTAAATCTGTCTGATTGAAAAAAGACTCCCCGGACACATCATCATGTCCAGGGAGCATTTTTACGCCGCCTTGCAGACTTTCAGCCTCGCAAGGTAGCAGGTGTCATTCAAAATTTTCCCACCAAGGCTCTTGGTATTCGGCAATCTGTGAATAATTGACGGTCTGCCCTATTCTGGGTGTTGCAATCGGCAATCCCTCTGCTTCAGCAGCCGACGTCACACGACGAATAGAATCATCCCAAGCATGGTTGCAAATGCAAAAAGCGCCCCAATGAACGGGGACAAGCCATGAAGTGCCCGCATCTAGTCCCGCCTGCACGGTCTGCTCCGGGAACATATGGATCTGCGCCCAGGCAGGGTCGTATTGCCCGCATTCTGCGATCATAAGATCCGGCGCACCGAGCCGTTCACGCACCGTCTCGAAAATATCATAATAGCCGCCGTCACCCGTGTAATATACCCGGTGAGAAGCGCTGCTGATGTATATGCCGCCCCAAAGCGTGCTGTTTGCTTTTAACGGATTTCGTCCCGAAAAGTGCTGCGACGGCGTCAGCGTAAACTGGAGATCATCGACTGTTGTGCTTTCCCACCAGTTCAAGCTAATAATCTTCTCTTCGGGAACGCCCCAGCCTTTCAGAATGGAGTCCATGCCAAGAGGAACAACAAAAGCGCCGACTCGATCCTTGATTGTTCGGACCGTCTTCCAGTCCAGATGGTCGTAATGATCGTGGGAAATAAAAACCACATCCATATCCGGCAGCTCATCAGCCTTCAATGGGAGCTCTGAGAAGCGTTTGGGTCCGGCAAAGCCAACAGGTGAGCTTCTCTCGCTCAGTACCGGATCGACCAGTACGGTCTTTCCCCCGATTTGCAGGAGAAAAGACGAATGGCCGAGCCAGGTAAAGGTAAGCTCCCCTTCCCCCGGATCTGCAAGCAGGGTCGGTGTCTGTGCCGGGAGCTTTATCTTCGGCGTTTTCCGTTCGCCGGAATATCGTTCTCCACCCGTCATTGTACTGACCGAATTTTCATTATGGAAGGTGCCTGCGTCATACTGCTCGGACTGTTCCCCCAGCAACTTCTGTTCTCTCTCGTCTGGAACATTTCCGACAGACGGGAAGAAACGCAGAAACAGTAGTATTGCGGCCATAATGAGCACTATGACGCCAAGCAGTACCAACATGACTTTAAGCACTGTTTTGAATACCTTCATCTGATAAAGTGCGTCCAGGAACCGCGCTTCATTTCAGGCTTGTTGTCTGCGCCCTTAATCGCCTTGATCATGAATGCCATATTCCTTGCAAGGTTCTGTACGGTTTGTAGGCCTTCTTCGTCCTTGTAAACGTCCTCACCCGTATATCCGTGTACGTCATTCCAATAGGATGAGGGAACAGTCGGCATACCGGTGATGCCGAAGAACTGGTTCATAGCCTCAAACGTTGCGCTGTTGCCCCCGCGCCGGCAGGAGACAATGGACGCACCGACCTTCATGTGCAGATCCAGGCCGCAACTGAAGAAGAGTCGCTGCATGAAGGAGAGCACAGTGCCGTTGGGGTTGCCGAAGTATACGGGCGTTCCCACGATGATGCCGTCTGCCTCTGCAAGCTTCGGCGCGGTCTCGTTGACGAGGTCGTTGAATACACATTTCCCTGTCTGTTTGCAGCGGCGGCAGGCAATACAACCGCGGATATCCTTATTGCCGACAAACACTTCTTCTGTTTCAATGCCCTGTGCGTCCAGGATTTTTGCGGCCTCTTTCAGCGCGGTGCTGATGCAGCCTTTTGGGTCCGGGCTACCGTTAATCATCAGTACTTTCATGTGTTTCTCTCCTTTACATCGTTTTTCATGAGTCGTTTTGGTGTATGGATTCGTAATAGCGCGCGCCCTCTCTTTTGGACGCCTCTTCGCGCGCAAAGTTAATTTCCTCATAGTGCTCGCTGAGCAGGGCAACCAGCTCCCCGTCGATGCCGCCGGATCGGACATTCTCTGCAAGCACCTCCATCGCCGCCTTCCGATCCATGCCGGGGCGATAGGGACGCCGCTCCGTGATCGCCGAGAAAATGTCCGCGACCGCCATGATCCGGGAGCCGATGTCGAGATCAGCCGCCCCGAGATGAAACGGGTAGCCCCTGCCGTTGAGCTTCTCGTGATGGTAGCCCGCCCACGCGGCGATCTTTTCAAAGCCCTCGACGTTCATGGTGTTCAGGCGCGTATAGTAGGGATGCTCTTTGATGATGTTGAATTCTTCTTCGGTCAGCCGCCCCGGCTTTTCGAGGATAGAGCGCGGAACCCGCAGTTTCCCGACATCGTGCAGATGTCCCGCGATCTTCATCATTTTACATTCGTCTTCGCCCATGCCGGAAAGCCGCGCCAGACATTCGGCCGATGTGGCGACGCCCGCCGAATGCATGGCGGTGAACGAGCTGCGGAAGTCGATGATCCGCGACATGATGACGGTCAGCTCTACCGCCTGATCAAGAGAGACCGGCGCTATTTCTCCGACAAAATAATTCAGAAACTGCGGATTGTAGCGAAGATCCATCCAGATGAATTCGTTCTCGCCGGCGCGCAGGAAGGCGTCAACCGCCTCCTCAGAAAATTCTACGCCGCGCCGGGATTTCACAGCATCCCGAATAGGCTTGACCTGATTGAGGATCGGGACGTCCGTCCGCAACATGGAGGAGACGGCGTCGGCAAGGTGGACGACGCTTGCGATCCTTGCGCTGTACGAGCATTTTTCCTGATCTTTCTCCGGAGCCGACAGGTATTCCGACCAGCTGCTCTGACAGTATCGAACGATAGACGCAACATCGGCCGAGTCGGGAAAGCCCTCGATCAGCTTAGCGCCAACACAGGCAATATGTTTTGCGTTGCGCTCCAGCTCTTTAAGGCTTCCCGGCGTCTCCATCGTGATAAAGCCGATATCGTGCGTCAGGGCGGCGAAACGGGTAAGAGCAAGCATGTGATCATCGAAGCCTGCCGCGTCGGCGATCATGTAGGCCATATAGGCGGTTTGCTGGTGGTGATGCTCGATGGCAGGATCGATCATGTTCAGCACTTCGGCAAGAGAGCCGTTCAGATCTCGCATGTTGGTAAAACGTTTGTTCATTCCCATCCCTTCCTCATAAAAAAGCGATATGGCTTCTACCGTTCTGGCAGATTAAACAGTATTGCTTTATATTTCTACAATCTTATATTCTCTTTTTCCCAGGCCGAGCTCCGCCGCAGCCTCTACAATATGAATAGCATGCTTTTCCTCCATACGTTTGATCAGAGCTTTCTTGCCGGGATCGTCCGCGTTCACGACCGCGTCATAGCAGGCTTGATCCAGTGCGACGGGATCGGTCGATGCAAAGATGCCAAGATCGGCCATTTCCGGCTCATGCGGGTTCCCGTCACAGTCGCAATCAACGCTCAAGCGATTCGCCACGTTGATGTACAGCATGTTTTCCGCTCCGACATATCCTATGACCGCCTTGCAGGCATCAGCCATAGATTCCAGGAAATCGTCCTGGCTCGCCATACTGGCCCACATGCCCTGGGCCTTCTGTGTCTTGCCTGCGGTATGGATATTCGCCTTGCCATTAGATGACCCAATTCCAATGCTGACATTTTTCATCGCGCCGCCCATGCCCGCCATCGCATGACCTTTGAAATGGGACAGGATCAGAACGGAGTCATAGCTCTTCAGGCCGCTGCCGACAATGTCCTCCTCCAGATGGAAGCCGCCCTTGATGGGGATGGAGAACTCCCCAAATTCATCCATGATATCGACTTCCGAGATGCTCTTATAGCCGCGCTCTTCAATCGCCTGCCAGTGCTTTCTGACATTCTGCCGGTTCCCGCCGTAGGCTGTGCAGCATTCCACGATCGTACCGTCCAGCCTCTTCACCAGATCGCCGATCAGCTCTGGACGCAGGTGATTGCTTTTTGCGCTCTCCCCTGTTGAGATTTTGACGGCAACCTTTCCCGTCAGTTCCCTGCCAAGTGCCTCATAAATGCGTACCAGCGCTTCCGGGCTGATTTCTTTTGAATAATACACAGTGGACATGTTTTCATTTTCCTCCGCAAATGCGTTCACTCCGTTTACCAGGCCTGAAATGGCCATACTTGCCGCTGCTGCAGCAGTTCCTTTCAGGAATGATCTTCTTGAGATTTTGTTATTCGGTTTCATGTATTTCTCTCCCTTAGTATGTAGACGCTTTGGAGTTTGTCAGCTTCCAGTCCCCATTCTCATTCCGCAAGGAGAATACGCCGCACAATCTCCACTGGTTTTTTCGTCTGCCGTATACGGCGGCTGTAACCCGGCTCTTTCCGATCATCTCCGCAACATTTCCGTCAATCCGGACCACAATGCTGTCATGATCTGCTGTGTAGTAGTTGAATGTGCCATCCAGCAAGTCTCTGAGAAACTCCTCCCGCGATTGGCGTACTCCAGTCATGTGCAGCAGATAATAATCTTCTGTCATAATCCTGCGTAGCCCCGCCGCATTCTTTTCTATCATGTACTGCCAATATTGCCGATACAGATATTTGATTGTCTCCTGCTGATTCATTCTGCCTTCCGCCTTTCAGCTCTGCTTGTAAGCCCCCTGTCTACCCACCAACCCAATGCGGCAAACAGGACCATCATGGCCAACACATCCAGAATGAAGAGCAGGGCAGGTTCACTGTAATCGAAGAACGCAAATCCGGTTTTCAGGAACATATATGCCGGAAACTGCCGTTTCACGAATGCATAGACCCCGTAGGCGGCAATCACAGCTCCGACTGCTTTTCCCCAAAGCGGCAGCCTTTTTATGAAAGGTCTCAGATGCACTCCCGTATGCAGGCACATCAGGACAAAGCCCCAGTGCGCAAGCGGAAGATGGATTTCTCTGGCCAGGGATGACAGACCTCCTGTCGGCAGAAATGTGTAGATATGCTTGGAGATTAGAATACCGCAGAGCGGCTGGAGAATCATAAAGATCAGGAGCACAGCGTTCAATGTTGTCCGGCAAATCCGATGCAGAGAATATCTCCCCTTGGACAGATTCCGCCTCCACGCACTGTTCAGGCTGTGATGTGTTAAAAACAAAACCAGCATCAGTGTGCCCGCAATTTCATGAAACCGTTCCCCAATCAGTGAATATGCCATGAGTAAAGGCAGAACCAGTATCATGGCAGTATCGATAGCCATACGCTTTGATTTCATCTCAGACGCCCAGCTCCGTGATCCACTTCTGTACCCTTGTCTTCACATCATCCTGTTTGTTCTGTGCATCCGTCCCGGTGATCGCCAGTCCCTTCAACACCTCACTGTTTGGGAAAGCCGCGCCAAGACTCCTGTCAAAGCCCGATAGTCCGCTGCCCCCATGGGTAGAAAACGGAATCAACGTCTTTCCGTTCAGATCCACGCTTTCAAAGAGCGTGTACATAATCATCGGCCAGTCGCCCCACCATACCGGAGCGCCGACAAACACAGTGTCATATCCGCTGATATCCGGCAGTTCCCCACCAATCGCCGGTCGTGCGCGTTCTCTCTGTTCCTGGATGCCGACGTCGGTCAACTCCTTATAGGTGGTCGGATAATGATCGTCTGCCGGAATCACCTCATACAAATCTGCGCCGGTTGTTTCGGCGATCATCTCCGCCACTATAGCGGTATTGCCTTTTTCAATTACACCGACATTGTATTGCTCTCCAGTGCGGGAGAAATAGATCACCAGAGTATCGCTCCCAGAGACTTTCACGTCCGCCTGATTCTGTGAAACGATTTCGGCTTCGGTGTGGGACGTATCGACAGCCTGACTCACCATGGTTTCTTTTGCTGCTTCTTCGACGGGCTGCGATGCGGCAGACGAGGCAGAGCCACATGAAGCCATGCTGAAAAGCATTCCCATAACGAGCAGGATAGTAAGCATTCTTTTCATTTTTATCATTCAAACTCCTTTGTCAGCTGCTTCAAAAGCCTGTAAGCCAGCAGATGCATACTGGTCTTCTCCATTGTCCTCAAATGCTTTTCTTTGCCCAGGCAGCAACCGTAGCTTCAGACTTTGCAGCATCTGCACCGTGAATGGCGAGACCCTTACCAACCGTCGCGCCCTTGCAACTCTGCTTCAGGGTGCGCTCGCTGCTGCCCAGGCCGCTACCCTCATGGGTCATGACGGAAAAGACTTTTTTGCCAGTGAAGTCCAGCTTTTCGAGCTGCGTCAGCACTGCCATCGGGAATGTGCCCCACCAGCAGGGCCCGCAGACGAACACGTTGTCATAAGCGCTGATGTCGTCCAGATAACGCTTCAGCTCCGGGCGGGCCTTGGTACGCAATTCTTCCTGCGCTTCCTCAGTGCATGTCATGTAATCGGGTGAGTATTCCTTCACGGTCTCGATCTCAAAGAGATCGCCGCCTACGGCCTTTTGGATGAACTCAGCCACGATCTCGGTGTTGCCTTTTTTCAGTTCCTTGATGCTTCCATTAACATAGTTCTGCCCTTTACGGGAGTAATAGATGATCAGATTGTTAGCCATTTTATTTCCTCACCTTACTATCTGTTTTCTTTCCAGGCTCTCCCCAGTCCAGGATGCCCGTTTGTATAGCCTCGTCATATTTGGAGATCTTGTAGTCCAGCAGATTCAATGTCTCATGTATTTTATCCAGCTGTTTTTTAATCTCCAAGCGTGCTTCTGTCAGCAGATCTCTCCTCGCCTGAAGCGTTCCGTCTCCTTCACGATACAGTTTCACATACTCAATCAGCATCTCTACTGGCACGCCTGCGTTCCTCATGCATACCGCGTTCTGAACCCATTTGATATCTTCTTCACTGTAATCTCTGATTCCACCTTTTGTTCTTGAAACTGTCGGGATCACGCCAACCCGCTCATAGTACCGCAATGTGTCGGCCGTGATATCAAACTGTTCACAAACTTCTTTTATGGTCATGTTGAATCACCTCTGCTCTGGTTATGGTCAAATTATAATCCTTGAAGTTCACTCTAAGTCAAGTACTTTCATGGAATATTTACAATTATTTTCGAGGCTTTGGTAAAAATAAGCGCATGTCGAAGTCGACAGCCCATATTGAAATCAGCCTCTTTGAACGCAATGAGCATGCAATGCTTTCAAGCGGCATAAAAGCCGTCTACTATGTTATGTAAATCTGTCTGATTGAAAAAAGACTCCCCGGACACATCATCATGTCCAGGGAGCATTTTTACGCCGCCTTGCAGACTTTCAGCCTCGCAAGGTAGC
>Ga0265301_10004186_pt1 | contig 14695 bp, 29 predicted proteins | sample AusTroGonzalo_MG_2_FD_193488 | JGI IMG/M metagenome (GOLD analysis project Ga0265301, IMG submission 193488) | Bovine rumen microbial communities from tropical cattle in Woodstock, Queensland, Australia - Gonzalo_04 | ecosystem: Host-associated > Mammals > Digestive system > Stomach > Rumen ...
GAACACTGGACGCTCCATACACAATGAATTTCTGGCGGGTCGTTTGAGTCCCACCACTCCGCATACTTGATTTCCGCTTCGCCGCCGCAGAACGGGCAAGGCAATAACTTCTCGCTCATGCGTCAACTCTCCTGTTCCATATCCTGATTGCATCCTCTCTCGCTACTTTCTCGTCAACGCGCATAATGAAAATTCGAGCGCATTCGTAGCCGTTCGTGTACGATTCGCGCCTGCATCCAACCGAAGCCTTGCCGCATTCTTCGTCATTGCTCCACCATGAAACGATGCTTGCCTTCGAACCGCAGAACGGGCACGGTTTCAAAGGTTCGCTCATTCGCAATCATCCTCGCTAATCACCTTGCTGCCCGTGACCATCGCGCCGCAATGCTGGCACCTGGGCACTCCCTTGATGACCGCATAGCCGCACAGCGAGCACCTCGGAGTCTTCCTGCCGTCGTATACAAGGACGCACTCGCGCACTTCCTCGAACACCTTGCCGTCTGCCTCCACGTGGTTTATCTCCCTCTCCACGCCGTTCACGTAGCGGGCGAAGGTGAACTCCCTGGGCCTGCCGTCTTTGAAGACGAACCTGCCTCGGATCGGTTGCGCGTCGAAGGCATGCGTGCTGCAATCGCTCATTCGCTATCGCCCCCAAGCGATTCGCAGAACCCCATCAGCGTTTTGAGCCTGCCTGTTTCGATGCGAGCCCAGTCTGTCCCGTTGTTGTACACGCCGCCGACGTAGAAGCTCCACGAGCCGTCTGAGGACGAGTAGTATGCCGAGAGCGGGTAGTCGCTGCAATCGTCCTTGAACGATACGTCGTATCCCCCGTCTCTCTCATCGACCTCAAACAGCTTTGACTTGTCGAGCAACTGCAGCGTTTTCTTTATGCTCATTACTAGTATCTCCTCTCACCCCATGCGCAAAAGCCGTCAGGCTCGATAGCATGCGCCATGTAATCACAGTAAGCGCCAGCCATGTACGCCATGCAAAACCGGCAATCCCTGCACCGCACTATCTCTTCACGCCGTTCTATATTTCCTTCTTGCTTTCTGTCATCGAACACAACGCCATATATAGCTTCTTTGAATATCTCCATCACGCATCACGCCTTTCACCCCATGCGCAGAAGCCATTAGGCTCTGCTCTGTGATACTCGCCGCTGAAACGCTCGCACTCGTAGCCGCTCCATTGCTCGTGCAAGTGCTTGCAATCACGGCACCGCACGATTTCCTCGCGTTGCGCCTGGTGTATCGACATGCTTTCGCCGTCAAAATAGTGTTCTGTGATGTACTCGCTCATTCCGCATCATCTTCTTCCTTGGCCTTCTCCTTCTCCCAGTCCTCGACGGCTTCGCGCAAGTTCTCGCGGAACTCCTGCGCAAGCCACACCTTGAACTCGTCGGCATGCTCAGCGTCAATCCATATGTTCTCGAAAAAGTCGCTCCCGCAGATTTCGTACAGGTAGCTGTCCTTCGTGCCGTCGGTCCGTGCAACCCACTCAGCCCTCGACTCCTTGACCATGAGCGTGTACTGGAACTCGTGCTCCTCGTAGTCGATGCACTTGGAGTAGTCGACGCACTTGCCCTCCACGGCGTCGAACAGCTCGTTCCACGCCGTCTTCACCTTCGCCTTGAGCCTCTCGACCTCTGCCTTGAGCTCGTCGCGCTCCTTCTCGGCGTTGTACTTTCCCCAGTAGTTGTTCGACTTCTCGGTCTCGGCCTTTTCCAGCTTGCCATTCATCTCCCTGATTCCCTGGTCGTACCCAAGCTGGTACGCGTCGATGAAGTCGTTGCCGGTCAGCGGCCTCTCCTTCTTCAGCTGCTCGATCTCCTCGTCTGTCATCCAAGTGCTCATGCGTTTCTCCTTAATCTTCTTCAAGCAATTCGCGAATCAAATCGCGATACGAAGTTCCCAGTTTGACGCCCGAAATAACAGACCTGCTGACGCCGTACTCCTCTGCAATTTCGGAATGTTTACGACCATCATTCCTGATAAGACGTATCTGGTCCTTCGTTAGTTTTCTTTTCTTCCCCATTGCTTCGTGCATTCTCACCGAATGGACCATATTCTCGGAGCGCGAAACCCACTCGAGATTAGATACAGCGTTGTTTCGCTTGTTTCCGTCTATGTGGTTTACTTCGCTCTTCCCGAATGGATTGGGGATGAACGCTTGCGCAACGAGCCTATGGACCCCGAGGCGCTTGGTCTTCCCGTCCTTCCTCAAACCAACGCTCTCGTAGCCGTTCTTGGTGATCTTTTTCTTCAACATGCGGCTATCCCTGAACGTACGGCTGTTGATGTATCTGCCAACGGTGCGCACGTTCCCCTCGTCGCTGACCTCGTAATACCACTCGTATCCGACGACTGGTTTCCATGTTTCATCGCACATGTTCTGTTTCTCCCGTTCATTCACCAGTTCGTGTAGTAGTCGGTGACACCTTGCGTATAACCGAAATCCATAACGACGCAGGTTCCCTTGCCGCCTTCGAACGTATCTCCGACTTCGTACTCGCCGACTCCGACTCCGACGACGTAGTAGCCTTCTTCCGTCCTGTAGAACCCCTCGTCATCAACGCTCCATTCGCCCATCCGGTAATGAGGGAGGACGTTTGACGAGTAATACGTTTCCTTCCTTTTGTCGTGCCATCCAGGCATGTCCCTCGTGGGCCCGTTCTCGCCATAGGCGGGGTCGTATGCGTACCCTGATTCGTAATCGAGTTCATAATCGGAGTCGTAATATGCGTAACCTTCTCGCCATGAATCGTCTGAGGCTTCCTCTAAGGCGTAGTTGTCCCCTTCTTGGTACACTTCATCCTCTTCTTCCGAAACCTCGTCTGAGACAGGCTCAGGTTCACTCTCAGGCGCAACTGTAGGCTTCTCGCTCGGAACAAATTGAGCAGAATCGGAAACCTTCTCGAACGCCTGCGGCTCTTCCGTCTTCTCGTCGGCAACCGCCTTCGAACATCCTGTTATCGCCACCATCATCAGCAGCGAAACCGTTATCGTGATAACCCTCTTCATTTGAAATTCCTCTCGTTAATGCACTTGGCCCTGTTGAGCCTGCATCTGAACACGTTCAGGTCGTGCTTTAGCGGCACGAACCTCCTCTCGGCGCAGAAATCCAAGTAATCTAGCAGGTCACGCGCCACGTCGTAGTATTCCCTCTTCCTCTTCTCTTCCATGTCTACCCGTCCTCGTCTATGCCCATCAGGTCGCATTTGAGCTGGAAAGGCGTCGGCTGATCCAAGACATCTAGATACCCTTGATGGGCGGGAAGTACAGCGTCCTGCCGTTCGGGTCGTACGGGACTATCCTCACTTCCACCCTCGGATTCGCCTGGTTGTACGCGAACCACGCGTAGCTGTTCCTCACTATCCTCGGGTTGTCGTCCGGGATTATTCCCGCCTGCTTCATCGCATCCTGCACCACCTTCACCGCTCCGCCGTGTATGTTGTCGTGGTCCCTCAGCTTCCCGTTCGACTGCCTCTTCTCGTAGTAGTCGAACACCAGCTCCACTGGACCGTCCACGGGCCTCACGCCCGCCTGCTTCATCGCCCATATCACTCTCTCCTGCTCGGATCTCTTGGCGTCGTTGGCCTTGGACCAATGGCTCCTCGACGCGTAGTCGTATTCGTTTCGGCCCATCAGGCGCCCAGGTATGGTGAACTCCTGCATCACTTGCGGACCTCCCACTTCATTCCGCGGCTGTCGACGACGAGCTTCCCGTGGTTCCAGAACCTCTCGTCGTGCTCGTTGAAGCCGAGCTTGTAGAAGAACGCTCCGCTGAGGAACATGTCCTCCTCGCCCTGCGAGTCCCATTCCCATCGGAACGAGAGCTCCGCCCTGTCGTGGCGGTCCCTGTGGCACTCCTCGCATAACAGGATGAGCATGGGTTTCACCACGAACTGCCCCATCGGGCTCTTGAGCAGCAAGCTGCCCTGGCTCCTGGGCGGCTCGTGGTGCACGGCGAAGCTGCCGCGCGTCCTTCCGCACACCTGGCATTCCGGGTAATCGCCCTGCCACTTGGTAGCCTTGATGTCGTCTCGGGTGTAGACGGCTCCAAGGTTCGGGCATGCGTAGAGGTTCACCCTCTCGATGGAGTCGTGGGTGTCGGAGCGGTGGTCGTAGATCATGCGAGTCTCCTGTCGTCGCCGCGCATCTCAACCGTCTCGCAGTTCTCGCATAGCCTCGACACGATGGCCTCGGCCGTCTCCAAGTCGGCGTTCTCCCACCTGTTCACGAGGGCTCCCCTGCTGAAGTTCGACGTCACGACCGTCGGCTTTCCAGCAGCGTATCGTTCGTCTATCACCTGGTAGAGCATCGAGAGGGCGTACGCCGTCGGCTGCTCCTTTCCCAAGTCGTCGAGCACGAGCACCCTGCACGCGTAGCATCGTTCCAGCACGTCGGTGAGCTTTCCCGAATAAGTCGACTGGATCTCCGTGATTACCTGCTTTGAGTTCTCGAACCTCACGGTCACGCCCATGTCGATGAGCTGCTTGGCGAGGGCGCATGCGAACGTGGTCTTTCCCGTCCCGTTGGGCCCGTATACGAACACCGAACGTCCGGCCTCAACGTCGAGGGTCCTGCTGAAGTGGTCCCATTCGGCATCGAGGTAGCGTTTCGGTATGCCGGCCTTGGCGTACCTCCGCGCTGAATGCGGGATGTCCTGGCCGTCGAAGGCGCTCTCCTCGCAACCGCACGAGCCGTAGCAAGGGACTTCCATCGGCTTGCCGAAGAACTCGATCTCGATGCGCTTGAGCTCCTTGCCGCAACGAGGGCACGTCCAGTGGAGGTTGGCGAAAGCCTGCTTGGCAGATTCCCTAGTCGTGCTCTTGGCCGTGAGCTTAGTCGTACTTCGCATACTTGCCCACCGCCTTCGCAGGTTCGTTCTTCCTGTTCCAGCTGAGGATGGTGCGGTAGTGCGACTTGTACTTGTCGCCCTTGCTGCCGATGTAGTAGCTCAGGTCGTCGATGCGGCTTCGCCAATCGGAAGGGAACTTCTCCTTGAGCTTGCCGAGCTCCTCGTCTGTGAGGAGCACGTTCTCGAATTCTCCATGACGGTGCTTCTGGGATCTCGGTTTCCCTCCCCCTACACCCCCACCCTTGGTTGTATTAACAGTATCAGTAACAGATACAGAAACAGAATGGGTGTCTGGATTGTCCTTACACGGTGTTGACACGGTGTCTAGACCGTATTCGTACGGTATCTCGAACCAATCCTCGAACACGCGTTTGAGCTGGGCTTTGAACCCTGTGTCCTTGACCGTCTCCACTCCCTCGCATATCGGCTTTATGAGGCTCTTCGATTTCGTCCAGTTGTACCGTTGCCAGTTGAGCAACATGACCTCGTTGGTCTCGTGGCTGTACTCTGCGATGTTGGTGTCGCAAATCTCGCCCAATGCGGACGCGACAGCATCGTTGGAGAGGTCGGTGTCCTTCGAAATCCTCCGAACAGTCACTTCGTAGCATCCATGAATCGTCCCCATTGGTGCCGTAAGGAGGTAGAGCAGCACGAGCTTCGCGTCGCTGCTCAACTCCTCGACAGTGGAGTCGGTCCAGAACTCTGTGACTATCTTCCTGTACATCTTGCGCTTCACCAGCTACCAGGGGATGTCGTCGTCGTACACGCCGCCGGTCTCGTCTATCGTCTGCTGCTGTTGCTGAGGCTGTTGCTTCTTGCCGTCCATGAACTCGATGTCGTCGATCACGACTTCGAGCTTCGAACGCTTCTGCCCGTCCTTCTCCCATGACGAGTAACGCAGCTTGCCCTCAACTCCGACCTTCGAGCCCTTCGAGATGTAGTTGGCGACCGATTCGGCGCGGGAGCCGAACATCACGCAGTCGACGAAATTCGCGTAGTCTTCCCACTGACCCGTCTGGGAGTTCTTCCTGCGGTCGTTCACTGCGAGCCCGATGTTGAGGATCGCCATTCCCGATTGGGTCCTGCGCAACTCCGTGTCGCGCGTCAAATTTCCCGTCAGAACAACTCTGTTGATACTCAATTTATTCTCCTTCCTTCAAGATGCCCTCGGCCTGTTCCACGGCCTTCGCGGCATCGGCTTTCATGAGCGCGTCGGCGAGGGCGTTCGCGCCCTCCGGGCCGAGGATCGCCACCAGCAGGGCCGTCCTCGCGATACGGTCCATCACGGCTTCGAGCACCTCGACCATGTCGTAAGGCGGCAGCTCGCTCTTTTTCAACAGCCCGATGATCGACTCGATCAGCTCTTCTTTCACGTCTTCCATGTCACATCCTCTTCGCCTGTTCCCATTCGCGTTCGTTCTCGTTCTCCAACACCCTCAGCTTCGCCTTGAGCGCGTTTATGGCCTCGTTGGCGTTCTTGTAGAGCACTTCCGCCTCGTGGTACTCGCTCATGGCCTCGACCACGCCCGGACGCCCTTTGACCACGGTCTGTATGAACGTGTTCGCGTACCCTGCCTCGAGCAGCCTGAACGACTCGTTGGTCTTCGCCGAGTAATACTTGAGCTCGGCGTCGACCATCGCCTTCCCACGGCTCTTGGCCTCCTTGAGGGCCGTGTCGAGCAGCCTCATGCACTCCTCGATCCGCACCCACAGCGGGATGCTCTCGTCATCGAGCAGGACTTCAGACATTTATGTCCTCCTCGAACTCGTTCGCCACCGCTGCGAAGAACTCGTCGGTCTCATCCCACTCCGGGCGCTTCTTTACTCCTTCCAGGACTTCCTTCGGTGACCTGCCGTGCAGCTCGGCCCACTTCTTGATGGCCTCCCACATGCGGCGCTTCTCGCCCTCGGACGCCTTCGCCTGCTTCTTCTGTCCGTACACGACCGCCATCTTGTTCGAGCGGTTGCATATCGTTAGGTTCACGATCCGCCCGTCGTCGACGTCCATATCGGTGACCACGAACTTGTCGTAGCACTGCTCCTTGCCGTTCTTGCCAGGTTGAATCCGCACGCACTGGTCGCGCTTCACCCAGATGTCGGGAGCTGTGTAGAGCTCGCGTCCTATGCCCCACTTGAACCCTGCGCGTTTCATGGCATCTGAAGCCTCGCCCTTCTGGGCCTCCATGTTGGACGGCACGCCCGTGTCCCACTTCCAGACCCACTCGCCGTCCTTGAAGCGAATACCGATGCCGCAGAACAGCTTCCCGTCGATGGTCTTGTAATCGCACTGCCAGTTCTCTGGGCCGATAGTCTCGTCGAGCAGCGCCATGTCCGTTCGGGCTGTCTTGTACAGCAGGAGACCGACTGCGTTCTTGCCGACTTGCGACACGCGCACCTCGACATCTTCTGCTTTGAGCGGCCTGAACTCGATTGTCATGCCGCACCTCCTTTGTTACACATCATCAAAATCAAATCTCCCGACTGTTCTCTATCGAGCGCCTTACGTCATCTGGTAGCCCTCTCTGGCGTGTTGCGTAGAGCAGCTTCACCCATTCCGTTTCGCTCATTTCAGTAGGGTTTTCCTTCAGATACTTTCCTGCTTCGGCGTTTAACGCAGTCACGCGCCACCAAGAGAAATCTGAGGCGTATCTCACGCCGAACACGGGAAGGTTTGCTTTGTTGCCGAGATCGCATAGCGCCCTGTATGACGCATGGCCCGATTGCTGCCTTGCTGCGTGTTCGTTCTTGTATTCGACAATCGCCGAAGCCTTGCCGTCGTCGTACTCGAGCATCAGAAAGTCGATGTCGAGAGCCGGGCAGTTCCAGCCCCATGACCTATGCCTCGCCGAAATGGCCTCATCGCGCCAACCTTGGCGTTCTCTTCTAACCTCGGGCATACGAACCACGTATCCTATCCTCGGCGGCACGCACCTGCTCGGCGTCTATATCGCAGCCGACGAACTTCCTTCCGGTACGCAGCGCCACGATGCCTGTCGTTCCACCGCCCAGGAATGGGTCGAACACTGTTTGACCAACGTCTGTGAACTTGTCCATGATGTCTGCGAAACCGCTCACTGACTGGCCCCACATGTGGAACCGCTTATCGTTGTCGTTGACATCGCTCTTGAGAACGTCGCCGATGCAATCTCCCGTGTATTCGCCCTTCTGGAACCACAGCACGGGCTTCCAGAACGTGTTCACGTTCCTAGCGAACAGATGCGGCGCTTGGCCTCCAGGCGTCATGTAAGCCAGCGTCCAGTGATAGACGAGCGAGCTTTCACACATCAGCTCAATCACATTGGGCAGGTACGACTGTCCAGCCATCGCAAGTAATATCCCGTTCGGTTTGAGTACACGCTCTGCAACGCTTGCAAGGTGCCCGTACAGATCCAGGTACTCTTTCGGATATGGTGGGTCGCAGATAACTGCGTCGACGCTTTCGTCTGCAACCTCCGGTATTCCATCCCGAATGTCAGCGGCGAACAGCATGCAATCATCGTCAGGAAAGGAGTCCGTTGGCGTATATTCCTTGCGTGCCTGCTTCTCTGCCTCGCGCTCTGCTCGTTTGTTGTCCTTGATTTTCTTGAGCACGCTCGCACGTGAAACGATGTCGTCGTTCTCACGGGCTTCAACTATGGCCTGTTCGACTATTTCTGGGTGTGCTGCCATCTGCTCGAAACGGGATGCCGTGTCCTTAGTGATGCCGATTTCGGCGAGTACATCGGATTTTGGTTTCACCAATTTCGCATCGGTGCGATTTTCGTGGAACGGATTGTTGTTCGGTGTCGCCTTCGGTATCTCCCGCAACATCTCGCCCATTCGCATCTCGGATAGCGTCACGAGTTCGGCAATCTCTTGCGCTTCAGCCCGCTTCTGCTCGAGCACATCGGAAGCCAAGCCCACCTTCTTGATAGCCGCGATTTCAGCCCTCACTGCTTGCAGCTTGTCGCGTCCTATGAGCGCAAAGCGTGCAAGGTCGTCTAAGTTCGCAGGTAGGTTCGCTTGCTGACGAACTAGCTCGTTCATTCGCCGTCTCCTAACAGCTTCATGTCGTCTCCGCCGAGAAGCGAATGGAGCGTTTCCTGCGCAAGCTCTGGCTTCTCCCTGAGCACCGCTATAACGTCGTCGGCCTTGCGCACGACGAACCGTGCACTCATGGGCTTTCCTTCCGTCTGGTACTCGTTGCGATAGAAGCCAGGTGCAAGCTCACCTGTGTGTTCGAACCACCATTGGCAGTAAGCAGCCAGGTTGTCTGACGCGAACCCGTCCGTCTCTGGGCGCGTTTCATCCATCCAGTCGATTACCTTCTGCGGTTCGGAGAGCGAGTAGCTCACAACCGTCTCTGGCGGCTTGCCATCAACCAGATCTATGCCGCCTGTTTTCAAGCCGAACAGCTTTGAACGCATCGGCGTGGCATTCTCCACCGCCTGATTCTTCAGCATGTCAACTTTGGCCTTGTGAATCTCTGTTGCCTTTTTGAGCACGGCCTCCTCGGCCATGACTTCGTCTATCAACGTCATAACTCAACCTCCCAATCAGGGCACTCATAGCGTGATTCGCATGATGGGCAGAGGTACTCGCGCCTATCTGGAACGTCCTTGCATTCAGGCCATGTCGGATCGTCTGGCTGGTTGAAGTAGTCGCTAGACCCGTTGACGCCCATCGGATAGTAGTCATCCCAGCTCATTCGCGGGCCTCCTCAGCTGCGTCCATCGCGTCGAGCGTCTCGCAGATCATGTCGATGAGGACGTCGTGTTCGAGGAGTATGAGCCTCTCGTCGAGCCCAGAGCCATGCGAGCAGAACAGCGGCAGCGCGAGAACGAAGTCCTCCGGCTGCTTGTTGTCATATCCTCGCAGCATCGAGGAAGCGGCTTCGACAGCCTCCTCGCGCGTCAGGAAAGCGGCGAACGGCGTCTTGTCGTAGTTGTCCTTGCACAGCAAGTAAACGTGAGCTACCATCCGAACACCACGCTCCCAACGGCCATGAACGCGAACATGGCTGCGAGCATCCAGCCAGCCAGCTGGCTCCCGCTCTCGAAATCTGCTATGATTTGCTTGCTTGACTTAGCGATGGGCAAGCATGGCGCGTCGGTGTTGCTGCACTGGCGCGTCGTTCTTTTAGTAACCATCTCCAACTCCTTCGTCTCCTTTTCCAGACCCGTATTTCAGGGCCTTCTCGTTGAACAGCAGGCCGTTGCGCCTGAACCACTCGTCAAATTCCGAGACGAGCACGCTCCCGTACCTCTCGCCGCCTATGTAGCGCAGCGGAAGCGGGTCCTTCGCACGTTTGGCCCACTCGTAGAGCTTCGACGGGTCCTTGTGCATCTGGGCTGCCAATTCGGGCACCGTCGTGACTATTGCCATCCATTACTCCTCTCTCTTCTGGCAGCAGCCCCCGTAGTACGGCGCGAGGGCATATGTCTTAGCAGGTCAGGGAAACCATTCAGAGTCTCAGGAGGCTCCCTCACGCCACACCACATGAGCTGCTGCGCGGCTGTCAGTTCTCTAGTTCGTTGTCGGAGTCATCGGCTCTTCACTGAACAGGTAGTCCACTGTCAGCGTCGGGAAATACTTGTCGCGCACGGCGAACGCAACTTTTGTTGGAAGCTGTCCGGCGCGTCCCGTGAACCAATTCGACACCATGTCGGTCGACTTGTTGTATTCGCTGGCGATTTCCTCGTAGAGAGGACCGTAGTCGATCTGGCTACGTGTCATCTCGGCAGCGAAATTCGGGTACTTCTCAGAAACTTTTGCCATTTTTCACCTCGCTAATTACGTTGTGGTGTATTCCGACAGCAACAGATTACACTATGCCGTAATTTTTGCAACCCTAAAATGTTAGAATTACACCGTGACGTAATTTCTACACATTTAGGCGGTGAATCATGGATCTGAAGAAACTTGCAAGGGAGAAGGGAACGAACCTGAAACAGGTGGCGGAGAAGTGTGGCATCCCGCCGACAACGCTCTATGCCATATCACGTGGCGACACGAACTTCGACAACGTAGGTATCGGCATCGCGATAAAAGTCGCTGACGCTCTTGGAATGACGGTAGAGGAATTGTATACGGGCAAAGAGCACACCGTTCCGGTCCTCACGCTCGACTGGGAAGAGCGTCAGCTTGTCCGTCTGTACAGGAGCCTTGACGAAGAGCATAGGAACCTGTTGATGTCCACGGCCAAGACGTTCGCCGTGGCGTCCGAAAAAGACGGCGATGTTGATGGAGGAGCTGTCCTTGCTGGAACCGTGGATGCTGTGAAACCCGTTGGATAAAGGTGTTTACGTGAGCACGAAAGACACCATAGACATCATCATCACCCTCGTTGTGGTCGCAGCCGTTATCTGGCTTGGATTCAAGTTAATGACGTCAGACCTTGGAGACAAGCTAGCGGAAGGGTGCATGGTGACGACCGCCTATATGTTCTTCGGAGTCATCGGCGGATGCGTCATACTCGCCATACTGGTCACGTTGTTCGCCGTGGGTTACACGGGCATGTCGTGCATAACATGATTTGAAAGCGCCCTCGCTCCGCTGCCACGGAAACGAGGGCTATACAGCACGCATCAACGTCTGCAAGGAGGATTGTAACATGACGAGGAGCCATTTCGGTTCCATACAGTACATAAGGCCAGGACGTTACCGCATCTGGTGGACCAGACACGGCAAGCGCATGAGCGACTACGTGGACGGAGACAGGGACGACGCGGAGAGGGCGCTCGCGCTGAAAGCCGTCGAGGATATCCCGTCGAAGGTCACATGGGGCCAGTTCTACGAGGCGAAGGTGGTCCCGACATACGAGGGCCTCGCGGAGAAGACGGTGGACGACTACTCACGAACATGGAGGGTCGAGCTCGAGCCGAGGATAGCCGACGAGAAGGTGGCCGACATGGACTGGGTACGCGCCAACGAGGTGCTCACGTCCGTGTCAGCGCCCACGGTCCAAAGGCGGTCTGGCGCTCTCCTCAAGAAGATGTGCAACATCGCCGTGAGGAGCGGGATACTGCGCTTCAACCCAGTCCAGGCGATAGCCTACTCGCCTCACAGGCCGAAGCGCAAGGAACTGTACGATTGCACGGAGGTCGCGTCCTTGATGGACGCCGTGGATGGAATCAAGTACGAGGCGGCGATCCTCCTGATGCTCGGCTGCGGCATGCGCCCGGAGGAGGCGCTCGCCCTCACGTGGGAGGACGTCCGCCCGCACGAGGCAAACGGTTCTGTCTACTGCGTGGCACGCGTGGACAAGGCGCTGACCCAGGCCAACTGCGGCAAGGTGCTCAAGGACACCAAGAACACGTCGAGCGACAGGGACGCCGTGTGCGGCGAGCCGTTCGCGTCCAGGGTGCTGGAACTCGCAGACGGGTCTAGCGGCCCTCTCGTGCCGTCTGGCAGGCCGTACAGGGCGAATAAGCCGGAGGATTGGTACACGTCGCCGATAACCGTGACGCACAATTGGAGGAAGTGGTGCGAGAGGAACGGCGTGCGCTACGTGACGCCCGAGAACATGCGCTCGTCGTACTCGACCATGATGGGCGAGGCGGGCGCTCCCGATTCGGTCGTGTCGGGAAACATGGGGCATTCCGACGGCACGACCAAGGGCAAGCACTACCAGAGGGTGACTCTAAGGGCTAAGTGCATGGCCGCTGACCTCCTTGCCGAGCTGATCGAGGACGTGTCATGACGGCATCGCACCAACTTCGCACTACATGCGGTGCATAATGCCTGGTCAGAGCGATTTCTCCTCTGATTTGTAATCAGTGGGTTGCGGGTTCGATTCCTGTCGCTGGCTCCACGTTTGACCAGGGGTTATGTGTTGCTAAACGAACACATGGCCCCTTTTTCTATGCTTCCACCCCATTGTGGGTTTGACCTGCATGAATACTTCTGAGTCCTTCTGAATCCTTGAGAGAATTGCACCAACTTCGCACTACGACAAACGTTCGTTTTCGGGCAAAACAGTGCCCCCGCCGTGAGGGTGGCGACGGGGGCTGAGAGAAGAGAGGGCTATTTCAACAGCTGCGCAACGCAGAAGATCACGAACAGCGCGACGATGCACGCCCATATCTCTGGCGTTATTCTGCCCATACCCGTATGGCCTCGATGCGGCGAGCTTGACCATCGCAACCAGTGGCGTAGCCTTCCTGGGTCTTGCCGAGCCATCCGTAGTTCTGCACGTGGACCTGGTAATGCAGCCTGCGCTTGTCGCCCTCGGGCTTCTTGACGTTGAACTCGACCATTTCGAGCCGCAGGGCTTGACCGTGCGTGCCGATTTCGATTTTCGTCCCGTTCTTGATGCCCTTGACGGTCTGCCAGCCGACGTTCTGGACGTGGTACTTCGCCTCGATTTCCCAGCCCTCTGGCAAGGAGTCGAAGGTGATTGCCTCGAGCCTGAGCGACTGTCCCGTGGTGCCTGCCGTCTGCCCGTCGCGCACGGTCGGGAGGTCGCCGTAGTTCTGGCAATGGACGTGGTACTCGATGCCCGCGTTGTTCTTCGGCTCCCCTGGCACCTGGCCCGTGGGCTGGCCGCAGAACCGCTTCCAGTAGGCTTCGTCGCCGTAGAACACGCTCAGGTCGATGTTGCCGTCGTAACCGCTGATGTCCCCTGTAGAGGTGTACTGGTAGGCCACCATGTGGTCCCACGCGCCAGTACCCCAGGTGTTGTCTGGGTCGTCGACGAACCCAGCGCCCTCGTAGCGGTACAGGTACGAGGCCATCCACAACGGGTAGTCGTTGATCGCCGAGTAGTCCTTCTCGCTGATGTGGCCCGCCTCGGCGTAGAACCAGGGAGTAGCACCCGTACGGGAAGCCACGGTGTCGAGCCATTCCTTCGCCCAGCCCGGCGGAAGCAGCTTCGCGTCGGCCTCCCAGTCCAGGATGGGAATGAACTTGCCCTTGTAGTCCATGACGCGGCTCAGGAAATACTCGGCCTCCTCGCTTGCGTCGGGATCCTCCTCGCCCTCTACGGCGTAATGGTACAGTGCGAGCAATTTTCCGCTCGCCAGCGTCTCGTCGGCCATTTCGCGCCAGTACGGGTTCACGTAATGGGTGCCGCCCGTCACCTTGACGATGACGAAATCGGCGTCGGTCGCGGAGATGTCGATTCCAGCTTGATAAGATGCGATGTCTATTCCGTGCAGCATTCCTACACCAACCTTATCTCGATGGCCTCTAGGCGGCGCGATTGCCCGTCGGAACCCGTCGGGTATCCTGCGGGAGTCCAACCGAGCCAGCCGTAGTCTTGCTCGTGAACGCGGTATTCGAGCTGCTTTCCCGTCGTGTTCTCGAGGACGTCAATCTCGATGCACTCCATTCGGAGCGATTGCCCAGTGGTTCCGCACGCCTGCGGCTTGCCCTTGCTCGCGGGCGGGAAAGTGAGCCATCCGCGGTTCTGGATGTGCTCCTTCACCTGGACGACGAGGCCCTCGCAAGGCTCGACCGTCAGGCATTCCAGGCGCAGCGAGCAGCCCGTCGTGCCGACCGTCTGGCCGTCCCTGCCCCAATCGCACCAGCCGAGGTTCTGCACGTGGCCCTGGTAGCGGAAGCCCATGTCGTTCACGGGGTCGCCGAGGATTTGCTCGGGCTCGTCCTCGTCGGGCGGCACGAGCACGTAGTCCCATCCGCCAGGGTCGGGCGCAATGCTGATTTCGTAGCCGGTCTGGTCGCCAGGTTCGCCGTACACGCCGCCTGTCTCCGCAATGTGCGCTCCTGCGGTCATGCCGTCACCGATGTACAGTTCCGTATGGCCCCCAGACCCCCACGGGTCGCGTATGAAGATGCAGCCTGGGAACGGCTCGACATCGCCATAGTCGTAGCAGGTGAAGCCGACGGCTGT
>Ga0265301_10004187_pt1 | contig 14695 bp, 15 predicted proteins | sample AusTroGonzalo_MG_2_FD_193488 | JGI IMG/M metagenome (GOLD analysis project Ga0265301, IMG submission 193488) | Bovine rumen microbial communities from tropical cattle in Woodstock, Queensland, Australia - Gonzalo_04 | ecosystem: Host-associated > Mammals > Digestive system > Stomach > Rumen ...
GTATCCATAGAAATCATTAATCCTTTTGGGAGGATTCTTCATAAACACCAAGCCAAAGCCTATCATAGTCAGAGGCATTAGGAGCGCCACAAGCGACATTATATACCAAAAGGCCATAATTAAATCTCGATTTATCTAACTCTCAAAGGTACTGATTTTCGACCACATTTGACCACGATTTCTAAAGTTGACCACATTTGACCACATTTTCCGGGGGCTATGGTGAAGGTGTTCAGACAAAACCTAACCAATTATAGCTCAAAAGTTTAGGTAGTCCAAATAGTCACCTGTTACTCCACAATAGCCACCTATGCATTTAGTCCCGCCCGAGGCACGAAAAAAGACAGCTTTGGCGCTGTCTTTTTTCGTGCCTATTGTCCTCGACTTACTGAGGCTTGTGTTATGCCGAAGATGCCGAATGTACCAGGCTAAACGTTCTTCCCCAGTTCAAACGCCTCCTGAAGTTTGGGGTTTCCGCTGATTTCCCGTGCATCATTGACACCGCCGCAGAAAAGATGGGCTTTAAGCGTCGATTTTTCATAACAGTCGATCCATCCCTGAAGCCCGCTCTCGGCGCGCTTGGGCGTATTCTCCTCGCTTTCGGCGGCCGTGGTTAGCAGATAGATGTCGCGGAAACGGTAGTCCTTGGGATACATCGCGTTCATCCGGTCGATGAGGGTTTTCATCTGGCCGCTCATCTCATAGTAATAGATGGGTGTCGCCCAGCAGACGACATCGGCATTCAGGACACTGCCCATGATAGCCGGAACATCATCCTTGAATACACAAGCGCCGGTTTTCTGGCAGGACAGGCAGCCGATGCAGAACTTGATTTCCTTCCATTTCAGGGAGATGAGTTCAACCTCGTTTCCAGCGCTTTTCGCACCTTCGGCGAACTGCTCCGCCAGGGCATGGCTGTTGGAGCCCGGACGGAGACTGGTGGATATGACAACAACTTTTTTCATCAGATCTGGCTGTTTGCTTTAATCAGGTCTGCCAAGCTCACGTTCGGATTGCGGTAGCGCGCGTTCCGGTTCGGCTCCTCCGGCTCCGGAGGGGTCGGGATGATGGAGATGGCCTTCTGCGGGCAGTTGTGGACGCAGGCCAGGCAGTTTTCGCACTCCCCTTCGGCGACGGAATGGCCGTCGACCACCTTCCAGGAGCCGTGCGGGCAGACCGACGTGCAAACGCCGCAGCCGATGCAGGCGTCCGTAGCGAAGACGATTTTCTCTGAACGGGTGACCGTCGGCCGCGTGCGGTCACGTCCGGAGGAACGGTAATACCCTTCGCAGATCATCCTGTCCATCTCGGTGACCGGCAGGATGTAATTTTCGCGCTTGTCGATGGCCGCGAGAACGGCAGCGATCTTCTCGGGAATCAGCTGATTCTTCGGGTCCGCCTTCTCCCTCTCCGCATCAAAATACGGCAGGTAGGTATCGACCATCTGGATCGTATTGATGTAATTCATCTGGAAACCGTTCTCCTTGGCCAGGTTGTCCACGAACTCCGGAAAGATCGTGCTGTGGGCGCCGAAAGTGCCGACGGTGAAGAAATAATCGGCCTTGAAAGTGGAACGGGCGATGAAGTCCTGCACGATGGCCGGCGGGATGAAGCAGTAGACCGGGCAGACGAAGCCGATCTCTTTCGCCTCATAAACGGGATTTTCGCTGTGGATTTCCTGCGAAATGCTCAGCAGGGTGCCCTCTTCTCCAGCGATCTGGCGGGAAACATAAAGGCTGTTGCCGGTGGCGGAGAAGTAGAAGATCAGCCGTTTGATTTTCTTCTCATTCTTGGTGTTTCCGCAGGCGGGAAGGGTAGGCATGCAGGTCGCAAGCATGCCGAGGCCCAGCACCTTGAGGGCCTTTCTCCGATTGATGGGGCGATTGATTTCCATTACTCGCTATGTTTTTTACAAAAGTAGCGTGTTCTGTCGGAAATGAGGTAACCCATTTTTGTCCATTATTAACCAATTTCGCAGATAATCATTATATTTGTCCAACTTGCAGAGACTTATACGTATGAAAAAGGATTTACGCATAACAAATCCGAATGACTATGCGGCTTATGTCAACGCTCCCCCGCTTCATCCGCTTGTATGCATCCTCCGTTATGAAGAACTGGGGCTCTTCCGCCGGAGCCTGAACCTGTACAGCGTGTTAGGCGTTCACGTGTCCAAAGAACACGGAAAGCGAGTCTCGCCAATCCGTTCTACATCTACCTGAATACCAATAAGATAAACCTCAAATAAGTCATCCGGAAAAGTTAGATATAAGTTAACGACCCCGTACAAGGATGCTTAACTAGGCATTTACTTGATGCCTTTCTTCTGAGAAAATAACCATTGGAGTCTTTCGGCTGAGCAAGCATTGTCGCAGGCTCGGCCATGTGTCATTCCTTCGAATTCCTCAAATACTACATTTCCTCCGGCATTTTTGATTTGCAGGGCGAAACTCTTGAGCGCTTCATAACTGCGCTCTTCCGTTCCTGCCGTAATATATAGAGGAAGAGAGGTGTATAGTGACGGTGTGGCAAATTGGGCCTGCCCGGATGAGACGATGCCAGCGGTGAAAAGCTTCGGGTACTCCTTAAGCATTCTCCATGCGCCCATAGCCCCCATCGATGTGCCGCAGATATAGACTCGGCTCTCATCGATATCCTTCTCCTTCATGAAGTAATCAAGCAGTTCCTTGGCCTTTACATAATAGCCAGCAGTGCTTCCTCTGCTGTCCCATTCATGATCGGTCGGGCACTGCGGCACAAGGAAATACGCAGGGATCTTATTATCCTTGATGTATTTCTCAATATTGCCTGCGGACACCTGCGTCATCTGCTTTTTGTTGTCCGTTCCGCTGCCGCTGTTGCTGTGCAGGTAGATAATGAGTGCTGGCTTCAAGTCTGAGCCGATGAGGTTTTCAATTACCTGATAAGGGATGTCCGGAACGACAGATGTCTGTTCTTCCTTCTGCGGATCTGAAGATGACTTGTCCAGATGCTTCGTAGCGCTGCATCCGGTAAGAAGGCTAAGGAGTAGTAAGAGGATAATTTTCATATTTTGATCAAACAGATATCGATTTTGCGAATACAAATATACGACATTTTCTCGGTCACTTTTGGTCACCTTTTTTAAGAACTATATGTCGTTGATAGTCCATTTTCTCGTGAAGGATACGATCAACCGAGATGGATCCGTCTTGGTGCTTTTTATAGAAAACAATATGGTGCCCGACCTTAAATCCCAAGAGCCCAGACTTGATGACATTATATTCTTTTTCAAGGAAGGCAGGCAAACAGTTCAATCCTTGAATAGCAGTATAAATCTGCCGATAATAAATGACAGCCTGATCTTCTGACCAGGTTTCAACGGTGTAGTCCCAAATGCCATCCAAATCGGCGATGGCCTTTTTTGATAGTCTTATCTTAGCCATTGTTCCTCCGTTTTGCCTTCAACTCCTCCAAGTGAGACTCGAAGTCAAAGTCTTCGACATACCCGCTTGCTTCACCCTCCTCAATGGCAGCACGGAGAGCGGCTATCTTCTGCTCATCCTCTTCCAGCCTCCTAAGCCCGGCGCGGATAACCTCACTGGCGTTCGTATAACGGCCACCAAGGACGCTGGCCTGGATAAATTCGTCAAAATGAGCCCCTAATGCAACAGTAGTTGTTTTCATTTCTTTATATGTTTGCCGCAAATATAAGAAATATTCTTATGCTTTAAAAAAGTCGCCACTTGTGTTTTAAAACAATCTTTTATCGTGGTAGAATTTGGTAAGGCAAAAATGCTATCTTTGTCAAAATGATTTGTTTTTTTATCTTCGATTCTATGATAGCTGCATCAAAGAGGTTGAACCTGCTGGCCCTTGCGGTGCTGGCAGGGCTAGTTTCCTGCTCGGTCGAAGTGGATCGGGAGGCGATGAACTGCAATCAGTCCGGGCCGGTGGAGATGGTTTTCGAGGCCACTAACGAGGGGGACGGATCAAAGACTGCCGTCCAGGGAGACGGCGCTGCCGTTTGGTGGACCGCACACGAATCCATCAGCGTGTTTTATAGCGATGCTCCCGGGAGCCGTTTCATGTCAACGAATGATGAGCCCGTGGCCAGGGCACAGTTCAAAGGAACCCTGAATACTCTTACGGGCGAAGTGGACGAATCTGCCCCCTGTGATTATTGGGCCCTGTATCCCTATGACCCCTACGCTTCATTCGACGGTACGGGCATTTCTACCTCGCTTTCCCCTTACCAGAAGGCGGCGGCCGACACTTTCGCGGACAATCAGTGGCCGACGCTGGCCCGTTCGGAAAACATGTTCCTTAACTTCCGCGCGATTTGCGCCGGATTACGCTGTTCTTTCTCCCGGGAAGGCGTACAGTCCATCAGCTTCAAGGGAAACAACGGCGAGGTTCTTGCCGGCAAGTTCCGGGTAGGCATGGATGGCGATAGTTTTCCTGCTATCATTGAGAATATCACCGCGGAAAAGGAAATTACCCTTTTCGCCCCCGTCGGGCAGAGCCTGCAGACGAGTACTTTATACTACCTTACATTTTTCCCGACCGATTTCAAACAGGGCTTTACCGTCACTTTCAGGACAGCGACGGAAAAAGCCGTTGTTGTATACGGGCAGGCCAAGGACTTCAAACGTACCGAGGTCCATCGCGCCGTCAATCTTGATGGCGGTGCGCAGTATGTCCAGATGGACGAAGCCGAGATTAACGAATACCGTCAGAAGCAGGAGCTTGTCCCGGGAATCAGCAAGGGTGCCTACAAACACGTCGTCATCATCGGTGTGGACGGCGCCGGGGCATTCTTCAGGAATACCGACACTCCCCGTTGCGATGAAATCTTCAACGGGCAGGCGACCACCTACAGCTCCAGGATGGCGCTCCCGACCATGAGCGCACAGGGCTGGGCCTCCATCCTGCACGGCGTGCTTCCCGAATTCCACGGATGCACCAACGCCATTATAGAAAAGACGCCTTATCCAATTATCAGCCCTTACCCGTCCGTCTTCAGGGTGGCCAGGGAGGCGATGCCGGAAGCGGAGCTGGCTTCCTTCGTTGAATGGAATCCGATCAACATAGGTGTAGTGGAGAATGATCTGGGTGTTGAAAAGGGGACTGGGGCGGATGACGCCGAAGTGACCGGCAGGATACTCACTTACCTCCGGAGCAAGACGCCTACGCTGATGTTTGTCCAGTTCTCGTCTCCAGACGACATAGGCGAGAAATACGGCTTTGGTACGGATATCTATCTATCGACAATCAGCACGGCCGATGCACTGATCGGCAGGATTTATGACCAGTTGAAACTCAATGGCGTACTGGACGAAACCCTGTTCATCGTCACGGCGGATCATGGCGGGCTCGGCAAGACTCACGGCGGCGACTCGGATGCGGAGAAATACGTATTCCTGGGGGTGGCCGGAAAGACCGTGGCAAGCGGTACGATCGTAGGGGCCGAAGGCCGTGACGTCGCCGCCATCGCCGCATATGCGCTGGGACTCGATTATCCGGATACATGGAGCGGACACGTCCCCGAGGGCGTATTCAGGGATGTCACCGAGGTGGGCCCGCGCCACGAAACCGTGATTCCAGGCACTGAGTACCGCAACCATCAGACTGAGCCTACGCCGAACCTGAACAATATGCAGTCCTTGCTTGACGGACATAACGTTATAGCCTATCTGCCCTTTGACGAAAGTATCGGCGATGCATTAGGAAACGTGCAGACCAGCCAGTCAGGGACTCTGCAGTATGAGGATGCCTACTTCGGGAAGGGCGTTGCACTGAATAACGGTTATGTCACACTGAAGGATGTGAAGGTAGGAACCGGATCGTTCTCGGTTGCCTTCTGGCTGAAGGGCTCCCTGGTGACACCGTCTGATGCAGATCCCGGACTTATCTCCAACAAAGACTGGGATAAAGGCACGTATAAGGGATTCATCTTGTCTTACCGGGGCACTAAGGATATTAAGTTCAATGTGGGCGACGGCAATAAGAACAGGATGGATTTTGAACGCATTCTTCCTTCCAATTACAACCAGGGGTGGATGCACGTAATCCTTACCGTAGACAGGCCAAACCGTAAGGTCCGTATTATCTACGACTTTGTAGATGGCGATGAAATGGATATTCCCGCTGCGCTTGCCAATACGTCTTTCGACTCCCTTAGCCTCAATATCGGCCAGGACGGAACCGGGAAGCTGGCGTATAGTCTCCCGGCGCGGATGGACGAGTTCATCATGACGGCCGATGTGCTGACTACGGCCGATATCGCGGCGCTCAAAGCCTACTATGAAGGAAACTAACGGAGGAGAGTACGTATGAAATACACAGCGCCGATAATCATAGCCATCCTCTCCTCCTGCGAAGAGGTTCTCCTTGCCGGCTCCAACGAAATGATTGGCGGAGAAGACCTTGACTTTGTGGATCAGGTCTAGCCACTCGCCCGAGACATGAAAAAGATACTCTTTGCATTTGTTTTGCTTCTCGTTGCAGCCGGCGTACGGGCCCAGAAGACACATCCGGATATTTCTTCCGTGCTTGTGAAGGCCACCGTCGATCCATCGGCAATCAAGGGGCCCATCAAGCCCATGAATGCCGTAAACAACGGTCCCAACGTCGGTGACGATCCGCAGCAGATGGAGGATTTCCGCATTCTGAAAATCCCGTTCAGCCGCACCCACGATTCAACAGTGGATGATTATTACGGCTATCACCTGGTGGATATTTCCGATGTTTTTCCAGATTTCGACAAGGATCCCGACAAGGCATCCTCCTATGATTTCCGCGAAACCGATGCCTATATCAAGACACTGCTGGATTCCGGCGCAAAGGTAATGTACAGGCTTGGTCAGTCCATCGAAACCCACCCGGAGGCAAAATACCACATCTATCCGCCAAAGGATTACAGGAAATGGGCCAGGATCTGCGAGCACATCATAATGCACTACAACGAAGGCTGGGCAAACGGCTTCCATTACGACATCCGCTACTGGGAGATATGGAACGAGGCCGATCTAGACCAGAATGCAGACCGATGGAAGACCAACCCCCGTACCTGGGCGGGCCCTTTGGAAGAGTTCCATAAGTTCTACGAAGTTGCGGCAAAACACCTGAAAAAGCGTTTCCCGGACCTGAAGATAGGCGGCCCCTCCTACTGCAGGATCCTGCGCGACAGGACGTATTTGTATTTCCCGATGTTCTTCGATTACATGCGAGCCCACGACGTCCCTATCGACTTCGTTACATGGCATAAATACGATGTAGAGCCGTCGCTTTACGTGAAGGAAGCCTGCATGCTCAGGGATTGGATGAAGGAATACGGGTATGAAGATGCCGAACTCTTCCTGACCGAGTGGAATTACTGGCAGTTGAAAAAAGGCGGGGCCGAGTCTGCATACGAATACTACAACTTTGAAACCCGCCTCAGCAACAAAGGCGCCGCTTTCGTGGGAGCCGTCATGTGCGCGATGCAGGATGCTCCGGTGGATATGCTGATGTATTATGATTTCCGCGTAAACGTGGATTCCTTCTGCGGTTTCTACGATCCCCAGACGCGGAAACACATGCCTACGTACTATACGTTCTACGCGTGGAGCAAACTCCGCGGGAATCAGTGCGATTGCACCCTGGAAGACGGCGAGGGGGACATCTATGCCGTAGCAGCCGTTAAGGACGGCAAGACCACGCTTATGCTGACCCGTTACAATGGAGACAACAATACCTGTAACATAGCAACGGTGAACATCTCGGTCAAGGGATACAGTCCGGGCGAGGTGGTTTACTGCCACCTCACCGACGAACGGCATAATTATACCGAGATTCCCCTCTTCCCTGCCGAAGACGGAACCGTGAGTGTCAAATTATGCAATAATTCCATCGCACTCGTAGAATTCTAGCCTATGAATAAGTTTCTGCTTCTTGCCGGATGCCTGCCGATCGCATTTGCGTGCGGTTCACCGAAGTATCTCACGTATGAGCAGTTCGGAGCCAGAGGAGATGGCGTCACTGACGACTTCCCCGCCATCATGGCAACTCACGCGACCGCCAATAAAAAGGGGCTCCCCGTTAAGGCCGCCGGCGGAAAGACATATTACATAGGCAACACTACCGGGACTGCCGTAATCCGCACAGATGTCGATTTCGGCACCGCCAGATTCATAATCGACGACAGCCGCGTCGGCCTCGAAGACCGTGAGGACTATATCTTCCGGGTTGAATCCTCTCTCGCGACTTTTAACATCGATGGTATCGGAAGCCTGAAGCGAGACCAGACCAACATAGGCAAGCCCCTCCCCTGCCGCTGCCTGGTGGAAGTGGTCAATGACAATCATAAAGTGTACATCCGGCTCGGCGCGAACCAGAACAGCGGGGTCAGCCAGCAGGAATTCTTCATTGCCGACGCCGACGGCAATATAGAGCCCTCCTCTGCGCTTATCTGGGATTACGGCGAAATCACCCGAATGACAGCCCATCCCATTGACGATAAGCTCCTTACAATCAAGGGAGGCATTTTTACCACAATCGCCAACCAGGCTCCTTCCAAGTATACCTATTACGGACGCGGAATATCCGTCGAGAGGTCCAACGTCAGAATCGAGGGCATAACCCACTATATCGAAGGAGAGCTCGACCACGGCGCCCCGTACGACGGCTTCCTGGCATTGGACACGGCTGCCGACATCGTGGTAAGCGGCTGCCTTTTCACGGCACACAAGACTTACAAGACCATAGGATCGGCCGGTGTACCCGTCAGTATGGGAACATACGACATCTCCGCCCATGGCTGCGTGGGCGTCAAATGGGAGAACTGCACACAGACCACCGATATAAACGACACCAATTACTGGGGAATCTTCGTTTCCAACTTCTGCAAGTCCCTCTCCCTGGACCACTGCGTCTTCTCCCGCTTTGACGCCCACCAGGGGGTGAGGAACGTCACCCTTACCGGCTGCGAGTTCGGGCACACGGGCGTAAATGTCGTCGGTTACGGAACTTTGCGGCTCGAAAACTGCACCATCCACCGCAAGTCCCTCATCGCCCTCAGGGAAGATTATGGCAGTTCCTGGGAAGGGGAACTTATCGTCAGGAACTGCAAGCTCATCGTTCCTGAAAGGGCCAAAAACGTATCCCTGCTGAGAGGATCCAACGCCGGGAAGCACGACTTCGGTTACACCTGTTACCTCCCAGAAAGAATTGATATCGAGAATCTTGTCATTGACGACAGCCGAGTCAGCGACAAGGGCTACCAGGGTCCCCTTATTTTCGGGAAATTCAAATGCAATGTCGATGAGGATGTGCCTTATCCCTATATCGCAAAGGGAGTCATCAACATCAAAAACGTCGAAATAGTCAGCGGCAAGCCACTGGGAGTAAGCCTCGAGCCCGAGATGTCCCGGGACTATACAATATCGCGATAGTTATTTCAACAGCGCGCTGCAAATCCACATCATGGCCATTTGCCCGTGAGGGTCACCGTTGGAGCGGGGGCGGTCCATATACCACTCGCGGCTGTTTCTACGGTCGGTCCCGATGCAGACGTCTGCAAGATTGGCATGTTCATCCAGTTTCCCGCACAGGGAAACCCAGGCCTTGCGCGCGGCTGAGCCGTATGTAGCCTCGTCCAGCCAGCCATGGCGCACGCCTTCGATAAAAGCATAGGCGAACATGGCCGAGCAGGAAGTTTCCTCCCAAAACTCTGGATCATCGATAATCTGCCCCCACATGCCGTTTTCGTGCTGATACTTAAGGAGTGTGGGCATCATTTTCATATATGCCTCCATCAGTGAAGGAAGATACTCACTGTCTTCGGGAAGATAGGTCATAAGCATGGGCAGACCTGCCGCCATCCATCCATTTCCCCGTCCCCAGAAAAAGGGCACATCGGGTGCATGGTAGAACAGGCCGTTGTCCCGCTGGAGTGAGTCCATATACATTTTCATCTCGCGGGCCGCGCGGTCGATATACTTTCGGTCTCCGGTAGCCCGGTAAGCCTGGGCCTGGAGGACCGTGATCATGTACATATCGTCAATCCACAAGCGTGTCTGGGGAGAATAACCGTTAGCAAGGAATTCCCGCTGACCCTCAATAGGGAAATTACCATTGCCGCCAACCCTCTTGCCGGGCTCCCCCGTTGGATCTTCCCACTGATGATCAGCATACCGGAGTCCCAGTTCCAATGCCCGCTTGTCGCCATTCATCAGATAGATTTCCAGAGGAATGGCTCCGAAGATGGAGAAATCCACGTGATTATCGCGATTGCACAATGACTTTCTGTCTCCATAGAACGGCTCGAAAAAATCAATCAGCCGCTTCTCCAACTCTTTGTTGTGGGAACGGCGGGCAAACTCGATGGCGTTAACCCAAAGGCTTACCACGGAATAATTCATTTCCTTGCCACGCCCATAATAATAGGGCGCCTGATACCCCGGAAGATTATTTCCATAGTCTATCGGATCAGCGGCAAGGAGCTGCTCTGCAACGCGATTTCCGATGGTTTCCACGCTGATGTCTTTAGGGAGGTCTTTAAAACTGCTGAGGGCGACTCGAGGTCCGCAGGAAGCGCATAGCAGCGACACGGTCAGGATGGCGAGCTTGAATTTCATGACTACTTAATAAATGACAAAAACAAAGGTAATTATAATTCAGCAATCTGATGAATATAGCCGGAGAACTCCTCTGAACGCGATTCCAGGAGGCCGTGGGTGGCATCCTTCATCACGAACATCTGTTTCCTGGGTGCGTTTACCTGCTCGAAGTATTCGCAGGCAAGCGAGTAATTGGTCTGATAGTCAATGTCTCCGTTGATGTTATAATAGGGCACGGCGTAATCGTACCTTCCAAGGAGAGACATATCAAGGAATCCGGCAGAGAGGAAAAACGATTTGTATTCCGCACTCAATTGCTCGCGTTTCAGATAATCAACAATCTCCTTTAACGAATAATATGGATTGAATAGCACGGCGGCGAAAAGAGAATAATCCGTTCCGTCCTTCATCATTCCGAAGCCATATCGTTCCATTATTTTGCTTCTCAAGTACACATCCGCCTCTTCCTTTTCTAATGTCGCACCCCATTTTTCCACCATCTCGCGGCCTTCCGGATCGTTTTCCGACCATGTCAATGCGGCATCGTACAGCCTGCGTTCGTTCTCGTCCATATCGATGAACTGCCCTGCGCCGATATAGGCCTCATAATATTCAGGGTGGGCAAGCGAGAGGTTGGCGCCGAAATACGAACCCCACGAATGCCCGAGAAGCGTAATCTTATCGACTTGCAAACAGTCTCGCAGGAACTCGGTCATTGCCTTTCCATCCTGCATCATAATATCGGCCGTGATTGTCTCGGGGCGTGACTTGTCGTAGCTCTTTCCGCATCCGCGCTGATCCCAGGTGACGACGGTATAGACATCGCTCCACTTCCGTGTAAAGGCGTAGTCATAAAGGCTAGTGGCCACTCCAGGGCCGCCGTGTAAATAAAGCAGGACTGGATTATCCTTATCCTTACCATAGATACTGATCCACTGCTTCGATCCGTTGATATCGACATACATCGACTTGTTGATACCGCCGCCGGGGGTACGCCCGTTTATGCCCCTCCCTATCCATCTGGCGAGGAAGAAGAGCACAATGAGCGAAAGGATGCCGATCCCAACCCATTTCAGAATCTTGAGCGAGACTGTCTTCACGCACAAAAGAGTATCAGCAATCTTTAATAATCCACCTTTTCACCGTACCAGGCAGCATACGGGCCATAAAGCCGGGAAGGCTGCCGGTTTCTTCTACTCTGGTTTCAGTTACTACATACAGTTCATAAGCTACAAAGATAACAAAATTCATAAATCCCTGCCAGTTACCCATTTCTCTCTCGAACTAGTTTTGTTTATTTTTTAAACTTTACTAAATTTGTAAGCAATTACGCTTGTAACAAACCATCATATATTATGACCATTAAACACAGCCTTTACAAAACGCCCTGGGCGGAGGTCCTGGACGTGACCGCAGACAGTATCATCTGCACCAGCGGCGGCGGTTTAGACGACCCCGGCGATTACGTAGACGGAGGGGATCCTCTCTCATCATCAGTCATTCTGTATTACTAAAATGGACAGCATTATGAAAGCAATGAGACTCTTCTCCATATCAGCCCTCGCAGCGGCGGCGGCCATCCTTGGCGCATGCACCATCGAACAGCAGCCCGACATAGATACTCAAAACAACGTAACGCTCACGGCTACCCTCTCGCCAAAAACGATATCTACACGTCTCCTCGCAGACCCTGGCGACGGCACCATCACGTCCGACTGGGCGGTAGGCGAAGAAATCTGGGTCTACTATAACAATACAGCACAGGAATTCACGGAGGCAAAGGCCACGGTTACGGCGGTAGGCGCCGACGGCAGCGCCACTATATCGGCAACGCTGGTCAATCCTGTCTCCTGCAACGCCAGCTTCGGCTATCCATTCTCCTGTTATACTCTTAACGGGGGCAAGGATATCTTCAAAGACCAGAAGGGCACGCTGAAAGACGTCAGCGACAATTTCGACATCATCTTCGGTGCCGGAGACATAGTGGTGGACGGCACCACGGCCACCCTCCCCAGCGGCGTGGAGATGCAGCACGAAACCAGCATCTGGAGGCTCTCCTTTACGGACGGCAGCTCAGACATCACCTCCGAAATCACACAGCTGACGGTGAGTGACAGCGGCTCCGACTACGTCATCAACCCTGTGGGCCTGAGTACCATCTACTTATCCACTTACCCCATGGCGGACTCTGACGTCACCTTTACCGCCACAACGGCTTCGGGAAGCTTCTCCGCAACCAAGAGCGGCGTCACGCTTGATCCCGGAAAGGTGTACACCTCGACCGGAGTGGCCCTCGCTCCTGCAGCGGAAGACCCCATCAAGAAAGCCGAAGCGCTGCAGCCGAATACCTACTCTATACAGAAGCCCGGCGAGGCGGCACAGGTGTTCAGTTTACCGCCGGAGTATTCCCAATGGTATGTTGGCCCGAGCTGGATGGACGGAACTAAGATGGCCCTCCATGTAGAGCTTATGGACGAGGACCCTGAGCAATACACAATGGGCTGGTTCAGCGCTGAGTTCCCCCCGGAGGTCGCAGGTGTGCTTACCACCGTCGATGATAATTTCTTCGGCAAGTACAGCTGGTCATCGGTCAAGGCCGGTACATTCAGACTGGGCCAGGACAAGATGATAGAAGTGCACATGGCTAAGGACGGCAACGTAAAGCGGGACGGCAGGAGCCAGTTCCTTATTAAGCCGAAAGTCGGCACCAAGGGCTACTCCGGCCAGTATCAGGTACTGTTTGTCTTTGTCTTCGACAATTGGACGTGGGACCAGCAAACCGAGTCATATATCCCGGGAGAAGAATACACCATGTGCGTCAATGCCTATGTGGATGAACTGGTGGCCGATTTGAACTATTTCAGCATGAATTATCCCAGCAATTGGGTAGCCCCTGGCCAGTCAGTCACCCTGACGGCGCAATGGACTGCCGGTGCCACCTTCGACTGGAGCAAAGTGACGCTTGACAGCCAGACATGCGGCGGCTCTTCCGGCGATTGGTTCAGCTGGGATTCATCCACCCAGACTCTGTACGCCAAGAAATCGGCCGAGAATCAGTCGGTCAGCCTGACCTTCGGTTACGCCGGCACGGATATGACAAGTAGCATTACCCTCTATAACGGCCCCGGCTACACTTCATTCTCTCTTTCAATGGAAAACAGTTCCGCCGATTTTATCCTGGTGGAGAATGATCCCGCCTACGGCTGGTCCAGTGACACCATCTGGTTTACGGTAGATGACTGGGCGCCCCAGGGCTCTTCTTTTACTGGCTACGGCATAGAGATCGATCCGGCTACCGAAAACTATAACAAGCTGGATTACAATCCTTATGGCAAATATGTCAACTTCAATAAAGGAATCCCTGAGGGAGATTTCAACCTTATCTTCCGCAGCGTGACCGACCACAGCGCCAAGTGCACCATCCCCGTGAAGGTGGTTCATCATAAGCCCACCTCCTTCCAGATTACCTATAAGCACAGTAACGGCGCTTTTGAACCCTGGACCAGTGGCGGAGAAAACGGCGTGTGCAATTATCCTATGGGTATGGAAGTGGGTGTGATTACCACTCCGGAAGACGCCTACTGGAACTGGGCCTATGTAGAACTGGCCTACGATTACGACGGCTTCTCCTTCTCCGGTATGGGCGGCAAGGAGGATCACCCGAAGCTTCAACGTACAAAGAGCAATCCCGGCGGCGGGACTTCCTACGGTACCCAGATTATCTTCCGCCTGAAGTGGGATAACAGAAAAAAGTCGGAAATCTACGTAGATCATAACTAAATGCTACCTTTGCCCCTGATATGGAACAGTTCGACGCGCTTGAAGTGATTGCCCGTACCAGGGGCAAAGTAGATATGGACGAAGTCCCCACAGGAGGAAAACTCTTTCCTCTCTGGGGGTGGCTTGTGGCCTTTTTCTATCTGGCGGAATTCGTGCTCTGGCAGTGGCTGCACCAGGAGTGGTGCCTTTGGCTCTGGATAGGCATTCCAGTGTTTGGGCTGCCCCTGATGGCCATCATCCTGAGAAGGGAACACGAGCGCGTGCACATGCGCACCAGGGTGTCTAAACTGGTTTTGGATTATTGGATATTCGCAGCGTGCGCCATCGGACTCGGA